>Ga0138256_10000079_pt1 | contig 115793 bp, 91 predicted proteins | sample KNB2016incub_MG_FD_105486 | JGI IMG/M metagenome (GOLD analysis project Ga0138256, IMG submission 105486) | Active sludge microbial communities from wastewater in Klosterneuburg, Austria - KNB2014incub_MG | ecosystem: Engineered > WWTP > Activated sludge > Unclassified | place: Austria... | reverse complement strand
TATGTTGCTACCACTGCTGTATTCCCTGGGACTAAGCCCTGCGTAGCTAATGAGTTGCTGGTACGTTTCTGTGTGTTTAAAGCCTTGTATACCACAATATAGGGGTCGTTGAAAAAGCTCTATGAGTGAACAAATAAAAGATTTGCCTGATTTTGACCAAGTAGAAAGAGAAGTACAACGACACATGAAAATGATACAATTTTAATTTTTCTTCTTCCTGAAATACTTTTTCTTCTTCTTTGAATCATTTTCTCTGCCATACTCTATTTCACTTACCGACCATTGCCGGGCAAACCTTATTCTGCTTTTAGTAATCCAGTAATGTGAATTGCATCTAAAATTCCAGTTCCCAATAGCAGGACTAAGTGAAATAGTTTTACCGTCAAAAATGATTTTCCAATCAGTCGGAGAAATTTTTTGCCTCTATCAGTATCACCCCGTGAAAGCCTGCCGCTGCCTGGCCTCCCGGCCAGCAGCTTATAAACGAGCAATGAATTCCAGCCCTTTGCCAAACTTCCCCATTACAACCCCACAAAAAAACATCACCCCTCTATTTATTAAACCATTTATTATGGTGTGCCATATTTATAATTTCTGCCCGGGATTGTACATATAGTTTTTCGTAAATATTGGCAATATGTTTTCTTACGGTAAGAACACTGATGTGTAATACGGTTGAAATCTTTTTTGCATCCCAGCCATCAACCATATATTTTAAAATTTCTTCTTCCCGGTTGGTTATCATTTCGGGTAAGGGATTGCTGATTGTTTCATTGGGCATGGTAGCACGGCTCATAAGTTGAAGCGCTTTTCTTGCAATGGCTGGGCTCATCGGGGCGCCACCAAAATCTATCACGTTCATTACAGATTCCTGTAACACGCCTGCAGGCTCATGTTTAAGCAGGTATCCCGATGCACCGGCTTTTATAGCATCAAATATTTTATCATCATCATCAAATACAGTTAATACAATAAAATGTATTTGTGGGTAAATAGATTTTGCGAGGCGGATGGTTTCTATACCATCCATCAATGGCATCTCTAAATCTATAAAAATTACCTGCGGAAGTTTATCAACAGGCATCCCTTTTAACTCTTCTAAACATTGCTGGCCATTGGCCGCTACAAATACTACCTGCATATTTCCAAGCATTTGAATTTTTTGCAGAAAAGTATTCCTGTTTAGTTGGTTGTCTTCGGTGAGTGCTACTGTAAAATTCATAATAATTTAAAATTAGGAAACCTGCCATTTTGAAAAATAATCAATTTGTAGTAAATAATCTTGAGTAATCATTGGCTTAGTTTTGGCTGAATACTTACCCTTGTACCCCCTTTAATTCCTGCTTGCCAGCTAATTTGCCAGCCTGCTTCTGTAGTTCTTGAGTTCATATTATAAATACCATTTCCATTTTGCATAGCCGTAACAGGCATACCCACTCCATCATCTTCAATCATCACTTCCCAATTTTCAGTAGAAATGATATGTACCAGGATGTTTTTTCCTTCACTGTGTTTTAATGCATTGTTTACCCCTTCCTGTATAAGACGATATAAATGGAACGCCTGAGAAGATGGCAGTAAAATATTATCAGTGATATTTTCTTTTACATTGATTTCTTTACCTGGATAACTTCGTTTTATCCTGTTTATAAACTGCTTTACCCGATCACTGATAGCGGTAAGCAATAGCGATTCTTTTTTAAGTACCCAAATCGTATCATTCAATTCAGAAATAATAGCACCCGAATTTGATTGAAGTTCAGCGAGTGCATTGTATTCGGCTTCTATTGTAGGTTGCAGGTAATTGAGATTCGCAGCAAGTGAAGCGGCATAAGCACCCAGGTTATCATGCAGGTCGGCAGCAATGCGGGTACGTTCTTTTTCCTCTGCCATTCGCACGGCTTCTGCTTCGTTACGTTTTTGATCTGCAAAAGCCTGGTTCATTTTTAATGTTTGCCGTCGGCGATAATTCCAAAATAGTAACAGGGCTATTACAGCGATGAGGGTTCCAAAAATGGCAGAACCAATGAGTAAATAATTTTTTTGAGTGAGATCCATTTTTTGCTTTAGTATTTCCTGTTGCTTTTTTTGTGCTTCCGTATTGGCTTGCATATCGCCCAGTAATTTGGCAGAATTAATATTATTGAATGAGTCTTTTAGTTGTATGATATCTTCCAGTGTTTGGGCATACATACCGGTATTACCTGCTGCTTTATAATTTTCAGCAAGGCTATGGTACATCATTAATAATTGGGAAGAAAGCTTATTTTCTTTTGCAATTTGAATCCCCTCCATACATAAACGAATCCCTTTTTGTGTTTGGCCAATGCTGGCATAAAAGCTCGCCAGGCTACTCATATCAAATACGGTGTAAAAGGGGTCATTAAATTTTTTTCTGAGGTTTACCACTTCTGTTAAAAGGGTTTCAGCAAGTTCCTGTTGGTTATGGTCTATTAATATCTTTGCCTTAATACTCATTGCAGTTGCCAGGAACAGTTCATTGTCTGTTGCCTTTGCTTCCCGTATCGCAATATCAATGTATTGATATGCTAATGCGGTTTTACCCAGTGCATTGTAAGTAGATGCAAGGTTGCTGTACAGTGCGCCATAACCATGATAATAAGAATTATTGGATGATGTATGCAAAGCACTTTCTAACCAACGGAGCGCTTCGGGGTATTGTTCCATTTCCATCTGCACCCAGCCGATACCGGTTTTTGCCTGAATGATGGTAAGTGTATCTTTTTGAATTTGGGCTTCTTTTAAAACAAGATAAAGCTGGCGTAATGCATCGGTATAGCGATTGCCCCGGTCTAATATTTTGGCTTTAAAAAATAGCATATCCAGATATTGTCTTTTATTTACAGCATTGTTTTCATACCTGCTTAAAATACCGTTGATGATAAATAGGGCGCTATCTACATGATTTTCCCTGATGTAATAATTAGCTTTTATGAATTCTACATTTTCTTTTTCCTGTTTTAGTTGAGAAACAGCAGCTATAGAATCGGCCATAAGGAGATAGGGTAGCAGCGTATCAGGGTTTATGGATTGGTTTGAAAGCTGCATGATAAGCCTTATTTTTTCGGATGCTGGTAAGGTTTGTGACAATTTAATGCGCAAACTATCAGCCAGCCTGGTTTGGCCGTTCGAGCCCTCCGTACCACAAAGCAATACAAGGAGGAAAAGTAATAATTTATTAGCCTTCATATAAATTGCTACTATCTTTTTTATAATTGCTAATTCGTTAAAAAATTATTGACTTCAATACTACTACTACAAATTTGGTATTCGGGATATTCATTTAAAAATTGAATTTTACATGGTTGCATTTTCAATTATTATATACCAACTTTATCTGTAAGTTATCTACTATTTCGTAATTACAAACCATATCAATGATTTATCATGAACAAATTTTTACTTATTCGTTTAGCTGTAATGCTGTAACAACATTTGGGCTCACCCGGTAAATTTAAAAATGAAAGCCTGTAACGGAAAGTTGTATGGTCCTACAAGTTGTGGGTATATTTCAGGTTTCAGAAATGTTTTTATTATAACCTGGCGGGTATATTATTGAATCATCAAAGAGGAAGTTTAAAATAATATTTCAAATCCGTGCTTTGCTGCCCAGGTTTTCCGGGCAGCTTTTTTTTGTTCATCACTTACAGCAATTCTTCATCCTTTTCCCACCATTGATTGCGTCGGTATCTCTCCGTGAGACCTTGCCGCTGCCTGGCTTATTGGCCAGTAGCATATAAGTATTCCTTGCTACAAACACACATTTGCATTCTATTTAAAGATTCAAAATTCTTTATGCACTGGAAAAATATTTTCTATTGTGGCGTTCCCTGCGGGCCGGGCTTTCCATTCCAATCTTTTTATTCCTGCGTCATAAAAAGGATTTCCATTTCAATCCCTAACGCTATAAATGCAGCACTCCGCTGAAGATTTCTCGGTATTCCTCCATGAAACCTTGCCACTGCCTGGCCTCCCGGCCAGCAGTATAAATTACGTACTATAAATTATGTATATGCCGGCACATCATACTAATATATTTTTGGTTCATTAATTTCAAAAATAAAATTAAAAATTATGAACCGGATTCAAAATATCCCCAGGCCTTATCTTTTATTAACTGTTTTTATTTTTCTTTTAGGGTCATGTAAAAAAGATGACAAACCCAATAATAATAATAATGATGTTTTTCCAACCCCCATTAGTAATTTCGTATCGCAGGGTATGGTAGATTCTTTACGGGCAGTCGGCGCAAATGTTTACTCCGGCACTACACCGCCAATTGTAAATGGGATTTATTTTATGCACCCCGATAGCTGCACATTTGATAACTCACCTGGAAACTTTACCGGCACAATATTTTCAGATTATAAATTTAAATTTTCGAACCAGGATAACAGTTTGTACACCCTTTTGGTAGAACAGAAAGCCATTCCTTCTGGTACGCTTAGCTCAACCCCGGTATCTATCCATATTTCAGGAGCAGGCAATCAATTTTCTATCTTCCTTTTAAGAACGGTTACACCCACTGGAATTACCGTAGAACAATATAATATTTTGAGTGGTACTTTAACGTCGAATGGGATACAAGGCCTTCAAAATATTTTGTATGTGAGAAGCAAAGGCAGCGATCCGGGTAATATTTATCCTCCTGCCGGAACTATCCGATTATTTGTAAACGGCGCTCCGGGGTTGGCTGCAAATACGAGTACCTTTTAATTTGTATATTTTTAAATACAGCAGGAAAGTGAAAAATATTTTGATGTTACTGCTGGCTTTTCTTTTGTAATTTTTTTGCCAGTATGATAGAATGATTCAATGAGTTTATATTTTTCCAATCGCCATGCGATATGATAATGTATTTTGGGTGAGCATATTTTATTTTTATTTTTCTTAAAGTGCTTGCGTATGCTGTTGTATTTCCATCGCCCAGGTAACCCAGGTCTTCTGCATCTGCAGCTTTTACCAGGCAACCGGCATAGAGTATTTTTTGATGGTTAAACCAAATTACAATATTATCTGCTGAATGGCCCTGCCCGGGATAATAGGTCTCAAAAGAATATTTACCTACATGGAAGGTAGTATCATGATAAATTAAATATTCAGCTCTATTCTTATTATTGAGTTTACATAACTCATCAGTAAATGAAGTTGTATAGGTTTTAATTCCCTTATTCTTATAATATGCTAAGCCGGCTGTTTTGTCGCTATGCCAATGGGTTGCAATACACATAACGACCACTTTATGATGTTTTATTTTTATACTGTCAAGTAAGGGTTGAAATTGAGTAGTATCCCAGGGCGTGTCAAGCATTACAACGCCATTGTTGGTAACGATATACATTCCATTTGCAGGCACTTGACTGTCTTGATAGGTATTGTATGTAGTATAAACATAAAAATCACCAGTAACATGTGTGATTTTTAGTTTTTCATGTATATCCTGTCCAAAAATATTTGAAAATAATAAAAAACATGTGAGAGCCAATATAATTTTTCGCATTTTATTTATTCAACAGTTTATGAAATAATTAAAATTACTGATACAGGGTTACAATTTATTTTTACTGAACCGTATTTCACTTATGCCAATTGCTTTTAATTAAAACATTCATTTTATTACAACTTAAATTAAAAAAAGCCGGCAAATAACCGGCTTACATATTTGTATAAAAATATTATTGTACAATTTTCTTTTTTAACCCTGCATCAATGGCATCTAAAAATGCTTCGGTATTCAAATAATCTTTTCCTTCCTGTATCTTATTACCATGAATACATACTGCCAGGTCCTTGGTCATTTTACCTGATTCTACAGTTTCGATGCATACATCTTCTAATGCTTTACAAAAATCAATCAGAGGTTGATTGTTGTCTAACTTTCCCCTAAATGCCAGGCCTCTTGTCCATGCAAAAATAGAAGCAATCGGGTTGGTGCTGGTGGGTTTACCTTGCTGGTGATTGCGGTAATGGCGTGTTACCGTACCATGGGCCGCTTCAGCTTCCATGGTTTTACCATCTGGTGTAACTAATACAGATGTCATCAATCCCAGTGAACCAAAGCCCTGTGCAATGGTATCGCTTTGTACATCACCATCATAATTTTTACAAGCCCATACAAAATTGCCATTCCATTTTAAGGCACTGGCTACCATGTCATCAATTAAGCGGTGTTCATATACGATTCCTGCATTGTTAAATGCTTCTTTAAATTCTTTTTGATATACTTCTTCAAAAATATCTTTAAAGCGACCATCATATTTTTTTAAAATGGTGTTTTTGGTTGATAAATAAAGCGGCCATTTTTTACTGAGCGCCATATTGAAGCAACTCCTGGCAAAACCATAAATACTTTCATCAGTATTATACATAGAAAGTGCGACACCATCTCCTTTAAAATCGTACACTTCAAAAACCTGGGCGGCACCGCCATCTTCAGGTGTAAAGGTCATGGTTAATTTTCCTTTTCCTTTTATTACGGTATCGGTAGCCCGGTATTGGTCGCCAAAAGCATGACGGCCTACAATGATGGGCGCATCCCAGTTTGTTACCAGCCGGGGAATATTTTTTATTACAATGGGTTCCCTGAAAACGGTACCATCTAAAATATTACGGATGGTTCCATTGGGGCTCTTCCACATTTGTTTTAAAGAAAATTCTTTTACCCGGGCTTCATCGGGGGTAATGGTAGCACACTTAATACCTACACCATGTTTTTTAATGGCGTTTGCGGCGTCAATGGTTACCTGGTCGTTGGTTGCATCCCTGTGTTCAATACCCAGGTCGTAATATTCAATGGGTAATTCTAAGTAGGGGAGTATAAGTTTGTCTTTTATAAAACTCCAGATGATCCTTGTCATCTCGTCTCCATCTAATTCTACTACCGGGTTAGCGACTTTAATTTTTGCCATATTTGTTTTAGTTTCTGAAATTTAAAATTGAAATATAAAATAATTTGTTTTATAAACTTGAACTTTTCTTGAGTTGCCCATCACCGGTAAACATACCCATATTAGCGATGATCTCGTTTCCAAATTCGCTGGTTTTAAGTAAGGTAGCACCTGTCATTAAATTGTAAAAATCAATGGTTACGGTTTTGCGCATGATGGTTGCCTGTAATGCGGTCGTAATCATTTCGGCGGCTTCTTTCCATCCAATATAGGTGAGTAGCATACAACCGCTTAATATTACTGAAGATGGGTTCATGCTATTGGTACCAGCAAATTTTGGAGCAGTGCCATGTGTAGCTTCAAATACGGCATATCCTGTTTTATAGTTTATGTTAGCACCTGGTGCAATACCAATGCCGCCTACTTCGGCAGCTAGTGCATCTGAAATATAATCCCCATTCAGGTTGAGAGTTGCCACTACTGAAAAATCTTGCGGAGCAATTAATATTTGTTGTAAAAAGTTATCGGCAATCATATCTTTCACTAACAGTTTGCCGGAGCTTAACGCTTGTCTTTGTACTTCATTGGCATGGGCTTCTCCTTTTTCTTTTTTCAGATCATCCCACTCATCCCAGGTAAATGTGGATTCAGCAAATTCCTGGCGTGCCACTTCGTAACCCCAGGTTTTAAACCCACCTTCGGTAAATTTCATAATATTGCCTTTATGCACCAGGGTTACAGAGGGTAGTTTATTTTCTAATGCATATTCTATGGCAGAGCGAACCAATCTTTTACTTCCCTGATTAGATACCGGTTTTACCCCATAGCTTGAATCGCCGGGAAACCGGATATTTTTTACACCCATTTCTTCTATTAAAAATTTCTCAAACTTTTGCGCTTCCGCACTGCCTGCTTTCCATTCGATACCGGCATAAATATCTTCGGTATTTTCTCTAAATATTACCATATCCACCTGTTCGGGATGTACAACAGGAGAGGGGACTCCCTTAAACCATTTTACCGGCCTTACGCAGGCATACAAATCAAGGTCTTGTCGCATGGCCACATTGAGCGAACGAATGCCGCCCCCAATAGGAGTAGTGAGAGGTCCTTTGATAGAAACAATATAATCTTTAGCAGTTTGTAAAGTTTCTGCAGGTAGCCATTCGCCGGTTTGTTTAAATGCTTTTTCACCCGCCAGCATTTCTTTCCATTCAATTTTTCGCTCATCAGCATACGTTTTTTCTACGGCGGTATTAAATACTTTTTCTGCCACCTTCCAAATTTCCGGGCCAATGCCATCTCCTTCTATAAACGGTATGATGGGGTTATTAGGTACTATTAACTTACCGTCTTTTCCCATTGTTATCTTTTTGGCCATAATATTTTTTTTAGTACCGGCTGGGTTAAAACCATCCTTTATGTTTTCCAGTTTTTTGGAAAAAGCTGGTAACATAACCGGTTAGTATAGGTTTAAGAGCCGCAAAAGTACAAATTCATTTTCCCAAATAAAAACACTTTTAAATAACAATGAAAGTATTTTGCTTTCCCGCTTCTTTAAAAAAAATAACCCCCAAAGAATTGGGGGTTATTATGACAACTAATTGAACCTAATCAATTAGTAAGTTCGCCGAACCCTGAAATTAGAGTTGACAGTATAAGTTGTAGAGGTAGTGTTGCCTGTAAATGTTCCGGTAAAGTTACCTGCTATAAAGCTACCAATAGCTCCCAGTTCTGTAATATTAACATTTATTAAACCTACGGGGGTGAGTTGTTCGCCAATAGTAGTAGGTGGTAAAAATTTCACCAGGTTTTGCATACTATTTAGGGCAATATTCGCTTTTACAAAAACTAAGTTTACTTCGTAATTATTTGCAATACTATGTCCGGTAATTCCAATATCAGCATTATTGGTTCCATTATAGGCTACATGTTCTGCTAAAGTATCAGCAGGTGCCGTAAGGTTATATGTGGTACCATTAATATTCATATTCCAATATTGTTGGGTAGATACCCCACAGGCTTGCATGGTTGCCATATTATTTCCGCCGGCATGAATGTTTACGGTAATAGGCAGGCTCTGTGCCCCTCCGGTAATATCTTCTGCAATAAAAATTACATTTTCGGGCCCATCGCAAAGCAGGTAATGCCAAATATAATGGCCATTGGTAATGGGTATAATATTAAACCCAGACGGTGTGTGGATAAACATACGACCATTTACAACGGCTGTATTGTTGCAATCGGTAACCGTACCCTCCACATTGGCCATGAGTGTTGGCGATGGAGAAATAATTATGTCGCCCAATGAAAGATCCGTAGTACCGGTAGTAATTATTTGTGTGTAAACGGGCTGCCCACAATTATGATTACTGAAAACTTCTATTTTTAATTGTGAGTTTGCAAATACAGCACCTGAAACATAGCCTGAAGAATCTGTGTAACCATAAGAAGACATTTGTGGGTTACTTACTACACTTATTTTTACCCAAGCATGAGGTACAGCTTCGCCTGATGTATTTTTGATCGTCATACTCAGGTGAATATAGTTTGCAGGCACATCGCAATTCCAAAATGAAAAATGGCTTACTTCACCTACATATTCATTACCTGTTTTCATGGCGCTTCCTTCTTCTATCCACAATCCCTTCGCTTCATCAAAATGCCATAGTTTAATACTTGCCGGCGACGATGCAGAAAGCGATGGAGATAATGGAAAATGTAAAGTTGCTTTTTTGCCGCTGGCTATTTGTAATTTTTCTCCGGCTGCCCCGGTAAGTTCTACAGCAGCCATACCGTATGTTGTAAGCAATTGCATTTTGTTATCGGTATTAATAGCCCTTAAATCGCCGGGCATTTCGCTATTCAATTCACGGGAGCTGGGGTCTATCCAATAAGCAGCAACCTGCAGCATGCCATTGTATGTTGCCTGTGTAGCTGCATTTACCACGCCGCCCGCCGGTATTTGTATGCTGAGGCCGGTAGTTGTATTTACAGTACCACCCGAAGCCGCATCAATAGAGCCGGCAATTGTTTTGGGTAATAACTTCATTCTGAAAAATGCCTGCTTGCCTGTTTCGGCCATAAAGGTTTTAATGGCATTAAAATATCCGGGCATGGTTACCGTTACTACGGCAGCCATTTTTGTAACCTGGGTAGCTCCAAACTCAAAATAACCAAATTGGTTGGTGCTTGTAGTAGCTGCTCCCAGCTTTACTATAGCACCCTGAACGGGCAGGTTATTTTCGTTAGTAACAAATCCTGAAGCAGCTGAAATGGTTACCTGGCTTGTGAAATCAGGTAAAACAGGCGCTGTTACCGGATCGGTGCCACTTAGGTTTTTCTGGCAGGAAAGAATGAATAAAATAATTATTAAAGGAAATAAAAATTTCAAATAATTTTTAAAATGATAATGTGATTGCATGATAACGATTGTTTAATGATGGAGTGCAGTTTTTTTTATAGATGCCGGGATCATTAAAATTGTTGCCTGTAGAAAAAATTAAAATGTAAGGCTACAGTTTATCCACTCATCATCAAACTTTGCATGATATTTTTCATAAAAATGAATGGCTGGCTCATTCCAATCTAATACCTGCCATACTATACCGCTATATTTATTTTCTCTGGCAATCGTTATCAGTGTATCCATCAATTGTGTACCCAGCCCGTGGCCCCTCATGCTTTGTGTAACTACAATATCTTCCAGGTACATACGGCAACCCTTCCAGGTGCTATAGCGAATGTACCAAAGCGCAAAACCTTTTACAGCGGTTTGTCCATCTCCTGCTACTTCGGCTACAATGGCTTGCCATACCGGCTTTTCACCAAAACCAGATTCCATAAAATGATCTATGGTTACTGTAACTTCCTGTGGTGCCTTTTCATATTCAGCTAATTCTTTTATGAGATCAAACATTGCCGGGCAATCTTTTTTTTCTGCCTTTCTTATTTTTATTTGCATATCATGGGCCTTTATAATCGTATAATATTTTTACCTGGTTGTTTTGGCTAAGGTTGGTATTGATGTAATATGCCTTTCTAAATTTACCATCTATAATTTCCAGTAACGAAGTATTGGGCGGGATGGCTCCCAGGTTATCTGCTACAAAAATAATATTATTTATACCCGGTTCTAATGTTACGGTTAAGAACTGTGGTTTTTTCTTTACGGCAAACCCCTGCACAATCCATTGGTCGTTGATGCTAAGGCTAATGCTATCACCATCTTCTACGGCATCATCCCAAATGGCCAATGTGATTTGTGCTGAATTTAATTTTATACTATCTACAAGCTTCGTTTCCCTTTCTAAGGCACGGTCAGTGATCTTGATGTTTTTGGGAGGAGAGGGGATCCTGTTGGTTTGCCAAATATTTTCTTTTTTATCGGGATAATAATAAATTTTAGCCACTATAAAAGTAGATGAGATATCAGCCTTATTTGCAAAATTGATGGCAAATTTATCTTTATCAAATGCAAGGTTTAGTTTCCCGGTATTGGGTGGTACATGGCCATAATTATCTGCATAAAAGCAAAGGAGGTTCATGCCGGTATCAAGCTGTATTTCTGCTACGGGATTATGTTTGCTTAAATCTATTTTATCTAAAACTATGTTACCATTCAGCGATACTGATACTGTATCATTATCTACCCGGTTATTGTCAGTAAAATTTAAAATACCACTGGCAGAGCGTACCTGTATGCTATCCATGATACCATAGTAAACACCGGACATCCAGGGGTATAAAATTTTATCTACCGATTCACTCTTCCAGGGCTCGTTGTTTATTTTTTTTAAAACGATGAATGCTTCTTTTATGGAATCCCTTACATGCATTGCCAGGTTGCGGAACGAATCGGTATAATTTAATAAAGAGGGCATGGTTACGCCATATTTTTTTGAAGGGATCCGTGCTACCTGCAATGTTTCATGGCTCCGTTGTTTTTTATATTTAAAAATCCCATTCAACATAACCGTCCAGGCGCCAATAGAAAATGGGTTTTCTGCAATGGGTATTTTATTTCTGCCAATGGCTAAGCTGCCATCACTTTTTTTTACAAGCAGCAATTCATATACTCCCGAAAAATTACCATAACTAATTTTTAACCGGGCAGCATACAATGTATTTCTTTCTGAGTTGGCAATTTGTAAGCTTACATGAAAGGAACTATTATCGCCTGCGTCCATCTCCCAGGTTCCGGAATACAAATTCTTTTGTGCAGACGCCTGCTGATAAAAAAATAAGCATAAGAAAAAAACGCAGCCAGCTGGTATGTGAATGAACTTACTCAAAAAGTTCCAGTTTATTTTTTGGCCTCCTGTTATCCTGCCATAAAAATCCCTTTAAAAGCTTCAGCTCCATGGGAATTTGTTTTAAAGGATACAGCGCATTGTCCACATCATTGATGTATTTTATTTTATTCATCTGTTTATTTAAAAAATAGGCTTCTATTACATCGCTTTTACTCCTGTTCATGCCAATATAAGCACTGTCATCATCCTGAGGATAAAAAATACTTTCGGCAGGCGATCCTTTAATTCTTACATGATCAATATTCCCGTTTTTAAAAAATGCATTTAAAGTGCGGCCACCAATTTGGTTATACATACTATTGTTTTCTTTTCCAATCACCATACTGTTGTTAAATACCGATAAGTGCTGGGGTTGCTGATTTTTAGTAAACATATACATGGTATCGCCGCTCACCTGGTTTTTCCCATTCCAAAATATGGGGTCCTGGTACAATCTAAAGACTGAATCTTCTGTAGAATAATATAAACTGTCGCATACCGCCTGGAGCGAATCATTAAAAATGCGTACATGATGAAAGGCAAGGATATACCGGATGGTATCTGATGCAGAACCAATTTCTACTGAAGTGGTTTTATTGAGTGTATCATTTTTTATAACGGTATGTTTCCCGTTTTTATCATATTTGCGAATTCCTGAGAATAAGGTATCTGCAGCCACATACGTACTATCATTATCTTTATGAATGATCATTACGGGTTTGCGGGTTCCCAGGAATGAATTTTCTTTTTTATTCAGGTATAATAAATCACCTATGATGGTTACCTGGTTGATGCTATCCACAATTTTACCCCGGTCTTCTATTTGTGCAATCCCCAATTTTTCATTGTATGCAATATGGCCACCCGTTACAGAATAATTGCTATCACTGATAGCCGAACGGTCAAAAAACTCTGCCTGGCCTGTTTCTAAATTATAAATCCCGTTACTGGTATTTATGATAGCGCCATCTTTATTTACTATCGTAGTGGGTGCAATAAAATACGCCGATTTCATTTGCATATTATAACGAAGGCTATCGGCTTTTATATCATAATTGGGATCGGTAAGGTGTACATATTTTTTAAAATATACATCCCTGGTATCGGAATAATAAGTGGCATCGGTGCTGGTGAGTACCGTATTCCCATTCACTACTTTACCCCCATTTTTATAGGTACCAATTCCTGTAGCAACATCATACTGCAGATCATCTGTAAATAAAGTTCCTTTACCATCGGTTAAGCGCACTTTGTTTTTTAGATAAGCCATGCGAACCGGGCCAACGTAACGGAGATATTCGGAATAGGTATTTACGCTATCCGCATCATTTATGTGTACGTTGCCAAAACATTCTGCAACACCTGTAAGTTGGTTTACGGCAATACTATCTGCAGAAATTTTTGTGTTTCCCTGTTGCACTCGGGCATCTCCGGCAAGAGTGATAATGGTATTTTGATCATCTATTTGTTTTTGCCGCATGGTAAGGCCGTGTATGATCTGAATGACACGTGAAGTATCCTGCGCTGCACAAATAAGTGAATGGCCTCCCCAAAAGAAAGCGATAAAAATTAATATTTTAATATAGGGAGCAGTCAATCCGGAAATTTATTTGCTGCAAGATGCAAAAATAAATGATAACAGTTTGATAAAATCCTTAAGGGTTCACCTTTTCAATATAGTAAGGGCTGTTTAAGGTATCTGGCACTGGTACCATAATAGGTTCATTTTTTTGTTTTTTACCAAATACCGAAATGCTCACATATCTTTTTGGATGAATGCGGATATCATCAATCAGCAGGTTTAATTTATTGCCGGTTGATGCCAGGTTTTGGTAAAGGGTAGGATCGTTAATTAATTTACCCAACGTACCGTCATTGGTACTTAGTTTAGCCATCGTTTTTTGCAGATCTCCTACTGCAGCATTCAGGTTATTCATTGTTTTTTGCAAATCAATTTCCGATAAGTTAGTGGTCGTTTTATCCAGGTTGGTAACGATGTGGCTTACTTTATCATTATTACTTGCGAGGTTGCCCGTAATGCTGTTCATATTATTCATACTCTTTACCAATGGGCTGCTTTCGCTAAGTAAGGCATTGAGTTGTGCGGTAGTTTTTATAAATGAAGCGGTAATGGTATTTACGTTTTGAAGAATATCACCTATATTGTTTTTTGCCCGGGGGTCAATGATAGAATTGATATTGTGAATGGTGGTATCAAGGGTTGAGATTGCTTTTCTCACTTCATATAATACCGGATCCACTTTTTTAAGTACGTCATCAAAAATTCCTTTATTGGCTTCTGTAATGAGGGTGTCTTTATTTTTCAAAAATGAATTGGCATCCCCCAGCTTAATTTCAATATTGGTAGTTCCCAATGGGTTGGGTTTTACAATGGCAATAGAATTATTGGGTATTTGAATATCTTTGGTAATATTAAAATCTACCAATATTTCTCTCATATCTTTAGAAGGTGTAATTTTATACACGGTACCTACCTGCATACCATTAATAAAAATTGGGTTTGAATTTTGTAGTCCCTGGATATTTTCATACACCGCATACAAGGTGGTGCTTTTACTAAAAAGTTTTTTACCTTTTAAAAAACTAAATCCCAAAATCAAAAGTGTGATAGCCACTACTACAATTGCGCCAACCTTGGTTTCATTAGAAATTTTCACAGTCCAGTTTTATTTTAATAATATAATTTTAGGTACATCCATTTCATAAATAAACATATTAATAAAATGGATGTAACAACACTTTAATCAAATTATTAGCCAAAGTTATATTAATGGCTTATAATCTGATCAATTTTGTACAGTATGGGGCGATTCTAATATTTTTTTATAACGAATTACGGCTTTTGTAATTGCTTCAGCCAGTTCTTGTTGCCCTTTTTCACTATTCAGGTATTTTTCATCAGCGGGGTTATTGATAAACCCGGTTTCAATGAGTATGGCTGGCATATTTGTGGCTTGTAATACCCATATTCCTTTTTGACGCTGGCTCACGCCTAATGCAGGGCGATGTGTTTTTTCTATTTCATCATTTACCAATGTAGCCAGGCGGTCACTTTTTTCCTGGTACCGTTTAGCATAAACCTGTGCCATTACCCGGCCTTCGGGTGTATTAAAATCAAAATTATTATAAGAAGAATCTTCGCCTGCCTCAATTTCAAAATCGCCTTCTTCCCGCATAATGGCTTTTAATTTTTCACTCGTTTTGGCTGCCGCAAATATCCATACACTGGTGCCGGAGCGGGTAAGGGGCAGTTTATAATATTCATATACCGGTTCGGTAACCTGGTATGGGGTTGAAATTTTTTTTCTGTGCTTTCCTTTTCCTTTGTAGGTTATTTTGTGCCGGGTAACCGTCCTGGTACCTATTTGCCTGCGTCCTGTTTTTAGTGGCCCGGAATCTGCGTGGATGCAAAGGAACAAATCGCCTTTTACATCATTGGCAATATTGGCTTTTTCACGGGGATCCTGGTAAACATCAGTAGTTCTTGTAGGAACTATATTTACATCGGGTAATTGTTTTTTTAGTTCTTCCACTACTTTTTTTGAAATGGCCAATGTTACATCCTTTTCTTTACTTCCTATCGAATTTTCATATTGGCCAACAGCACCCGCATCTTTACCGCCATGGCCTGCATCCACTACAATAGTTTTTAATAGTTTTTTGGATGTTTGTGCAAATACCTGGTGTTGGCTGAATAAAAAAATAAAAGAAATAAGTAAACAGGAATTTATTTTTGCCATAATGAATCAATGGGTTTAATGGGTTTGTTTTAACTCAATTATTAACAATTGGTGTGTTTTAATATCTATTTTTGCGTTCAACTATTTTATGAGGCATATTTACAAAGGTAAAGCAAAAAAAAATTGGGCTCTGCACTACATTCTTTTATGTACCATCTTATTATGCCATATTGCTTCCTTTGCACAACAAGACACATCGCTGCCAACTATTACCAATAAAAATATACCGCAAAAAGTTAATGCCGGGTTAATTCCGCAGCATCATCAGACTAAATCTCTTAACGATACTACCTTGAAAATAGTGTCTGATACTTTTGATTTTAAATTTTCGAAAGATTCATTAACGGCTCCTGTTTATTCACATGCAGAAGATTCAATGGTATTATACGTACCGGAGAAAAAAATAATTTTATATGGTAGATCATCTACCGTAAAATATGTTGACAATGAACTGGGCGCCCCTCAAATAGAATACGATCAGCAAACCGGCCTGGTAAAAGCCATGCTGAAAAAAGATAGTACGGGTAAGGTTATTGCCTTTCCTTATTACAACCAGGGAGAATCTAAAATGGTGATGGATACCATTATTTTTAATATGAAAAATGGGAAGGGATTTACCAAAGGCACCTATACCAGGCAGGGCGAAATGTATGTATATGCCGAAATCATAAAACGTACCAGCCCTGATGTATTTTATGCTTATAAAGGCAGGTTTACCACCTGTAATTTAGATACGCCACACTTTGCTTTTGTGAGTCCGCACATAAAGTTTGTAAATAAAAAATGGGCGTATTCCGGGCCTGTACACCCGGAGTTTGAAGGCGTGCCGGTACCCATTTGGTTGCCATTTGGAATTTATCCGCTTACGACCGGTAGGCGTTCCGGGTTATTATCACCTGAGTTCACAACAAATAATGAGTTGGGTTTGGGTCTTACCGGCCTTGGCTATTACCGAATTTTAAGCCCTTACTGGGATGCTATTTTCCGAACGGAAATATATTCTTATGGCACCTGGGCAGCACAGTTGAACCCCCGGTATTATAAACGATACCATTACCAGGGAAGTTTTAATCTTAATTACCGTTCTACCAAACCTCTCGATCAGCCGGCGAGCAAGAATATGCAAATTGCCTGGGTGCATAGCAGCGACAATAAAGCCCACCCCGGGGTAAGTTTTAGAGCCAATGTACTGGCAGGAAGTAGTAAGTATAATTCTTCTATTCCCAATGACCCTCGCCGCAATTTTGATAATATGATGAATTCATCCATCAGTTATTCAAAAAACTGGTCAAATAAAAACATTATTATTAATGCCAGCCATAGCCAGAATACCAACCAGAAAATAATAAATCTTACTTTTCCCGATATCGCTTTTTCGCTTAACACATTATATCCATTTCGCCGGCAAGAACCGGTGGGAGCCTATAAATGGTACGAAAACCTGGGCATTGGCTTAAGTTCTATTGCTAAAAGCCAAAGTTTTTTTTATGATACGGCCAAAGCTGTTTTTCAGCAGTTAAACAATAATTTAAAATATGCAGCTTCGCATAGTGTCCCCATCACCCTGGCTTTACCTTCATTAGGACCCTTACAGGTATCTCCATCTGTTTCTTATAATGAAAACTGGTATCAGCAAAAAACACTCAAACAATGGAATCCTGTAACTAAAAAAGTAGATACTGTTTCTGTACAAAAAGGTTTTTTTACCGAGCGTGAAATTTCATTCGGGATGAGCATGTCAACTCGTATTTTCGGTATGTACACATTTCATAAAAAAACCGGTGTGCAGGCCATCAGGCACGAGATCAGGCCATTGATTTCATTTAACTTTAAGCCCAACATCAACAGTAAGCATTTTAGAAATATACAAGTAGATAGTATCGGTACAATGGCTCCTTATAGTATCTATGCCAATAATTTATTAGGAAATTTTGGGAATGGGCAATCGGCGTCTATGTCATTTAGTATAGATAATAATATCTCAATGAAAACACGGAGCCGAAAGGATACTACTGAGAAGAAAATTACTTTAATAGATGGGCTCCGTTTAGATGGCAGTATTAATTTTTTATTGGATTCTTTTAAATTTTCTCCATTACGCTTATCTGCAAGAAGTAATTTGTTTAATAAAATCGGATTGACGGCAAGTGCTGGTTTTGATCCATACCAAACCAACGATGCAGGCAAAAAAATTGATAAGCTGATATGGCGTAATAAACCACTAACCTTGGGCCGCTTAACAGATGTTGGAATATCGCTGCAAAGTAGTTTTAAAGGGGGAGATAAAGGAAGTGGTAAAAGGGGGATTAGCCCAAATAACAATCAAACCATAAATGCTGTGGGTCCGGATGGATTGCCCATTTCAGATTACGAGCAGGAGGCTGCTTACATAAGAAATAACCCCGCCGAGTTTGCTGATTTTAGTATTCCCTGGAGTATTGATTTTAGCTATTCATTTACATATAGCCGGCCTTATAGCACTACTTCCGGGTGGCTATCGGGAGTGGTTAATCAAAGTACCAATTTTAATGCATCCTTAAATCTTACACCCAAGTGGAAACTTGGTGCCAATGGCTCATATAATATCAGCACAAAGCAATTGGGCATGCTTAGCGCTTATTTATCGAGAGATCTACATTGCTGGCAAATGGCGATAAATGTTTCTCCTGTTGGGTTATACCGCTTTTTTAGCATTAGCATTTCACCCCGTTCACCTTTATTGAGAGACCTTAAAGTGAACCGCACCCGGTCTTTTATTGATTTGTAAAAACTATTTCTGGTTGTCGAGTATCACTGTTTTCATTTGTTGAAAAATAGTTTCTTTTAATGCTTCCACCGTTTTATTTTCGGGAGATACAGGCGATAAAAATTGCATCCTGAGTTTTGTAGGCAGTAAATAAAAAGTTTTATGAATGGGCATTGCTTTATTGGTTCCTGTAAGTATGCAGGGTATTATTTGCTTTTGAGATGCGATTGATAATTTAAAAGCGCCATCATAAAATTTTTTCAATGGTTCAGGGGTCCGGTTCCGGGTACCTTCAGGATAAATGCACATATGCATACCCATTGCCAATACCTTTTTCATTTGTTCAAAACTACGGCTGCGGCTCTTATCCTCTTTACGGTTTACCAAAACGGCTCCCCGTTTATAGAACCATCCAAATATCGGCACTTTGGCAAAGGATGATTTTGCAATGGTTTTATTAGCACCCGGTACATAGGGCGCCGAGAGCGGCACATCCAGCATACTATTGTGATTAAACAACACGATGTAATTTTCATTTTTTTCAAAATAAGATTTGCCTTCTACTGTTACGGGGCAGGCAATCAACCATAGCCATACATTCATCCAAACTTTTGAAACGGCAATAAAATATTCCTGTCCTTTTTTATAGTCTTTAAAAAGATAGGATAGCATGGACGGTAAAAAAATAACAATAAAACTGACGATAAAAATAAACAAGGCCCAAGCTGCCCATACACGGGCGAATATGTTTTTAAAAAAGTTCATTATGCCTGCAATTTACGGGGTTAATAATTTCCAATTAATCGGTGATTCTCCATGAGCAATCAAAAGCTCATTTGTTTTAGAAAAATGTTTGCATCCAAAAAATCCTTTATGCACCGAAAAAGGGGAGGGGTGCGCTGCTTTTAAAACCGAATGTTTTGTTTCATCTATAAGCGCTTGTTTTTGCATAGCAAAATTACCCCATAGCAAAAAAACAACATGCTGTTTTTGATCTGATATTTTTTCAATCACAGCATCTGTAAATTGCGCCCAGCCACTCATGGCATGGCTATTGGGTTCCTGTGCCCGAACGGTTAAAGAGGCATTCAGTAATAATACACCTTGCTGTGCCCAGGGTACCAGGTTGCCTGATGTAAGTGGCATTTCGGTTCCTGTGTCATTTTGAATTTCCTTAAAAATATTGATGAGAGAGGGAGGTGGTTTTATACCATTTGGAACAGAGAAACTTAACCCGTGGGCTTGTCCTGCTCCATGGTAGGGATCCTGACCCAGGATCACTACTTTTACTTTATCAAAAGGAGTTTGATTAAATGCATTAAATATTAATGGCCCCGGCGGATAAATTGTTTTACCTAATGATTTTTCTGTTTTAAGAAAAAGTACCAATTGGCCAAAATAGTTTTTAGAAAACTCATCTTTTAAAACTTCTTTCCAGGATGGATGGATTTTTACATCCATAATTATTTTTTTTTAAATGCTATTTAAGTATGCTGATCCTGTACCCATAACAATCGGATATAAAAAAACAGGCAGCTATTGCTGCCTTTGTGATCCGGATTGGATTCGAACCAATGACCCTCAGCTTAGAAGGCTGATGCTCTATCCAGCTGAGCTACCGGACCTATTTAAGGGCTGCAAAGATAATTTTTTGAAGTAAATTGGCAATTATTTTTAGATATTGAGTATATTTAAATCTACTATTGCAAATATTAAAATCTTATAATCTTATATATTTGTTAAAAAAATTTAAATTTTATATGGTTTTAGGCATTAACTTTGCAACAACTAAAAGTAACTAAACTAATAAAAACTCCTAACTACTTGGGGTACAATTAAATTAAAATTAGCGTTTATGAAACAAAAAATTGCGTTAGCGATTACAATGATGGCTCTAACCATCGGAGCTACTGCACAAAATTCTAAAAGCAGATTTGCATCTGAAACAAAACCTGCCTTATTTGGAATACACTATGTAGCTGCAGATTTTATTACACCAGAAACTTTTAAAAACCAAAGTGTATCTGCGAGAAATTTTGCGAAATTGAAAGATATGGGCCAGGGTTTATCTCTTTCATATTGGAAAGGTTTAACTCCTACCATTGATTTCTCTACCAGGATGAATGCAATTTTTTATGATTATGCTGCCGATGTTCGCATGGAAGCTACTGATAAAAAAGAAATTGGGTTAGAATTAGAACCCAGTTTAAATTTTCGCCCTATTAAAGATAACAACCTGTTTGCGCCATTCTTAACAGCTGGCGTAGGTGGTGGTTATTATACCGGCAAATTTGGTGCTTATGCACCTTTGGGTGGTGGCCTTCAATTAAATTTTAATAGTGTGTCTTATTTACTGGTTCAAATGCAATATCGTTTTGCATTAACTAAAGATGTATTAAAAGACCATTTATTCTATTCATTAGGTTTTGCACAAAATTTTGGTCCTGAAAAACCAAAAGAAGTAGTACCTCCACCACCACCGCCAGTAGTTGACCGTGATGGCGACGGTGTTCCTGATGCAGAAGATAAATGCCCGGATACGCCCGGTTTGGCTTCCTTACAAGGTTGTCCTGATCGTGATGGCGATGGTATTGCAGATGCAGACGATAAATGCCCAGATGTAGCCGGTATTGCAAAATATCAAGGTTGCCCAATACCTGATACTGATGGTGATGGCATTAATGATGAAGAAGATAAATGCCCTACTGTAAAAGGTGTTGCACGTTATCAAGGTTGCCCAATACCTGATACTGATAATGATGGCGTAAATGATGAAGAAGATAAATGCCCTACTCGTCCCGGCCCTGCAAGCAATCAAGGTTGCCCGGAAATTGCTAAGGAAGTAATTGAAAAAGTAAACATGGCTGCTAAAAATGTATTCTTCTCTACAGGTAGTTATAAATTACTACCTAAATCTTACAAATCTTTAAATGATGTAGTAAGCATCCTAAAAGCAGATGAAAGCCTGATGATTGATATTGATGGCTATACTGACTCACAGGGAAGTGATGAACTAAACCAAACATTATCAGAAAACAGGGCAAAATCTGTAAAAGATTATTTGGTAAGTAAAGGCATTGATGAAAGCAGGCTGAAATCTACTGGATATGGTGAAACCAATCCAATTGCAGATAATAAAACTGCAGCAGGCCGTGCTAAAAACCGCAGAACAGAAATGACAATAAGGAATTTTTAATCTCCTTTAAATAAAATACAAATCCCCTTGCTTTTGCGAGGGGATTTTTATTTCAGGACAATTCACATTCAGAAAATCAAAATGTATAAGAAAAGTATTGAGCTATATTGAATCCGCTATCAGTACCTCATTAGAATAATCCGTAATTTCATTATAAAGCGTATCTCTTTCTATGGGGATGCGATGGGCTTGTTTAATGAGCGCTACCAATTCAGAAGTTGTCATAGTGGGAGATTGTTCCTCACTACCGGCCATTGAGTAAATTTTTGTGGAATCATCAATAGTACCGTCAATATCATTTACGCCAAACTGAAGGCTGAGTTGGGCATTTTGCCTACCCAACATGGGCCAGTAAGCTTTTAAATGCGGAAAATTATCAAGATAAATCCGGGCAATGGCATAGAGCCGCATATCTTCTATTAAAGTACTCTCTGCCACAAAGCTCATATCATTATTTGAATTCCTGAATTTTAATGGTATAAAAGTATTAAAGCCATTGGTTTTATCCTGCAGGTCTCTTAGTTTACGCATGTGATCAATGCGATGCTCATATTTTTCAATATGGCCATACAGCATGGTGGCATTGGTGGCCATACCCAGGTTATGGGCTGTTTCATGAATGTGTAACCAGCCTTCACCACTTACTTTATCGGCACATATTTGTGATCTTATTTCCGGATGAAATATTTCTGCACCACCACCCGGTAAGGATTGAAGCCCGGCTTCGTGTAACTGTTTCATTCCTTCTTCTACAGATAGTTTTGCTTTCCGGAACATATAATCTAATTCTACCGCAGTAAAAGCCTTGATGTGTAACTCCGGGCGGTGTGCTCTTATTTTCTGGAGTAATTCAATAAAATATTTCATATCCATTTTAGGATGTACGCCTCCTACAATATGAACTTCGGTAATGGGCTTGCCGTCATAGCTTTTTACTTTATTCAGCATATCATCTATGCTTAATTCCCATCCTTCTTCCCGATGTGCGTACAGGCGGCTATAAGAGCAAAATTTGCAACTAAATACACAAACATTCGTTGGTTCTATATGGAAATTCCGGTTGAAGTATGTTCGGTCTCCATGCTTCTGTTCCCTGATGTAATTTGCCAGGCTTCCCACAAAACCCAGGTTTCCTTTTTCAAATAACAATAAACATTCTTCATCCGTAATTCTTTTATCTTCTTTTACTTTAATCGCTATTTTCTGTAAGCCTTCTTGTAGGGTAGCATCAATTAAAGTATTTATTTGGCCGCTCATCTTTTGTAATTTTATACAAATTTAAGTCATGAAGGTTGTACCCTAAAATTGTAATTCAATATTTAGCGTTTTATACAAAATAGCCGATTATTATTTATCTTACTCCCTCAATTACTGCATATGAATATAAAGTTTCGGTTAACTGTCATGAGTTTTCTCCAATTTTTTGTGTGGGGAGCCTGGTTAATCACAATTGGTACTTATTGTTTTAATGCAAAAGGATGGACAGGAGCACAGTTTGGAGCCATTTTTTCTACCCTTGCTTTGTCCTCTTTATTTATGCCGGCACTTGCAGGTATCATTGCAGATAAATGGCTTAATGCAGAAAAGTTATATGGTATCCTGCATATCTTATACGGGTTGGTATTGTTTTATGTACCACAGGTGAACGATCCCGATACCCTGTTTTATGTAATATTCCTGGCAATGATATTTTATATGCCCACCATTTCGCTTTCAAATTCTATTGCCTATCATATTTTAAAAGAGAATGGGAGTGATGTGGTAAAGGAATTTCCTCCTATCCGTGTTTGGGGAACTATTGGTTTTATTGTAGCGATGTGGGTTACTAATCTTACAGGCAGTAAAGCCAATGCCAATCAATTTATCATTGCGGCTATTGCAGCCATTATACTGGGTATCTTTTCATTTACATTGCCTAAATGCCCACCACAAAAGTCAATTGCTAAAGATGCTTCTATTATGGAGCAAATGGGGTTAACTGCATTTAAGCTTTTTGCTGATGTAAAGACTGCATTATTTTTTATATTCTCTATGTTTTTAGGAGCTGCACTGCAGCTTACCAATATGTATGGAGATTCATTCCTGTCAGATTTTGGAAACATCGAGAAATATAAAGATTCATTTGTGGTGAAATATTCCACCATCATTATGTCTATTTCTCAAATTTCTGAAACATTATTTATTCTTACCATTCCCTTTTTCTTAAAGCGCTTTGGTATTAAAACTGTGATGTTATTCTCTATGCTGGCTTGGGTATTAAGGTTTGGCCTTTTTAGTTATGGAGACCCGGCAGGTGGTTTGTGGATGATAATTTTATCTTGTATTGTATATGGTATGGCTTTCGATTTTTTCAATATTTCCGGTTCATTATTTATAGAAACAACTACCAGCCCCACTATCCGAAGCAGCGCCCAGGGATTGTTTATGATGATGACGAATGGGGTAGGCGCCTTCCTGGGAAGTGTAATAAGCGGTTGGGTGATTGATAAATATTTTACAACTGCCGGCGTAAAAGACTGGCACGATATCTGGCTGGCCTTTGCTGTATATGCATTAATAATTGCTGTATTCTTTGCAATATTTTTCAAGCATAAGCATGATCCCAATGCAACCCCGGTAACATTAACGCATTAACAAAATAAAGTTGAGAAGTGGGGATCTGCTTCTCAGCTTTTTATTTCTATCAAATAATAATTTCTCTTTCCTTTTTGCACCAGCAAATATCGGTTGTGCAAAAGCCAATCTGTATTTATGATATCTGTAGCCGCATTTATTTTTTTTCGGTTAATGCTCAATCCACCGTTTTGTATCATTTTTCGGGCTTCGCCTTTACTACTGAAGATGACGGTATCAGCCATTAATTGGGTAACATCAATGCCTTTTTCCAAAAGAGCTTTATTATATTCTTTCTTTTCTATTCCTTCTATCGCTTTTAAATCATCTTCACTTAAGCTTTCTATGGCAGCACTTTGGTTAGCGAATAATTTTGATGTGGTTTCTTTCGCTTTTTGATATTCTGCTTCACCATGTACAAAGATGGTAAGTGTTTCTGCTAATTTTTTTTGGAGAATCCTGTCAGATGGGTTTTCTGTATGCTGCATTATCAATGCATCAATGGTTTCCCGGTTTAAAAATGTAAAAATCTTAATCCAGTTTTGGGCATCTGCATCACTGGCATTTAACCAAAACTGATAAAACTGGTAGGGAGATGTTTTTGTGGGATCTAACCAAATATTACCGGCTTCAGATTTTCCAAACTTACTGCCATCTGCCTTAGTAATTAATGGAGATGTAAAGGCAAATGCCTCGCCACCACCTTTTCTGCGAATAAGTTCGGTACCGGTTACAATATTTCCCCATTGATCGCTACCACCCATTTGCAATTTGCAATTTTTATTTTTATGAAGCCAATAGAAATCATAACCCTGAATTAATTGGTATGAAAATTCAGTAAATGAAATTCCAGTATCTCCTTCTAAACGTTTCTTCACACTATCTTTACTCATCATATAATTTACGGTAATATGCTTGCCGGTATCTCTTATAAATTCCAGGAATCCCATATTTTTAAACCAATCGAAATTATTTACAATTTCTGCTGCATTGGCTAATGATGGATCAAAGTCAAGAAATTTTTCTAATTGTTTTTGAATGCCTTCTACATTTTTTTGCAATACCTCTTCGCTTAAAAGGTTTCGTTCGGCACTCTTACCGCTGGGATCGCCCACCATACCCGTGGCTCCACCTACTAGTGCAAATGGTTTATGCCCTGCCTTTTGTAAATGAACTAAAAGTAATATTTGAACCAGCCCACCTATATGTAAACTATCTGCAGTGGGATCAAAACCAATATAGGCAGTAGTCATTTCCTTATTTAATTGTTCGGCTGTGCCGGGTGTAATATCCTGTAACATACCCCGCCATCTTAATTCTTCTATTAATTTGTTCATATTCAAATAAAATCTATAAAGTGGATTGCAAAAATGAGCCCTTTTTTTTAATTATGGATAATTCCTCACTATTTCATAAAAAAACTATCTTCAAGCAACTCTTTTGGTTAAAATGGCCTCTTTTGTAAAAGCTTCTATATTGATGGGTGCTTGCCTGAAATATAGTATTTTTGAATTTTGCATCGTATAAATAGGTGAAAACAATACAATTTGTTGAGTAAAACTACGTTTATCAGAATTAAGACCAATCCATATTCAAACAATAATCATATAACATGAAACAATGCATAGTTGCATTAACCTTACTGGCTCTGCTTTGTAGTGAGAAATCGTATTCGCAATTTAGAAAATATTCTAATGAATTTTTAAATATTGGCGCCGGCGCCCGGGGGCTCGCCATGGGCAATGCACAGGTAGCATCGGTAAACAATGCCACCGCCGGGTATTGGAACCCTGCAGGCCTTACCAGTATCAAGGATAACCCAAGCGTATCACTGATGCATGCTGAATATTTTTCCGGGATAGCCAAATATGATTTTGCTTCGGTAGCTATTCCTGTACAGGATAATAAAAGAACCCTGGGATTTTCATTGCTTCGTTTTGCAGTTGATGATATTCCCAACACATTATTTTTAGTGGAACCCGATGGTACCATTAACTATAATAATATCCAGGCATTCTCATCTGCCGATTATGCTTTTCTATTTTCATTTGCTCAGAATATAAGAGATGATGAAGATAAAAATATAAGCGTGGGTGCCAATGCAAAAGTGATATATAGAAAAGTGGGCCATTTTGCAACTGCACTTGGCTTTGGCCTTGATGCGGGCATACAAATGAGAGGAGATAAATGGAGAATAGGATTAATGGCAAGGGATATCTCTACTACCTTTAATGCATGGTCATTTAAGTTTACTGAAAAGGAAAAAGAAGTTTTATACCTCACCAAAAATGATATTCCTGTAAAATCTACTGAAATTACTGCTCCACGATTGGTACTCGGTGGAGCGTACCGGTTTCAATTTGGCCGTTCCGTAGGGTTATTGGCAGAAGCAAACTTAGATGTAACTTTTGATGGAAAACGAAATACGATTTTGAGCGGAAATACGGTAAGTGCCGATCCTCACCTGGGTTTAGAAGCAGACATTAATAATGTGTTTTTTATCCGGGGAGGGATTACCAATTTTCAAAGGGCATTGGCAGATGAAGATACCCTCAATCAAAAAAAAGTATGGATTTATCAACCCAGTATTGGAGCAGGTTTCAAAATAAAAAATGTGACGATTGATTATGCTTTTACGAACCTCGCAAACCAGTCGAATCCATTATATACACATGTAATTTCTCTACAATTAAATCTTGGCAAAAAAGAAGATTAAAAAAGAATTTCTATGATGATGAAAAAAATATTATTCCCATTTTTGATCTTATTGGCATTTACAGCAAATGCACAGTATAATAATAGTTGGATAGATTATTCTAAAACCTATTACCGTTTTTCATTACTAAAAGATACCCTTACCCGTATTCCGCAATCTGTTTTATCAACCGCAGGGTTGGGTAGTGTAAATGCAGATCAATTTCAACTTTGGCGAAATGGGGTACAGGTAAGATTATTTACCTCTGTTAGCGGGGCGCCCTTACCGGCAAATGGATATATTGAATTTTGGGGGCAAATGAATGATGGTAAACCCGATAAAGCGCTTTACCGGAATCCTGATTTTCAGCTTTCAGATAAGTTTAGTATGGAGAATGATACTTCATCCTATTTTTTAACGGTGAACCCCGCAGGAAATAATCTTCGGTATGTGAATGATGTAAATTCAGCGCCGTCGGTCCAAACCCCCGATCCATATTTTATTCGTAAAGTAGATTTTTATTATAATAGCAGGTTCAACAGGGGGATGCCCTACCTGGCCGGTGAGTGGGTATATTCTGCCAGTTACGATGAAGGTGAAGGTTTTGTTGGCCCTAGTGTTGGGCCGGGTGTAGGCAATTCGTACATTCAGCAGGTTCAAAATATGCATGTATATACCAGCGCTCCCGCAAATAGTGTTACTGTGTGGGCCAATGTAGTAGGCGGGGCAGCCTTAATTAGAAACGTAAAAATTAGGTTGAATTCCAGTTCTCTTTACGAAGTTCCTTTACCCTTATTTGGATATGCAAAAATAAATATTCCAAATGTGCCCTTATCGTATATCACCAACCCTGAGTATGTAAGTTTAGTGGCAGAAAACGTAAGCCTGAATGGTGGTGCTGCAGATAATTTTAATGTTGCTGCCATGGGCATTTCTTACCCTGCAAAATTTGATTTTGATTTACAACGGAATTATAAATTTCAATTGGCCGCAAGCGCTACAGGTAATTACCTGGTAATTGATAATTTTAATTACGGTACTACCGCCCCTGTATTATATAATATCACAGATGGGTTGCGGTATGTTGGCGATATTACATCTACCCCCGGTAAAGTAAAATTTGTATTGCCTGCATCTGCACAACCGGTAAGGGAATTTATGTTAGTGAACCAGGAGGCTTCTAATTATTTTACCATTGGTGGGCTTACTACTAAAACATTTACTAATTTTTCTAATGCGGCCATGCAGGGCGATTATTTAATCATAAGCAATCCTGTATTATATAATGATGGAAATGGAAATAATTATGTAGAACAATATCGTCAATACAGGGCATCTGCTTTAGGGGGCGGGTTTAATGCAAAAGTGTACGATATCCATGAAATAATGGATCAATTTGGATATGGTATTCGTCGGCATCCCGATGGGCTACGCAATTTTATTTTGTGGGCTAAACAAACTTTTTCTATCAGTCCAAAATATGTCTTTATACTTGGTAGGGGAGTATCTTATTACGATTACCTTGGCAGGGTAGATGATCCCAACTTAGATAAGATCTCGATGGTTCCTACATTTGGATGGCCACCATCAGATATTTTATTAACCTGCTTGCCGGGTACTTTAAAAAGCCAGGTGCCTATTGGTAGGTTAAGTGCAATCAATGGTACAGAAATAGCCCATTACTTAGATAAGGTAAAAGAATACGAAAATGTATTAAGGGTGCAACGCCCTACGGTAGCCGAGTCTGGCTGGCTGAAAGATATCCTTCATGTTTCGGGAGGTAAAACTACCGATGAAGGTGCACAGTTCGAAAGTTATATGAATGGCTATGCAAATATTGCAAAAGATACCCTTTTTGGCGGGTATGTAGAATCCTTTGCCAAAACAAGTAACAGTCCGGTACAGGAAGCAAATAACATTCGCATATCAGAATTATTTGCAAATGGGTTAAGTGTTGTTGGATATTTTGGTCACTCATCTGCCAATACTTTTGAATATAATTTAAGTAACCCTGAAAACTATCATAGCCAGGGTAAATATCCTTTTTTCAATGTAAGTGGTTGTATGGCCGGTAACCTGTTTACGTTCGATCTTCAGCGTATTACGGGTAATTCTATGTCATTGTCAGAAAAATATGTATTGGCTCCCCAAAGAGGAAGTATCGCATTTTTAGCAGATACCCATTTTGGAATACCTTATATACTCGATACTTACAACCGTAACCTTTACTATAATTTTAGTACAAGAATGTATGGGCAAGCGCTTGGAGATCAAATTCATGATGTAATTGAAAGGATGAACATTCCTAATATAGATCTTTCTCACCGGCTGCACTTAGAAGAAATAACATTACATGGTGATCCTGCACTTAAGCTAACCAATTTTGCCAAACCAGATTATGTGATAGAACCTCAAATGGTATCTATAGATCCTAATATTATTACTGTAGCAGATAACAATTTTAAGATAGACATTAAGATGCGTAATATCGGCAAGGCCATCAATGATTCTATTAATGTAACGGTAAAAAGACAATTACCCAATGATTCAATCATGGTGTTATTTGATAAAAAAATATTGGCCATTAAGTATATGGATTCATTACAACTTGATGTACCTATATTACCTACCAGGGATAAGGGGTTGAACAAGCTTATTGTAACATTGGATAATACAAACCGGGTAGATGAAGCCTTTGAAAACAACAATACCGTTACAAAAGAATTTTACATATTTGAAGATGAATTAAGGCCCATTTCTCCTTATAATTATGCAATTGTAAATACACAAAATATTACATTCTCTGCCAGTACCGCCGCACCACTTGGTGTAAGCCGAAATTACCAGATGGAGATAGATACTACAGAACTATTTAATTCGCCTTTTAAAAAACAATATAATACCACAACAGTAGGGGGCGTAGTAGATTTTACGCCAACCAATTTAAATTTTACAGATAGTACCGTTTATTACTGGAGGGTTTCTATTGTACCTGATAACCAGGGTGGGCAGCAAATATGGAATACAGTTTCATTTGTGTACCTGCAAAATGGCGGATCGGGATATAATCAATCCCATTATTTTCAATTCCTGAAAAACACTTATGTCGGCATGAGTTTGGATGATGACCGCACATTTACTTACGGCACCAAACCAATTTTATTTACAGTAAAAACGGGTCATAAGCCTTATGCGAATGAAACGGATGATTATTCTATAGCTAAAAATAATGCTGTGGAACAATCCGGCCTGGCAGGCCCATTAGTAACCAATAGTAACGTGTTGCGCTTTTATATTATTGATGGTAATACCATGAAGTTTTGGAAGAATGTAGATCGTGGGGGCGGTATGGGCCAGTATGGTAGTTTCGCACCATTGGGGATTAATCAATATTCTCAACTTGGGTTTTATCATTTTGATATATCCACTCCTGCACATCGCCAGGTTGTTAAAAATTTCTTTGATTCCATACCGAGTGGTAACATCATAGTAATGACCAATGCACCGGGCGCCGTATCAGATTACAGGGCAGCCCAAATGAAAGCAGACGAAGTAACTTTAGGTACTACTGATATACTCTATTACAAGCTTAAGGATATAGGCTTTACAATGCTCGATTCTTTTAAGACGCATATCCCATTCATTTTCGTAACAGAAAAAGGAACCAATACTGCCATTATGCAGGAATTTGGTTTGGCAGAGAGTGATAAAATGCTAAGAGAGTTTACTGTCATTGCAAAAAATACAGATGCATCTATGCAGTCGGATATATTTGGTCCTGCACTACAATGGCAAACATTAAAATGGAGAGGCACTTCTACAGAATCGCCTTCTACCGATAATAATAGCATTGATGTAATTGGTATTAAGCCTGATGGTACAGAACAAACATTAACAACCGTGTACCAGGCACAGGATACTACTTTAAGCTGGGTAAATGCTGTGACGTATCCTAAAATACGATTAAAATTAAATACTCAGGATACCGTAAACTTAACGCCCTATCAATTGAGGTACTGGCGTGTGAATGGCAGATATGTTCCTGAAGGAGCCCTGATGCCTTCTCTCAATTTTGCCATACAGGATAGTGTTGCACAAGGTGACACGATTCATTTTTCTGTGGCATTTAAAAATATCAGTGAAACAAATTTTGCTTCTTTAATAAAATCAAGAGTAACGATACTGGATCGGAATAATAATCCTACCGTAATTAATATTACACCACGCAAAGCATTGGTACCGGGTGATACGCTTATCATTTCTGGCTTCATAGATACACGTAACCTGGCAGGCATCAATACTTTTATTTTAGATGTGAACCCCGATAATGATCAGCCTGAACAATATCATTTTAATAACATTTTATATAAAACCATAAAAGTAACGGAAGATCTTTTTAACCCGCAGTTAGATGTTACATTTGATGGGGTACACATTTTAAGCCGGGATATCATTTCATCTAAACCCAATATCATTGTGAAGTTGAAAGATGAAAGTAAATTCCTGTTACTGAAAGATACTGCGTTATTAAAAGTGCAGGTACGTTTTCCAGATCAAAGTTTGCATACCTATCATTTTGGCGATACCATGCGATTTATACCTGCCGATATCAATGCCGGTGAAAATACTGCCACTATTGAGTTTAAGCCTTACTTCCCGGATGATGGAGAATATGAATTCATTGTATCCGGTAAAGATATGAATGGCAACCCAGCCGGGTATTTAAACTACAAAGTGATTTTTAATGTGATCAATAAATCAATGATCTCTAATCTCATGAATTATCCTAATCCATTCACGACATCTACTGCATTTGTGTTTACCTTAACGGGACACCAAATACCCCAGAATATGCGGATACAGATACTAACCATATCGGGTAAAGTGGTGAGGGAGATCACTCAGCAGGAACTGGGACCAATCCATATCGGGAATAATATTACTGAATATAAATGGGACGGTACAGATATGTATGGTCAAAAACTGGCCAATGGTGTTTATCTCTACCGGGTACTTACAAACTTGAATGGTAAAAAAATTGATAAGTTTGATGGACGAAATAGTAATGGCGATGTGATTGTAGAATCCGTAAACAGTACCGACCGTTTCTTTAATAAAGGTTATGGTAAAATGTATTTGATGCGATAATAAAGTAAAATTAAAGTGCAAACTGCCGGAACAACTCCGGCAGTTTTTTTGTATCCTTAATTCCCATTATAGCAAGTATTTTAGGGCTTTAGAGGCTTATTTTTGCAAAAAAAAGGGATATGGCTAAAATAGCGATCAATATTGCAACAGGAAGTTTACAAAAAGATGAAGTAATTGTGGGAATTGACCTGGGAACCAGCAATAGCCTGGTAGCTATCATACATCCGGAAACGGGAAAGCCGGTTGCATTAAAAGAACATGATACGGAAGGCAAACCATCTTCCTCATTGGTTCCTTCTGTAATCCATTTTTTAGATAGTGGTGATGTGATAGTAGGTACTGAAGCAAAAAAATATTTAGTGAGCAAACCCTTACAAACAATCTTTTCTGCAAAACGTTTAATGGGCAAAAGTTTTACTGATGTAAAAGATCACCGGGATCAATATAGTTTTAAAATAATAAATGATAATAAAGAATCTCTTGTAAAAGTACAGGTTGGAGAAAAGTTTTATTCCCCGGTTGATTTTGGTGCGCTAATATTAAAAGAATTAAAAAAGCGGGCAGAACATATTTTAAAAACGCCTGTAAATAAAGCAGTCATAACAGTTCCGGCATATTTTAATGATGCCCAGCGCCAGGGTACCCGGGATGCAGGTAAATTAGCTGGTTTGGATGTACTTCGTATTATCAACGAACCTACTGCTGCAAGCTTAGCTTATGGTATAGGATTGCATAAAAATGAAAATAAAACAATTGCAGTATATGATCTTGGAGGCGGCACATTCGATATTTCAATCTTGCGTATTACAGATGGAGTTTTTGAAGTATTATCTACCAATGGCGATACTTATCTGGGTGGCGATGATATGGATATGGCGATCGTAAGATATTGGCAATCTCAATTGCATATTTCAAATGAAACGCTACATGAAAATAAAGTTCTCGCCCAAAGTTTACGGTTACAGGCAGAAGAGGCTAAAAAAATATTAAGTACGCAGCAAGCATTTAAAACAAAAATAGAAGCAGGTGAATTGACCCTTTCTAAAGAAATATTTAATGAGTTAATAAAACCCCTTGTTACCAAAACGATTGATTGCTGCAGTAAAGCTTTAAAAGATGCCATGCTATCTAAAGGCGAAATAGAATCGGTAGTGCTGGTAGGAGGGAGTACCAGGGTACCGCTTGTAAAGGAAATGGTAAGTGAATTTTTTGGTAAACCGGTAAATGATTCAATGCATCCTGATGAAGTAGTAGCCCTGGGTGCCGCCATTCAGGCAGATATATTAGCAGGCAATAACCGGGAAGTTTTATTGCTTGATATTACACCCCTCAGCCTTGGTATTGAAACTTCCGGCGGATTAATGGATGTATTGATTCCCCGCAATTCAAAGATCCCATCGGGCGCTGCCAGGCAATATACTACTCAAATAGATGGCCAGGCAAACATGCGTATCAGTGTGTACCAGGGTGAGCGAGACCTGGTGAAAGATAACAGGAAGCTGGCCGAATTTAATCTTACCGGTATTCCGGGTATGCCAGCAGGCCTGGCAAAAGTAGAAGTGAAATTTATTATCAATGCCGATGGTATCTTAAAAGTATCTGCAAAAGAATTACGTAGTGGCGTAGCCCAGGAAATTGAAATAAAACCGCAATACGGAATTACTGATGAAGAAGTAGAAAAAATGCTGATGGATTCAGTAACACATGCTAAAGAAGATATTGCTTTAAGGGCACTTACAGAAGCTAAAACAGAAGGGGAGCAGTTATTAAAAACAACAGAAAGGTTTTTACAAAAAAATGCAGATCAATTATTGCCGGAAGAATTAACGAATACCGCTGCTGCCATGCAAGCTTTGCAATTAAGCGTCACCATGGATGATAAAGACCTGATACATCAAAAAATTGAAGAACTTAATAAGATCAGCCGGCCTTATGCAGAACGCATCATGGACAATGCTATTGCGAATGCGATGAAAGGAAAAACAATTGGATAAAAGTTTATTAAAACTTACTTAATCTCCAGTTTCAGTAAGCTTTGGTTGCCTAAGAAAGCTTCTAATTCATCACCTACTACACATTCACCCACACCAGCAGGTGTGCCTGTAAAAATGAGGTCACCAATATTCAGTGAAAAATAATTAGAAATATGGGCTATTATACTATCGAATTTAAAAATCATATCGGCAGAACTAGCTTGCTGTACAGGAGTACCGTTGCTTAATAATTTAAAAGTAAAATTTGCTTTTTTCTGATCGGGTGTTAAATCTAAAAATTTTCCAACAGCAGCAGAGTTATCAAACGCTTTTGCCTTTTCCCAGGGCAGCCCTTTTTGTTTACATATTTCCTGGATATCTCTTGCCGTAAAATCAATCCCTACGGTAATCCCATTGTAATATTGGCCGGCATTGCGTTCCTGTATGTATTTTCCATTTTTACATACTCTTAGCACCAATTCACATTCATAATGCAACTCATTGGTAAATTCGGGATAATAAAAGGGAGTATGTGGTTGAAGTAACGCACTTTTAGGTTTCATGAATATAATTGGTTCATCAGGCACCTCATTACCTAACTCTTTCACATGGTCACCATAATTTCTACCAATACAAATGATTTTCATTTACCAATTTTAGGTTTAAATATTTAAAAAGGCAATATAGTAAAAACTGCTTAAAAATTAGCATTTTATGCATATTCAAGTGATTGAATAAACCTGATTATTTACCTGGGTCATAGTCCTTTCGATACCAATATTGGCAAAATTTTCAATTATTTCGACTGATTTTTCAATTTTATGCCTTACTAATGGCAGTTCCTGCGAAGTCCATTTTCCCAGTACAAATTCGGCTTGTAACCCTTTAGGATAATTATTGCCGATACCAAAACGTAATTTGGGATAATCTACAGTGCCCATTGTTGCTTCAATATCTTTTAAACCATTATGGCCACCTGCGCTCCCGGATGCCCGTAATCTTATTTTTTCGAGTGGTAATGCAATTTCATCTACCAGCGTAAGGGTTTGTTGCAGCGGGATATTCATTTTATCGAACCAATACTTAAATGCTTTACCACTTAAATTCATAAAAGTGGTGGGGCATATTACCGTAAAATGTTTTCCTTTCCATTTTACTTCTGCTTTATAAACCAACCTTCCAATTGAAAACTGGCCGGCATGTTTTTCTACAAAAGCATGTGCAATATCAAACCCGATATTGTGGCGGGTATCTGCATATTCATTTCCTGCATTGCCAAGGCCTACAATTAAAAATTTTGACATACTTTTTTTATTAATCAAAAGATGTTTTTATAGCATATCATTAAGATGTTGTTGCAAATCAGCATCTGTTTTAATAAGTACATCCCTGGCTTTGCTGCCCTGGTTTGGGCCTACAATCCCGGCAGCTTCCAACTGGTCCATTAAGCGACCTGCCCGGTTATAGCCTAATTTCATTCTTCTTTGTAATAATGAAGTACTACCCGATTGGCTGCTAACGATGAGCCTGGCAGCATCTTCAAAAAGTGAATCTTTATTGTTCAAATCAAAATCTTTGGCATCCATATCTTTTTCATCAATGTATTCAGGTAATAAAAATGGCTGGGGATACCCACGTTGGTCGCCAATAAAATCGGTGATACGATCTACTTCGGGTGTATCTACAAAAGCACATTGCAGCCGCACCAATTCACCATTATAACTTATAAGCATATCTCCTTTACCAATTAATTGCTCGGCTCCGCCCACATCTAAAATGGTACGGCTATCTATTTTACTGCTTACTTTAAATGCAATACGGGCAGGAAAGTTAGCTTTTATGGTTCCTGTAATAATATTTACAGACGGCCTTTGTGTGGCAATAATTAAATGGATGCCAATGGCCCTTGCCAATTGGGCTAATCGGGCAATGGGCATTTCTACTTCCTTGCCTGCCGTCATAATTAAATCGGCAAACTCATCTACTACCAGCACAATAAATGGTAAGAACTGGTGTCCCTTTTCGGGGTTTAATTTTCGGGAAACAAATTTTTCATTGTACTCCCGGATGTTTCTGCAACCAGCTTCTTTAAGCAAATCGTAACGGTTATCCATTTCAATACAAAGTGCATTGAGTGTATTCACCACTTTTTTAGTATCGGTTATTATTGCATCTTCTTCACCAGGCAGTTTTGCCAGAAAATGATTTTCGATAGTTTTATAAATGCTTAGTTCTACTTTTTTAGGATCTACCAATACAAATTTTAACTGAGAAGGATGTTTTTTATATAGCAATGAAACCAGTATGGCATTTAACCCTACTGACTTTCCCTGCCCTGTAGCGCCTGCCATAAGAAGGTGGGGCATACTGGTAAGATCCACAATAAAATTTTCATTATCTATTTTTTTTCCAATGGCAATGGGTAATGAGAACTTGCTTTTTTCAAATTTTTCCGAAGACAATAATGTCTTCATGCTTACAATATTTTTTTTTGTATTGGGCACTTCAATGCCAATGGTTCCCTTACCCGGAATGGGTGCAATAATACGGATGCCAAGGGCAGCAAGGCTTAAGGCAATATCATCTTCCAGGTTTTTAATGCGTGAAATACGTACACCGGCTGCAGGTATAATTTCATAGAGCGTAACAGTAGGCCCCACGGTTGCTGAAATTTTTTGAATGATGATGTCATAATTTTTCAGCGTATTGATGATCTGGTTTTTATTATTTTCTAGCTCCTGCGGATCCTGTATAATTTTATCACTGCCGTGGTTATCTAAAAGATCGAGTGAAGGATATTTATAATCCCGTAAATCTAAAATGGGATCATAATTTTTAAGCTCTTTCACTCCGGGTTTGTTTTCGGGTATTGCATTTTCTTCTGCTATGGTTTCGGCAGATTTAATTTCGAGTTCCAGGCCCGAATCGGGTACTCCCGGTTTTGAAGCTGTGGTAGTTTCAAAAACTTTCACTAATGGGTTTTCTTCTGTCAAAATGGGGTTGTCATCTTTTTCAATTATTTCCAGTTCCTGTTTAAAAACAGGAGATTGATCAGGGATATCCCCCATCCCACCGCCCTGCTTTAGTGCATTGCCCATACTGGTATTCCCTGCTGAAGTTTCTGTATCGGTAGCGGTTTCATCTTCTATATCGCTTTCAAAAGGTTCATTTACGGGAGGAGGTATTTTTGTGTTGTTTACGGCGAATGAAGGATTAAAGCGCCAAATAATATAAGCCAGGAAAGTAACTGCAATAACTGCATAGGTTCCTATTTGGCCAATTAATTTAAACAAATATTCTTTACTCATATCACCCACAGCGCCACCCCACGGGAACTCTGTTTTACCGGCCAATGCCGAAGCCGTAATACTAATCAATGGCAAACCGATAATGATATATTTTAAATTTCGAACAATAGAAAATATTTTCTTTCCAAAAAATAAATTAAACCCGATCACAAAAAAGAAACTACAGATAAGGTAAGAAGCAATACCAAACCCTTTGAATATAAAAAAGTGGGAAATGTAAGCGCCAAAAGTACCCATCAGGTTGGCAACCTTAGTATCGCTTGCTATTAATAATTTATACCCTTCATGATATACTTTATCCTGGTCTTCATCCCAGGTAAACAAATAAGAGGTAAAGGCTATGAAAAATAAAATACCCAGTAAGATTAAGATACTGCCTGCAATTTTATGGGTACGCTCATCTTTAAGCAATTGTTTTACTTCAATGCTCTCTTCTTTATCCTGTTTTAAAGCTGTTCCTGATTTTATGTTTTTTTCTGTTGCTTTTGTTTTTTTAGCCATGGATATACAAAGATAATCAAATACTCACCTGTGGTAGCGTTGCGAATGTAACTTCAATTGATTTTTTTACAAAGTAAAAAGGGAATAAAGTTTACCACAGTTGTGTATAATCAATATTTCAGCAAAATCAAGAATGGGATTACCTGCCCTGGGGGCACTTTTGTGAAATGCCGATTGCCAGCATTACCCAACCGGCAATAAAACAAAGTCCACCAAATGGTGTAATGGCCCCAATGGCATCAAGACCCTGGATACCTTTTACCTGTAAAAAAGTTAAAGCATACAATGAGCCACTAAATAAAAAAATGCCTGTTAGAAACAAGTTGCCCGCCCAGGTTATTTTTTTGTTTGGATAATGCGCATATAAAATACCTGTAAGAATAAGCGCTAATACATGGTAAAATTGGTAGCGTACACCTGTTTCAAAAATCGCTACGGTATGTTCTTGAGCTATTTTTTTTAAACCATGTGCTGCAAAAGCGCCAAGTGCAACGGATAAGGCGGCTAAAAAAGCGCCTATTTGTAAAAAACTTTTATGCATGTTGCTTCTTATTCATGATTGTATCAAAACTCATTGCATCTAATTCGGAAATATCTAAAATAAGCGTTGCCTGCTCATAAAAAGGTTCCCTTTCTTTCATTAATTTTTCAATATAATAAATGAGCTCTGCTTCATTTTTATCTTGAATTAAAGGGCGTGCCGTATCATCGTTTTTAATATTTTCTAATAATTCAGTGGGTTTTCCTTTTAAATAGATACTGGTACCGTTTTCTTGAATCCATTCCATATTATTGTGGTAACAGGGGGCACCACCCCCGCAGGAAATAATACATTGGTCGTACATGAGCATGCTGCGCAGCATTTGAGCTTCTTTTTCTCTAAAATAACCTTCTCCTTTTTGTTCAAAAATTTGGGCTATTGATTTTTTTTCTTTTTCTTCTATTGCCTTGTCCAGGTCAATAAAAGACAAGTGTTGCTGCGCTGCCCATTGTTTACCCCAATGGGATTTTCCGGCTCCCATAAATCCAATTAAGAAAAATCGGGACTGCCCGGTAAATGGTATCTTATTATTCATGATATGCAAAGAAAATAAATAATGTACTACTTAGTATCAACTTTTTTAGAATACCCTAAAATTAATTATTGGAGATACCGGCCTTATTTTTTTGATTTAAAATCGCCCCGTTTCCACGCTTTTATAAACTCGTTCCATGCAAAGGGATTAAAAATATTCTGCGGTGCAATTTGGCCTGCATAGCTAAGTTTATTGGCATATTGCCGCATATAATTATTAGAAGCTTCCCGGCCATCGGACGGTAGCGATGCGGATAGCAGCCTACGGGTAGCTGAATTATTATTTTTTCGGGCAATTGTAATATCGTCATCTGGTACTACTGTATTTGCAAAATCACGGGCAAATTGTTCCCTGGTAGGACGTGGTTTTATGATGGTAGCAGGCAGGTAAATGGTATCATTTATCATAAGTTGGATAATGCTATATTGATTTCCCACCAGATCTTTAGGAATACTGGCTAAAACTGGTTTATATCCAATACTGGTAAACTCTACTTTATCACCTTTTAATACCACAATACTAAAAACACCATTTTCATTGCTGATGGTTCCCCTGTTTTGGCCTTTTACCATGATACTTACAGAAGGTACACCATGAAGGCTATCAGCCGTCATGACTACGCCATATAATTGTACTACAGAATCCTGGAAGCTCTCAAACTGTGCATGGACGGCTATTGGAAAAATAAAAAAAGTAAATAATAAGTATCGTAATTTTTTTTTCATGGGCTACAACCTGCTATTTTAATTTTGGTTTGTATGATATTCTATGGAATACAAAGTAAAGTATGTTTTGGAATTTTTCAATAAAGTGAAATTGCATTGTAGAAAAGATGCATGTGTAGTTTTCGAAAAACGAAACATATTCTCTACTTCTCAACAAAATAACGGCATCAATGGCTAATTTTGCAGCATATACTACATATTTAACAAATAATTGAACCATGACGAAGGAAGAAGTTTTAAAAGCATTGAGCAATGTGCAGGAGCCCGATTTGGGAAAAGATCTGGTTACGCTTAATATGATTCAAAACCTGGAAATTGAAGGCAATACCGTAAGTTTTACTATTGTACTTACTACGCCCGCCTGCCCCATGAAAGATATGATGCGTACTGCCAGTGAAAATGCCATAAAACTATTAGTGAATAAGAATGCCGAGATTAAAATTGATTTTACCAGTAAAACATCTACCAATCGGGTTGATGCAAAAAAGATGCTGCCGGGTGTAAAGAATATTATTGCCGTTGTTAGTGGAAAGGGGGGTGTAGGAAAAAGTACCGTCTCTACTAATTTTGCATTGGCTTTAGCAGAAACAGGGGCCAAAGTAGGATTGATGGATGCTGATATTTATGGCCCCAGTCAGCATATCATGATGGGTTTAAGAGGAGAAAGGCCTATGATGAAAGATGATGGAACGGGTAAAGGCCAGATTGTTCCACTCGAAAAATTTGGAATTAAAATGATAAGCATTGGTTCCTTAATTGATGAAAAGCAGGCAGTAGTATGGAGGGGCCCCATGGTAAGCAGCGCCATTCGTCAATTTGTAAGCGATGTAGATTGGGGAGAGCTTGATTACTTAGTAATTGATATGCCACCCGGCACCGGCGATATACATCTTACCATTGTGCAAACAGTACCGGTTACAGGTGTAATAGTAGTTACAACACCACAGTTAATAGCGCTTGCTGATGCAAAAAAGGGAGTTGCCATGTTTGGCCAGGCACAACTTAAAGTACCCATAATTGGTTTAGTTGAAAACATGAGTTACTTTACTCCTAAAGAATTGCCGGAAAATAAATATTATATTTTTGGTAAAAACGGGGGTAAAAATCTTGCCGAAGAATTTGATATTCCATTGCTGGGACAAATTCCTATTGTGCAATCCATCCGGGAGGGAGGTGACATTGGTGTTCCTGTAATGATGAGTGATGATGAGATCACAAAAAAATCATTCAGGGAATTTGCGAATAATGCAACAAGGGGAATTGCAATGAGGAATGCTAATTTGCCAGCTTCACAAATTCAGGAAGTATTGGTGTAAACTTTTATCAATAATTTTTATCATAAACCATACCCGGCTTATGAAAATATTTTTTTCAGCAGTTTGTTTCATTTTGTTTTCCGTTTTTATAAATGCATGTTACAGCTCTCGTACATTCACTTCACAAAAATATATACCCATGGATTATTTTGATGTACAGGGTCACCGGGGTTGCCGTGGGCTAATGCCGGAAAATACAATTCCGGCTATGATAAAAGCCCTGGATTTGGGCGTAACAACATTAGAAATGGATGTGGTAATTACAAAAGACCATAAAGTGATACTCTCTCACGAACCCTTTTTCAATCATGATATAACAACCGGGCCCGATGGAAGTTTTGTTTCACAGGAAGCAGAAAAAAGCCTGAACATCTTTGAAATGAATTATGAAGAGGTAAGGCGTTACGACGTCGGTTTAAAAGTGTATCCCCGTTTTGCACAACAAGAAAAAATTGCGGTAACAAAACCTTTGCTTTCAGATGTATTTAATGCAGTAATGGAGTATATGAAAACACGCAGGAGGAGGATGCCTGAATTTAATATTGAAACCAAAACAACTCCCGCTACAGATAATATTTTTCACCCTGCGCCTGGTGTATTTGTGAATCTGCTGATGGAACAAATTTTGCAAAACGGGGTTCAGGACCGGGTTACCATCCAATCATTTGATATTCGCACTTTACAATACCTGCATAAAAAGTATCCTGAAATAAAAACGGCATTGCTTGTTTCTCTCGGAAATAAATTTAGTTTTCGCAAACAATTAAATGACCTGGGTTTTTTACCCAGCGTTTACAGCCCGGATTACAGGTTGGTAACTGACAAACTTATTGCAAATTGCCATGAACAAAATATTCGCATCATTCCCTGGTCGGTAAATGATAAAAAAGAAATGGATCGTTTACGAACGCTTGGTGTGGATGGATTCATTACTGATTATCCAAACCTTCTCAAAGATTAATTTCATTTTTTTATTACGTCTTCAATTACTTTTCCTACCGCACCATTTGGCATTTGAATATGTAATAAGGCAGCAATTGTGGGTGCAATATCCGTCATATACACCTCCCGGTTAAGTTTCCCCTGCTGAATGCCCCATCCGTAAAAAAGCAACGGAATATGGGCATCATACGCATTCCAGGTTCCATGTGTAGTACCCCTGGCAGTTCCGCTAAAATAACCCGGCAGCGGCAACATTTGAATATCTCCACTTCGCTTTTCATTATAGCCGTTAATCATTCTTTCCCGCATTGGTTGGGCAAGTGTTTCGTTCATAATTTGAGGTAAATCATATACGCCGGCAATAAATGGGTTTTTAATAATTTCTTTTTTTATGATATCAATAATGTTTGCTATGTTTTGCCCTGCCTTTTCAATGCCTTCTTTATTTAAATACACCTGGTAGTTCATTATTTTGGTGATAGAGTGATGGAAGCCGGTAAGCTTACCTACTTCCTCATTCAATTGTTTTTGTAATTCTGAATCTGAATAAAAACCTGCCGGAATTTTATTCTCTTTTAAGAACCCGGGCACATGGGCAACGGCATGATCAGCCGTTAAAAAAACGGTATAATTTCCTTTTCCAATTTTTTGATCTAAATATTTTAAAAAACTTTCAATATCCTGGTCAAGTCTTAAGTAAGTATCCTCAATCTCGATAGAGTTGGGGCCAAATGCGTGTCCCGCATAATCTGTTGATGAAATACTGATGCATAAAAAATCAGTTACGTCAGCACTGCCCATCCTTTCCTTATCAATAGCTGTTTTTGCAAAATCGAAAGTATAATCTGCGGCAAAGGGTGTAAACTTAAATGCCTCAAATTTCTTTTTACCGGCAGAATCTAAATAGTAAGGAAAAGTATTGCCCTTTAAACCTGAAATACCCGCTTCATAAATTTTATTATCGGCAGTACTTTGGGTATAGGTTTCAATAGGGTATAGGGTATTCCAGGTACCCTTCATTGCTTTCGCAGGAATTTGTTTTGCATTATAATCATTTACCCAACCGGGTAATTGCTCCATATAGTAATTACTGGTCATCCAATTTCCATCATCAAACCAATAAGCTGCATTGGCGCTATGCCCCGCAGGAAAAATCGCCCCACGGTCTTTAAGTGCAATGCCAATTACTTTGCTTTTAAAATTACTGGCAAGTCTTAATTCATCCGTAATGGTGGTAGTCAATAAATTATTGGGGCTCATTTTACCGGCTTTAACTCCGCCACCTATTGCCTGCACAGTGCTGTCTTCACTGCAATACATATTTCGGTTTAAACTCCTGTCGTACCAGTTATTGCCAATTATTCCATGCACAGCCGGTACACTTCCCGTATATACACAGGTATGGCCTACTGCAGTATAGGTAGGTAAATAAGGTAAAAATGTATTTTCACAACTAAAGCCCTGGTTTAATAACCGCTTAAAACCTGCTTGTCCAAAGCGATTATTATATCTATATAAATAATCCCACCTCATTTGATCTATTACAATGCCAACTACTAATTTTGGCCTTTGTATGCCAGTATTTTTAGCAGCATTTGCCGTTTGCTGTGCCAGTACAGGTAAACTCAAAAAACAAGTTATAAATAACGAATGGAATATTTTTTTCATCGTAAAATCATTTGGTTCAAAGATAAGCGGCTTTTCAAAAGTCTATATGAATCTGCTGTCAATTTCTTAATTTTGCCTCGTTTAAAATTAATTTATTACTATATATACTTATTAAAATGGCAGATCTGTTTGAAAAGATGATAAAAGATGGTGGCCCACTGGGTCACTATATGGATAGGGCACATGGATATTTTGCATTTCCTAAATTAGAAGGAGAATTGGGCCCCAGGATGAAATTCAGGGGAAATGAAATGATTGTATGGAGCCTGAATAATTATTTAGGATTGGTAAACCATCCTGATGTACGAAAAGCAGATACTGAAGCGGCTGCAAAATACGGCATGGGAAACCCGATGGGTTCACGCATGATGAGTGGAAATACAGAATTGCATGAAGAACTCGAAGCCGTTATCAGCAAATTTGTAAACAGGGAAGATGCTATGTTGCTCAACTTTGGTTACCAGGGTGTGATGAGTTGTATTGATGCCCTCGTAAACCGTCACGATGTAATTGTATATGATGCCGAATCGCATGCTTGTTTGGTAGATGGTATGAGGCTGCACATGGGTCAGACGTATGCTTTTAAACACAATAATATTGAAGATTTTGAAAAGCAAATGATACGTGCAGAAAAAATGATACAAAAAACCGGTGGCGGGATTTTAGTAATTACCGAAGGTGTATTTGGGATGGATGGGGAGCAGGGTATAATAAAAGAAATTACAGCGCTTAAGAAAAAATATCAATTCCGTTTACTTATAGATGATGCACATGGCTTTGGATATATGGGGCCAACCGGCGCAGGTGCCGATGAAGCCCAGGGTTGCCAGGCAGATGTAGATCTTTACTTTTCCACTTTTGTAAAAAGTATGGGTAGTATTGGAGCATTTATTGCCGGCCCCAAAAATATTTTAATGTACCTGCGCTACAATGTACGTTCTCAAATATTTGCAAAAAGCCTTCCATTAATTATTGTAGAAGGTATGATGAAACGGATGCAAATGCTTAAAGAAATGCCCGAGTTAAGGGAAAAACTTTGGGCCAATGTGAATCGTTTACAGCAAGGCCTTAAAGACCGTGGCTTTGATATTGGAAATACCAATAGCCCCGTTACTCCTGTATTTATGAAAGGTGATGTGCCCGAAGCAACACAAATGGTAATGGACCTCAGAGAAAACTATCATATTTTTTGCTCTATTGTAGTGTATCCGGTAATCCCTAAAGGAGATATTATTTACCGGTTGATACCCACTGCAGCACATAGTTTTGAAGATATAGACCAAACACTCGATGCATTTGAAGCAACTAAAAAGAAATTAGATGCCGGTGCCTATAAAGCAGATAAAATTCCGGATATGGCTGAGAAGGTATAGCCATTTCAAATATCAAATTAAAATAAAAAATGCTGCATCTCTGATGCGGCATTTTTTATTTTAAATATAAGTGTTATTTTTTTATACTTTAATTTTTATAAAGATCCTTTTCCTTTAGGATTTATTATTTATTGCTGCCTGCTTCAACTTTGTATTTGCAAAAACGGAAAGGATAAGTCATACCTGTTTTTAAAATACTATTATGGATATTATAATATATCGCAATTTCCCCATTAATCATGAATGAAAAATACGTGTCATGTTGGGTATTTTTTCGATTTTAGTTTGATAAAACCCTTGATCTTAAAAGATTTTAGCGATTTACACAATAACCATCATTTTTTAAAGTTATCCTTTGAATAAGATATGTCCTTATACTTATGAAACCTAAGAAAAACCTATTGTATGAAACCTTTTTACCTCTTGCGAAACCGTTATACCCTGGTGGTATGCCTGTTTAGTTTTCTATTTAGTGTATCAGTAAATGCACAACAAACATTAACACATATTGATGGTTGGAATGCTTATGTTCATTTGCCGGATGATTACAATGATGGCAGTATGCGCAAATATCCACTTATTTGTTTTGTGCCGGGTGCCGGCGAAGTGGGAACCGATGCATCTAAATTACTTGTGTATGGCCCATCTAAATTTGTAGCGAGTGGGCACAACATGCAATTTAATATAAACGGGGTTACTGTAAAACCGATTGTTATTTCTATTCAGCCCACTTCGGGCTGGCCCACTCCGGCTGCATTAAATGCAAAACTAGATTCTATTATGCTACGCTGGCGTTGCGATCCTGCAAGAATAAATGTAACCGGTTTATCAATGGGTGGCTGGTCCTGGGATAATTTTGTAGATGGATATAATGCTTCATATAGCTCCAAGATCGCATCTATAGTGGCAATGAGCGCTCCTCCACCCGATAATACAATACCCAATATGCGTGACTATGCCATTGGTGGTGGCCGCTGGTGGGGCTTTGAAGGCACCCAGGACTATCGGCTGATGGATATCATCCGGGATACTTTAAATAATGCTTCACCCGGTTCGGCCCGATATACAAAATATGTAGGTGGCCACTGTTGTTGGAATACCTGGTATGATCCTAACTGGACAGAAAATGGCGAGAGCATTTATACCTGGATGTTAAAACAATACCGCCCTGAAATTTCGGGTACCGTAAATCCTATTGCAAATGCAGGTAGAGATACCGCATTCGCTACATCAATAACTGCTTTAGATTTATTAGGTAGTGGATTTGATCCCAATGGATTAGCTTTAGAATATAATTGGAGAAAAGTAATGGGGCCAACTGTGGGATTTAACTCTACCAATGATCCACAGGTTTCTTTATTTGATCTTGAATACGGCTATTATGCATTTGAGCTTAAAGTGACCAACACCCTGGGCGGTGTAGGATTAGATACGGTTTATGTATTAAATGGTAAAAATGCATTACCGGTATCATTAACACAGTTTACCGCAAAACGCCAGGGAAAATCAATTCTTTTAAACTGGCAAACGGATAATGAAATTAATTTTGATCATTATGAAATAGAACGAAGTGCAGATGGTATTCATTTTAGCCAAAAAGGAATCCAATTGCCTAATGGAAATGGAACAGGCATCTCCCGTTACCAGGCTTTAGATCAAACCCCATTGAACGGAAGAAATTATTATCGTTTAAAAATTGTGGACAGGGATGCATCATTTGCTTATAGCAAAATTGTATTAATAGATACTAAGACTGATGCAGCCATTGATATAAAAGCATATACCGGGCAAAAAGGGAACCTTAAATTGTTTATTACTTCACAAAATACAATTGACGGAAATCTTTTATTTACGAATACAATCGGGGCAACTTTATATGAAGCTCCATTAAAGATTATAGAAGGAGAAAATACACTTAATATTCCTTTTAATTATCAAAAGGGCACATATTATGTAAGTTTCATTACTCCCGGATCAAAACATACCATTGCGGTATCTCAACAATAATGGATTGATATAAAATCTGAAATATTTAAAAGTGGGCATTGCCCACTTTTTTTGTGATTAAATTTTATAGATTTACTACAACTGCTATAAACTTTTATATACTATACTGCAAAACCTTTCGTTTATTTGTAGTATTTAAAAAAGGATGTAAGTAATACCCAATTAATAACAAACGGATTTATTAATTTCGTAATCTAACCCGATAAAATTTATCACAACAATGGAATGGATAAGTATTTTGAAATGCCCGATTAGCCAGGCAGACCTACGCCAGTTAACGGTATCTGAAATAAATGATTTAAATGCTAAATTAGCTAATGGCCAATTGTGGCAAACGGATGGTAAGCCTATGACAACTCCAATAGAAAATGGATTAATTGGCGTTAATGGAAAATATATTTATCCGATTATAAAAGAAATATTTCTATTATTACCCGATCTTGCTATTGTTGACTCAAAAGATAAAATACTGGGTGATAGCCTTAGTGATGATAAAAAACTGGTAAAAGATTTTTACGACAACAGGGGGTGGCATGTTACTGAAAAAGGAGATTATGAAGATGCAGATATTTTTGAAGACCTGCGTCCATTTGCACAAGATTATATTACAAAATGTCATAACCGGGTAAACCGATATCTAAACCCTTCCGGCACTTATATGATGGATGCTGCTTCAGGCGCATTACAATACCAGGATTATCTGCAATATTCTGAAAATTATAAATATCGCATTTGTGTTGATATGTCTTTCCAGGGATTGGCAGAATGTAAGAAAAAGTTGGGTGAAAAAGCGATCTGCCTGCTTTGCGATATGACGAACCTTCCCGTAAAAAGTGAACAGATTGATGGGTTTATTTCTTTAAATACAATTTATCATATTCCAAAGGATGAACAGGTTACTGCTATAAAAGAATTGTACCGGGTATTACATAAAGGGGGAAAAGGTGTGGTAGTATATGATTGGTACAAACATTCTCCATGGATGAATATGAGTTTGCTTCCATTTAGAGGAGTTGAATTTATTCGCCACCGGCTTAGGGGGATGGCAGCAAAAGCTGCTGGTAAAGATAAAGCCAGCAAAAACCTGTACTTTTTTGCACATCCATATGAATATTTTAAAAAGCACTTGGATATTCCATTTAAGTTGGTATCCTGGCGCTCTGTAAGTGTACCTTTTATGAAAGTGTACACACATTCATGGTTTTTTGGAAAAAAAATACTGGAAAAAATCTATCGCAAAGAAGAGAAAGATCCTTTTATCTGTGGATTGAAAGGAGAATACCCCATGTTTATTTTCGAAAAATAAACTAGCAGTTTAAGTATCCCTGTTTTTTACAATGGTGAATTTTTGCTTCAGTTTCATGAACGGCTTTTCATAAATCTCGTACGATAACCCTGCAACAATTGCAGTAAGTACCGTACATGATAATGGATATACGATATCATATAAAAGCGTTGTTTTTTGCGGTATTAATTTTAAAAATGCAAACAACAATAACTGTGAAACAGTAGCATGAAACACATAAATGCCATAAGAATATTTACCCAGGCTTTTTAAAATAGGCTTTTCCAGGTTTATAAAAAAATGTCCGGTAGAAGCAGCTAATATCAGATAGGCAAAAAACAATGCAGGTGTTGTAGAAAAGAAATATTCCTGCTCAAACGCCGGCATTGGTAATACCTTGATCATATAAAGTGTAACGAAGCAGGCGGCGGCTACTTGTATCCATTTATTTTCGATATACGGTTTTATTTTAGCGTAAAGGTCTTTTCTAAAATACAGGTAGGCAGCTAATGCCCCAACGCCAAAATTATCAATACGGCAAAGTGTAAATAGGTATAATGGGTTATTATGATTAAAGTCAACATGCTTTACAATATCCAACCACCGCATAAAAAATTTAGAACTTATACCAATTACAATAAATGCAATAATCACATATATCATTTTGTGAAACCACTTTTTAACCAATAAAGGTGCAAAAAGATAAAATTGCTCTTCAATACAAACTGACCAGTACAGCTCAATGATCCCTCTGTTTAGCTGGCCAAAAAGTAATTGAAAATTGATACTAAAAATGAGCAGGAAAAATAAGTTAGTAAACTCAGGTGTGTTTACTGGTGTACCCATCAACTTTAAAATATAATCAATACCAAAAATGAGGACGAGTCCAAAACCCAGGTACAAAGGCCATATCCGTAAAACCCTTCTTATATAAAAGCTTTTTACATCAATTGTCTTTTTCATTTCATGCTCTGCAAAAAGCAGGTAAAAGATAAGGAAACCACTAAGTACAAAAAATAAGGTTACGCCATAACTGCCAAAATCTTTGAAATAGGGAAGAAAGTGATTGGGTAAATTTTTACCGGTATCTACTTTATACTCAGCAGTATGTTGTAGTATTACCAGGAAAGCGGCAATAAAACGGATACCATCTAAATTTTTAAAATACACTCTCATAAATGGGTCATGGTTTGTTTTTTATTTCTTCTAATCCCCTGGTTACAGAATGTTTTGTAGCTACTGATACTTTATTTGCTTTTGATGCCTTGGTGAGCGAAATTATTTGAATGATCATAAATTTGGGAATATGGATAATGGATTTATATAAATTTTTATCCGTACCGGTATTTGCCAATCCAATAAAAAATGCCAAAATAAAAAGCAGGAAGCATATTATCCAAACCCAGGCAAGTATGCTATGCACAAACAGGTTCATTAAAAAGAAACATCCTGATAAAAGTAAGAGGAGAAACAATGGTGGCCTTAGTAATACAAAACCATATAATAATTGGTTCAGGCTAAAATTTTTGAGACCCTGCCAAAATAATATAAATCCAAAACGTACATACCGGAACCAGGTGTTGTTCCACCGGGCTCTTTGCTTCACTAATTGATCGGCATTATCGGTTTTTTCATCATACACAATAGCTTCTTCTGCAAAAGCAATCCTCTTTTTGTTGTATAGGATTTCTTTCTGTAAAATTTTGTCGAAGCCTGCACCAGTACTCTTTGTTTTATCTAAGAAATTTTTATACAATGGGGAAGTAAAGGCCATCCCGGAACCTGAGAGCATAGCAGAAGACCCAATGGCGAAAAGCACAATACGGTCATAAAATAAATAGTATAATTCATTTAATGCATCTACAGAAGCATATTCTGTATTTGTGTTTTTTGCCCTGCGTACTCCCTGCACTGCCTGGAACCCTTCTTGAAACCAGGGGTTCAATGCTTCTAAATAATTTGGCGACACTAAATTATCACTGTCAATGATGGTTATTATATTATGCGGCCGTTTAAAATTCTTAATGGCAAGTAAGTGGGATTTTAACTGGTTGCCCAAAACGGTTTCCGGCTTTAGAATAACAAGTTTTTCATGATATGGATAAATATCTTCGTCACCACAATTATCTGCTACCACATAAATTACAAATTCAGCATAACGCTGATTTAATAAAGATTCAATCACATGTTTTAGATTTCCGGCATAGCCATAGGCGGTAACAATAATGCCATAATCAGGGATCAGGCCAGTTAAAGGAACGCCTACTTTTCTTTTACCCGTCCATAAAAATACCAGGTAACTGAAAAGCGGAAATACCAATATGATTGCTGTAATTCCCTGTATTATTAGCCATACATTATAAAACACATTTCCAGTCATGATATCGCTATCTGTTTATTATAAATTGTTAACGATTGCATGTATAAAAAATTTCATTCAATATAAATCTATTTATTTTCATTCAAAATAGATTGATATACTTTTAATGTTTCTGCTACCGTATTTTCCCAATTAAATCTTTTTACATTTTGCAGGCCCAGCAGCTTTAGTCTTTCAACTAACTCAGGTTGTGTTACCAGTTGCTGTATTGCATTTCCAATTTCTGCGTGATTATAAGGATCTACTAAAATGGCTGCATTACCTGCTATTTCAGGAAGCGATGTGATGTTTGATGTAATTACAGGTGTGCCACATGCCATACACTCTATAACGGGCATCCCAAACCCTTCTGAAAATGAGGGGCAAACAAATGCGATGGCATTTTCGTACAACAAAGGAAGGTCTTCCTGTTGTATGTATTCGGGCAAATGTAAATATGCCTGTATTTGTTGCAAATTATGCTGAAGCAGCAAATCGAGTATTACTTCTTTCCTGCATCCGGATATCACAAGGCTTACAGGGTTTTCATTTTCTGCTACATATTTTTTAAATCCGAGTAAAACACCGAGTGTGTTTTTCCGGGTTGCGGTATTACCAAAATGAAGTAAATAATTTTTCGGGATTTGATATTTATCAAAAAAAGAATTGTTTTTGCTTGCGTTACCTGCTATTTTAAATTGAGGGTTCACGCCATTGTATATAACGGTGATCTTTTGTTCTGGAATATGTAAGGCCTTCATGATTTCCTGCTTAGAAAATTGAGAGACTGTAATGATGGCTTTTGCTTTCCTTGCAATACGTGGTACAATTAATCTCCTGTATTTATTTCCAAAATTCTGGTAGGCAGAACCGGAATATTCATTTTTATTCATGTAAATAACATCATGAATCGTTACTACCAGTGGTAGCTTAGTAAAAACGGGAGCCGTATTAGATGTGCAATGCAGTAAACTGGCTTTTAGTTTTTTGGCGACCCCGGGCATGATAAATTGCTCCCAAACAGGGTATGGCTTTGCCGGTATTTTTATGATGGATACATTTTCACTATTCTGCAAACATTCATCTTCACCTGCTTTCACCAGTATTTTAAATTGTAATGTAGATTTTGTTTTTTGCAATTGCTGCAGCCAATGTAAAGCGGCTACTTCCATTCCATATTTTCTTTTACGAAATAATCTTTGGGTTTCTATACAAATAATGTTCATCATAAATCCTTCACATGCTTTTATGGGTTAGGTTCCACCAAACCGCTTTAAGATAAGCTTTTAATAAATCCGGCTTTCTATGTATTATAAATTGAATAACAATTTTTGGAAAACTGAATAAAGAATAAAACAAAGTAAAAATAAGTAACTGCATAAAACTGCAATTCCTCCGCATAAATAAAATCCTGTTACGGTTTATATAATAGGTTTTTAAGATGCTGTCTTTACCTACACTCATTGATTCTTTATGATAAATTACGGCATGGGCCTGGTAATATATGTGGTACCCTGCTTTTAGGATCCGCATACTCCAGTCCCATTCTTCATAATATAAAAAAAAAGTACCCGGAAACATGCCTGTTTTTTCAACAACTTCCTTTTTTACCATCATGGCACAGCCATGCGCACCGTAAGTATATCCGGGTGTATCGAATTGCCCCAAATCTTTTTGTTTATCACCAATACTATGCGTTCTTCCGGTGTACATATTCATCTCTTCAAAACCTGCATATTGAATTGTATCCGTATGGCTGAAATATTTTATTTTAGGACAGGTAACAGCAATCGTTTTATCATTATAAAATGGTTCTAATAATTTGTCAAGGATGTCAGGAGTAAGTTCCGTATCGTTATTTACAATAAAAAAATAATCTCCCGTTGCCTGCTTTATTCCCCAGTTATTTCCTGCTGCAAAGCCCAGGTTTTCCGGGCTTACCAATACTCTTGTATTGGGATAATTGCCGGCATTAATTTGAGATGAAGGATTTATGTTTGAATTCATATCACAAACCAGTATCTCGTAATTTTGATATAATAAATTACGGGAACTTTCTAAAAAGCTACAGGTAACATCGGTTCCATTCCAGTTAAGTGTGATGATGGAAACTTTCGGCTTGTTGTGAACATTGCTCATGAGCTGCAAACTTACACATTCGTTTTTTGTAAGAGAGCAGATGGCGTTTTCATAATGATTTTAAAATCGCCGGCGAGGCTCCGGGAACGTGCATAATCAATATCAAGAGAGATCCTTTCTTCTGTACTCATATCTTCTTTTCCACGTTTTGAAATTTGCCAAAGCCCGGTGATTCCCGCAGGTGCCATAAAGCGTTCTGCCCATTCATCGGTTGTTAAACTCACTGCTTCGTATAAGGGTAGGGGGCGGTTGCCCACAATACTCATATCGCCTTTAAGTACATTAAATAATTGGGGTAGTTCATCTAAACTGGTATTGCGTAATATTTTGCCAAAACGGGTAATACGGGGGTCATCTTTTATTTTAAAGAACGATGGGTTTTTAGAGCCATCCTGTGCATAGAGATTCCGGTCTGCTAATTCTTTTACTTTTTTATCGGCATCAGCTACCATGCTTCTAAACTTATAGAATTTAAATATTTTAAATCCCTTTCCAGCCCTGGGAGAACTATAAACAATGGGCCCTTTAGATTCAATTCTAATTAGCAGCGCTATAATTAAAAACAACGGTAAGAGTAAGAGGATGGCCGTAAGGGAAACGAGAATATCAAAAAGTCGTAATAAGGTATTGCCAAAATTAAATTTTTCAAAATCGGCCTTTTCATTATTACCTGCATTTTTCTGGAATTTTTTAATAAGTCTTGCTTTTTGAGGTAGCTTGTTATAATGGCGTTCCATGTTTACAATATCATCTACTAATCTTTGTTGATAGAGTCGTTTTATTTCGCCGGGTACTACTGCTTTTTCACTATATATTATGGGCGTTTTTTCAAATTTGCTATTTGCTTTCCATATTTTAAATGAAATAAGATCTTTATAATTAAGCGGAATATCTATAATAATCAGGCCGGGTGTACTATTATTCTTATCTAATAATTCAATAGCCTCATCAAAATTGCGTACACAGGTACTTTTTGGAAAAAGAATCAACCATTTTTCATTACCGGGAGTACTGGTATTACCAATAAATAAGAATTCATCATCGGACATACCATCACTTTCCATGGCATCCCCCCCTAAATTTTTTGATTTAGTTGTGGTTTGCATATACAACAATTTAGTATTATTTCATCTAAAACGATGAGGTAAGCAGGTTTATTTGGTGTTGCCTACAAAATTTTAGAAAATATTCAGATTAAAGGAAATTTTCCTTTTCCTGGTCTTAGCACCGGATTTGCTTGTTATATTGCCTATTTGATAAGATAAATATACGGGATCGAAGGGCTTGGATACAAACAAAGATGCGCCGAGTTTGGTAGTTTTACTTTTAAATTCTTCATCAGAAGAGTTTGAAAGTACAATGGTATTGATATTACTCAATACAGCACTACTGGCTATATGCTCTAAGAATTGATAATTATCACTGTTCTCATCTGGAATATCGAGGATGATTAAATCCTTTTCTGCAGAAGATTTCAGATAATTGATGGCATCGGCGCATGACGCTGCCCTGGTTACGGAGTAATCCTTTTTTAGTACAGTGGACAATAAGTACCCCATGGCACTATTATCTTCTACTGTTAAAATTTCTTTTTTTACCACTTGTAAAATTTTTTGTTATTAAACATAATGTTCAAACAATAATCTTTCAAGGGGATAACTTGGAGAGATGCGGCTATTCTAGTACTAACATATTAATACACTAGTGTATTATAGATAATACAATGGATATAAGAAATTCAATCAGATGGCTTGCACGTAGATTTTTGCAGTGTTTCGGGATAGGTATTGGAGATTGTGAAAAGAATATGAAATTCTTTTGCAGGATGTAAAGCTATAATAAAATTTGGGTTTTCAAAACTTTTTTCAATTTTTTTATAAAATTGCTACAAAAAATCAGGTTTTTCGTTTTGCTTTTTCCCAAAGCACAGATTGTCTTTTGCTGTAAAACCGCACCAAGCCTATATATAAGGCAAGGTTCATGAAAACAAAATAATAAGGGACATACAATACTTTTACTTTAATATTTTTTAATGAAAATAACCAACCGGCAGTTGCAGCTCCATAAAATAAACATTGCGCCCATAAAATATAGCTATACAAGGCCGCGGCATTATTAGTATAAAGTAAAATATTACTAAAGAGTAGCAATGGAAGTAAAAATGGGCAGATGGCCCAACGCAACACACGGTGAGAAATATATTGAAAAGACAACTTCCCATATTTAAATATATTAAGCAGTTCTTTCAGTATAACCATAGATTGAAAACCGCCGGCACTAATCCTGACTTTTCGTTTTTGTTCTTCCTGCATAGAATGAGAAGGCGCTTCCGCCGCAAAGGCTAAAGGTTCGTAAACAACTCTGTATCCTTTTTTAGCAATTTTGAGAGAGATAATAAAATCATCCAGTAAAATATCATTACTTGTAGGTTCAAAAAGAGCAGTTCTTATAGAAAATAATTCACCGGCAGCGCCCACTACTGTATAAAAGGCAGAATCAAGCCGTTTTAAATAAGATTCATATTTCCAGTATAGGCCTTCACCGGCACCGGCTGCATTTTCTTTACCTGAAATATCTATTACTTTTTTCTCACCGGCCACTGCACCCACCTTTTCATCGGCATAATGCTTTACAATCTCCTTGATACATGCAGAATTTAAAAAAGTATTGGCATCACTGTAAATAACAATCGGCGTAGTTACAAAAGGCATTACCCGGTTTATGGCAGCTACTTTTCCTGAACGGCCTGGTTCATAATATAGCGTTATATCCGGGTGAGATTGAATGATGTTTACCGTATTATCGTTAGACCCATCTGCCACAAAAATTAGCTGTAACTTATCTTTAGGATAGTCGAGTGCAAAACAATTTGTTATTTTTTCTTCAATAATATCCTGTTCATTATAAGTAGCAATGATTAAGGAAACAGGAGGCTCAAATTGCGGAATTGATGGTTTTTGTGTTTTAGAAACACCCATTTTTAATTTTAACAAAACCCATAGCAACATTCCATATCCTATATAACTGTAAAATAAAATAAAAAAAGAAACCCAGAAAAGGGTTTTAATTATGAGCATATTTCAAATTTAAGCGAAAATAGAATTGGTCACGGATTTTATTAAAAACGCAATTTTAAAAAAAACATTACTTTTTTTGTCAAATTTATTTGTATAAATCAGAAAAATAAATACATTTGTTCCGAGTTTACTAATTACCTCTTATACTCCGTCCAAGTTTCTATTCAAAACTCCTTTTTTAAAATCCCCCGCATTTTACTCTATTACAAAGACAGTAATCAGTGTTTGCACTAATCCAGCCATTAAATTCATTTTAATATTCAATTCCTGTAAGGCCACCCTGAAACAATAATATATATACAGGAATGAAACATACATTTATACGCTTAGCTATCTTTGCAATTTTATTAGGTGCCATGCATTTTGCAAATGCCCAAACCATGAGCCCCTCCGATCCTAACTGGGTGTTTACCGGTAGCAATAATCCCGGTCAACCTGCCTGGAGTAATAATATTATAAAATGGGGACATACCAACCGGTTGGGCTGGAATCCTTATAGTGTAGGGTATAAATGCTATTATTATAAAGGGATGGTATTTCGGTTGAAATTCCCAAAAACCTATCAACCGGGCGTAAATGATGGAAAAAAATACCCCATCTTTATATTTTTACATGGAATGGGCGAAAGGGGTACCATTTATGATAATGAATACCAATTACTGCATGGTGGCCAAATACATCAACAAAAGGTAGATGATGGAACATTTGACGGATTTTTATTTTATCCGCAAAGCCAGGATGGAACTTTTGCCGGAGGTTTCCCATTATATAATGATATCATTGATTCATTAGTTCAATATAATAAAGGAGATGTTGACCGTGTATTGTTAAGCGGACTTTCCGGTGGTGGCCAGGCAGATTATGAATATATGAATGCCTATTCTAAAATCTTTGCGAGTGTACTTCCTATCTCTGCTGCAAAAACAGATTATTTTCCCCAATTACATAATTATATTACAATACCTATCTGGCTTACCAATGGTGGTCAGGATACCAACCCTGCACCGGGAGTTGTTACAGAACTTATAGATTCTTTCCGTGCACAGGGAGGCTTAATAAAACAAACTTTTTATCCTCCACAGGGCCATGGTGTGTGGAATAGTTTTTGGGCAGAGCCCGATTATTTCCCTTATTTGTCTTTACAACATAAAGCAAATCCATTAATTTATTTTCAGCGAAATGAATTTTGTTCCAATGACCCGGTAGGAGCCAGGTTAGGTTTACAGCCCGGTTTTTATGCTTATGAATGGCAAAAAGATGGGGTAACTATAATTGGCGCTACTGCAAGTGAATATATTGCTCATGATTATGGTACTTATCGTTGCCGGTTTAAAAGAACTTCTACTTCTAACTGGTCCGATTGGTCACCCAACCCGGTAGTGGTTTCTGTAAAACAAGCTACAGTAACGCCACCCATTACTATTAATGGAATGTACAGTAATGTACTTCCTTCGCCGGATGGTAGTAATACTGTTCCGCTAATGGTACCCAATACATATGCATCTTATGAATGGAGACGTGTGAGCGATAATAACCTGGTGAGTACAGCCTATACCTATAATGCTCCTGTAGGCCAGTACAAAGTAAAAGTGAATGAATTATATGGTTGCAGCAGTGATTTTTCTCCAATCTATGATGTAATCTCTGCAAATGGGATTAATAAACCTGATGGAGTTACCAATGTAACAGCAACTACGGTTTCGAGCAGTACTATAAGAATTGACTGGAACGATAACCCAAACCCAGCCTATAATGAAACTGCATTTGAAATTTATCATAGTAAATCAAGTGGTTCTGGTTATTCCTTAGCAGGAACCGTTGCTGCAGATGTTTTAACTTTTAATGATCAAAATTTAGACCCAAACACTACTTATTATTATATCATCAGGGCTGTTAACTTAAATGGGGCATCAGCAATTAGCGACGAAGTGGATGCTAAAACATTGGGAGATATACAGCCTCCTACAATACCACAAAATTTACGGCGGGTTTCCAGTAGCACTACTTCAATTAGCCTGGCCTGGGATCCCTCTACGGATGATTATGGAGTGTATAAATATGACCTGTATATAAATGGCGTAAAAAAGTACATTACAGAAAATAATTACTTTACCATAAATGGATTAACGACCGGCCAATCGTATGCATTTTATGTGCGTGCAAGAGATATTAGTGGTAATACTTCAGGAGCCAGTAATCAGGTAAATGCCTACGCATTATTATCTGGTTTAAGTTATAAATATTATGAAGGTACCTGGAGTGTATTACCGGATTTTAATGCGCTTACACCTGTTAAAACGGGAGTTACACCCAATGTATCATTGGACCAAAGAAATGTAGATGACTTTTTCGGATTTCTATGGCAAGGATATATTAATATTCCTGTAAGTGCAACATATCAATTCGGTATTCAATCTGATGATGGTAGTAAACTATATATTAATACAGCTTATACTGCAGGTGCTACACCATTAATTAATAACGATGGTTTACATGCTGATCAATTGGCAACAGGAACTATTAATTTAACAGCAGGCGTATATCCTATTGCCATTACTTTCTTTGAAAGAGACGGTGGAGAATCCATGAAATTAATGTGGAAATCAGTTACAGCAGGAATTCCTAACCTTATATCCATTCCTGATAGTGCATTTTGGAATAAATCTGTGCCCAATGTAAATTTATTGCCAGCTACGCCTTTAAACTTAACAGCTACTGCAATTTCTACTTCCAAAATAAATTTAAACTGGGTTGATAATTCTAATAATGAAACCGGGTTCCAATTGTTCCGCTCTGCTACTGAGGCTGGCCCTTTCCAAAGTATCAACATTAGTCCCGCTGGTACTACTTCTTATACAGATTCGGTAAATTTATTGCCGAATGTAAAATATTGGTATAAGATCAGGTCAGTAAATGACTATGGGGTTTCTCCAACCATTTATAATTTTGAAGCCATTTGGAACCTCAATAACAATTATCTGGATGCGAGTGGCAATAACCGGAACCTTAGCCCGGTGAATAACCCAATTTTTTCAACAGATAAAAAAGAAGGCTCGCACTCAACTACGCTCAATGGATCAAACCAGGCCTTAAAAGTTTCAATGCCTGCTAATAATTTTCCTGGCGATGCGTACAATACACGTACCGTTGGAGTTTGGGTGAAAGCTAAAAGCAGTACCGTAAACAAACTAAACAGGATCATATTTGATTTTGGAGGAAATGATAATGGTTTGAGCTTGCGTTTTAATTCTGGTGCTTTAGAAGCAGGTATCGCTTCAAACAATGTAAGGAAGAAATTAACGATTAGTAATTTATTGAGTTTGCCCGGTTGGAATAATGGGGGTTGGAACCATATTACATTAGTATATAACGTAAATAGCCTAACCATTTTTATTAATGGAACACAGGCAGGAACTACCTCTTTAACTTTCTCATCGGTAGGTATTACAAATGATTTATCAAGCCTTGGAGCAAGTACCGGAAGCAACGCTTTTAATAGTTCAGCAAATGTTTCTTATTTGCCTGCCGGTATTGATAATGTTGTAATTTTAAAAGAAGCCATTAATACGGCAGATATTGCTTCTTTAATGACTTATACTTTGCAAAGTGATACCAGCTTTGCATTGCCACCGGTTCCTGCTGTACCTTCCGGATTATATGCAACTGATAGTTCTACCAAAAGTGTATCACTTGAATTCTATGATAATTCTATAAATGAAAATGGAATTGAAATTTTCCGTTCTGTAAATAATAATACAACCTATAAATTACTTACCACATTGCCGGCCCATGCAGGGTACCAGGTGAATTATATAGATAGTAATTTGTTTGCTAATACTGTTTATTATTATAAGGTACGTGCCGTAAATGATGGTGGTGCATCATCATTTTCAAATGAAATTTTGGTAAATACTAAAAATAATTTACCCGTAATTGTTTCTCCCGATCATTACAGCATGAAGTATGGCACTACTGAAACTTTAGGCATTAATGCCACGGATCCGGATGAAGAAAATTTAACTTTCAGCTTTACTGATATACTGCCGGGTTTTGTAAGTTTTGTAACTACCGGAAACGGAAAAGGTACATTTACTTTTACAAATCCTTTAGAAGCCCAACAAGGCAATTATACTATTGGCGTAATCATTACAGATGCCCATGCAGGAGCTGATACAATGCAATTTGTACTTACGGTAAATGACAATAATATACCCGTTGCTACAGTAGTAAGTGATAAAAACGTAGATGAAGGGTCCGTTTTACTGGTACCGTTAACTGCAACTGATGTAGAAGGAAACACAGGATTGGTTTGGACTTTAGATGAAGCGCCTGCCTTTGCAAGTATTACCGATACTGGTAATGGAACCGCTACAATCAAATTGGCTCCCGGTTTTTCAAATGCTGGTGTATATCACATTACGGCACGCATCACCGATTCGCAAGCTGCCTATAGCACTATATCATTTGTATTAACAGTAAATGATCATGATCCTGTATTGGAAACAATCTATACTAATATGGAATATACAGCGCCTGCAGCAGCCACTCCATGGAATAATATATATGGTGCAGTAAATAATAACCTTTTAAATGCTGATGGAGTAGCTACAAGTGTAGGGCTTGATTTTGTTGGAGCAAGCTGGTGGAGTAGTGTAGGAGCAGGGGCCGTAACAGGGAATAATTCAGGTGTATATCCCGATGCGGTGATACAGGATTATTTATTCTGTGGAGGCTATGGCGGTTCTGTGGATACCATTGCAATCACTTTCCGGGGTCTTACTACCGGAGCTACTTACAATGTAACATTATTTGGTAGCAGCAATTGGGCAACTTTTGCCGACAATGGCACTACTATCTATGATTACAAAGGCACACTTAAACCTCTTTATATTCAAAATAACAATAGTAAAACTGTTACATTTAGTAGCTTATCTCCCGATGTAAATGGAAAAATAGCAATCCGGATGTACAAAGCGGCAGGTTCACCTTATGCAGTAATTAATTCTGTGGTACTGCAAAAATCATTAGATGATGGTACTGCTCCTGCCATGCCTGTTAATTTTAAAGCCATGGCCTTAGATAATGCAGGGGTAAAATTAAACTGGAAAGATGTGGCATATAATGAAAGTAGTTATATTATTTACAGGGCATTAAATGAGGCTGGTCCTTACACTACATTAAACCCCGGCGCATATAATGCAAATGATACTACTTATACTGATACCCAAACAGAAAGCGGGCTGCAATATTTCTATAAATTAGAAGCAATAAACGGAAATGGTACTTCTGGAAAAACGGCGGCCGTATCTGTAGTAACAACAAACCGGTTACCGGTAATTACAAACTTCAATGACATTTTCGTAAATGCAGGACAGGTTGTTAATACAAATGTTTCAGCAACAGATCCGGGTGATGTAGTAATGTTAACAGTAGATGGATTGCCTGTTTTTGGATCATTTACTCCGGGTGCAGGAGGTACAGGTGTTATTAATATTTCACCAAGTATAAATGACATGGGTACATACCATGCAACATTAATTGCTACTGATAACCGTGGAGGTGAAACTCGTAAAGACTTTAATATTTATGTTACAGATCCGGTAATGCGAAATGTTTACCTGAATTTCGGGCCTGCGAATGCTACACCAGAACCGGCTCCATGGAATAATTTGTTAAGCTATCCTTTCAATAACACCATCATCAGTAACCTGGTAGATGATGCTGGCAACAATACCGGCTTTAGTGTAAAACTTTTAAGCGCATGGCAGGATAACTTTAACTATGGTATGTTTACCGGTTATAACAATGGAATATATCCAGATAATGTAATGAAGACAAGTATTTATACACAGGAAAATACAGCAAAATCAATACAAATCGCAGGATTAAACCCTTCTAAAAGGTATAACATCGTTGTATTTAGCAGCCATGATGCTGGTATCAGTTCATTGCTAACAATCAGCAGTGGGTCAAGTACAACATTAGATGGGATGTATAATAATAATAAATCGGCACAGTTAAATAATTTAACGCCAAATGGATCTGGCATCATAACAGTTTCATTATCTAAAACCAGTTCAATAAAATATTTAAACTTAAATGCACTCATAATACAAGAGTATGCATCTAATGTACCTACCAGTTCTATCATTCGTCCGTATAATTTATTTGCAGAAACAATTTTAGATAGCAGTAAGATAAAACTTACCTGGAGTGATCAAAGTAGCAATGAACTAGGTTTTGAAATTTGGAGATCTACTTCACAATATGGAACATACAGCTTAGTAACTTCTGTAGGATCTAATGTAACTACTTATACCAATACAGGACTTGCTCCCAATACCAGGTATTTTTATAAAGTAAGGTCATATAGAAATCCTACTTATTCAAGAATATATAGCAGCTACAGCAATATTGCTACCGCTATAAATGCTCCCCGTATTGTATATGTAAATTTAAATGTTGAAACGAATATGGCGGGGGCTGCTCCATGGAACAATACTACGTCACCCTCCACCGAAGGTGCAACTTTCTCAGATTTACTGGATAACAGATCAGTAAATAGCGGTGTGGAAATGGAAATTACAAAAGAGTTTAATGGCACCGGCTATACCGGAAGTGCAGGGCCTGGTTTATTCCCGGCAGTAGTAATGCAAAGTAATTATTGGGGTGATGCCAACCAGCTATGCCAGGTGAAATTTAAAAACCTGGATATCACAAAAAAATACCGGATTGGTTTCTTTGGTAGCGCTATCTTCTTTGGGTATGCTACTGCTAACTACACCTGCAATGGATATACTGTACAATTAAACAGTTATAACAATAGTACCGAAATTGTGTACCTGGATAATTTAGTTCCGGATGAGTCAGGCGAATTGGTTGTTTCTGTAAAAACAGCGCCGGGTGAACCTTATACCTTCACCAGTGCATTTACACTTGAATCTTATACTGACAATAGTAATTATACACCAATAACAACCAATAGGGTAGTAACAACTCCTGGAGATGAGATTTATAATACTCCTCATATAAGTACTACAAAAGATACGCCACCTGCCATCACTCAAAATGATATCCAGGCCAGGACATCTGATGCATTGCGGGAAACTACTTCGAATGCAGAGAATATAAATGTATTCCCGAATCCATTTACCAATAAAATTGAAGTAGAGATCAATACAAAAAAAGCAGGAACTTTCTCTATCAACCTCATTGATATGAATGGAAGGCAGGTTTACAAATCTCCTGTTACCAATGCGATAAACGGTAAAAATAAGATCAGCGTTAATTTACCCGGCGGCGTTACACTTGCCAGGGGGAGTTATTTATTAAATGTATATACTGACGGAAAACTAAGCAAGTCAGTAAAACTTCTAAAGATCAACTAGGAAAACCTAAAACTAAAAGATTCTGGCATCATCATGATGCCAGATCTTTTTACTTTAACTTTGTTACCGACCACAAAAAATTAATTCTATAATGGATTTACTCTATTTTCTTAAAGTACTCTTTAGAAAAAAATGGCTTATTATTGGGCTAAGTGTTTTTGCAGTAGTTGTTACATTTCTTTTTTTACTGAATAAAAAACCATTGTACGAATCGGTGGCACAGTATTCAACCGGCTTTACTGCTGAAACCATTAAACTGGCAGATGGTACTACGGCTATTGATTTATTTACGGCCGATGTAAAATTTGATAATGTAATTGCAACCATTCGATCGCCGCAGGTGATGAACAGGGTTTCTTATACTTTAATGGTTCATGACCTGGTGAACCCCGCAAAAGCATACCGGCATTTAAATGAAAAACAAAAGGAAACCGGCGCCTATAGGGGCATCAATGCCGATACAGCACGAAGGATTTTGATGGATAAACTTACTTCAAACCAATTATTACAACCCGATGTCCCTTTAGAAAGGGTTTTGGTGGAATATTTAAAGCTGTATCGCTACGATTATTTTAGCTTGTTACAAGATATGATGGTACGCCGGGTAGATCGAACTGATTACCTGGATATATCATTTCAATCAGAAAGTCCAGAACTCTCTGCATCGATCGTAAATAATATCGGCCGTGAATTTTTGAACTATTATAAAAGTTTAAACTCGATGCGTACTGACGAATCTGCTGAGAGTTTAAAAAGCATCATGGAAGGCCAGCAAAATAAAGTAGATAGCTTAAACAAAAAATTGCTTTCAGAAAAATTGGCACAGGGTACTATTGACCCTGTTAGCCGCACTACCTCTGCAATGGAAACAGTGAGTTCATTAGAAGCTTCCCTGGCAGAGCAACGCAGTAAATACAATGAACATGCCAATCGGCTGCAATACCTGCAAGCCCAGTTAAATACTTTACAAAATGGAAGTAATAGTTCAGGAGGATCAAATAATAACGCAGAAGTAGTGAGGCTCATGAAGAAAAAAGATGACTTAACGGCTGAGCTGGCACGCAAAGGTGGAAATGATGCCTCGTTGCAACAACAAATAGATGACCTTAGATCAGAAATTGTTTTGAAATCGAATAGTGGAATAAGTAAAACAAAAAAATCTGAAGATGTTACCGCTTTAACAAGAGAGATCAACGAAGAAAAGGCATTAATGAATGCCGCATCTTCTACCATCAATGAATATACAGCAAGTATCCGCAAATATATGGGTATGACCAATGTGAATGCAGGCAGTGATGTTAAGATGGATGTGATAAAAACACAATTGGATATGGAGAATAAGCAGTTGAACAATGTGATGGAAAAATATTCACAGGTTCAGGGGCTTTCAAAAGATGATCCTACGGTAAACTTTATACAGACAAGGGTTGGGCAGGTAGCGGCAGAACCACAATCAAAAAAAACTTTATTAAAAATGCTGCTCTCGGGTGCATCTGTTTTCTTTTTGGCTTCGATTCTTTTTTTATTTTTAGAAATTTTTGATACCACTGTAAAAATGCCATCATTATTTAATAAGCTATCAAATGTAAAAGCCAGCTCAATTTTAAATAAAGTAAACTTTAAAAAAAATACTCCCTTTTCACTGATCATGTCTGATGAAGGATCTATGAAAACAAAAGGATTGGCCGTATTTAAAAATAATATTCGAAAATTAAGGTTTGACTTACTGAATAGTGAAAAGCAAGTGTTCTTATTTACCAGTACAAAAAATAAGGCTGGTAAAAGCACAATTATAGAAGCCCTTGCAGCAAGTTTATTGCTAAGCAAAAAAACAGTATTGATCATTGACATGAATTTTATGAACAATACACTTACTCAAAAAATCGGCGCTAAACTTATGATTGAAGACCTGGCTGCCCTAAATAAAAATTGGGGAGCATTTCAATCAAACAAAGCAGCAACAGATACAGAAGGATTGTATATTATCGGGTGCAGGGGTGGCAATGTAACCCCGCTTGAAGAACTGTACAATATTGACCTCCACGCTTTTTTAGATGCCATGAAAGATAAGTTTGATTACATACTTATTGAAGGTGCATCTTTAAATGCTTATGCTGATAGTAGGGAAATTGCCCGCTATGTGGATGGCATATTTACCGTATTTTCTGCCGATACTTCTCTTGGTCAAATGGACCAGGAATCCCTGAGTTTTGTTGCTGACCATAAAAGCAAAAATTTTGGAGTAATTCTGAATAAGATATTTACCGATAATATCGGGTTCTGATACTCCCGGAAAAGGTTATGAAAACTGCTAGATTGGCTTGGATAGACTATGCCAGGGGTATAGCTATTATATTGGTATTATATCGTCATGTTTTTGAAGGCATCAAGCAGGCGGGTGTTTCTATAGTGCATTACTTGCCTGTGGAATATGCTAATATTATGTTTTATAGTTTTCGGATGCCTTTGTTTTTTATTGTATCCGGTGTATTTGTAGCTCGTAGTTTACATAAAAGGGGCATACAAAAATTTATTGAAAATAAAGCCAGAACAATTATTTACCCTTATATTATTTGGGGATCCCTGCAAATAATCCTTCAGTATATCTTTAGTTCCTATATCAATACCGATAAAGAACATCTGAACCTCCTGTACCTGCTTTATTCTCCCCGTGAAGTAGGGCAGTTTTGGTATTTATATGCATTGTTTAACGTGGCTGTATTATATGTTTTATTAAAAGTATATGCAAAATTGAATGCCGTACAATGTACAGCGCTCGGATTATTGATGTTTTATCTATCTTCTATATTATCTCAAAACAATATCAATATTTGGTTCCTGGCTGATATCCTGCATTATTTTGTATTTTTTGCCGTAGGCGATTTATTAAGTAACCAGGTTTTAAATTCAATTCACAATGAAGCAGGTTATTTTAAAAAACGTATCCTTATATGGGTACTTCCATTTATCGCAACGCAAGCTGTCTATTTATACATTAACCTGGAGAACCCTTCGGTGCTTTTTGATTATGTAGAGTACTCAATGCCTGTTACATTTTTATTAATTGCTTTTTTGGGCTGCGGATTTGTTATTTTATTTTCTCAATATCTTGATAAAACCGGTAAAATAAAATGGTTAAGAATAGTAGGTGAGCATTCCTTATATATATATGTAGTGCATGTGATTGTTATGGCTGCCACAAGAATATTCATGATGCATGTACTCCGGATCACCAATTTACCGTTATTGCTTATTACAGGTATCCTGGTGGGTTTGTTAGTTCCAATTTTAATTTATAAACTGGCAATGAAGGCCAATATGCCCTGGTTATTTACTTTGGAAAACCGAAAAGCCATCAAATTGAAAAAAGAATAAACCCAGTAAGGGTTATTAACATGCAAACAACACCTAAATATTCCAATTGGCTGGGCGCTGCTTTATACAATGGGTTACAGAAACTATCTGTACCTATTTTTGGGGTGGTAAGTACTATGTTGCTGGCACATGAAGGGCTCACAAAGTCTGAAATGGGTGTATGGTCCTTATTTTTGGTTTTTACTTCTTTTATAGAATTAATCAGGCAGGCATTGGTGAAAACATCTTTAATAAAGTTTGTAAACCATGCAGGTGAAGAAGACCAAAAGAATGTATTGTCTGCAGCCTTTTTTTTAAATTCTGCTATTACTGTAATTCTTATTTTGATACTTATAATCGCAGGCCAGTATTTTGCAAGGGCATTAAGTGCACCCGAATTGGGTTCCATGTTGTACATCTTCATTGCAGGTATGATCTTACTGATCCCGTTTTCACACTTTGAATGGATCATGTATGGCAAGAGCGATTTTAGAGGATTATTTTGGATTTATTTTATACGCCAGGGTTTAAATTTATTGCTCATCATTGGCTACTTATTTTTTCGTAACCAGGTACCATTAGATATATTGGTGCTATTTTATAATTGTGCAATACTTGCCGGCACAATTGTAGGCTACAGGTGGGCAAGCAAACATTTACTTAAAGTATTTGTATTAAAAAAAGAATGGCTAAAGCTTTTATGGAACTTTGGGAAATATGTTTTTGGAACAGGTGTAAGTTCATTGGTGCTAAGTAATGCAGCACAAATTATGCTATCACCTATGCTGGGAAGTACCACTTATACGGCATCGCAGGGAATTGCAAACCGGGTTATTAATCTGGCTGATATTCCTTCGCAGGTTTTAGGAGATATTCTGTATCCTAAAAGTTCGAAACAGGAAAATGCCCAAAATAAAGGGATCATTAAATATTATTATGAAAAAACAGTGGGCGCAGCGCTTTGTATAAATATTCCCGTCGTACTTTTTATGGCCATATTTCCTAAATTTATTGTTTTGGTATTGGGCGGTAAACAATATTTAGATGCAGCTCCATACCTGCAATTAATAAGTATAACTGGTATTTTTCTTACTTTTTTAAAATATTATGGGATTATCACCGATTCTTCGGGCAGGCCCAAACTCAATTTTTTTACAACTACCCTGATTGCAATTATTAATGTAATACTTACTTATTTATGTATTTTAAAATTCGGATTTTTGGGAGCCGCTTATGCTTATATTATTACGCATATCATCGGCTTTGGTATCACCCAGGTATTGTTAAATAAAATGTTTGATATCAATTTTATAAATTGTTTTAAATATGCCATAGGCTTCTACCCGGAGCTTACCAGGCTGATATTGCACAAATTAAAAAGGAAATGATAAAGGGGAAATTACAAAACAGGGATATCATCATGATTGGCATTCAGCCATGGGATTTTGAGATTGGCTGTAATTTTAAAGATATGGCTTTTGAGATCGCTAAAAATAATAGGGTGCTGTATGTAAACAGGCCACTAGACCGTATTACAGCCTACAAACTTCCAGATGATGTAAAAACAAAGAACAGGAAAAAGAGTATTCAAAATCCTGAAAATGCATTACAAGAAGTTGAAAAAAATCTTTGGGTCTTCAATCCACGGATTGTGTTGGAATCAATAAACTGGATGGGGCACCACGCATTATACCGCTTTTTAAATAAAAGAAATAATAGAAAGCAGGCAAAACAAATTAACTGGGCACTCTCAGAATTACATTTTAAGGATCCTGTTTTATTTATTGATAATGATTTTTTTAATGGCCTTTACCTGCAAGATTTTATTGATGCCAATTGTACTATTTATTATATCCGGGATTTTTTACTGGCACAACCCTATTTTAATAAGCATGGTAAAATATCAGAACCGGAATTGATAAAAAAAGTAGATGCTGTTGTTGCAAACTCATTATACCTGGCTTCTTATGCAAGGCAATACAATGCCAATAGTACTTATATTGGGCAAGGCTGCGGGCCTGATTACTTTAGGCCGGTACCAGGTACATTTCCTGCTGATATCACAAGTATCGCTAAACCGGTAATTGGATATTGTGGTTTTTTAACAGCCGCCCGTCTTGATATTGACCTGCTGGTTTCAATAAGTAAAGCCAGGCCACAATGGAACCTGGTATTGATTGGCCCCGAGGATGAACAATTTAAAGATTCAGCATTACACCAATTATCGAATGTTTATTTTTTGGGCAGAAAAGAAGAAAAAGACTTGCCCGATTATGTAAATTATTTTGATGTATGTTTAAATCCGCAATCCATCAATCAACTTACCATTGGCAACTATCCACGTAAGGTAGATGAATATTTGGCAGCGGGGAAACCTGTGGTAGCAACACGTACCGAAACCATGGAGGCATTTGCAGATTGTACTTATTTATGTACAGATGCAAATGATTATATACATGCAATAGAACAGGCATTGAAGGAAAAAGATGATATTGCACTCATTGAAAAAAGAAAAGAAGTAGCCCGGTCCCATAGCTGGGAAAATTCAATTGCTTCTTTTTATGGAGTAGTAGAAAATTTACAAAATAATTAAAACAAAATGCAGGAGGAAGATAAACATGAATTAGAGGAGGGGCATGAATCAACAGGGTCATTATTCACCCTGGTGATAGCGTTGCTTTTTGTTACCATTGTAATGGTATTCTTATTTTTTAAAATCTTATTTTTTTAAAATCTATTGAAACTACAAGCAAGAAATATATTATTCAATATTGCAGATTGGTTCCGGCGGGAAATATTTGTAAAAAGGCTAAGTTCACCACTCGGCCTGGCTGTATTATTATTCATGGCATTGGTATCTGGATTTTTAGCAGCCAAAGACCTGTTTATTATCCCATTTGCATTAGGGGGGGCGTTAATTGGTATTACGGTAGTGGTATTTTGTTTATTCAAACCTTATATCGCTTATTATTTAATTACCATATTGGCATTTTTTATTTTTTTCCCAAGCCATTTGATTGGCTATGATATTAAAGTTGCCATGGCCCTGGAAATTTTGATCTTGTTTTTATTTTTTGGCACTATGATCAGTAAAAAAGCAAACCCTTTGGCCAAAAATGACTTGATAAAAACGCCGATAGCGATCCTGTTTATGCTAAATGTGATCATGTTTTTGCTGGAGGCATTTAATTCCAATGTGCCCAATTTAGCAGGCTGGTACACACCTACCAGGAGGTTGCTGGTTTATGTGCTGGTTTTTATATTGTCCTATCGTTTATTCGACAGTTTTGCAAAAGTGAAGCAATTCATCAATGCCTGGATCATTTTATCTTTTGTATGTGCTTTATATGGTTGTTACCAACAATGGTTTGGTTACTTACCCAGTGAGATCAGGTATATCATGAGCCGGCCCGGTGAATTTGAGTTAATGTTCCAGGGTGGCCAGTTCCGTAAATTCTCTTTTTTATCAGATGTGGTAACATTTGGGATCCTATGCGGGAGCATGTCAGTATTAACCCTTTTGCTTGGGATTAATGAAAAAAATAAGCGTTGGCGGTATTTTTTATTTTTTGCTACGCTCATCTTATTACTCGGCATGGCTTATTCCGGTACCCGAACCACGAATATAATGCTACCATCCGGAATGGCTTTATATGGTTTTGTAACAATTCAGAAAAAGCGCACCTTACTGGCTTTGTTTGGGATGGTGATGCTGGCCATGTTCATTTTGTTTGCACCTATCTATAATAATCCCACTTTAAACAGGATGCGAACGACTTTTGACAGTAAAGAAAGTTCTTTAAATGTACGGGATATAAATCGTAAGTATATTCAACCATATATTCATGCTCATGCATTTGGCGGCGGCATTTCCACCTCAGGGGTAGAGGGGCTTTCATTTTACCCCGGCCATCCCTTAGCGGGTTTCCCACCCGATAGTGGTTTATTAAAAGCAGCGTTGGAGCTGGGTTGGATAGGGTTGGGGCTACTGATTTTATTTAATTTGGTAATCTTATACCAGGGTATTTATTATTATTTTAGGATGCAGGTAGCCGAGTATAAAAAATATGTGGTAGTGATTTTATGCAGCCTGTTTCCTATGATGGTAGCTTTATATTCTCAAAATGCCATTGGTCAAATTCCTACTGCATTATTTTTTTATTCTGTAATTTCAATTATTAAGCGTTTGAAAGAGTTTGATGATGAGTATATACTAAATTCACATGAAAGAAATAAATCAACTAATTAATCGTTAATATTTTTCGTAAACTTACTTTACTATGAGATTTTATAAACATTTCAAAATAGCCGCCATACTGGTTACAGCGTCATTACCCATACATGGCATAGCCCAGCGCATACCACAAGTACCGGATAGTATCCGCAAGCAATATAAAGTAAGGTACCAACAGGATGTGGCTGCCGCAAAGCAAGAACAACAAAAATTGGAAGAAAGTAGTGTACCTACGATTGATTTTACAAAATACGACAATGATACTTTGCTTAAAAAGAAATTGGTGCAGCTTGCTATGGATAATTCTGAGTTAAGGGTTGCAGATGCCAATATTGAAATTGCCAAAGCCCAATTAAAGTATGCAAAATCATCCTGGTTAAGTTCTATAAGTGCCGGGGCCAACGTAAATGAGTTTGTTATCAATAACTCAGCAGCAGCAAGTTTTTTCCCAAAATATAATGTGGGTTTAGCATTGCCTTTTGATATTGCTTCCCGTACAAAAAAAGAAAAAAAAGTGGCCACCCAGAATATTTTGATAAACCAGGAACTAAAAAAACAAAAGACTGCTTTAATTGAAAAGGAAACATTGGTTCGGTATGAAAATTATAAAGAGCAGCATGAGATCCTGATGTTGCAACAGGCATCGCTGGAATATGATCTTACCGCCAATGAAGCAGCTAAGAAATCGTATGCCGATGGCGAGATCAAGTTAGAGGATATGAATAAAGCGTACCAGGTAGTGTTGAGTGAGAAAGCAAACCTGATCTCAAAAAAAAGGAATTATAATGTAGCCAAATTAGAATTAGAAGAATTTATTGGCGCAAAAATTATTGATTAATTTCCTATATTTGCCCCCGCTTAAGGGGGATTAGCTCAGTTGGCTAGAGCGCTTGCATGGCATGCAAGAGGCCGCCGGTTCGAATCCGGCATTCTCCACAAAAGTTATTGGCCGTAATCATTTATTTGGTTACGGTTTTTTTATTAATTCTTTTTGAACACCTCGCCCTTGTTGGTAGACAGCCTCAATTAGCACATTCCGTTGTTGGTATGCGGTATAGATAAATGTGTGTTGGCGTACCAACAACATAGCCTAACTGAGACAGTAACTAAAATGCAGTTATTTAAATCAATAAATTTGTAGTTACTATGCAGCTTATTTATGCCGAATACTGGCCACAATTTTTTACCGCTACCATTTTAAAGGCATATTAACGAATGCGAATAATTAAGCCTTTTTAAATTACGAGCAATGGTTACTTTTAATTTATTGCTCTTTTAGTTTGCTTGTTGTTGGTACGCCAACACAGATTACCTTTGCCATATACCATCAACGGCCCGGAGCAATTGCTTGATGGAGAAATGCTACTGGTAGCAATTTCTAATGTTTAATTATCTTCTCTGTATTATCGGAAGAAGAATGGTGTCGCCACAAATCAAGGGGTGGTCTTATTCGCTTATTCTATTTCTTAAATCCATTCTACTATTTAATATTTTAACAATTTCTATCTTATTATTTTTGATAAACCGATAAAATATAATATGCTGTCCAATTCTAAAGCCATATATTTCTTTATCAATGTCAGGATATTGTTTGCCGAAAATTTTTGTAGCAGCTAATTCCCTGAAAGATTCTAAAAGAAGATTATAATATGTATCAGCTTGCTTTTCTGACCATGTATCGAAAGTATAATTCCAAATACTTGAAAGATCTTCAACTGCTTTTTTTGAAAGAATAAAATTAGCCATCTTTTGTTTTGGCCGATTTTAATTTTGCAAGATGTTTTTTGGCGTCAAATTTTTTTGCAACACCGTTATTAATGCCTTCTTGAATTGCATTTCTCAAAACAATAATTTTACTTTCCTCTTCTTCAAGCAATCGAAGACCAGCACGAATTACTTCACTTGCGTTTTTAAATCTACCAGCAGAAACTTTATTGTCAACAAAGTTTTCAAAATAATCACCCAGTGCTACAGAAGTATTAGGTGCCATAATAATATATTTTTTATAATATTACCAAAAATTGATAATTATCAAAATAAAGAAAGAAATATATTTGTGAATAAATGCTATTTTAAAATTGCAGTTTATCTATAAATTACTGCAACTATTGGATTACTTGCATAAGAATGATGTAAGATCAGGATTGGGATGGAATCCTGACATAATAAATATAGCAATGTTATTGATTATTATACTATCAGGGCCGGATAAATATAAACTCCGTACATTGTACCACAATGATCAAGCTTTTTATTCCTTAATATTTCACATCTCCCGAAAGTGGAATCCCATTGATCCTGATTTCATATAGCGCCTGTAATAAAACACCTATATAACCTTTTGGAAAACCTTTCCTGGCAAACCACTCAAGATAATTTACCGGCAATTTTTGTAAAGGGGTATCCCGGTATTTACCAAATGGCATTTTCATGGTAAGGATATCCTTAAATATCTTGTCATCAGGCATGGGGGCATCTTCCATATTTTTCTTGATAAAACTAATTAATCTGTTTTTTTATGAATACTGTACTTGCGCCATTTTTCAATTACTTGTTCCATGTCTGCTGGCAAATCGCTGGTAAACATCATTTCTTTTTTGGTAACCGGGTGGGTAAATCCTAATTCTTTTGCATGTAGTGCCTGCCGGGGGCAAAGTTTAAAGCAATTTTCAACAAACTGTTTATATTTTGTGTAAACCGTTCCTTTTACAATTTTATCTCCACCATAAAAATCATCATTAAATAGGGGGTGGCCAATGTGTTGCATGTGAACCCGTATCTGGTGCGTACGGCCCGTTTCCAGCCGGCATTCTACAAGAGTTACATAGTTAAACCGTTCTAAAACTTTGTAATGGGTGATGGCATCTTTACCATGGTCAGCTTCAGGGTAGGTTGTAAATAATTTTCTAAAACGAAGGTGCCTGCCTATATGCCCGGTAATGGTTCCTGACTCTTCTTCAAAATTTCCCCAAACCAATGCTACATACCTGCGGTGAACAGTGTGCGCAGAAAATTGTTTTGCCAGGTTGCTCATAGCCAAAGGTGTTTTTGCCATTACCAAAAGCCCGCTTGTGTTTTTATCAATGCGGTGCACCAAACCAAAACGGGGTAAAGTGGATTCATCAATTTGTGGATTGATCTCTTTTAAATGCCATGCCACTGCATTTATCAAAGTGCTATGTGGGTTACCGCTCCCGGGATGCACCACCATGCCAACAGGTTTATTGATCACTAAAATATCATCATCCTCATATTCAATTTTAAGTGAAATTTGTTGTGGGATAATTTCAGAGCTTTCCGGGGCTTCATTTTCATACAACACTAGTTTATCGCCGGCTTTTACTTTGTAATTGGCTTTTACAGGTTTGTCGTTTACCAATACTTCTTCTAATTCAATAGCTTGTTGTATTTTATTGCGTGTGGCACCTTCTATGCGCTGCATTAAAAATTTATCAATACGCAATGGCTCCTGGCCCCTGTCTATGATGATGGAAAGCCGCTCGTACAGCGCTTCATTTTCCGAAAGTTCATTTTCCTCATTATCTTCTATATTATTTGCCATGTACAATATTACTTAAATCAACAGGAATAGAATGGTTTTTATTTTGATGGAGGTCGCATATACCGTTTTATCTACCTGTTTCCCGTTTTTGTATCTTTTGGAATAAAAAATTTATTTTTCTCCACCAACTCGTTGTTATTATAAATCTCAAAATGATACCAGCCTGAATGCCTGAAATTCATTTTATCTAAAATCAAATATTCATCTTTGAGTTTGGTAAGTTCAAAAATCTTATTATCTGATTCGTCATAAAACTTTACTACATAGTTGGTAGCAGATGCAAAAGGCAAATGAATTACCACACTGCTAAGCTTAGAAGTAAAAATTCTTTTGCTGGGATATGCCGGTTCTACTTTTGTAATTATTGGCGGATTATTGATGTTGGGCAGTGTAGGTGCCGTAGGAGGAATTTGTATTGCACTATCTGCAAAAGGATTCGCTTGCCAGGGGTAACGTTGCTCGGCTACACTGTCAACAGTTACTTGTTTTGTGGGCCTTGCGGATTTGGTAATTAAATAGGAGCCACCTTCAAATGCAATAAACACACGGTAATACATCATGTTATAGGGAGGGTTATTATCTGAGTATCCATTCTCGTAACTGGTGGGGCTTAATACAGAACCAATGGTAGTGTAATTTTTTAAACTATCGTAAGATCGCTGTATGCTGATATTGGTTACCGGAACCTTGTATTCATTTTTCCAGCTAATAACAATATTGTTGTTCAGGTTGTTTACTGAAATTTCGGGCAATATTTTTTGTGCATTTAAAGATGCTGATGCCAAAAGGAAACAAACAAAGAAAGGGGAACGATTTAAAAAATATTTTAGCACATTGCAAATATAATAAAGCCAATTAATTGTTCCTGTATTTTATTAAATTTGCCTGTTAAAGAGTTTAAAAAATAAGAGTATCGGCGGGCAATCCCATATTTCCCTGTAGCCCACCCGTTTGCAGGCATATAATCTTACTCCCATTTTTAAAATAATTTTTATGGATCAAATCAGTGATAGCATACATAAGTTTGCCCGTATAAACAAAATCAGTGGGTATATGTGTTTCTGTATAAAACCGGTTCATGAACTGAATGAGTTTTTTTGTATGTTTTGCATAGCCCCCTTCATGATAATCACTAAACAATTTTATATTTGGATGATTAGTTTTACCTGTCAAAAAAAATAATCGATCGGGGATATCATTCAAATTTTTCAAAACAGGTATCCCTATTGTCTTTGTGTTTTGATGAGCCGATAAAGATAATCCTGCAAGGGTAGTAGCGGTGCCTACAGCCGTACAAATATGGGTTGCGTTTTTTTGTGCCAGAAGATCAGTTATCAGTGAAGCGCCCATTGCCCCTTTTTTTCCATAGCCACCTTCCGGAACAATGATAGGATCGTTGTATTCTTCCAATAAGCCATGTGTATTTTCCTGTGTAGCTATTTCTTTATATGCTTGCCTGCTCATAAAAATTAAATTCATTCCATATTCTTTACAGGCAAGTAAAGTAGGTGACAATTGCCCAGGTTCTTCACCTCTTACAATACCGGTAGCTGCAATGCCATAGGTTTTACAGGCATAAGCAGTGGCTACTAAATGATTGGAATAAGCCCCTCCAAATGTAAGCAGCGCTTTTTTATTGTGTTGATTGCATTCCTGAAGATAGTACCATAATTTAAAAATTTTATTTCCAGAAACGATTGGATGCAATTGATCTAGCCGGGCTACAAATACTTGTATTTTTTTTCCGGTATCAAAAAAATCTGAAATATCGGTACATATAATTTGTTTTTTATGGAATAGAAATTGCATTTACGGTTGCTTTAGGCTTATTTTTGCGACAAATTTTAAATAAAATTCCCAGATTAAGTATGAAACCTACTTTATTAATTTTAGCAGCAGGTATGGCAAGCCGGTATGGAAGCATGAAGCAAACCGAAGGTTTTGGCCCTTATAATGAAACCATCATGGATTATTCCATCTACGATGCGATACAAGCTGGATTTGGAAAAGTAGTCTTTATTATCCGTGAAGATTTTGCTGAAAATTTTAAAGCCATTTTTGAAGAAAAACTAAAAGGTAAAATTGAGGTGGAATATGTGTACCAGCATCTGGAAGCACATGTACACCCACAATACATTCCCGAAGGACGCACCAAACCCTGGGGTACAGGCCATGCGATGCTTTGTGCAAAAGATGTGATCCGGGAACCCTTTGCTGTAATAAATGCCGATGATTTTTATGGTACTGACGGATTCATGAAAGCAAGTGAATTTTTGCAACATCAGTGTAATGAAAATACGTATGCTATCATCGGTTATAAATTAGCAAGAACATTGAGTGAACATGGAACAGTGAGCAGGGGAGTATGTAAAACAGATGAATCCAATAACCTGGTAGATATTCATGAACGCACAAAAATATACAGGAACAACCAGGGTAAAATTGTGTATGAAGAAAATGATGAAAAGATAGAAGTGCCTGAAACATCCAGCGTATCAATGAACTTCTGGTGTTTTCATCCATCCGTATTTGTATTAATTGAAAAATTATTTTCTGAATTCCCAAAAAACAATATGGATAATCTGAAAGCTGAATTTTTTATTCCACTTATTGGTGAGCATTTTATTAAAACTGCTGGAAATAATATACAGGTAATACCTACCGATGCACAATGGTTTGGTGTTACCTATAAAGAAGATGCACCGGGTGTAAAACAAAGTATTGCTACTTTAATTACAGCAAAAGCTTATCCTGAAAAATTATTTTAATGTACTTCTGGTATTAAAAAAAGGCAGCTTGTACAAGCTGCCTTTTTTTGTAAGAGATGGTTACCAAATCTTTACCCGTAAACTATCTGGCCGGTACATTTTATCACCTGGTTTTATTCCAAAAGCCTCATAAAATTCCGGCACATTCACTACCGGGCCATTCACCCTTTGTATAGCTGGTGCATGTACATCTGTCATTACCTGGCTGGCCAGTTTTTCCGGCCTGCTTTTATAAAGCCATCCCATTGCATAGCCTAAAAAGTATCTTTGTAAAGGGGTATATCCTGAAATTTTTTCATTCTTTTTATAAGTGTCAGTTTTCTTAAAAGCATCTAAGCCGATGAGCATACCTCCCAGGTCGGCAATATTTTCGCCTTGTGTGGCTTCTCCATTTACATGCAGGGTATCTATTGGCATAAACTCATTAAACTGTTGAATGATTTTTTTTGCACGGTTGCTAAACTCTTCACCATCTTTTTTTGTCCACCAGTCAAACAAGTTTCCATTGGCATCATATTGGCGACCCTGGTCATCGAACCCATGTGTAATTTCGTGGCCAATCGTAGAAGCTGCAGCATATCCATATACCAGCGCATCATCCAGTTCATTATCGGCATAGCCAGGTACAGAGAAGATTCCGGCCGGTAATACAATTTCATTGTTGCTGGAGTTGTAATAAGCATTATATGTTTGTGGCGTCATATCCCATTCGGTACGGTCAACCGGTTTTCCCAGCTTATTTATTTCATATTGATGCCACCATTCATTGGCTCTTTGCATATTTAATATCCATGGACCATCATCAATTTTTAAGCTGCTAAAATCTTTCCATTTATCTGGGTACCCTACTTTCTTTGTCATCCTGGTTAATTTATCATAAGCTTTTTGTTTGGTGCTGTCATTCATCCAGGTGAGTTTTTCAATTCTTTCTTTATAAGCAGCACGAACATTTTCTACCATATCACTATATCTTTTTTTAGCTGCTTCATTAAAATATTCTTTAACAAAAAGCTGACCCAGGGCTTCGCCCATTACAGCTTCCTCTGCATCCAATACCCGTTTCCATCTTTGCCTGGGCTTGGTTGCGCCGGAAATGGCTTTGCGGTATTCAAATACATTATTAAATGTAGTGCTATCTAAATATGCGGCTGATGATTGGATGAGCCTTAGTTTTAAATAATTTTTCCATACATCAATAGGCGTTTGTTTTATTTCATTTGAAAGGGTGGTTATAAATTCCGGCTGGCCCACAATTACAGAGTCAACCTTATCGGCACCAATTTCTTTGGCATAGCTTTTCCAGTTTATAGAAGGGCCGGTTTTATTTAATTGATCCCAACTCATTTTATTATAATTTTTATAGGGATCTCTTAAATCAGCTAATTTCCTGCTTGCCTTTGCAAGTTTTGTTTCTAAATTGAAAACATTATTCATATTCACCGTAGCGGTTGCAGGGTCAAGCTGGGCAAATGTTTTGGCCATATAATCCTGGTATGCTTTTTTTACCTTTAGGGTGCTGGCATCGGTATTAAAATAATAATCCCGGTTGGGTAAGCCCAATCCGCCCTGCGAAAAATGAAAAGCCATTTCATCGCTTTTTTTATCATCCTGGTACACGTAATCATCAAACAGGCCGCCAACACCTTTGCGGTGCAGTATGGCAGTTACTGCTATTAAGTCTTCGGGGTTTTTAATAGCATCTATCGCATTTAAATCGGGTTGTAGCGGATTTATTTTGGCTGCTTCAATTGCTGCAGAGTCCATGCCGCTTTTCCAAAAATCACCAATTTTTTGAGAGACCGATCCTGCTGTTGATTTTTCTTTTACTGCATCTTCATTGATCTTACGAAGCTTTTGATAAATTTCATCCTGTACCATATTGCCAATGCCCCATGCACTTTCTGCATCGGGGATATTTGTTTTTTTATACCATCCGCCATTTGCAAACATAAAAAAATCATCACCAGGTTTTACCGTACTGTCAATATCCATAGCCAATATATCTGGTTTTACTGTTTTTGTTGATTCTTTTGACTTACATGAAATGAGGAGTGAGAGAGTAATGACCGTTAGAAATATTTTGTACATATTTTTTAAATTAGTTTATAAATGTATTAAAGTAGCAGGTACTGTACAAATTAATATGATGAAAGGTATAATAGGGTATGGGCAAAAAAAAGCGATGAATATTCATCGCCATTTTTATCCTACTTTTTGCCTGGGTTAATTACCCTTAATCATAAAGACGTAGTCTTGTAATTTTTTTATTTGGTTTACCCTGTCGTTACCTTTTAGTGCATTGGAACCTTTAAATGCAATGGCCTCGTTACCCTTTATTTTTTTAACTTCTGCAATGGCACGGTTAATATTTACCGCTTTTATGGCAAATACTACGCCATCAGCATTGGTTTCAAGGCTATTGATTACGCCAACCAATTCGCCATTTTTATTGATCACCGGGGAGCCGCTATTTCCTTCATTGGCCGATGTGCTAAGCTGGCAGAATATAGTATCCATTTGATAGCCGTTTCTTGCACTGATGTATCCTTCGCCATATACCACTTCCTGTTTAGGAAAGCCCAGCATAAAAACTTGTTCACCGAGCTCAGCATTTGTTTTCTTAATGGTATAGGGTAGTGTTGCCATTTTGGGAAAGTCGTGATCATCAACTTTTATGATAGCTAAATCCATTTCGGGGTTTACATAAATAGAATGGGCATTGAATTGTTCACCTTTATTATTTTCAATAATCAACTTATGTTTTGCCTGGTCTATTACGTGAGCGTTGGTAACAATATAATTATTAACGGCATCAATCATAAACCCGGTTGCTCTAAACTTAGCGTCGAGCCTGGGTTTTATGATAGGTGTATTTACGCCGGCTTCCAATTTGTTTAGCTTGTTTTCTATTTGGCGTGTTTTATTTTCCTGTTGGTTTAATTTTTCAACCAGGGGCTTTATATTGGTAGGGGTTTGCTTAGCAACAGAAGTGACCAAACTGGCAATAAACAATGATACCACGCCCGCTATAGAAGCGGCTACGGCAATGGTACGTTTTGACCGGGCCCATAGTTGTATAAGTTTACCTTTTCCTTTGGGGAGGTTACGGGAAATAATACCTTCTTCTGAAAGTTTGGTTTCCACTTCGTGCAGGGCAATAGTAAAGTTTTTACGATCGCTATATTTTTCAAGTTCGTTGTAGAAAAAGATTTGTTCTACCACGGTTTGATCCAGCTCAGGATTATTTTTTCTAAGGTCTTCAAAATATATTTTCTCCTGGGCGCTCATTTCACCTTTTACAAACCTTTCTACCGCATCCATTAATAAAGAATCTTCCATATCTTATTCACTGAATTTGTATTGTGCAAAAAATAATTTTTTCAACCGCACAAGGCATTTATATTTTTGTGTCTTGGCATTATCAGCATTGGTATATCCAAAATCGGATGCTATTTGCTGCATTGGCTTTTTTTGGATGTAGTAGGCTTCCAGTAAACTTTTACAGGGTTCGCCCACTTTTGCCATGGCTGCTTCCATCAGGTTAAAGTCGTTTTGTTTTTTTTCATGATGTTCTACATCATCTTCCACCGGTATGGTTTCTTCCAGCAATTCATTTTGACTGATAAAACGGCTGCTTTGTTGTAATTTTTTCAACCAAAGCCTTCTGCTTACCGAATAAATGAATGTTTTAAGCTGGCAATGCAACTCAAACTCTCCTGATTTCGCTTTTTCAAATAGCACAATCATGGTTTCCTGAAAAATATCTGCGGCATCATCTGAAGAACCATTGTTATTGATTATCAGAGACTTAACCATACTGTAATGCTCCCGGTATATCCGTTCTATTGATTCTTTGCTCTCCTGCGCAAGTCCGTCCAATAAAAGCTTTTCTTGTTCTAATGTTGTCACCGGTCTGATATTAATACAATAATAAAGGTTTTGTAACCCAAGCAAAGAAAAAAAATAATTTTTAAAACAATGGGTTACCTTTTTCTTTAATGGGGTATTAACATGAAATTATAATTTTAATTAAACAAAAAACAAAAATGAAAAAATTCTTAGCTGTTGCCGTAATCGCAATGTCATTGGTAGCTTGTAACGATGGTGAAAAGAAATCTGAAGAAGTTAAATCTTCTGATACTACAACTATTGTAACTCCAGCTGCTCCAGAAACTACTCAAGTAGTTACTGATACTACAGTTAAAACAACTGTAACTACAGATACTTTGAAAAAAGACTAATCTGAGTTTCAGCTAATATACCAGGGTTTTGCCACCCAGGTATCTAAAATAGTTTTTAGGCAAGCAATCGTAATAGACCGCTCATTTTTTGGGTGGTTTATTTTTTATGGCAATGGTAGCCTTATGAAATGATCTGCCCATCTTTCATGTGAATTACCCGGTTACTCATTTGTGCCAGTTCTTCATTATGGGTAACTATCAAGAAAGTTTGATTGCGGGTATTGCAGAGATCTATGAATAATTTGTGTAATTCCCTTGCATTTATACTGTCTAAATTGCCGGTAGGCTCATCTGCCATAATGATATCAGGATTATTGATTAAGGCCCGGGCTACTGCTACCCGCTGTTGTTCACCACCGCTTAATTCTCCGGGTTTATGGTCTGTCCTGTTTTGTAAGCCCATTTGTTCCAGTAATTCCATACCCCTTTTTACTGTTTCAGATTTTTTTGAACCTCCAATCCATCCGGGGATACATACATTTTCAATTGCCGTAAACTCAGGTAATAAATGATGAAATTGAAAAATAAAGCCGATATGTTTATTTCGGAACCTGGCAAGTGATTTTCCGGTTAATTGGTCTATCCTGGTATTTTGTAATATAATTTCTCCTTTATTGGGCTTATCTAAAGTGCCTAAAATATGTAAAAGTGTACTCTTTCCGGCACCCGAAGATCCAACAATACTAACGATTTCTCCTTTTTGAATTTCCAGGTCAACCCCTTTTAATACTTGTAATGCCCCATATTTTTTTTCTATTTGTTTTGCCTGTAACATACGCCGAAAATACTTCTTTTGCAGCATAAATATTACTGTAAATCTGAATCATAAAAATCATTTTTAAAGTAATCCGCAAAAAGATATATGGTTTTAAAAATGAGTATGTTTAAAAACACATTTGGTAGTTTCAGGGTAAAATTTACATTTGCAAAAAATTAAACCAGATATAGCATGTTTTGGACACTCGAATTAGCATCGCATCTCGAAGATGCACCCTGGCCGGCAACCAAAGACGAATTGATTGATTATAGCATTCGCAGTGGTGCCCCTATTGAAGTAATTGAAAATTTGCAGGAACTGGAAGATGAAGGGGACTTGTACGAAGGACTGGAAGATATTTGGCCTGATTACCCCAGCCAGGAAGATTTCTTTTTTAATGAAGATGAGTATTAAGTAAGATACCGTTATCTGCGGTTACATAAAATTAATAAAGCCCTCCCGAAAGGAGGGCTTTATGATTCTACTAAAAGCTATCAATAATGCAGTACTTCTATACTTTTTTTGATGATCTGAATACATTCATCAATTTGTGCTTTAGTGATAAGTAACGGAGGTGCAAACCTTATTTTATCACCATGGGTAGGTTTGGCAAGCAACCCGTTTTCTTTTAAAGCCAGGCAAAGTTCCCAGGCTGCATTTGGATTTGGATGTTTTATAATAATTGCATTCAATAATCCCATACCACGTACCTGGATATGTTCAGAATCTATTTTTTTTAATTCGGCCCTGAAGTAAGTGCCTAAGGCTTCGGCATTCTCAGCCATATTCTCTTCTTTTAACACTTGCAACGCTTTTATCGCAACAGCACAAGCCAATGGGTTGCCACCATAAGTACTGCCATGTTCACCTGGTTTTATTGTAAGCATTATTTCATCATTGGCCAATACTGCACTTACTGGTAAGGTACCTCCGCTCAAAGCTTTTCCCAGTATCAGCACATCAGGCTTTACATCTTCATGATCGCAAGCCAGCATGCGTCCCGTGCGGCAAAGGCCGGTTTGTATTTCATCGGCCATCATAAGTACATTGTGTTGGGTGCATAAATCCCTGATGCCTTTGTAATAGCCTGCATCAGGCACTACTACGCCCGCTTCTCCCTGTATGGGTTCAAATAAAAATGCGGCTGTATCCTTATCTTGTATCGCTGCTTCCAATGCGGTTAAATCATTGTAAGGAATTACCTGGAAACCCGGTAAATAAGGGCCATAATTTTGTTTTGAAGCAGGGTCGGTACTAAAAGAAATAACCCCTAAAGTGCGGCCGTGAAAGTTTTGTGCACATACAATAATTTTAGCCTTCAGGGGTTCTACGCCCTTTACTTCATAAGCCCATTTGCGTGCCAATTTTAAAGCTGTTTCTACTGCCTCTACGCCAGTATTCATGGGTAATACTTTATCATATCCAAAGTATTGGGTAATAAAAGATTCATACGCTCCCAATATATTATTATAAAAAGCCCTTGAAGTAAGGGTTAATACCTGCGCCTGCTTAACAAGTGTTTCAATAATTGCAGGGTGGCAATGGCCCTGGTTTACTGCAGAGTAACCACTTAAAAAATCATAATAACGTTTTCCTTCCACATCCCATACATATACACCTTGTCCTTTGTTTAAGACTACCGGTAAGGGATGATAATTATGGGCTCCATATTTTTCTTCCAGGTCAAGAAAAAATTGGGTATCGGCATTTTCATGCATTGTTGTTTGCATATTAAAAATTTTAAAAAGAATTAAGAAAAAAGTACAAGGAATGGGCTCCCTGGCGGGAGTATGGTATAACTTATCTTCGATGATTTAATAAATCGAGATTGCTATGTAAGAAATCCTGTATGGTATTAACCTTATTGATAAGCAAATTTAAAATATTAAACCCACTTGCAGAAATAGTTTGCAGGGAAATTAAAATCAGTATTTGTTTTTTTGGTAAATATGCCATACACAGTACTCCCGCTTCCGCTCATAGATGCATATAAAGCGCCATTATCATATAAATGATTTTTTATTGACCTTATTTGAGGATAGAAATCAAAAACAGGGGCTTCAAAATCGTTATGCAGTTTTTCTTTCCAGGTTTCAATGGGTTGCAAAACGGTTTTGGCGATACTTTCACGCTCACTGTTTTGTATCGAAATTTTATGAAAGGCCCAGCCGGTATTTACCTGAATTTGTGGATTTACAAATAAGATGGCGTATTTATTAAGATCTACTGAGATGGGGTTTAATATTTCTCCCCGCCCCGTAGCCAGTGCTGCTGTGTTTAATAAAAAAAAAGGACAATCACTTCCTAACTGCAATGCCAGTTCCTGTAATTTTTTCTGAGGGATGTGAAGGTTGAATTTTTCTTGAAGTAACTGTATTACAGCTATGGCATCTGCAGAACCTCCGCCCAGCCCGCCACCTGTGGGAATATGCTTATGTAAATGCATTTTTATAGGAGGTAATAATGGGTACTCTTTTTTTATTAGCTCAAATGCTTTTATACAAATATTTTCATGGGTATCACCGGGAATTGTGAGGCCTGTTTGTGTAAATGAAATGTGAGATCTGTTTTGTGTAGTTTGAAAGTTTTCTACTATTTCTATTGCATCAAAAAGGGGGGTGGGATAAAAAACGGTTTCCAGGTTGTGATAACCATCGTTTCTTTTATTAACAATATGCAATCCCAGGTTTATTTTGCAATTGGGAAAAATGAGCATGTTGTAGTGGGTTATTTATTTTTTCCCCTGCTTTTTATTTCATCTCTTATGGCAATGGCTTTTATATAATCTTCCTGTTCCAGCACATCGTTTAGCAGTTTGTTTAATTCATCCAGTGTTTTGCCCCTTAAATCATCGTCGCCCGAACTTTCTTCGGTAGATGTAGTACTTACTTTGCTTAATTCTTCATCGGGTTTTTTATATTCTTCTTCCATTAATACACCTGCCTGGTCCAGTATATTTTCATAAGTATAAATAGGGCAACCAAATCTTACTGCCAATGCCAATGCATCTGAAGTGCGGCTGTCAATTTCTACGGTATCATTTTGCGAACTGCATACAAGTTTCGAATAGAATATCCCCTCTTGTAAATCATTGATCACAATTTCATGCAACTCCACATCAAAAGCCATCATAAAATTTTTCATCAGATCGTGGGTAAGGGGCCTGCTGGGGTTCATTCTTTCTAAAGCTACAGCAATAGCCTGTGCTTCAAAGCCGCCAATTACAATGGGTAAACGCTTTAATCCATTCACTTCTCCTAAAACTACAGCATAAGAATGTGTTTGGGTAATGCTGTGAGAAAGGGCTACAATTTCCAATTCAATTTTTTTCATACGTTTGGATGGCATGTGGTATTGGTTCCTATCCTGGTTTGTAAAAAGCAAATATAAACCATTAATGCTATTTTAACATATACAAATGAATGATTTATGTTCATTCTTGATTTTGTATTGAGTTCAAATTAAATAGGGATTGCCCGGAACCAGGTTGTTTATGGTTTGTTACCCTGGTACACGAACCGTACCGCCCCACTCTTTTGCAAATCGCTGCTGATGCGCACTTCATAGCGTTTTGTACCATCGGTAACAATCATTAAGGCAGTATTGGGTGGGATAGAACCCAGGTTATCGGCATACATCACCAATTCATTGCTGGCATTATCCCCTGGGTTTACCTCTACTTCAAGCGAAAGGGGCTTATCAGTAAGTTTTTGGTGGGGTAAAATTAATTTATCATTAAAAAAAACTGAAACGGTATCACCATCAATTTCTCCATTATCGTATAAGTCCACTTTTATTTTTGCGTTTTCTACCGGTATGGTCCTAATGACACTACTATTTCTTTTTTCAAAATAATGTTTTGTGTCCAGTCCATTTTGTTTATTCACCAATGCCAATTCGGGTGCTTTTTTTGTAATAGTATCTAATGGTACCGGTTCTGGTTTTGTTAGGTTTTTATTGTTTGCAATATTTGTTGAAATAGGTTTATTCGCATGATTTTCTTTTGGTTTTATTACATTTTTTGTAACCACAGGAGTACGCCCGCCCGGTTTTGTTTTTTGAGGTTGATTTGTTGCTACATTGTTTTTTTGGGGTTTACTTAAAGCCTGCAACCCCGGGAAAGCCTGTTTAAGTGTACGCCTGGCCAGTTCGGTAGTTCCATGCCCACAGTTCCCGGTTTGATTGGGAGCAGGCAGCCAGACTCCTTTTAGCATCTCAATGCCGTTTTGTACTGTATAATAGAGTTTATGAACCTGGAAGCAATTGGTAATATCAAGGGGTACATTGGTTTTGGTGCGCTCAATTTCTCTTACTTCCACATATTTTCTTTTACGATCTGCCTTACCGGTAACTTTACAAATAGTATAGAATTTTTTTCCGTTTGCAGTATAATAGGTGTAAGAATATCCCGAAACCCTGTTACCATTCATATTCAGCTCAAGCACATAATCGCTTTGGTAGCCTCCCCAATTTACATTGGAACTGCTGTTTTCAACGAAATCGCCCTTCCATTGGCCGGTAAAATTTTGGGCAGGGCATACCTCCCAATTGAAAAAAATGATAAAGAGAAGGGGTAAAATTTTGTACATAATATTAACCGAATGGTAAAATTGATAGAATTGCCCAAAGTTATTCCAGATAAGTTTTTGCTTCGCAAAGAGTTCGTTAAATTTGCAGCCTCAATTTAAAAATAGAGATTACCATATTAATGATAAGGATAACATTACCCGATGGCTCTGTAAGAGCGTATGAAAAAGGTACAACCGCAATGGATGTAGCTAAATCTATTAGTGAAGGACTGGCAAGAAAAGTGCTTGCAGCAGAAATTAATGGTGAAGTATGGGATGCATCAAGACCCATAAATACAGATAGTAACTTAAAATTGCTTACCTGGGCAGATACGGGAGGAAAATCAACTTTCTGGCATTCATCTGCACATTTGTTGGCAGAAGCGGTAGAAGCCATGTATCCCGGTGTAAAATTTTGGGTTGGCCCGGCAGTAGATAACGGGTTTTATTATGATATGGACCTGGGAGAAACCCGGATGAGCGAAGAAGATTTTGCGGCTTTAGAAAAGAAAATGAATGAACTGGCCCGCCAGTCAAATGTATATCAGCGTAAAGAACTGAGCAAAGCCGAAGCGATTCAATATTTTACTGATAAAGGAGATGAGTATAAATTAGACTTGTTGCAGAACCTGGAAGATGGAAATATAACTTTTTATACCCAGGGAAATTTTACTGACCTATGCCGTGGCCCGCATATACCCAATACCGGCTTTATAAAAGCTATTAAACTTATGAGTGTGGCTGGTGCTTATTGGAAAGGCGATGAAAAAAATAAGCAGCTCACCCGGGTTTATGGAATTAGTTTTCCGGCTCAAAAAGAGTTAGACGAATACCTGGCCATGTTGGAAGAAGCCAAAAAAAGAGACCATCGTAAGCTGGGCAAAGAACTGGGTATTTATACTATGGATGATGATGTGGGACAGGGCTTGCCTTTATGGATGCCCAACGGGACCATCATTATTGAAGAGCTTGAAAAATTAGCAAAAGAAACAGAAAATGCGGCGGGTTATAAACGAGTGGTTACACCTCATATAGCCAAAGAAAGTATGTATTTAACCAGTGGCCATTTACCCTATTATGCCGATAGTATGTTTCCTCCCATGGAATTGGATGGCACCCGGTATTATTTAAGAGCAATGAATTGCCCGCATCATCATAAGATTTTTGATGCAGAACAAAAGAGTTATAAAGATTTGCCTTATCGTATTGCAGAATATGGTACTTGCTATCGCTACGAGCAAAGCGGGGAATTGTTTGGACTTATGCGGGTACGTTGCCTGCACATGAACGATGCCCATATTTATTGTAGCAAAGAACAATTTGCATCAGAATTTAAGGCAGTAAATGATATGTACCTGAAATATTTTAAAATATTCGGAATTGATAAATATGTAATGCGGCTAAGTTTACATGACCCCGAAAAACTGGGTCAAAAATATGTGAATGAGCCAAAACTTTGGTTAGAAACAGAAGCCCTGGTACGGGAAGTATTAATTGCAAATAATATTCCTTTTGTAGAAGTAAAAGGGGAAGGTGCTTTTTATGGTCCAAAGATTGATGTACAAATTTGGAGTGCCATTGGGCGTGAGTTTACACTTGCTACCAACCAGGTAGATTTTTCGCAAGGTAAGAGTTTCAAGCTGAGTTTTACCAACCAGGATAATGAAGCCGAAACGCCACTCATCATACACCGGGCACCTTTGGGCACCCATGAGCGCTTTATCGGGTTTTTACTGGAGCATTATGCAGGAAAATTCCCTACCTGGCTGGCTCCATTGCAGGTAAAAATATTGCCCATTAGCGATAAGTTCATAGAATATTCAAAAACAATTTTGGATAAGCTTAAAAAAGCAGATATTCGTGCTGAAGTTGATGACCGAAACGAAAAGATAGGGAAAAAAATAAGGGATACTGAATTACAAAAAGTACCTTATATGCTGGTGATAGGCGAAAAAGAAGTGGCTGAACAAAAGATATCGGTTCGTTTGCAAGGCAAAGGTGATGCAGGTGCAAAAGAAATAGATGATTTTATAAAAGAACTCACCGAAGAAATTAAAAACAGGCTGTAAAATTTTTCAATAACCATAAAACCATATTGTAAACTAAAATTAATAAATGGCATTTCCGAACAGACCCAGAGGGACATTTAATCCCAGGTTTAAAAAAGAACAACAACAAGAACACCGTACCAACCACATGATCCGTGTACCCGAAGTAAGGCTCGTGGGGGAGAACCTGGAACCGGGTGTTTATCCTACCCAGGAAGCAATGAAGATTGCACAATCGCAAAGTCTTGATTTGGTAGAAATTTCACCGGGCGCAGTACCACCTGTTTGCCGCATCATTGATTATAACAAGTTTTTGTATAATCAAAAGAAGAAGCAAAAAGAAATGAAAGCGAAAGCGAAGACCAGCGAAGTAAAAGAAATCAGGTTTACACCCAATACTGATGATCATGATTTTGAATTTAAATGTAAACATGCTGAAAAGTTTTTGCAAGATGGCAATAAAGTAAAAGCGCATGTGCAATTTAAAGGGCGAGCCATTATGTTCAAAGAAAGAGGAGAACTGTTGTTGCTCAAATTTGCCGATCGCTTAAAAGATGTTGGCGCCTTAGAAGGCCTCCCAAAATTAGAAGGAAAGAGAATGCATGTAATGTTTGCACCTAAAGCACAAAAGAAAAAAAGCAGTGAAAACAGCCTGGGTAAATTAATTAAAGATGATCCCAAGCCAGAACCTGAACAGGAGACTAATACAGATACTGCAGAATAAAATATTTGAGTATAAATAAAATTAAATAACCCGGTTTACCGGGTTTTTTGTTGGTAAGAAAAAAATTATTCTCCTGTAAAGTTGAGCGCTTTTTCATCATCAAACTCACCTTCCCAGCGGGCAATTACACAACTAGCCAGGGTATTGCCAATCACATTTACCGACGTACGTGCCATATCCATCAATTCATCTATTCCATAAATTGCCATGATGGGCCATAGCGGAAAACCAAAGGTAGAAGCCGTAGCTATAAGGATTACTAATGAAGCACGGGGTACAGCAGCAACGCCTTTGCTGGTGAGCATGAGTGACAGGCCAATAAACATTTGATGTGCAAATGTGGGATGCTGCCCTGCAGCTTGCGCCACAAAAACAGAGGCCAATGAAAGATACAACGTGGTACCATCCAGGTTAAATGTGTAACCCGTGGGTATTACAAAAGAAACAATTTTACGGGGTACACCAAAACGCTCCATGTTCTCCAATGCCTTTGGCAAAGCAGAGTCAGAACTGGTAGTTGCAAATGCAATGGAAACAGGCTCTTTGATGGCCTGGATAAATTTCTTTAGCGGTATTTTGGCAATGAATAATGCAATTGGGATTAAAATGAGTAATATAAATGCAGTTAATGCCATGTACAATGTCATCAGCAACATTAACAGGTTCTTTAAAATATCTACACCCAAATGCCCTACGGTAACGGCAATGGCTGCGCCTACGCCAAATGGGGCAAAATGCATTATGATATTGGTAAACTTAAACATCACTTCTGCCAGGCTTTCAGAAAAATCCAGCAGGGGTTTTTTCTTTTTATCATTTAGCATGGCCAATGAAATACCAAAGATTACGCTGAACAATACAATGGGCAATACGTTGCCTTCATAAACCGATTTTATAATATTTTCGGGAAAGATATCAATGATATGGTCTTGCCAGGTTTTGGGAACTACCTGGGGCAATTCTTTTAATAAGGCTTCAGGAACCTGAATGCCAACACCGGCATGTGTAAGATTTATAAATAATAAGCCAATCAGTAATGCAAAAGTAGTAACCACTTCAAAATACAGCAGAGATTTCCAGCCCATGCGGCCTACCTGTTTTAAATTAGAATGACTGGCAATACCCACTACCAGGGTAGAAAATAATAATGGTGCTACAATTGTTTTTACCAATCGTAAAAATATTTTACTCAGGAATTGAAGGTTTTGCGAAAATGCAGGAAAGTCGTGGCCAATCTCTACACCTATTACCATGGCCGTTAAGATCCAGGTAGTTAATGATTTTTTATATAATGAATATATGCAAAGGCTTATGATAAGCAATACCCGGCTGGAAAATAATACGGAATGGGAGATAGGATTTACAAATTCATGAACCAGATGCAGGATCGTTAAGACCGTAAATACAATAAATGCAATCCAGCCGGCTTTTGTTTTATTCATACCTATTCTTATAAAATGCCTTAAAAATAGTATTTATATGCTTTATGATGGTAAAAAATTAAAATTTGTCTGTTAGATATTCATATTTTAAGCAATCAGGTTTAATGAAAATAAGATAGTAGTAATAAATAAAATTCCCAGTCCCAAAAGAAAAACTACATCTGCAATTTGTTCATATTTTTCTCCCCGGCTACTGGAAGAACGTAATGCCAGGAAAGAAAAAATACAACTTGCCATAAACATAATAATGGCAGCGGTCGTTATTTCATCTGCAATGGTAATTCGGGATACTTTAAAAACCCGAAAAGTAGTGAGCAATATAAAACAGAAACCCAATAAATTTGAAGATGCAGTAAGAATATGCTGAGACTTTTCGGGTTTGTTACGCATGTACATTCAATTTTAAAAATAAGTTCGGTTATCTTTAAATTAAAGATCTAATTTTTTTAACCTGACATGAAACAGGAAAAATAAAACGTTTATTTAATTCCATATTTCCTTTCATATCTCTTGTTTAGTTGTTTATGTTTATCCATCAGGTTTATTTCCCGCCCTTGTATCAGTGCATTGGTAATTACACTTGTTTCCATATCCAACACATCGCCGGTACTAATAATAATATTGGCATCTTTCCCTGTTTCCAGGCTCCCGGTTTTATCTGAAATGCCCAGTATTTTAGCGGCATCCAGGGTAATTGCTTGTAAGGCTTCTTCTTTATTGAGTCCGTAAGCTGCTGAAGTGCCGGCATTAAATGCCAGGTTTCTGCCAGTGGTATTACCATCATTATCATTGATGCAAAACAAAACCCCCGCTTTTTTTAAAAGAAAAGGTGTTTTAAAAGGTTGGTCCACATCATCATCATCCAAAGTAGGCAGATCATGTAACTGTTGTAAGATAACGGCAATGCCATTTTGATTTAAAAGATCGGCAATGCGCCAGCTTTCGCTTCCGCCTACAATCACCACATCAAAACCAAATGCTTTTGCAAAGTCAATAGCTACCAGCATTTCTTTAACAATATCGCAGTGAATGTATAATTTTTGTGATTTATCATACAAACCTTTTACCGCTTCGAATTTCAAATTTGTTACGGCATGATTCTTTTCTGCCAGGTATGCTTTTGCTTCTTTAAAAAAGCTACGCAGCATTTCTACTTTTTCCATGGCTTCTTTTTGCTGATCGGTTATAGATGCGTTCTGACGAAAGCGGCTTCTCCTTATTAATAAACCTGGAAAATTAATATGAATTCCCCCGTCCAATTTATAAGCTGCATCTTCCCAGTTCCAGGCATCAAATTGCACTACCGAGGATGTACCCATAAGCAAACTTCCCTGTGGAATAATATTGGCTAAGAGGATGCCATTGCTTCTTAGTATATTGATAATCTTACTGTCAGCATTATAACTTACAACACTTCGCACATTTGGATTTAATTCACCCAATTCCCGGTAGTCATTTGTACCTCTTACGCTTCCTGTTACTTCTCTCAGGCCAATAATGGTAGATGCGGCTATGAGGCCGGGATACACCTGTTTGCCGCTGGCATCAATAACAACCGCATTTTCATTTTTTAAATCATTTCCAATGGCAGTAATCTTTCCTTGCTGTACCAGGATAGAAGTATTTTTTAAAACCTGTCCATTGCCTACATGGATGGTTCCATTTTTTATAAGGATGTCTCTGGTTTGGGCAGGTGCTGGATATACATCATCCTGTGCCTGTGCCATGCCAGTAAATAAAACAAGCGATATGTAAACTAAAAATATTTTTTTCATCTTATTTATTTTAAGGATAAAGTATTATTCTACATCTTCTGTTAATAAACCATGCTGGTGAAAATGTTCGCTGCACACATTTACTTCCCGGTAAGAAGGCATTGCCGGGTTGGTAGGCGACCCCGATTTTTTTTCCTGTAACATTTTATTCACTAACCGGTTTTTTTCTATTTCAATGGACGATCGTTCCTGTAAATCCTTTTGCCGGTCAAAATAAATAATGCCATCTACTATAGTTGTTTGTGCAACGGCGTAAATGCTTAACGGGTCATTATTCCAAATTACAATATCGGCATCTTTTCCCACTTTCAGGCTGCCCACTTGTTTATCAATGTGCAACATTTTTGCGGGGTTCAGGGTAACCATTTTTAATGCTTCCTCTTCTGTAATGCCGCTGTATTTAATGATCTTGGCAGCTTCCTGGTTTAGCCTGCGTGCCATTTCAGGATCATCGCTGTTGATGGCCACATTTAATCCTACCTTATGCATGATACCAGCATTGTAAGGTATAGCATCCCGTACTTCCATTTTATAAGCCCACCAATCACTAAAGGTAGATGCATTGGCGCCATGTGCTTTTAGTTTATCAGCTACTTTATATCCTTCTAAAACATGCGTAAAAGTGTTTATTTTAAAACCGAATTTTTCTGCAATGCGCATTGTTTCTAATATTTCACTTTGTACATAGCTGTGGCAGGTAATGAATCTTTTTCCATTCATAATCTCTACAAGGGCATCCAGTTCCAGGTCGGGCCTTACATATTTACTATTGGGCCCTTTTAAAGCAGCTTCGTAATCTTTTGCCCTGGTAAAGGCATCCATTTGAACTTGCTGTACACCCATACGTGTATCGGGAAAGCGGTTGTTGTTTGGGCTGGTTGTACGTTTCACATTTTCACCCAGGGCAAATTTGATAAAAGGATCTGCTCCTTTAAACTTCAATCCTTCTGCATCTTGCCCCCAACGGAGTTTTATGAGCTGTGTTTGTCCTCCAATGGTATTGGCGCTTCCATGTAATATATGAGATGTAGTAACACCACCACTAAGTTGCCTGTAAATATTAATATCATCCGGGTTCAGCACATCAGCAATACGCACTTCGGAGGTTACCGATTGGGCACCTTCATTAATAGCGGCTGCGGCAATATGAGAATGTTCATCAATAATACCGGGTGTTACATGCATGCCTGTAGCATCTATTATTTTTGTATTTCCTGCCTGTAAGTTACGGCCAATGGCTGCTATTTTTCCATTCTTTAATAAAATATCTGATTGTTGCAGCACCCCTTCATTTTCATTTGTCCAAAGAGTAGCATTTTTTATAAGTATGTCTTCAGCTTGTGGCAAGGTTTGCCAGCCATAAGCCATATTGGGATAAGTGAGTTTGCTGCTGCTAAGCATTTTTTTCTTTTGAGAAGTATCTGCATTTTCATTTAAAGGGCCTTTATATTCTGCTGTCCAGCTAAAGATCTTGCCACTGCTATCGGTACCGGTTCCAGTCCATTGCGTACCCCATGCAGCGCCGCTTAAGCGGTAGTTACTTCGGCTTCGTTTTGTTTCACCAAATTGCAGCGATACCAGGGTATTGCTAAATTTAAATTTTGCTGCAATAGTATCTTTAGCGATGAGGGTTGCCGAATTATTATTTTTTACTTCCAGCATAAATGATTTACCGGGTACGTTTACCTGGTATTTGCCGGATACTTCATCCAACTCATTGGGGCCATCACTGTACTTTTCGCCAAGCACCCAGTTTTGTAAAATATTTGTTTTATCAGCGAATAACGGACCATCCGTGATAATAAAATTGGCATATTTTCCCGCAGTAATACTACCTATTTCGTTGTATGCATTCAGCAATTGTGCCGGTATGCGGGTGAGTGCATTTAAAGCCATATCTTCAGAGAGGCCATTATCTATTGCTTTGCGCAGGTTTGTAAAAAATGTTTTGGCATCTTTGAGTTCGTCTTGAGTAATGCAAAATGTAATGCCTGCTTTTTCAAATGCAGCCGGGTTGGTAGCTGCCATATCCCAATGTTTTAATTCAGCAAGCGCAACAAACCTTTCATCATTTGGGTCTTCTACATCCATCGCTAACGGAAAATTGAGTGGCAGGATAAATGCAGCATTGCTCGCTTTCATTTCATCCATCCGTTGATATTCGTTTCCACCTGCTTTTAAAATAAAAGATATGCCAAATTCATCCCCAATCTTATCTGCCCGCAGGCAATTCCACTTATCAGAGGCATCAAATATTTGTGGTAAATATAAATTGTTGTTCCAGGCCTGGAGGCTAAGATTTAATCCTTCTTCATTTTTCTTAGTAGCAGGTAAATTCTTATACCAGTTAGCATCTAAAAAAGTTTGCCTGAGCAATGCAATACTTCCCATTAAACTGGTAGGGTAACTTTGTGAGGAAGTGCCCTTACTAAATGAATAATTAGCGCTTGCCTTATCTTTTATAACCACTAAATTTTCTTTTTTATTGGCAAGGGCAACCAGCGTTCCGGAACCTCTTGCAATGCCATCTTTTTGAAAACTATTTACCACACCAAATCCGGCTTCACGAAGTTTGGCAGCTTTATCTGCATTTACACTAAAAGTTTCAACGGCATTCACTTCGGGTTTTATAGCCTGGTTCCAATTGTAGGGCCCGGCTTTAGCTGAAGTAAATTGAGTAGGGGCGCCATAATTAAATTCTCTTTGTGAACGGGCAGGTGCTTCCATACCATAATCAGAAAATAGATCAATAAAAGAAGGGTAAATATATTTGCCTTTACAATCTACAATGATCGCATCGGGGGGCGTTTTTACCTGGTTTCCCACTTCAATAATCTTTCCTTCTTTAATGAGGAGGCTGGCATTATTTAATTGAGAACCTGCCTGTGTAATAATTTTTGCGCCGGTAAAGACATAACATCCCGACCTGGTATCGGCAACACCATTTACAGGGTTTGTTACTTGTGCATTGCCCTGTAATAAAATGCCAATGAAAAGCATTGTGAGATAGATTACTTTTTTCATAGACTTTATTTAGTCATTTTAAAGAATAATGGAATTATAAATTAGAATCAGCGATCTTTTCTAAAGATGTTTTAATTAATTTTTCAACAGCTGCATCTCCATCTTTTGAAAATTTTTGCGATACCCTGTTGGCAACAACTACATTCAGGCTTAAGCATTCGTGGCCCAATGCCCTACCCAATCCGTATATCGCAGAACTTTCCATTTCAAAATTAGAAATCCGGTGATCGCCGGTTTTAAAACTGGTTAATTTTTCAATAAGCCCGGGATATGCCAATGGAAGCCGGAGAATTCTTCCCTGTGGCCCATAAAAGCCGGGACATGCAACGGTAATTCCATTGTGGTATGCATTTCCAAAGATGGATAATAATTTTGTACTGCCACTAAAAATATATGGGACCACATTTCCTTTTTGCAAACCAGTATGTACTTTAAAGTCTTCCATCATTTTTTTCTCTGCCTCATTATTTTCAATAGCGTAATAGTGCATTACGTTATCAAAACCTAATCCATGTGTTCCTGCTACCAATTCATCAACAGGGATATCTGCCTGTAAAGATCCTGAAGTGCCAAACCTTAAAATATGCAGTGGCACAAATGCCGGCTTTATTGTTCGGGTTTCAAAATCAATATTTGCCAGCGCATCAATTTCATTTAATGCAATATCAATATTGTCGGGGCCAATGCCGGTGCTGATAACTGAAATTCTTTTATTTCCTAAATAGCCGGTATGGGTGATGAACTCACGGTGCTGGCATGTAGTTTCAATACGATCAAAATGTTTGGTTACTTTTTTTACCCTGTCGGGATCACCCACAACAATTATTATTTTTGCCATTTCTTCGGGCCTTACGCCTAAGTGGTAAATGGCGCCCCGCTTATCAAGTATCAATTCAGATTCCGGAATTTTAAACATGCCGATGGTTTTAATGAATAATCTTTATTATATATTTCGTAATAAATAGGCTAAAAGGTATCATTATTTTAATAAAAACATTAAATATTATGTGTTCCTAAGCTTAAACATAAAGAATATTTAGTTTTATAGTTCTCAAGTGTTAAATTTGGAATTCACAAAAATAGATATGGTAGAAAAGAATCTTGCATATTTTCCCGACTTTAGTGTATCTCCCCGAATTGACCAGGTGGGAATTGAAGAAAGGGCAGCACGTTTTACAAAACGCAGTATTAAAAAAGAAACCAAGCTTAATGGCTTGCTCCTTACCTTAAACATGATTGACCTTACCACTTTAGAGGGGAAAGATACGGTAGGTAAAGTGCAGCAGATGTGCTATAAAGCCAAACACCTGCATGATGCCTATGAAGGGTTACCTACGGTAGCCGCTGTATGTGTGTATCCTACCATGGTGAGTGTTGCAAAAAAAGCAGTCGCCGGGTCGGGTGTAAAAGTAGCATCGGTAGCAACCGCATTTCCCAGTGGCCAGGCGCCCCGTGATGTAAAAATCCGGGATACCAAATATGCCGTGGCTGAAGGTGCAGATGAAATTGATATGGTAATAAGCCGTGGAAAATTTTTAGAAGGTGAATACAATTTTGTATTTGATGAAATTGCTGCCATAAAAGAAGCGTGCGGCAGCGCCAGGCTAAAAGTGATTTTAGAAACCGGTGAACTGGTTACCTATGATAAAGTGCGACGGGCCAGTGATATTGCCATGTATGCCGGTGCAGATTTTATAAAAACATCTACCGGTAAAATATCTCCTGCAGCAACAATGCCCGTTACGTTAGTGATGCTGGAAGCAATAAGGGATTTTTATTATAAAACTGGTAGAAGGATTGCGATGAAACCGGCAGGTGGCATTTCTAAATCAAAATTAGCGCTTCATTATTTAGTGATGTTAAACGAAATATTGGGTGAAGCTTGGATGAACAATGAGTGGTTCCGCTTTGGCGCCAGCAGCTTAGCCAACGATGTATTGATGCAAATCATGAAAGAGAAAACAGGTGTGTACCAGGGTAAAGATTATTTTTCTTTAGACTAATGATAAAAGTAAAATTCAGTAATTAAAAAAGGAATAAAAAATATACATGGCTTCCAGTAAAAATAATACCATTAAACTCAAATTTGACAGTGCCCGTAAATATGCCCCAGCTCCCGAAAGCAGGAGTGCCGCTAAAATAAATGCACGTTATGACCTTTTTATCAATGGCAAATTTGAAAAACCTTTAAGCAAAAAATATTTTGGAACAATTAGCCCTTCATCCGAAGAAAGGCTAAGCGAAGTGGCAGATGCCAATGCCGCCGATGTGGATAAAGCCGTAAAAGCGGCACGCCAGGCTTATGATCGTTATTGGAAAAAACTTTCCGGTGCCGAAAGAGGAAAATATCTCTATCGAATTGCCCGAATGGTACAGGAAAAGGCAAGAGAGTTGGCCATCATCGAGTCGCTAAACGGAGGCAAACCCATAAGGGAAAGCCGTGACTTTGATGTACCAACTGCCGCCAATCATTTCTTTTACTATGCCGGCTGGGCCGATAAATTAGAATATGCATTTCCAAACAGGCAGGCACAACCTTTAGGTGTAGCGGGCCAAATTATTCCCTGGAATTTTCCTTTATTAATGGCAGCATGGAAAATTGCACCTGCCCTGGCAACAGGAAATACAGTGGTATTAAAACCTGCAGAAACCACGCCACTCACGGCTTTGAAGCTTGCTGAAATCATACAGGAGGCTGACTTGCCGCCCGGCGTTGTAAATATTATTACTGGTGCCGGTGCAACAGGTGCCGCATTGGTAAATCATCCCGGCGTAGATAAAATTGCATTTACAGGAAGTACACAAGTGGGTAAAATAATTCAAAACGCAATAGCCGGTACACCCAAAAAAGCAACTTTGGAGTTGGGCGGTAAAGCTGCCAATATTATTTTTGATGATGCCCCATTAGACCAGGCAGTAGAAGGAGTTATCAATGGCATCTTTTTTAACCAGGGCCATGTATGCTGTGCGGGATCCAGGTTATATGTGCAGGAATCTGTTTTTAAACAAGTGGTACAAAAATTAAAAGACCGTTTAGAGACCATGATCGTTGGTGATCCGCTTGATAAGAATACTGATATTGGTGCCATCAATTCAAAAGAACAATTAAACACCATCAATAAATACATTAAAATAGGAATTAAAGAAGGCGCAGAAATATATCAAAGCAGCGCCGAGTTACCCCATAAAGGGTTTTGGTGCAGGCCTACTTTATTTACCAATGTGGCGCAAAGTAACCGCATTGCACAGGAGGAAATATTTGGACCTGTATTGGCCATTCAAAGTTTCAGGACGGATGACGAAGTAATTGAGAAAGCAAATAATTCTCCTTATGGATTATCGTCCGGAGTATGGACCGATAAGGGTTCCAAGATATTTAACCTTACTACTAAATTACGGAGTGGAGTAGTATGGGCCAATACCTTTAATAAATTTGATCCTACATCACCCTTTGGTGGATACAAAGAAAGTGGGTATGGCCGGGAAGGCGGCTTGCATGGCCTGAATGCTTATGTGAAATTAGTATAACATTTAACCCAAGTGTAAATTAAAAAAAAGAAGATGCGACTCGAAGTGCTAAAAACGTATAAAATATATATTGGTGGAAAATTTCCCCGTACAGAATCCGGGAGATACTATATTGCTGAAAATAAAAAAGGTGATAAGCTGGCCAATGTATGCCTGGGTTCCCGGAAAGATTTTAGAGATGCCGTAGGCGCTGCCCGAACTGCTTTTAGCGATTGGGCGAGCCGTGCCGCTTTTAACCGGGGCCAGATTTTATACCGGATAGCTGAAATGCTCGAAGGCCGAAAAGGCCAGTTCATCGAAGAATTAATAAAGCAGGATAGTTCCCGGGTACAGGCTGAAAAGGAAGTAGAACTTTCGATAGAAAGATTGATCTATTATGCCGGCTGGTGCGATAAATATCAGCAGGTGTTCAGCTCAGTAAACCCTGTTGCGTCAAGCCATTTTAATTTTAGTACGCCGGAACCTACCGGAGTGGTAAGCATAATAGCACCACAAGACAGTTCCTTACTTGGGTTGGTGAGTGTGATAGCGCCTATCATTGTAGGGGGGAATACTTGCGTGGTATTAGCTTCTTCTGCCAAACCATTGTGCGCCGTAACTTTTGCCGAAGTACTTCATTCATCAGACGTGCCGGGTGGAGTTGTAAATATCATTACTGGTAAAGTGCCGGAATTATTAAATTGGTTTAGCAATCACATGGATGTAAATGCCATTGTATATTGTGCTAATGATAAAGAATCCATTCAAAAGATACAACAAAATGCCACGCTGAATATGAAACGGGTATTGCTTTGGAACCATCAGCAATGGCCCCAGCTTTCTTCACAATCGCCTTACTTAATATGTGAGGCGCAGGAAATAAAAACAACCTGGCACCCAATTGAAAATATCGGTGGAGCAAAATCCGGGTATTAAGCTTAAAATTATCGTAGATGACTTCGGCAGCTTTTACTAAAATGGTATTATCCTTTGATGGTACTATGAATCATTCTCATTTTGATAGAGTTGCATTTAAAGTTGTTGGGAAAAGGATATTTGCTACATTACTGGAGGAGAAGAGTTTGGCAAATATTAAACTATCGCCGTCAGAGCAACTTATTTTTTGTTCTATGAGTAAAGCGATTTCACCGGTTCCCAATAAATGGGGTGAGCAGGGCTGGACTACTTTTGAAATTAAAAATGTAGAAAACAATATTATTTTGGAGGCGCTGAACAGTGCATACCAGGATATTGTAAAAAAGAAAAATGCATAAAAACGATTTTATGCATTTATTGTCGCCTTACATAATTTGTCTATTCTACTTACAAAACAAATAAGAAAGTTGAATAGTTATAATACTTTTCAATTTGCAGGTAGCAGGGTTCTGTTAATATTTTTTTCTATTGCTGTGATTGTTTTGCCTGTTATGCTCAAAACGCTTTTTTGGAGAATTATTATTTGATGAGTTTCGGCTGGAAAAATTTCTTTGAGGCCTTTGCGGAGGAGCAGCTCTTTTTGTAATACCGCTGAAAGTAGTATGATAGGGATGGTTTTCCTGTATGAAAATTTGTTTTCCAATTAATTTATGGATATCCCGTAACTCTTCTGTTTCTTCTTCACTGCAAAATGAAAATGATGTACCACTTAATCCGGCCCTTCCGGTTCTGCCAATACGATGTACATAGGTTTCTGGTACATTGGGTAATTCGTAATTGATAACGTGTGTCAATTCATCTACATCTATACCACGGGCTGCAATATCTGTTGCAACTAAGATCCTGGTTTCCCTGTTTTTAAAATTATTTAATGCCCTTTGTCTTGCATTTTGAGATTTATTTCCATGAATTGCTTCGGCGCTTATACCGATGCGTACAAGATCTTTTACTACTTTATCGGCACCATGTTTTGTTCTAGTAAATACAAGGGCCGTTTCTATATTTTTATCGGCCAGTATAAATGCAAGCAATGATCTTTTATTTTCTTTTGCAACAAAATACAATGATTGGTCAATGGTATCTGCTGTAGATGAAACGGCTGCCACTTCCACTTTTACCGGGTTATGTAAAATACTGTTTGCTAAAGATTGAATTTCCTGCGGCATTGTTGCAGAAAAGAATAATGTTTGCCTTTTTGTTGGAATCTTGGCAATGATGCGTTTTACATCATGCACAAAGCCCATATCCAGCATTCGGTCTGCTTCATCTAAAACAAAAATTTCAATATCTCTTAAACTGATATACCCCTGGCTAATGAGATCTAATAAACGACCTGGTGTTGCTACCAAAATATCAATTCCTTTTTTAAGTTCAGATACTTGCGGGCCCTGGTTTACGCCTCCAAATATTACCAGGTTTTTTAAACGCAGGTTTTTGCCATAGGCATTAAAACTCTCCTGGATTTGTATGGCAAGCTCCCGGGTAGGTGTAAGAATCAAAGCACGGATAGGCCGTTGGCCCCGGCTTGCCATGGTGATGGGCCTGGCCAGCAATTGCAACATGGGAATGGCAAATGCTGCAGTTTTACCGGTTCCGGTTTGTGCGCATCCCAGCAAGTCGATGGATTGTAAAATATGTGGAATGGCCTGCTGTTGAATGGGGGTAGGTTTGCTGTAACCTTCATCATGAAGCGCATCTAATATGGGCTTTATGATTGCTAAATCTGTAAATAACAAAGTTTGTTTTTTTTAAAATGAGTGCGGAAATGAAATGGTTATTTCATCATCAAAAACGAGTATAGCTTTGGAGCTTTATTAGGGAGGTTGTTACATCAATAATACACTGGCTTGTAATGCCGCTAAATATAAGAGCTTTTGCAAAGGTATGTTTTATTTGAATAGCAGATGGTTTGGTTCATTTAAATTAATTTTCTCTCTTTTTTCACTTTGATCGTATTTTTAAGTACAGATTAATTTGGTAATAACAGTCTTGTATGGCAACATTAGAAAGAAAGCTTGGCCTTGGTCATGCAACTGCAATCAATATGATTGATATGGTTGGTATTGGCCCGTTCATCACTTTACCCATGGTAATTGGAATGATGAATGGCCCTTATTTTATATATGCATGGATTGCCGGGGCCATATTATCTATTGTAGATGGAATGGTATGGAGTGAGTTAGGCGCAGCGTTTCCCAGGGCAGGCGGTAGTTATAATTTTTTAAAAGAAGCTTATGGTAAAAATGAGGCAGGTAAAATGATGAGCTTTTTATTTGTTTGGCAAACCATGATACAAGCCCCATTAGTAATCGCTTCTGCAGCGATCGGCTTTGCAAAATATTTTTCTTACCTGGTACCGCTTACTTCTATTACAGAAAAAATGGTAAGTGGGGGTGTGGTGATTTTAATAGTTGTACTGTTGTACAGAAAAATAGATGCAATAGGGAAGATAAGTGTTTTTTTATGGACAGGTGTGATTATTACCCTACTCTGGATTATCGGGGGTGGCATTGTGCATGGAAATTTTTTAACACCTATAAAAAATATCAATACCGGCCTTACCGTTGATTATGCATTTATAACTGCTATTGGTTTTGCAAGTGTGAAATCGGTGTACAGCTACCTGGGCTATTATAATATTTGCCACTTGGGAAGTGAAATAAAAAATCCGGCAAGAAATATACCCCGTAGTATGTTTATTTCCATTGCGGGTATTGCCATTTTATATCTTTTAATGAACATCAGTGTAGTGAGTGTGATTCCCTGGCAACAAGCCAGGAACAGCGATTTTGTGATAAGCGAATTTATGGATGTATTGATGGGGCATACTGCCGCTACCATTATTACCTGCTTCATTTTATGGGTAGCTTTTGCATCTGTTTTCTCTGCTACACTGGGATATAGCCGCATTCCTTATGCCGCAGCGGCAGATGGTGAGTTCTTTAAAGTATTTGCTAAACTACATCCTACAAAAAACTTTCCGTACATATCCTTATTATTTTTAGGGGCATTAGCATTTGTTTTTAGTATGTTATTAAAATTAAGTGAAGTAATTAGTGCGATACTTGCCATGCGTATTATGATACAGTTTATAGGCCAGGCTATCGGCTTATTAATTTTAAGAAGAAAAAATGGCAAAATACTTTTCCCATATAAAATGCCACTTTTCCCATTACCGGTTTACATCGCCATTGCTTTATGGCTTTTTATTCTCATTTCTACCGGAACAAATCTAATGCTCAGTGGATTTTTGGTGATATCCCTGGGTGCAATTGTTTATTTTATAAAAGCCAGGATTCAAAAAGAATGGCCTTTTAAGTAAGCCTTTTTTGTACGATCAAACAACTATTTCTTTTTTATATAATGATACCAAAAGTTCATAGTTAAAAGCCATAAAATTTTTAATTTTTTGAATTTGCTTTACTTTATATTTACTATCTAAAACAAAAATTAAAATGGCAACTAAAAAATCAAATGCCCGGGTGGCAAAACCAGCCGAAGATAAATCTACCCTTACAAAAATTGCAGAGACAATCGGAGAAGTAGCTGCTGAAATTTCTATTAAAGCCGACCAGGTTTCGGGGATGGCTACTCATGCGATTGATACAGTAAAAGCAAAAATTCATAACATTACAGCACCCAATGTAAAAAAGAAGGTAACTGCTAATAAGCAGCTCACAAAGAAAGTGAAGACAGTGCAAAAAAAGCTAAAGAAAAAAGTAGCAAAACCAGTAACCAAAAAAGTGGCTTCAACAAAAAAATCTGTAAAGGCTGAAGTGAAAAAAGTAAAAAAAAGCATAGTAAAGCCGGCTACTAAAAAAATAGTTGCTGCAAAGAAAGCAGTTGTAAAAAATGCCAAAAAAGTTTCAAAAAAAGCAGTCGCAGCCAAAAAGGATGCTAAGAAAGCAGTAAAAAAAATTGTAAAGAAAGCCAGGAAATAACAAACTAATTTTATAGTGTTGATAAAAAAAGTTTCTAACTCATCGACAATGAAACACACCCTTAAACTCTCACTGGCATTGGCATGTATGTTTTGCCTGGGTTTTACATTTAAAACATTGATATTAAAAAGCAATCAAAATATGAAAAAAGTAACTGGAATTGGCGGTATTTTTTTTAAATGTAAAGATCCCGGGAAAATGAAAGCATGGTATAAGACCCATTTGGGTTTAGATACCAATGAGTATGGTGCCAGTTTTGAGTGGAAAGAATTATCTGACTCTACAAAAACAGGCACTACACAATGGACACCCTTTGCCGAAACAACAAAATATTTTGAACCCTCTCAAAAAGATTTCATGATTAACTACCGGGTGGCAAACCTGGAAGCATTGGTAGAAGACCTGAAAAAAGAAGGAGTGGTTATTTTAGATAAAATTGAAACCTACGATTATGGTAAGTTTGTTCATATCATGGATGTGGAAGGAAATAAAATTGAATTGTGGGAACCTATAGATACAGAATAAATGAATAATTATAGTTCTGTATCCTGAAAAAATACTACTTCAAAATTTAAATCATCAAATATAAAATTTTGATCGAAATATAGTAAGGAAACTCTCTCAACCTTAATGAAGAAAAGCTCAGCTTTATATTTTCTTTAAGCTTGCAATCGTTGCACTTGGGTCATTAGATTTAAAGACGGTATTTCCGGCAACCAAAACATCAGCGCCTGCTGCAATAATTTCACCTGCATTTTGTAATGTAACGCCGCCATCTACTTCTATTTTTACATTTAAGCCTGCTTCATCAATCAATTTTCTTAAGTGTTTAATTTTATGTATGGTATGCGGAATAAAAGATTGACCGCCAAATCCCGGGTTCACACTCATCATACAAACCAGGTCAATATCACCCAAAATATCTGTAAGGCTTTCTACAGGCGTATGAGGATTGATCGCCACTCCACAATGCATATCCAACGATTTTATTTGTTGAATATTTCTGTGTAAATGCCTGCATGCTTCCAGGTGTACAGTTAGGCTATCAGCGCCTGCATCTTTAAAAGCATCAGCAAATCTTTCGGGTTCTTCAATCATTAAATGTACATCACAATATTTGGTAGTTGCTTTTCGGAAAAATGATACAAGCATGGGACCAAAACTTATATTGGGAACAAATCGGCCATCCATCACATCTAAATGAAACCAATCTGCCTGGCTTTCGTTTAGCATGTTACAATCTTGTTGTAAGTTTAAATAATTTGCAGATAATAAGGAGGGTGCTATAAGCGCCATAAAAAAATTATTTTAGTTTATTGTTTTACACCTAAGTTGGCCAATGCTTCTTTTGCTTCTGTAAAATCAGGAGCATAAATAAGTGCTGTTTGATAACTTTCAATCGCATCTTCTTTGCGGTTTAGTTTTTCAAAACAACGGCCCATATAATAATAACCTTCTTCAAAACTATTATTTAGCTTTACCGCTTTTTCTAAAACCAATAATGCTTCCATATATTGTTGCTGATCATACAATGCCAATGCTTTTTCCCGGTATGCCTCCATAAAAGTAGGACTTACTTGTAAGGCTTCATTAAAAAAGGAGATAGCATCCTGTTTTTTCCCAATCGAACTAAAATATAAGCCTTTAATAAAATAGGCTTCTTTTTCTGCATGTGCTTTATAGCCAATAAGCAATGCATCGGCCAATTCAATCGCTCTTTTATTTTTTGTTTGAGCATACAAAGTGGCCAATGAAATAATATATGCCGGCTCCGGTACCAGGGCTACTGCTTTTTCAAAAGCATGTATGGCTTGCAGGGTATCACCATTTTCAAAATGCAGAATGGCTTTCATATCCCAATAACGTGCACGGGTACTATCTATTTTTATCGCTTTGTTTACTGTGGCAATGGCTTTTTCATAATTACCTCCATCCCGGTAATATTGAGCCAGGTTTTCTATTAATATTGCACTATCCGGGTATTTTTTTACATCAGCTTCTAACTGATCCTGCCTGGGTGTTTCTAATATTTTATCATCCGGGTTACTGTCTTTCTCGTTATTACAGGAAAGAAATAATAGAATAGTTAAAAAAGCTGCATATCTCATATTGCAAAAATACTATTTACAGTTTAGATGACAATTTTTTGACAATTGCCCTGCTTTGTAAACAGTAACTTTGCGAAAATTTAATTTTGATATGAAATATATTTTAATGGCCACCGGAATGGTTTTGTTCTTATTGGGATTTACGGTTTTAAAAAGCAATAAAACAAATCTTACCAATTCCATTCCGGTAAATGATACTATTCATTTTGATGGGGAAGATCATTTTGCCAATATGCGCCAGCTTACTTTTGGCGGCGATAATGCAGAAGCCTATTTTAGTTTTGATGGTAAATATTTGATTTTTCAAAAAACAAATCCAAAAGAAGGCATTATGTGCGACCAGATTTGGATGGGTAAAATTCCCACAGAACCAGGTGAAACATTTAACCCTAAATTAGTAAGTACCGGCACAGGCCGTACTACCTGTGCATTCTTTTATCCCGATGGGAAACACATTTTGTATGCTTCCACTCATTTGGATAGTAAAGATTGCCCGCCAGTTCCGGATCGGAAAAAACATGGCAATAAATATATTTGGCCCATCTATGCCAGTTTCGATATTTTTAAAGCAGACACCAGCGGTAAGATTGTAAAACAACTTACAAAAACCAAGGGGTATGATGCCGAAGCAACCATTTCTCCTAAAGCTGATAAGATTGTTTTTACCAGTATGCGAAACGGCGACCTGGATTTATATACGATGGACCTTGATGGTAAAAATGTAAAACAAATTACATTTGATCTGGGGTATGATGGCGGCGCCTGGTTTAGCCCAGATGGTACCAAAATTATTTGGCGTGCCAGCAGGCCAAAGACTCCTGAAGAAATAAAAGAATATAAAGAACTGCTGGCCGAAAACTTAGTAGCGCCTACCAATATGGAAGTTTGGGTAGCTAATGTAGATGGCAGCAACCCGAAAATGTTGACCAATTTAGAAAAAGCAAATTGGGCGCCTAATTTTACACCTGATGGTAAACACTTTTTATTTTGCAGCAATCATGAATATGAAAGAGGTTTCCCATTTAATATGTACATCGCCAGCCTGGATGGGAGTAATATAAAAAAGATTTCAAGAGATAAAGGCTTCGATGCCTTCCCTATGTTCAGCCCCAATGGAAAGAAGATTGTTTTTAGCAGCAATCGGAATAACGGGGGTACCCATGATACAAATATTTTTATTGCTGATTGGGTAAAATAATTTTTGTATTTGTGTAATGATAACAGGGCATATTAAAGTATGCCCTGTTTATTTTATTCTGTTAAGTTGAAATTCCTGCCAGCATTTTTCCTTTTTTATAAAAGGAATCCATTTCTTGATTAGGTACTAAATTGCCGCCCGTTGCCCAGGCAATATGCCGAATTTTTTGTTCTGAGAGTTTGTGTGTTTGTATGTAATTTGTAATAGCTATTCGTTGTGGGCCAATAAGGCCGGCTGTGGCAGAGGGTTCCAGAAAAATACCTTCACTATCCGCAAGATGATAAAGTAAAGTAAACAATACATCATCATCAATTGTATAGACACCACTAATTAGTTTTTTACTAATGGCTGTTGCAAAAGCTGAAGGTCGGCCTACGGCTAGGCCATCTGCTTCGGTACGGTTATCAATTCCAAAATCATGAACACTTACTTTTTCCATCTTACCGGTTACTAAACCTATCAGTACAGAAGGGGCGTGGGTAGGCTCTGCAAAAAAACAATGTGCCGCATCACCAAATACCTGCCTTAAACCAAAGGCTACACCCCCGGGCGAGCCGCCTACGCCGCATGGTGAATACACAAACAAAGGATGCTGCTCATCAATCAAAATATTTTTTTCTTCTAATTGTTTTTTTAACCGAATAGCAGCAACACTATAACCTAAAAATAAATATTTTGAATTTTCATCGTCCACAAAATATCCTTTTGGATTCGATAAGGTGGCTTTTCTCCCCTCATTGATTGCCTCACTAAAATCGCCTTCAAATTCAAGCACCAAAGCGCCTTTTGAACGCAGGAGCTCCTTTTTCCACTTCTTTGCATCTGCACTCATAAATACTGAAACTTTAAAACCCAATTTAGCACTAATGATCCCGATACTTAACCCGAGATTACCGGTAGAGCCTACACCAATAGCATAATTACTAAAAAAATGATTAAATTTTTCAGAATCAAAAATGGCATAATTCTCATTTGGTTGAATTAAATTATTTTCAATGGCTAATTGTTCGGCATAATGCAAAACTTCAAAGATACCACCTCTTGCTTTTATAGAGCCTGCTATCGGAAGTTCATGATCGCATTTTAAAAATAATCTTCCGGCAAATGGAGTTTTCATTTCGTTTTCAAGTACCTGTTTCATGGCCGGTATCTCTTGTAAGGGAGATTCAATAATACCATGGCTGATGGCGGTTTCAGGGAATGCTTTTGCCAGGTAAGGTGCAAACCGTTCCCATAGTTTTTCAGCATCCAGCATATCCGCTTTATTTACAGGTAATGATTGTATTTCCATCATTTTTTTGCGGTGTGTATTGATCCAGGTAACAGGCTTGAGCTTTATTATTTCATCTAATAGCGGGTAATCATGAATCCAATGATCTAATTCTTTAAAAGGCATGATAGCATATTTTAAATCATCGGTTATGGCAATGTGGAATAACCTTACTGCAAAGGTAAAAATATTTTTATACCAGCATGTGTTAATAATGAATAACGTCATGCTGTCATAATTTAATAATACAAAAAGGAGAGCATAATGAATGTTTTATTCTCTCCAATGAGTTATAATTTTTCTTTATTTTCTCTCTGCTTTTGCTTGCAAAACGATTTTACCTTTCAGTTCAATATCCTTCTTTTTTGATTCCACATCCAGTTCTAATAATTTTAACTGCAGGTCTTTCACTTTTTTATTGTAAACCTTGTCATCAGCTTCTTTTTCGGGATCATATATTTGAAATTGCCCTTTTAAGGAAACATATACTTGTACCATGGGTTCATTTACTACCGGGTTAATTACTTTATCAAATTGTTTATCAGAAACTTTATCATAAAAAAGGGTACGGTTTTTTTCTGCATAGTTATATGTTACGGTAGTTGGTTTTTTTTCTTTATATTGAATAAACTGTGGCGACATACCGGTTTTAGCTGCTGTAAATTGTATATATCTCTCAGCAGGGTAAGCGCTTCCTTGTTTTTCACCAATATTTACAAAGCGGCTATAAATACCGGCTCTCTCCATATTCATTTTTTTTGATACCAGGATGTTCAACGCTTCATTCCTGAGATTTGAATAAACAGATTCAAGATCATCAACTGAATATTCCACTTTTACCATGTCATAAATTTCTGCTTTTGCTGCCATGCTTACCAGGGCATTGATAGCGGATTGTTCTTTAAAACTTATGTGAACATTTTTTTTTATTTCGAAACCTGTCGGCACTTCGTTAAAGGTTTTACTGTATTTTTTTTCCTGCAATTCTGTTTCATAAGTAGGCAGCATTGAAATTGGGTCTATAAAAATTTGTGCATCGGCTACTCCATTTTGTTTTAAAAATTGGGTAAAAAAATCTGTCCGCTGCCGCATTGCTGTTTCTGCTTCATCTACTGTTTTTCCATTTTGGCTAAGGCTAAATATGGCAACATAACCTGTGGCTTTAACATTCATCATTACACTGGCTTCAAGCTGGTTGCTATAGTTATAATTGTATGCGGGGTTCAATGCCAGCTCTACCTGCCTGCTTTGATAGTTTGGGTTACTTTCAATTACATTGCCTGCTATTTGTGAAAAGCAATTTAAAAATGAAATGAGTAAACCGACCGATAATAAAATTTGTTTCATAATAATTTAATTTATTTATTACCAGTACACCGTACTTTCAAAATCGTTCAAAGTTTCATGAAATAAAAAAAGCATTGCGGTTACACAATGCTTTTTTTCTAATGAAATAATATGGCTTTAGGGTACATCAAAATGTAAACTTACTTCATGATAAGCCGTTACTGGTTTATTTTTTATTTTCGCCGGAACCCAATTTCTTATCCTGCCAACTAACCTTAAAGTTTCTTTGCCCATACCATAACCCGGGTCTTTTACAATTTCAAGCTTACTAAGTCTTCCATCCCTATCTATAATAAATTTCACGGTAGCTGTGTAGCTGCCAGCCGGTGCTTCATTATCAGTAGCTACATTTTTATTTCTGTTGCTCTCTACATAATCTTTCCAGGCTTCTTCACCGCCTGGATAAGTAACTGGTACATCCACTTTTTCAAATATCTTGTCAGATAATATGGGTTCGGGTACCCGTTGTTCTTGTCCATAACTATTTCCTGCAAAAAAGAGAAGTGCTAAAAAGAATATCGTTTTATGCATCATATATTATTTCTTAAATGAAGATCTAAGGTACTAATTATCCAAATTATTTGAACAGTTTTTTGTATAAGAAATCCTTTAAATTTAATAAGTATCAGTAACTTTGCATAATATGACAGCAGAAGCATTAAAAGATATGAAAGACCGTATCCTGGTCTTGAGGAGGTTTCTTTGACGTTGAGAACAGAGAATCCAAAATAGCGAACGATAAACAACTTTCTCTTTCACCGGGTTTTTGGGATGATAATGCCCGGGCTACCTCTATTTTAAAAGAAATTAAAGAAAATGAGTATTGGACCAATATGTATTATACGGTCAATACAAGTGTAGAAGATTTTGCCGTACTTTTTGATTTTTGGAAATCCGGAGAAGCCTCCGAAGAAGAAGCTAAAGAAGCCTATCAGTCAGCTATAAAAGGCATTGAGGATGCTGAATTTAAAAGCACGTTAAATGATCCTGCCGATGCCTTACCGGCAGTGATGGAAATTAATAGTGGCGCCGGAGGAACCGAAAGCCAGGACTGGGCAGAAATGCTCTCCCGTATGTACCGTATGTATGGTGAAAAGCAAGGCTGGAAAGTTACTGAACTTGATTGGCAGTGGGGAGATGCGGCTGGTATTAAAACCTGTACCATGCAATTTGATGGTCCTTTTGCCTACGGTTTTTTAAAAGCAGAAAGTGGAGTGCATCGTTTGGTGAGAATTTCTCCATTTGATAGTAACGCCCGCAGGCATACTTCTTTTGCCAGTGTGCATGTGTACCCATTGGTTGATGATAGTATTGATATTGATATAAAAGATGCTGATGTAAAAATGGAAACCGCAAGGAGTGGAGGCGCAGGCGGACAAAATGTAAATAAAGTAGAAACAAAAGTTTTTTTAACGCATATACCCACCGGGATTGTAGTTGTTTGCCAAACTGAAAGAAGCCAGTTGGCAAACCGGGAAAAAGCAATGCAAATGCTCAAAAGCAGGTTATATGAAGAAGAATTGCGCAAGCGGAATGAATTAAGAGATGCCAATAATGCCAATAAGAAAAAAATAGAATGGGGCAGCCAGATCAGGAGCTATGTGTTTCATCCATATAAAATGATAAAAGACCATCGAACCGATTTTGAAACCGGCAATGTACAACCCGTTATGGATGGTGAACTGGACGGCTTTATCAAAGCATTTTTAATGAATGAAAAGGAAGAAGCTGGATAGTTATTCAATAAAAAAGTAATCATCAATTATCATCAATAAAATCTTACATTATGCAATACGGCGATTTTTATTATCCTTTACCTGTTAATGAACCGGTATTGAACTATGCCCCCGGCAGTGCCGAAAAAAAGAGATTAAAAGAAGTCATTAAAGAATTAAAATCTACTACTATCGATGTACCCATGTATATCGGCAGCGAAGAAGTACGAACAGGGAACACCAGTACCATTCGTCCGCCTCATGAGCATGCCCATGAATTGGGGAAATTTCATACCGGCGAAGCAAAGCATGTTACCAAAGCCATTAATGCAGCATTAAAAGCAAAAGATAAATGGGCTAATATGAGTTGGGAAAACAGGGCAAATATTTTTTTAAAAGCAGCTGATTTACTTGCTACCAAATACCGGCCTTATTTAAATGCTACAACCATGCTGGGGCAAAGTAAGAATGCTTACCAGGCCGAAATTGACAGTGCTTGTGAGCTAATTGATTTCTTAAGGTTTAATGTACATTACCTGAGCGAAATTTATCGTCAGCAGCCCATCAGCAGCCCGGGTGTAAATAACCGGCTTGAGTTCAGGCCGCTGGAAGGATTTGTATTTGCACTTACGCCATTTAATTTTACAGCCATTGGCGGTAATTTGCCCACAAGCCCAGCCATGTGTGGCAATGTAGTGGTTTGGAAATGTGCCAATACACAAGTGTATAGTGCGCAAATGTTCATGCGCATTTTAAAAGAGGCGGGCTTACCCGACGGCGTAATTAATTTAGTTTTTATTGATGGCCCCACAATTGGTGAAGTCGTGTTTAATCATCCAGCTTTTGCAGGTTTACATTTTACAGGCAGTACGGGTGTGTTTAACCGCATGTGGGAAACCATTGGTAAAAATATGTCAACCTATACCAGCTATCCACGTATTGTTGGAGAAACCGGTGGTAAAGATTTTGTAGTTGCACATAAATCAGCCGATGTAGATGTTGTAGTGACAGCCCTTGCCCGTGGCGCTTTTGAATACCAGGGCCAAAAATGTTCTGCTGCTTCCCGTGCTTATATCCCTTCGAATATGGCAGCAGCCGTAAAGAAAAAATTGGTAGAAGAAGTAAAAACCATGAAGATGGGTACAGTAGAAGATTTTACGAATTTTATCAATGCTGTGATTGATGAAAAAAGTTTCGACAAACTGGATGGTTATTTAAAGAATGCAAGAAAAAGAAATAGTGGCGCTAAAATATGGGTTGGCGGCCATTGCGATAAATCGATAGGATATTTTATAGAACCTACAATCATTGAAGCCAGCGATCCTAAATATGTAACCATGTGTGAGGAATTGTTTGGCCCCATCTTAACCGTTTATGTGTATGATGAAAATAAATTTGAAGACACATTAAAATTAGTAGATTCCACTTCTAATTATGCCTTAACAGGTTCTATTATTGCAACAGATCGGTATGCGATTGAAATGGCGACCAATAAACTTCGTAACAGTGCCGGTAATTTTTATATTAATGATAAGCCAACGGGCGCTGTAGTAGGCCAGCAGCCATTTGGCGGAGCCAGGGGAAGCGGTACAAATGATAAAGCAGGGTCTGCATTAAATCTTTACCGGTGGTTGAGTGCAAGAACCATTAAAGAAACATTTGTTCCGCCAACAGATTACCGGTATCCGTTTTTACAGGAAAAATAAATTATTATATTTGCAGGGTACTTTAAAAAGTATCCTTTTTTATTTTATGAAAACAGCCTTCTTATTTCGGCTGCTAATTGCCAGGTATGAATGAAAAGTTTTACTTATAAAATGTTTACTTAAGAACTTAATAGATTTTATTTCAGAAAAATGTTTAATCCTTTTTCTATCATTGCGATTAATGAATCTTTGAGAACCTTATTATTTTTAGTTGTATTTTATGTAGCAAAAGTGTTTTTTCACAAACCTATATTTTAGAGTATGAGTATCGTATAATTAAAAATGATAGTACAGATACGGTTCTTAATTTGAAAAAATGAAAAGAGGAATTTAATCCGCCACGCAAATTTTATTATGTATTTAATGATAGCATGGCATATAAGTATTGGCTAAATTCAGGTATTCGCAGATTTCAAAAAATTCAAAAATATAAACAGATAGGAAATAAACCCAGGGAGGGCCATATATTCATTGACCTGGTAAATAATATTTCTTATGATTATAATTTTGGGTTAAAGATGAAGCCTGTACTAATGAAGATGCGAATTGATACTCCAAAAGTAACTTATACTGTAATGGCAGATAGTGCTAATAATTGGATTCAGGAAGGGTTTTTTAACTTAGGCAAAAATTATTTTTGCATGGTGAAATTACAAATGGGGTTAAAAAGATCATTTGTTTTTAATAGCCACAGATTTGACGGATTGGTATTGGAATATTTGGGCAATAATGGCCAATATTTCCAATTAGTAAATATAATTGAAACCCAAATGAAGATCAAAAAGCCATCTTCAAAAATTAAAATCATAGAATTTCCGAATAAAACGAAAACTCATGGAAATATCTTTAAACATTAGTTGATTGTAAATGGTTTTTCAGTAAGTTTGAATGGCTGGGTTTAGTATGTTATAAACAAATTAATCTGCGATATTATTGGTTGAAAAAAATTAAGATTACAAACAACGAAATTAAAAAGCCTTTTACAAAAAGGCATCTAAAACGCAAATAATTAAATAATATCCTTTTTTTTAGTTTAATTTATGAGAAGAATACTAACCCTTATCTTGCTGGCTTTCTTAACCACAACGCAAGCCCAGGAAATAAAATTAACTTACAAAGTAGTGTATGATGCAGTGCTACTTCATCCCGACAGTTTGCTATCCGTCACAAAAAAATCACCCAAATTTGACACCCTTCCTTTGAATAATATGATGCAGACTCGATATTTAACCATAGTTTACAACGATACCATTGGTTATTCATATTATACTTTTAAAAATGAAAGAAGGTATCACAAAAAGAAAGATATTCTTTATGGTTCAAAACCCCGCCAACATGATATTTACTTTGATCTTATTAAAATGAAGGGTTACAAATATTCAAATTTAAAGAGTAAGCCTTACTTATATGCTTACAACTTAAATAACAGCCCATTGCTTTTTACAGCAATACAAAGCATTGACAGTTTAAAATACCGGACAGGTTATTTTATAAATGAGAGAAATTTAATGGAATACTTTGTGATTCGGAATCAGGAGCAACATGGGTTAATTATGCGTAAATACCCGGGCATCGTTTTGAGTTATTATTTTCCCAATAGGAGTTATTTGCAATTATTGAAGGAAGAGACAGGGCATTTTCAAATTACTCCGAAGCCTGATTTACCCATTAAATTTTCTGAAAAATGATACGCTAATTTTTATGAATCTATAAATGGCTTACATTATTAGCCATGTATTAATCTAATTACAGAAGATAAAGTTTACATGCAATTTCTTAAAAACATGGCTTGACATACTATCTGTATTTTGAAATATAAGCTTATTCAGTTATCACATCGCTGGATGAAACATACGACCCCTACGGGGCCGATTTTACATACTACAAGATTTTATTATTAATATACCATCCCTAAAGGGATTTTGAAAATCCGTAGGATTCAAATATCAATAGAACCAGGAGAATGAAAAATCGGCCACGTAGTTGTCGATCCCTACAGAATAAAATATTGAATTGCTTTGAGTCAGAAAAATTCTGAATTGAAATAAATAATTAAAATTATTATCGAAT
>Ga0138256_10000078_pt1 | contig 116046 bp, 103 predicted proteins | sample KNB2016incub_MG_FD_105486 | JGI IMG/M metagenome (GOLD analysis project Ga0138256, IMG submission 105486) | Active sludge microbial communities from wastewater in Klosterneuburg, Austria - KNB2014incub_MG | ecosystem: Engineered > WWTP > Activated sludge > Unclassified | place: Austria... | reverse complement strand
CTACTGGACTTTCGCAGGGAAAAGGATGAATACTTTGCGCGGCATCCGCAAAGCCCGCTGACCCCGGAACAAAAGAGCGATTTTCACGGGTTGAATTATTTTGACGAGAATGACGCGCTGAGGCTTGAAGTGAAAGTGGAGCGTTTTTCCGAGCAGGCGCCGATTGTGATGCAAACCTCCACTGGCGGGGCGCAGGAATATGTTCGTTATGGGCGTTTTAAATTTCAGGCGGAGGGGCAGGATGCCGAACTCACGATCTATCAGGCGAATTATGGTTTTTTCCTCCCGTTCGTCGATTCGCTCGCGGAGACGGAGACATATCCCGCCGGGCGTTACCTTGAGCCTGAGCCGTTGCCCGGCGACCGCTTCCTTGTTGATTTCAACATTGCTTATAACCCCTATTGCGCCTATAACGAGATGTGGTCATGCCCGATCACGCCCGCCGAAAACCGCTTGAAGGCGCCGATCCGCGCGGGGGAAAAGTTATTTCACGCACAATCATAGGCTTTAACCGAAATTAAACGGGACGCTGATTTACGCAGAAAACGCTGATTCTTGCTTTGCTTAGCGTGAATCAGCGTTTTCTGCATCCCAAAACTAAATTTGGCGTAAACCATGTTTACGTTTCGTCGGTCTTTTTCACCACATCAAGCAGAACCTCGTATTCTTCACAGCACTCTGGGCACAGGTCGAGGTGCTCGCGGATGAGCGGCATGAGGTGGGCGGCGTCGTGACTGTGCGCTTCGTGCTCCACGTATTCGTCTAGTTGGGTGTAGATTTCATCGCAGGTAAGTTCTTCTGCGGGCAGGTTTTCCAACACGCGTAGGAAGCCGAGCACGGCATCGTTGGGGATCTCCTGCTTCTTGCCCAGGTTGGCGCGGACGCGGTTGACAAGGTCTTTGATGTTCATAGTTCCGATTTGTAAGACGGTCAGGCTTGGGTCTATCTTACTTTTGCTCGAAGAGGGCAAGGACTTCATTTGGGGCGATGTCTTCCATTGAGAGTCGGCTTTTGAGGCGGACGCGCGCGTCGTGCAGGAGTTTGTATAGGGCGTTGCGATTGGTCTTGAGTTTTTTTGCCGCGTCATCCATCGGCATGTCGCGCACGCCGAGCAGGATGAGCGCTTCGCGTTGACGGTCGGTCAATTCTTCTTCGATGATGCGTCGCACGTGGGCAAGCATGTCCGCGCGCTCTGCCGAGGTTTCGGGTCCGGCCTGGGAGTCGGCGAGCAGGCCAGGCGGGGGAGGAGTGTCTTCGTTTTCCGTAAGTTCGTCCAGCGAGGAATCCCGCCAGCGTTTTCGCCGCAGTTCGGTCAGGGCAATCCGCACAGCGATCTTGTGCACCCACGTGGTGAATTGACTGCGCCCTTCGAAGGTGCCGAGTTGGTCGAGCACGCGCAGGAGGGTTTCTTGTGTCACTTCATCGACAAGCGCGTTGAATTGCGGTTGGTCGGGAGATAGCCAGCGAGAAAGGGCGTATGGCAAACCTTTTTGAATGACCGAACGCAGATCGTCGAGAGCGGTTTCGCGCTCCAAGCCCGATGCCCTCAGGTCTGCTAGCCATTGTTCATTTGTCCGCATTGCCATGATGGAAAATTATAAAGCAAGTTTGATGTGTTTTGTCGGGTTTCTTACTACTCTCTTATACAAAACGAAAAACGAGTCAATTTGACTCGTTTTTCGTTTTGTGGGCGCTAAGGGACTCGAACCCCTGGCCTCATCTGTGTGATAGATGCGCTCTAACCAACTGAGCTAAGCGCCCTTACCTTGCGCAGAGTGACGGCATTATAGCCGAGATAAAGTTCTTCGGCAAGACGCCATTTACGCGTCTGCTTGTTTCCTTCGCTACGGGGGCGGCAACACATCCCAGGGGTTGACCCATGATGAGATGGCGCGGATCTCAAAATGCAGATGCGACCCGCTCGAACGCCCCGTATTGCCGATGATGCCGATCAGGTCTCCCTGCCCGACGCTTTGCCCGCATACCACGCTGATGCCGCTGAGGTGCGCGTACAATGACTGGAAGTTATTCCCATGATCCACCATGATCATGTTGCCGTAACCGTAGTTGTTCCAGCCCGCGTACACGATCACGCCGGCATCGGTCGCGTATGCTCCTTCGCCTTCGTTGCCCGCAATATCAATGCCCCAGTGATTTGTGCCGGGCGAATAATCAAAACCAGAACGGCTGTGCTGGCTCGCGGGCCATACGAATGTTCCAAAGCCCACTGCGCCCCCCGTCACCGGTTCGCACGCGCCCGGTCCCAGCACGCGCGCCGAGGCGGGGTTCTCGCGCGTCACACCGAGCGGGGCGCTCCATGAAATGAACTCGCGTTTCCCACCCGGCACGATCAACCATTTGCCCGGCGTGATGTTCGGAGCGGCGAGATCGCCAATGGTGGCGGGGTCCAGCTCGTTCGGCGCAAAATTGATGATGTCTTCTGGGGTCACGCCGTAATATTTTGCAACCCCGTTCAACCCCTCGCCTTGTTGCCATTCGTGATACGTCCCATTGACGGGCAGGATACTCAACTCCTGCCCAGGCTTCAACGAATGGGGGTTATCGAGCAACGTGTAGTAATTGCTCCACAAAACGGTTTGCGGTTCCAACCCGTAATTTTGGGCAATGCCAAAGATCGTATCGCCTTCAACAACGGTGTACTCGATCACCTTCTCGCGCGGGCGTGAAGGGATCGTGGTATGCACCTGCGCAAGACGCGGAACTCCGCCAAACGAATTTTCCCCGCCGATGGATTCGATTCCCGCCACAAGTATAGGCGCCTCAGTTGCCTGAGAAGCCGCCTCCGCCCCGGCAGGGATGTATTGCGCGAAGAATATTCGCGCAAGCCAGATGACCCCGCCGATCAATGCCACCGATAAGATCAGCGTTCCGACGCGAAAGAATGATTCGCCCAGCCCGATGCCAACCAGTGTTTCAGTAATGCGCGCGAATATCCCGCGCTTTTCGTTATTGCTCATAGTTTTTTGTTCAAAATCATCATAACACGCCTAAAAAATCGAAGTCAACCACGCCGCCCGAACACTAACCTGACGTTAAGCCGCCGACCTGCGCGCGGCTGGAAAAAACACTTGAATCCCGCCCAGCCCGATCAAGCAAACAAATCCGCAGACCATCGCGGTGGTTGGAAGGGATAGGTTTTGCGTCATCCACCCGATCAGCAAACTTCCAAACGGAGCAATTCCCTGAAACGACCAAAGGTACACGCTGTACACGCGCCCGCGTAATTCATTCGATACCTGTGTTTGGAGAAGGGTATTCATGGTGGCGAATTGCGTCACGCCGCCCCAGCCCATCAACGCGACCAGAACGATCGAGAACCAAAGCCGACTCAAAAACGCAATGCCTATTAATCCAACGACGAACGCCGCTTCGCCCATCAAGAGTCGCGCTCCTCTCTGATGCGCGGAATTATTGAACGCGATCATCAAAGCCGCTATTAATGCGCCCGACCCCAACGCGAGATATAACGCGCTATTGCGCGCATCCACAATAGATTTGGTATCTCCGACCTGCGCGAGAACATCTTTTGCCAGCACGGGAATCTGTTGCATAACCGGCATTCCGAAAAGACCTAAGATGGCGGCGAGCAAAATAATCGCCGCAATGTTGCGATGCGCAAGGATGTACTTGCCTCCATCCAGAAAATCACGGGCAATCGACTGATTCGACGGCATCAGTTCCACTCTGTGCGTCAACTTGACCGAAAACAAACTGATGAGGATCGCTCCGAAACTTACCGCGTTCAACAGAAATATCCAACCCTCTCCATTGGAGGGAAGGATCAGGAGCAACGGAGCCGCCAAAGCAGGACCCAGCACGCGCGACATGTTAAAAGCCGTCGATTGCAAAGCAATGGCGTTGGGCAGATATTCACTGCCAACCAGTTCAATGAGCATAGACTGCCGCGCCGTGATCTCGAAGGTTGTGGCGACCCCCAACACCATCGAAAGAACAATGATATGCCAGATCTCGATTCTGCCGGTTAAGGTGAGGAATGCCAGAACGAGCGTCTCGACCATCATCACCGCTTGCAGAATCATGACCGTTTTGCGCTTGTCCCATCGTTCGACTAAGACACCGGAGGGAAACGCCAGAAAAAAAGTCGGCAGGGCGAACGCAAACCCAATCAAGCCCAGATCAAACGGGCGTCCGCTGAGGCGATAGGCAAGTAGAGGCTGGGCGGTGTTCTGCATGGATGTTCCCACCAACGAGAGCAGATGCCCCAGCCAGAAAATGGCAAAGTCGCGCGAGGTCAGCGCCGGGAATCGTCCAGCAAGCGATAATCGTAGTTGATGAATCATAACGCGGCTCGTGCGGCAAAATTCATTTTGCCGCTTTGCAAGCCGCCTGAATCTTGCAGTGCGTTTGTGGCGAAAGTTTCAAGGGCTGAAGTTGTTTTACCAACGGAATACTCAATACCTTACGAAAGTTCTTGGAACTGTGTCAAGAACCGGGTTTTCCAACTGGTTTACTTGACGATTTGTGGAGGCAGGCAAAGACGCGCGGCTGAAAACTACTTCGCCGGCACAACCAGCTCGGGCTTATCGTTCGACGCCTTGTTGACCAGCGCGCTGACCGGGTACGCGTCCATCATTTCAGCGGGGAAAGGTTTGATAAGGGGATGCAGTTGATCGGGCGTCTGCGGCGAAGGGTCGAGCCATTTGGCGTAATCGCGCGGGTGTACGATCACCGGCATCCGATCATGGATCATTTCCATCAACTCGTTTGGGCCGGTGGTAATAAGCGCGCAGGTTTTGATCGAAGCCCCATCCGGGCTGTTCCAAGTGTCCCACAAGCCGGCAATAGCGAACGGCTGGCGGTCTTTCATGTGGATGTAGAACGGCGTTTTCGTTTTCTTGCCGGGCTGAGATTTCCATTCGTAAAAACCATCCGCAAGCACAAGACAGCGTTTGTATTTCAAACTGCCGCGAAACGATGGTTTCTCGGCAACCGTTTCACCCCGCGCGTTGATCAGGCGGTTACCGACGCCGGGGTCTTTAGCCCACATGGGGATCAAGCCCCACACAAAAAAATCCGCCTTGAACTTTTCCGTGTTCGGGATCGCCAGCACGGGCTGGGTCGGCGCGATATTGAATCGCGGCGCAAATTTTTTCGGAAATATATAGTTGCCGAATTTTTCCTGTACTTCGCCAGGGTCAACCGTCAACGTGAATCGTCCGCACATTAGTTCCTCATCTTCCTAAAATCGCCGTCGCGTATGGTAAAGCCGATCGCGTCGAAATGTTCGAGCGCTGCCTGCGCATACTTACGGCTGGTGTTGAACGCGTCTCGCGCTTCCGCGAGGGAAATTTTACCTTGTGTTTCGATGATGTGTTTGATTTTTTCCTTCATGGAATCATAATCAGATTTGCGGAAAATGACATCAGCCGACACTGGCATAAACTCGCCGCCTTCGATCATCGCGCCGAGAACATCCTCCCCAACATCCGTCTGGCAATCTTTGACGGATGGCGGGCTGAACGGATTCGCCTCGAACTTGCGCTTCAACTTCTCAATTGATGCCTGCTCGCCCTCCGTGAAGCGGACCTCATGCCCCGGCAGCGAAACAGTAGAAGAGCGATCGGCGATCGAGTGATCCGCAAGTAGTCGCGCCAGGATGGCAGTAAAGATACGCGGCGACAACTTCAATTTGCTTTTAAGTTCTTCGCGTGGAATGCCGCGCCGCAACGGAAAAGTTTTATGAAACTCCGAAACGATTTGCAACACCCTGGCGCGCGCGGTTTGCCAATGAGACTGGCTGGCGATCAGCAAATCGCTGGATGCGGCGGGCAACCCTTCTTCAAGAGGTAAAAGGGAATTGATAAGAAGTAATTCGTTCAGCGCTGTTTCCGCATTTGTCGCTTCAAGCCTCGAACGCGCAACAATCTCTTTGACTGGAGCGATGCCCAGCGCGTTCGCGGCTTCGAGCAAAATATCAGAAGGCGAGCCTTGCGCAAGCGCTTCCAGTGATTTCAATACCGATTCGTCGAAGCGTTTGTGCCTGCCTTTCGGCTGGTGATCCATGATTCTGCCGCCGCCCAGTGTTTCGCCAGGCGATGGACGCCGCAGAATGTATCGGTCGCCGCGAACCGCAACAACCGCTTCCCGTAATTCCAGTTGAATCCAACCTTCACTGCCGGGCTGTATTTCCTCCGCGCCAAGCAAACGAAGCATGGCGATGGTTTCGCTCGCGCCGATGAAAAATTTCACTTCATCGTTATGCTTGAGCGAGGCTGTCGCGTCTTTGAGCAATCGAAAGCGCGCGTCGAGCCTGCGGGCGGGTTGATATTGATTCGGGCGGGCGAGCACGTCTCCGCGTCGGATGGAATCCGCGTCCACGCCGGAGATGTTCACCGCCGCGCGCGAACCGGGGATGGCGATTTCCTCTTTTTTCTTGTGAGTCTGCAAACCGCGCACCCGCCCCTTGATTCCGGCAGGCAGGATTTCGACTTCATCGCCGGTGGATAATTGTCCGTCACTCAGCGTGCCAGTGACCACCGTGCCGAATCCGCTCATAGTGAAGACGCGGTCGATGGGCAGGCGGGGACGATTGAGATCGGGGCGGGCAGATTTAGTTTGCAAGAGAGACTGGAGGTTGAGGAGTAGATCGTCGAGTCCTGTTTTTGTTTTTGCTGAAACGCGGAGGATGGGCGCGTCTTGCAGGGCGGTGTCCTTCACGATGGCGCGAATGTCGGCTGAGAGCAGACCAAGCCACCCTGGGTCTGAAGCGAGGTCGCACTTGGTCAGCACGATCAGGCCAGCGGATATCTCCAAGAGGTCCAAAATGGCGAGGTGTTCCCGCGTCTGCGGCATCACGCCCTCGTCTGCGGCAATGATGAGCAATGCGGCGTCTATGCCGCCCACGCCTGCCAGCATGTTTTCGATGAAGTCGCGGTGCCCTGGCACGTCCACGATACCGATCTCTTCACCGTTCGGCAGGGTGAGCCAGCCGAATCCAAGTTCGATGGTCATTTCGCGCGCCTGCTCTTCTTTGAGGCGGTCGGGGTGCGCGCCTGTGAGCGCGGCAATGAGCGTGGATTTCCCGTGGTCGACGTGACCGGCTGTTCCGATGACTCGCATGAAAATAAAATCTTTCCTCTCTCCTCTTTCTTTGGCTATGAAAGAAGAAAGAGGAGGGATGTGACGAAGGATCGAACTTGTTTTTTTACTTCTTGCTTTTCTTCGTTGCTTTGCCGTGCCCCATGATGCGCTCGTATGCCGACAGCCACTCGTGTGCCACGTTCATCAATTCCTGAAGTTGTTGTTCGGTGGCGTCTGTGGTCTGGTGGACTTGGTCCTGTATGGTTTGGATCGATTCGAGGAGCGGGTCGATGCGTTCTTCCAGTTTTTGCATGACGCGGCGCGCGTCTTTTGCGCCTTCATCTTGCGAGAGGGTGTAGCCCGTCCAGCGTTTCTGGTCGTCGGCTTTGAAGGTTACCCATTCCTGGCGCAGGCGGTCTTCTGTGAGACGCTGCATCTCGGTCACTTCGTTGATGCGCCGCTCGAGTTTGGTGTTGAGTTCGTTGTATGTCTCTTGCGCCTTTTTCGCGGAGCGCAGGGTCTCCTCGAGTTGGACGATCTGACGATCGAGCATTTCGGCTTGTTGTTTGACCGTGTCAAATTTTTCCTTCCATTCTTTGTACGTGCGCTCACGGTCGATCTGCGCGATGGTCTGGCTTTCAATGAAGGTGGTCTGCGCGCTCTTGCGTTCCGATTCGGAGAGCATAAGTTCATTCATGCGGCTGTCGATGGTTTTCAAACCGTCTGAGCTCAGGTCGGCTTTGGCGCGCGCCTCGTCGATCCGTTTGCGGACCGCAGTTAATTCGCCTTGCAGGTCGGCGATGCGTTTCGTTTCCTGTTTGCGCGCTTCCTCGAATGCTTTTTGCGAGCGCGTGACATCGTCGGCGGCGCGGATGGCGCTGTCGATCAGGGGGCGCAACTCTTTGATGGCGATTTGCAGGCGGATATCTTCGTTGGGCAGGGCTTTGAGTTGTCTCTTGATATCGCTGAGGTCGGTGGCTTTTTTTAACGCCTCGATCGCTTTTGTCAGCGGTTCCAGGTCCTGGGCGTGCCGCTTGATCAATTCCTTTTCGCGTTTCTCGAACCGTTTCTCGATGGCATCGATCGCCTTGTTCATGTCGTCGCGTTGCCTGGCGAAGATCGAGTCGAACTGATCCAGTCGCGCCGCGGTGGATGCGATGTCCGCGATCTGTTTGTTTAGCGGCTTGATCTGTTTGGCGACCGAGTCGATGTTCCCTTCCAGCGCCGCCATGCGTTCTTCAAGCGTGACGATGGTTGTGCGTGTTTTGCGATGCTCGTCGTCCAGCCATGCAATGCGTTTAACGATCTGTTCAAAGTCCATGACTTCCTCCGAAATCAAGCAGGATTATACCGTAGCCGTTCCAAGAGATTGTTTATTAAACTGTGGCTCTCTGGGAATTGCCGTGATTGTTCCGCCAGCAGTGCAACTGCCGCCGGAACTGGCGGTTCATCACGGCAACTCGTAAAGACCCTAAACTGTTGTCGCCGTTTTGTGCGCGGATTTCATAGAGAACACGGAACGTAATTTTTGCCTTATGGTTTCCCCGTGATATTCAATGAAATCTGACTACCTGCCTGACAGTTATAAAAACGGGATGCAGAAAAACGCAGATGAACGCTGATTTTTCAACAACCAGGCGAAAAAGTTTTTTTATCAGCGTTTTCAGCGTCCATGAAGGAAAGTGTCAGGTGGTTAGAAATCTGAGTTATCAAGAGCCGTTCTATCGACCCAGGTGCTCGAACATCAACGGGAGTTTTGCGAGGAAGACTTGCGCCGTTTGCGGGAACAGCCCCAGGATGAAAAGCCCGATCGCGCCCAGCCCAAGCATGATCATCTGCGGGAGGTTTTCGCGCGGCTTCCAACTGGCGTATTCGTCTGCCATCGCCGCCACCGCCAGCGAACGGATGGCGCTCACCAACAAGCCGGCAATGCCGACGCCCATCCAAATGGCGGAGGTAGACGATGCGCGGGAGACACTTTCCCAAAGCGCCAACCGGGGCGGGAAACTCGCCAGCAGCGGGAACGCGCCGGTGGATAACGTGGCGAGCACGAGTCCTGTTGCGGCGAACGGCATGTTCCTCAATATGCCGCGCGCGGATGAGAAGCGCAGAGTCTCTGTGTTTTCCTTGACGATGGTTAGCGCGAGTGACCATAGCGCGAGCGTTAACGCCCGCGCGGGAATCAATAAAAACAGGATCGGGATGCCAAGCCGCGAATCGACGCTGAGCGCCAGGATGGAGAACCCGGTTTCCGCAACCGCGCCGTAGGCCATGATCCGCCCGAGGTGGCGTTGAAAAGCCGCCCAAAGACCGCCCGTGGTTACCATTAGCAAGCCTGCAAATTGGAGCGCGGAAATGAGTTGCGGCGAGGAGCGAATCCACGAATAGCGGTCGAGGAAGCCTGCCCCGAAGATGATGGTGACGGTGGGTAGAATCCATAACAGGAAGCCGACGGCGAAGGGGGGCGAATCCTCCATCAGCATGGGAATCCAGTTGTACAGGGGAAAGATCGCGAGCAGGAAGGCGAATCCCAGCCCAAGCACGGAAGCGGATTGCGCCGCGAGGGCGAGGTCGCCAGGGCTGGCTTCCACGCCGGCGAGTAGCCAGCCCGCGAGCAAAATGAACGGCATGGCAAGCGTCTGGTAGATCAAGAACCGCACGATGCCCCTGCCGGGCGCCGCGTACATGCTGGATAGCATGGGTATCGAGATGAGCGCCGCCATTTCGATAAATAACGCCGCGTATAAGAACGGTTGCACTGCCAGCGCGGCGACCATCAGGGCGGTGATCATGAGGCCGACCGGCACGACGCGCGCTGAGCGTTCAGCCGCCAACGACCCAAAAAACCAGAGCGATGAACCGGCATAGATCAACGCGAGCAGAGACCCTTCGGCAGGCGAGATCAGCAGGATGCGCCCGAGTACGGATATGGACGAATCGATTTTTATGGAGAGCTCTCCAAACCGCAGCGCTGTTTCGATCGGAATGAACTGCGCCGCAAGCGCAAGGAGAACGGCAAGGGCGCCACCGAGCGCGCTGACCGTTCGCGCGTTACGGATGAAGAGAAGCAGGATGCCCAACCCGAATGGTACGAGTATCCAAAGTGTGGGCGCGTTGGTGGTCACACGGTCTCCGGTTCGCGGTGTTGCGAAGCGATCATCAGATATGAGCCAACTAGCGCCAACCCAAGGTTGATGACTACCAGCAGGGCAACCACCAGCGCGGAAGATTCGACGGCGGAGTAGATAATTTCAAACCCGGCGATGACGGTTAACAAACCCTGTGTTACGCGCAGGATTTGTGATGTGATTCCAAGATGCAACAACCCCAGCCCAACCAGCAACAACCCGCCGGCGGTAACTGCCGTGCCGGCGTCTGCCATGATGTCGTTGACGGAAGGCGTTGCGCCGGTCACGATCAAGCCAACCATTCCCGCGGCGAACAGGCTGAACAACCTGCCGCGGGGCCAGAGATTTTCCTTGGAGTCCTCATCCTTTAAATCAGACCGCGTCATGCCGAGGATCGCGGCGCACATCCACCCTGTCACTACTTTGACGGATGCCATGCCAAGCGGCAAATGGGGGAGGAGCAGGATAAACATGGCGAGGTATTGAACGGCAAGAAGGATGATGCTGATGCGCCAGTCTCGCGCAAGGAGCAAACTCACCGATGTGATAAGAATGATAACAACTGCAACCCAGGCAAGGATGCCCATCTTATGGAATCCTTTGGGTGAAGAAGGTGATGAACAGAACGAGGAAGAGCAGGGTCCACATGATTCCGCTGTCGCCTTCGAGGATGTTCGAAAAAATATTGCTCCACCTGCCCAATAGACGGTATACATTCCATGCCGTTTGATATAACCCGTCGAGCCACGTCAGGTTGGTGGGGCGCACCCAGTGCGCGCGGACCGGGTTGAGGATGCGAATACGCGGGGTGAACCAGATCAAGCCGAAGGTGAGGGCAGAGGCGGAAAGCCCCGCGATCACGTTGCCGAATTTTAGCGAGCCGTCCCAGCCGAACCATCCTAACAACAGAGTGGTCGACAGCAACAGTATGATTCCGATGGGGTAAATATTTTTCCCCCAAAGCGGTTGATCTTCATAGATTTCGCGTGATGCGGGTGGGCGAAGAATGTGGCGGATAAACCCGGCGAGAAGCATGGCTTGCGCAAGCAGAAGGGGAAGCCAGGTCAGGAAGAAGCCGGTTCCACCTGACCACCCGGTGGAGGTGAGTGAAAATGGCAGGGCTGACATCCCAAACACGGCGATCCACAATGAGCGCGCCAGCCATTTGTTCGGTTCAGAGGATAAGAATAACACGCCGCCGCACAAGATCAGCGCGCAACTCCATGCCGCCGCGCCGATGGGGTTTGCGCGGAGGGTAGCCGCCACTGCCAGCGAGCCGACGCCGATCAACCAAAACGGACGCCCCGTTAATTCATCCGGGGCGCGTAACCACATCCAGCCGCCGTATAACGCGGCGAGGGCAACCAGCGCGAGAAGATAGGGCGCCAGAGGCGAAGCGATACTTTCGCCGGGGATTCGCGCCAGCAAAATGAGACTGGAACCGGCGGAGATCATCCGCAACACGGTGCCAAAACCTCGACGTAACGCGGTTTTACCTGGATATGGCAGATGCAGAGGCAGGACGCCGATCCGCAATGCCGCGGCAAGCAGGAGGAATAAAGAGGCTTGTGAAGTTATTGCGTGGAAGTCCGGCGTTCCCCCTTGCGCCGCGCTTAACACGCTTGCCCAGAGTAAAAGCATGGCGCCTGTGATGCGCGTTGCGAATGAAGTCACCACGCGCTCGCCCAGCGTTGGCTCCTCGACAAAACGCAGTTGGACGATCAGATCAACGAGATCGATCGCCGCCCAGATCAACGCCAGGGTGACCGGGTTATCGGCGACGGCGGCAAGCGTTCCTAAAGAACAAAGAGCCAATGCGCCGACCCAACTTAATGCGCTGGGGAAGTTGCTCCGCACTACCGACGTCAGGATCACCGACAGCGTGAGAGTGAGCATGCTCAATGCATACGCCCAGGCGATTGGGTCAGTGGTGAAGGTTGGCGATTGCGCAAACAACGAAGCGGGTTGCCAGATCAGGAACTGCAAGCGATCCGACTTGTTGGTCCATGCGAACACGCTTGCCCACGCGAGGAATGCGCCGCTGGCGGCGATCAACCACGAGTAACCGGCAGTAGGTTGAACGATCCGCAAGATCAGTACAAACAGCGCGGTAATAAAAAGAATGCCAACCGTGATGAGAATGAACATACGACAGTAATTTTATCAGGTTTGCCCTGCCCGCCTCTTTGATAGGGAATTGAAACGGGCGAGACGCGCATCATCGCCCATTTGTTGTAGAATCCCGCCATGCGTTTCTCACACATCGCCATCATCTCCGCGTTGCTTTTTCTCACAGGATGCAACGCGGCGGCAGATAACGTCTCTGCCGAAGGGATTCCCTCCCCGACACCTTTTCAACTTCAGACGAATACCGCGTCAGCCGCCCCTGCTTCTGATTCGGCTCCCACGCCTCTCAGCCCGCCCACGCTCCCGCCCACGGCGACGCCATTCCTCATCCTGCCGCAATTCATCCCCCCGGATGCGATGGTGCCAGCCTTCACCGTGACCACCACAATGAATCCGTTGACCGGCTTGCCGCCCTCCGACCCGGCATTGTTACAACGCCGCCCGATGGCGATCAAAGTGGCGAACTATCCGCGCTACATGCGCCCCCAATCCGGTCTTACGCTCGCAGACCAGGTATTTGAATATTACATCGAAGACGGCTTGACGCGTTTCATCGCCGTGTTTTACGGCAACGACTCGGAATGGGTGGGACCCGTCCGCTCCGGGCGTTACTTCGACGAACACGTGCAACGCATGTATCACGCTTTCCTTGCCTTCAAGTTCGCCGACCCGCGCGAGTTGGGATATTTCCAGGAGAGCGAATTTGCCGACCTGCTTCTCACTCCAACAAACGGCTCGTGTCCGCCGTTCCATTTTTTGACCGAGCGCGAACAGACTGTCGAGCCATACAACAATTCGTATTTCAACACCACCCTCATGGCTGATTGCGCCCTGCGCGGCGGAAAGGATAACTCGCCACAGATCATCCGCGACGGCTTGTTCGATACAGCGCCCCCGGCCGCGGGGCTGGGCGGGATAAAAATTTCCACATTCTATTCTGTCGACTCGTATCATTACTGGCTGTACAGCCCGCAAGACCAGCAGTATTACCGCTATCAAGAAATCGCCGACACCCGCGACGGCAAGGAAGGCTCCTACGCGCCGCTTGTAGACCGCGTCACAGCGCAACATGTCCATGCGGCAAATGTGGTCGTGATGCTTGCCTATCACTCTTTCGCCAACGAGTACGACGAAGACGACGAGGTCTTCAAGATCGATATGACCGGTTCCGGCGAAGCGTACGTCTTCCGCGATGGCGTGGGAATACCGGCAAAATGGTATCGAACGAACCTCGACCAGCCGCTTTACTTCGCCGCGTTGGACGGCGCGCCAATTTACCTGCGACCGGGCATCACGTTTTACGAAGTGATCGGCTCGCGGTCTTTTGTAGATCAAGCCAGCGGTGAATGGAATTTCCGACACGACCCGCCGTGATTGGCGTATCATTGAACCATGCCTGCCTTTCAACTTACCACCCTCTCTCAATCATCCCTGCAAGACTACGTGGACTGCGCGCGCCGTTTCCAATTGCGCTACCTCGAGCGTCTGTCTTATCCCGCCATCGAGTCGGAGCCAGCGCTGGAGAATGAACAACATCAGCGCGAAGGGGAATTCTTTCATCGGCTCGCGCAACAATATCTCATCGGAATTCCAAGCGAACAGGTGAGTAAACTTGCGAACACGCCAAATTTGAAACGCTGGTGGGAGAATTTTTCAAATGCGCTAGACCTGTCAGGTTTTAAAAACCTAACAGGTCTTTATCCAGAAGCCACCCTCTCCGCGCCGCTTGGAAATTTTCGACTGCTTGCAAAATACGATCTCATTGCGATCCGCGAAAACAAAGCGACCATCTACGATTGGAAAACCTATCGCAAACGTCCGCGCAATGAATGGCTCGCCGCGCGGATGCAGACCCGCGTCTATCGCGCCCTGCTCGTCCACGCGGGGGCGCACCTCAACAACGGACGTCCCTTCGAGCCTGAACAGATCGAGATGGTCTACTGGTTTGCAGATTTTCCCAATGACCCCGCGCGATTCGCGTACACGTCCGCGCAATACAAACGGGATTGGGATTTGCTCGAAAAACTTTCGGATGAAATACAGACCGCCCTTCGACAGGCTCAGGACAGCGCTTCTCTCTACCCACTAACTGATGACGCCACCCGCTGCCTGTACTGCCCTTACAGATCGTACTGCGAGCGCGGCGTCCGCGCGGGAGAGGCGGACCAAGCCGAAGCGGAGACGGAGGCGGAAGAATTGTTCGATGTCAACTTCGAGCAGGTTGGGGAAATTTCCTTCTAAATGTCGTTGCGACATTTCCGCGCTGAGCGGAGCGTAGCGAAGTCGAAGCGCAAACAACGATATGGCGCTCTTTAGAATAAGCAGTCTTCATGCAATTCAGGAGGTTGCTTCGCTCCGCTCGCAACGACATCATGGAATAAATACCCCAACATGATTCGCAACGGGTCGTTCGCGCCCGGGGATGTAATTATCAATCGGGGAATTTAGAATCACAGGCTCGCTGTTCTCGCCATCCATCACCAGCGTGGACGAACCTCCCCCATCGAGACTCATTGCGGCATACACGTCATAGTCAATCAACAGTTGCGCGAGATCGGCAAACGTGATGCCCGCGCTGTAAAACGGCTGGCGTCCATCCACAACGATGAGATACACATATCGCCCATTTCTGTTCAACCCAATCGCCGTGCGCGGATTCAGTTCCGAGTCGTCGAGTCCAGCCACGGGTTGACCTTGCAACACGATCATTCGATCCCCTGAGATCGCGTTATACACTTTGTTTGGTTTGTCGTTGAAACTGAACGCGTTGCGGCGGCTGATGTATAACGTTGGGCGCTCACCCTGCTCAAGTTCAACACCTTGCCAATAATCGTCACCGTTTGAAGCAGTGAACCCCAACGGCGCAACGGGATCTCCCGCGTGCGGATAATAATCCGCAGGACCACGCGACCACCATGGAGTGAATCCGTCGCCGTTGATGGCGATCTGCAAACCGAACTCATCGAGGAATTGGGACGTAGTCCGCGCGTTCAATGGCGTTTCACTTTTCGAGTCGGCGGGCGTGATGAGGAATTGAATCCCCTTCGTCTTTGTGTCAATCTTGATAATATGCGCGATCATCGCGTTGGGAAAATACCTCACCACGCGCTGATATGTTACGTCTTCGTAGAGAGTTTCTTTGGCTGGAATCGGCGCGGGTCTGTTCCGTCCGAGGAAAAGGAAATACGCCGCCACGCAAACAACACCCCCCATGATGATCGCAACGCCAACCCTTGCGATTTTTCTTTTTTTCATAAATGGGATTCCAATTGTAACTGCTCAGGCATGTCATTGCGAGGAGGGCTCTGCTCGCCTGCCCCGATGTTTTTTCGGGGTCCCGACGAAGCAATCTCCCGGTATGGGGAGACTGCTTCGGCAAAACCAAGAGCGCCTCGCAGCGACATGATCCGAGGCTGAGTAGTTACTTCCAATTACTAATTACCAATTCATGTTACGCAGTTTTGCCTTGGCAGTGAACCATCCATGAATAAAACACGAATTCACGAATGTCGGCGCGCTAATTCGGTTACGTGTGCCCGTTAGGGTATTCGCGCGCATTCGTGGACGGTAGCCACTCTCGTGAAAGAAAATCCATCAAGCAGAACTGATCTTGCGTACGGTAACTTACTAATTACCGATCACTGCTCACTGATTACTGATCACTTTTTCCACTCCCCCTACACCGCCACTTCCTCCTCCGCTTTCCTCATCGTGTTGAACGACTCAATCGCCACCTCCAGCATGGACGTGTCGGGTTCGCGTGTGGTCAGCGATTGCAGAGCGAGATTCGGTTTGATGATGAAGCGCACGAGGGGGTTGGTCAAATTGTTAGCAGTCCAGCGAATGAATTCCACCGCCAGCCCCGCGATGACGGGAATCAACAAGACGCGGCTCGCAAGACGCCACCAAAACTCCATGTCGCCGAACAGGCTATGAACGAGAATGGATAACAAAACGAAGGTCAGCATGAACGCGGTGCCGCAACGTGGATGTTCCAACGGGAATTTCGCAACGTTCTCCGGCGTAAGCTCCACGCCCGCTTCGTATGCGTTAATCGTCTTATGTTCCGCGCCGTGATAGCCAAACAAACGTTTGACATCGGGCATGAATCCGATTCCCCAAATATAGCCGACGAGCAGGATGAGCCTCACCAGACCTTCGAGCAAGTTATGAGCGAGGTTGTGCCAGCCGAGATAATATTCTGCCGCGCCGCCGACGCTCGCGGGTAAAAGGATAAATAGCGCGACTCCAATTGCCAAAGAAGTGGCGAGCGTGATGTACAACGCGGGCCCTTCGAGTTTCTCTTCTTCGCCCGTTTGCGTGTTGGCAGAAATGGTGAGCGCGCGCATCCCCAAACCGAGCGCGTCCCATAACAGGATCGTGCCGCGCAAAAACGGAATCTTCGCAACGCGCGAGCGATAAACCGCCGCGAGATTTTCCTGATGAACGACGATGTTACCGTCGGGCGCGCGCATGGCAATGGCGAACGCTTTTCGTCCGCGCATCATCACGCCTTCGATGACGGCTTGTCCGCCGTAGGTAATGATCTTATCTTCCATGAATTCCTTGTAGGGGCAGGGTTCCCCTGCCCTATTGTTTGATTGAATCAAAAAGGGCGGGGACACCCCGCCCCTACGAATTACGTCAAATTGAAAATCGTGTGAATGAGCGCATCGATGCCTTTGCGCCACGTGGGCAGGTGCAACTTCTCATTCGGCGAATGGGCGTTATCTTCGGGCAGACCGAAACCGGTCAACACCGAATCCACGCCGACGTATTCCTGCAATTGCACAACGACGCCGATCGAACCGCCCTCGCGTTTGAACAACGGGCGCTTGCCCCACGCTTGTTCGAGTCCCTTCGCCATGGCTTGCACGCCCATGCTGTCGCGCTCGGTGATCGCCGCGCCGGAGCCGGTGATGATCTTCACCTCCGAGCGGATCGTCTTCGGCGTGTTCGCTTTTACATATTTGATCATCGCCTTCTCGATCATCTCCGGCGTTTGATCCGGCACAAGACGGCAGGATATTTTCGCCATCGCCCACGCGGGGAGGACGGTCTTCGATCCTTCGCCGGTGAAGCCTGATAGCAAGCCGTTGACCTCCAACGTCGGGCGGATGCTCACCCGCTCTTCGGGCGTGTACTCCGCTTCGCCCCACAACGCCGGCGCGCCGGTCATCTTGACGATATCTTTCGGCTTGATCGGCAAGCGCGCAATTTCGGCGCGTTCGGCTTTGCCCGCTTTACGAACTTTGTCGTAAAAGCCCGGCAATGTGATGCGTCCCTTTTTGTCGTGCATGCCTGCGATCAGTTCGACGAGCGCTTGCGCGGGGTTATGAATCGTCCCGCCGAACAAGCCCGAATGTAAGTCGCGGTTGGGACCGTAGACGCGAATTTCAAAATACGCGAGTCCGCGCAAACCGTAGGTGATGGTCGGCAAGTCCGCGCCGATCATGCCGGCATCCGGGTTGATACAAAAATCCGCTTTGAGCATTTTCGCGTTTTTCTTGATGAACTCGCCCAAATTTTTCGAGCCGATCTCCTCTTCGCCTTCGATAAGCCATTTGAGATTCACCGGCAATCCGCTCGTGCGCGCGACCGATTCAACCGCCTTCATCGAGGCGATGACCTGTCCCTTCATATCGGATGATCCGCGCGCGAATAAATTCTCGCCGCGCACTTCGGCTTTGAACGGATCAGTCGTCCACAGTTCGAGCGGGTCAACGGGCTGCACGTCGTAGTGACCGTAGATGAGGACGGTCGGCGCGTCGCTTCCCGCTTTGAGTGACTCGCCGTAGACTGCGGGATGCCCACCCGTCGGCATGACGCGTACGTTCTCCATCCCCAAAGATCTCAACTGAGCGGCGGTCCATTCTGCGCAGCGGAGCGTATCCGCATTGTGTTCCGGGCTGGTCGAGATCGAAGGGATGGCAAGGAATTCCTTCAACTCTTCGATGAAGCGTTCGTTGTTCTGGCGAGCGTACTCGAGTGCGGATTGTCGCGAGTCGGTCATGGTGTTCTCCAAGTTAATCTAGAATCCGTACCGCAAGATTTATCTTGCGATTTGTCTGTTTTATGAAACCCACGAGCGCAAAGTGAACTTTGCGGAACGGGTAGTTACGGCGAGGGCGTTTCTGTCTCCGCTTGCAACGCGCGGCGGGTCAGCAAGAACCATTGGGTGAAGGTCGCAAAGCGGTCACTGGGATCGTACAACGGAGCGACTTGCACGCCTTGCACTTGCGCGTCTACGCCATAAGAGTAAACAGGGATATACAGCGGCAATGCGGGTAGTTCCTTTGCAAAGATCACCTGAAAGTTGCGATACAAACGCGTGCGCAATGAATAATCAGCGGTGACGCGGGCCTGCTCGAGATATTCGCTGGCTGGGCGATTATCCCAGCCGGAGTAGTTTTGTCCGCTGGCGGCTTCGGCTTGGTGCCAGAATGGGTACGGGTCGGGGTCGGGGGTGCGTGAAAGGTTGAGGTCCACAAGAGCAGATTGATAGGCGCGTGAAGCGAGCGAGTTCAAGACGAGTTGGTCGTAAGGCATCGCTTGCAAATCCACACGGACGCCGATCTTTGCCCATTGGTTTTGAATCGCCTCGGCAATTTGGGTATGAAGCGCGTCGTCTGGGTGAAGCATCGTGAACGTCATCGACACGCCGTCCTTCGAACGCGCATCGCCTCCGCCGGCGGGTATGGTATACCCCTCGGCTTTGAGGATGGAAGCGGCTGTTTCGGGATCGTAATCGAAATGGTCGGTGCCGTCAAAAAATGCCCACGAACTCGGCAGGATCGGGCTGTGGGCGATGATCGCCTGTCCCTGTAGAAACTTGTTGACGATGAAAGAGCGATTCAACCCCAGCATCAACGCGCGCCGCACTTTTGCATCCTGTAAAAATGCCACCTCGGGGTTGTTGAGGTTGAAAAGCACGAAACTCATCTGTGGCAGTTGGCTGGTGTACACCGCAAGGTTCGGTTCTTCTAACGCGCCTTGTAACGCATCGCCTGAAAGACGGCTCACCGCCAGCACATCGCCCTGGTTGTAGGCGTCCAATGCGTCGGCGGATGTTTCGTAATAACGGAATACCACCTGCTCGATGTAGGGCGCGGCGTCGTAATATTTTTCGTTGATCGTGAGCACAACACCGGTGATCTGATTGTCCTCCACGATGAGGTGATCGAACTTGTAGGGTCCCGTGCCAACCGGCTGGATGTTGAATTGCGCGTCGGGTAACTGTTCCACTGGAACGGTTTCGAGCAAATGCTTTGGCAAAACCCCGAACGTCAGATAATCCATGAAAGGCACAAACGGTTCAGGGAGCGTGAATTTGAGATTTTTTTCGTTGAGTTTGGTAACTTCGATGCGCCCCCAAAGATCCTTGATATCCTGTGGCACGAGCGACCCCGCGCTTTTCATACGGTCGATCGTGAAGAGCACGTCGTCGCTGGTGACCGGCGTTCCATCGTGCCAAGCCGCATTCGCGCGGATCGTAAAGTTGTAGACGGTCCCGTCCGGCGCAACACCCCAAGCCTCCGCCAGATCGGCGCGAGGAATGCCGTGCTCGTCGAAACGAACAAGCCCGCTGAAGATCAGCCGGTTCACGTCGCGATCGGCGGAGTTGTTCCAGTCCAGCAACGGGTTCAGCCGTCCCAGCGACCCAACCAGCGCCTCGGTGTAAACGCCTCCCTGTTCCGGTTGCGAAACGATCGGTCCGCCTACAGACGTATCCTGTATTTGCTGGTTAAACAGCAATACAGCCGCAATCGCCAGGGTGACAAGTACCACCAGGATTTGCCAGCGTAATTGTTTCATGCTCGGGGAAATTTAGTCATACAAAAAGAAAGGCTCGTTCTACCCCGCGTTTTATGCCGCGCGGATTCAAACGGGCCCTTTGTGAGAATGGAGGTTTGCTTACGATATGATCAACAACGCGATCACAAGCCCGAAGAAAATAACGCTCAACACGATCGTGACCCAGAACAGCGTGCGCTCGATACCACGACGAGCGGTGTACACGCTCCCCACGTCGGCGCCAGTGAGCCCGCCCAGCCCCGCGCCCTTGCTCTGCAGAATGACGCTGGTGATCAGAAGCACTGAGATTATAATCAGCGCATAGTCCAAATATACTTCCATGAAATACTGCCTCCTTTTATTAAGCGGGGTCATTATACCCGCTGGGCGGAAAATACGTCAAACCGAGGACTTGAACCCTTGCGAAGGTTTGAAACCTTCGCAAGGGTATTGTTATGAGGCTTCATGCAAGAAATCATCGTCAATTTACACATGCACACGCGCTACTCCGACGGGAGCGGCACGCACAAGGATATTGCCAACGCCGCGATTCAAACCGGCGTGGATGCCGTCATCGTGACGGATCACAACGTGCTAGTCCGCGGCGTGGAAGGATACTACCGTCTCAACCGACAGGGAGTCCTGCTTCTCGTTGGACAGGAAGTCCACGACCAAGCCCGCGTTCCCCAAAAGAATCACCTCCTCATCTTCAACGCGGACCGCGACCTCGCCACACTCGCTGACAATCCGCAGACACTCATCAACAGCGTGCGCGATGCGGGAGGGATTTGTTTCATCGCCCACCCCAAAGACCCCGAAGCGCCTGCTTTCAGAGAGACCGATATTTCATGGGAGGACTGGGCTGTGCAAAACTACACGGGCATCGAACTGTGGAATGGATTGAGCGAACTCAAGACCGTTGTCCCAACCAAATTGCACGGATTGTTTTACGCGTTCTTCCCGCAGTTCATCGGCTACCACCCGATTCTTGAAACACTGAATCGCTGGGATGAATTACTCTCGCATGGGCGTCCCGTCGTTGCCATCGGCGGCTCAGACGCGCACGCGCTTCACATGAACATGGGACCCTTGCGCCGCGTGATCTTCCCGTATGAGTTTCACTTCAAAACCATCAACACGCATGTTTTTATTCCACAACCGTTGACAGGCGATGTTCCCACTGACAAGAAAATGATCTACGACGCGCTCGCGGCAGGACGATGCTTCGTCGCCTATGATCTGCCCGCTCCAACAAAAGGGTTCGCCTTCAAAGCGAAGGGACTCGAACAGTCCGCGATCATGGGCGAGGAGATTTCCGTCAAAGGCGGCGTGACGTTGCACGCGCACGTTCCATCTGCGGCGGAGATTCACCTCCTCAAAGATGGTCAACGAATCGGCGTGTGGAAAAATTCCTACGCCGCCACGCATAATGTGAACGAAGCGGGAGTCTACCGCGTGGAAGCGTATCGTAACTACCTCGGCAGAAAACGCGGCTGGATATTTAGTAATCCCATATATGTGAGATAAAAAAATTTACCGCTAAGCGCGCGAAGGGCGCAAAGAAATCAAGAATCTTTTCTTATAGAGTGTTTCTTAACTACTTTTTTTGACACGGACGGCACGGATTACACTGAAATTCACGGAAAAGAGCATTTAAAAAATGGTTTTTCTCCGTGATGTCCGTGAAATCCGTGTACAAAAAGAAGATGACACAGACTTAAGAAACAGTCTCTTAGCGGTCTTAGCGTCCTTCGCGGTTTAAAAGCCTTTATGCCTCAATTCCCATTTCATCGCATCGTCGTCATCGGCACAACGAGTTCGGGCAAATCCACGCTTGCGAAAAACCTCGCGGGCAAATTGGGCTACGATTTCATCGAACTTGACGCATTGCATTGGGAGCCCAACTGGCAGGAGGCTCCACTCGACGTGTTCCGCGAACGCGTCCGCGCGGCGACGCAGGCTGAACGGTGGATCGTCGCGGGGAATTACAGCGTCACCCGCGATCTGGTGTGGACAAAAGCCGAAGCGGTCATCTGGCTCGATTATCCATTCCTCCTTGTTCTGCGGCAACTCACGCGCCGAACCTTCAATCGCTGGTGGCATCAAGAGGAATTATGGAACGGCAACCGCGAAAAACTCTGGTGGCACTTCAAGCTTTGGTCGGATGAATCACTTTTCAAGTGGCTGTTCAAAACCTATTGGAGACGAAAGCGCGAGTATCCCATGCTGCTGGCTTTGCCAGCACATCGCCATTTGACATTGATCCATTTCAAACATCCGCGCGAAGTGGAAACTTGGCTGGAAAGACTATAATTGATTGACGATAGGCAGAATGGGCTACATTGATTTCCGTAATGCGACCCCTCGATAAACTCAGGACAGGCATTCATGTCGCCTCTGCCCAAGACGCGTCTGAAAAGCGAGATAAATCTCGCGTTACTATGTCAACTGAGCAACATCAGTAATTGATGCAAAAGAGGAAAACAACAAATGGAATATCGCAATCTCGGACGCGCAGGCGTGAAAGTATCCGCTATTGGAATCGGATGCAATCAATTTGGCGGCAAGGTGGACGCGACTGGCACGAAAGCCATCGTTCAGCGCGCGTTGGAGGAGGGTATAAACTTTTTCGATACGGCAAATGTGTACGGCAACCCAAATGGAACTTCTGAGGAATTTGTCGGCGCGGCGTTGGAGGGGCAGAGAGATAAAGTAGTCCTTGCCACAAAAGGACGATTCAAAATGGGCGATGGTCCAAACGATGTGGGCGCGTCGCGCTATCACATTATGAACGCGGTCGAGGCGAGTCTGCGGCGGCTGAGGACCGATCACATTGATCTGTATCAAATTCACGCGTGGGATGAATCGGTTCCCGTCGCCGAGATGATGCGCGCGCTCGACGATCTCGTCCGCGCGGGGAAAATCCGTTACATCGGAACGAGTCAATTTTCGGCGTGGCAGTTGGCGCACTGCAACACGTTCGCCGAGATGATGGGCTGGGAACATTTCGTCACGATCCAAACGCACTACAACATGTTCGAGCGCGACGCGGAGCGCGAACTCCTGCCCTATTGCGCGTGGTCGAACGTTGGCATCTTGCCGTACTTCCCGCTCGCGGGCGGTCTGCTCACTGGAAAATACACGCGCGGCGAACCGCCTCCTGCGGGATCGCGCGGCGAGTTCAGCCCATACGTGAAGAATCGACTCACCGATGCGAACTTCGACAAGCTGGACAAACTCCGCGCTTTTGCCGACTCACGCGGACGCACGCTTCACGACCTCGCTTTTAGTTGGTTGCTCAGCCACCAGCAGATTCCCAGCGTGATAGCGGGCGCGACGACGCCCGAGCAAGTATCCGCTAACGCGGCGACGGTGGGTTGGAAATTATCGGACGAAGAGTTGGATGAGATAAAAGAGTTGTTGTAAATTTCTCACCGTACAAATGTCGTTGCGAGGAGGGGTTTTGCTCTTCCCGACGAAGCAATCCCCTGTTTTGAGAGAAGTTCTGTTGAAAATGAGATTGCTTCGCCGCCAAAAACCAAGTGTCTCGACAAGCTCAATAACCGAGCGGCGGCTCGCAACGACATTATTTGACGCGATGTTCAGTAGCAAATTGTAAATCGCATGTTCGCCATAAAAGTTTTATCCATTTTCGATCTTCCTCTTTTGCTCACTGCCGCGGACGATGTCTTCGACAACCCCGTGGACGAATCTTTCGCGCGCGAATTTCTCGCAGACCCGCGTCATCACATCGTCGTCGCGCTGGACAATGACGTTATCATTGGGTTTGCATCCGCCGTTCACTACATCCACCCCGATAAACCTGCTGAATTGTGGATCAACGAAGTCGGCGTTGCTGACTCGTATCAGGGCAAGGGAATCGGCAAAGCGATCATGAAAGAGATGCTGAAGCTGGGTCAAAGCCTCGGTTGCGTCAGCGCGTGGGTGTTGACCGACAAGAACAATGTCGCCGCGAATGGGCTGTATAAATCTGTTGGCGGGAGGATTTCGGAGGAGGAAACGGTGATGTATGAGTTTGGCAGAAGCGAGGAATAACGAAATTCTGGAATCAACCTGCTCGATATTAGACGTTACTTCATCTGTTTTTTGAGATGAACTTATCATGTCAATGTTTTCGTCCACGTAAGCAATTCATCCGCTTGTTGTGTAAGCCCCAAGTTCTGATATATACCCAGCCCTTCCCCGACCAGCAATTTGGCGTCTTCATGCCTTCCACTCGCAACCAATACCTTTGCTTGCAGGGAGTATGTGTCAGCGATCATCATTCGGTGGTCAATTTTCTTTGCAACCTCCAGCGCGGTAGTTAATGCTGTGCTGGCCTGCTCAAGTCTCCCATAGTCGAAATATAGCAAGCCCTGATAACGAAGGACAATTCCCTGCCTTTCCAAATCATTTGCTTCAATCGCCAATTGTTCAGCCTTGATAAGTTGCTCCAGGGCTGCGTCAAGTTTATTTTGTTTGCGGAGGATGTCTCCAAGTTCACTGCGCGCGATACTTTCCACGCGTGGCGATTGAATTTCCATCGCCAATCGGATCGCGTCCTCGCTAAGTTTCATAGCCTCGACCCAATCCTCGCGCACTGCGTGGTATCCCGCAATACTTGACAACAACGCGGCAGTACCCGCGCGATACGCTCCTGCACGCGCCAGCGCCAGCGCTTCCTGCCAAAAGGCGTTTGCTTGTTCAATATCACGCAAGCACCAGAAAATTTCTCCCAGGTTGGTAAGGATTCTGTGCGCTGAAACTCCATTCTCTGGAACGCGAGATATTCCAAGCGCCTCGCATAACATTTTTTCTGCCTCTTCATAACGGGCGTCTGCCATTAGCCCGGTAGCTAGGTTGTTAAGATTACGTCCAATCAAGTTTGATGATTTTATTTTTCGGGCCAAGGCAAGGCTTCTCGTAAAATAGGTTTGCGCTTGCCTTCGATGCCCTATGTCATGTTCAAGCTTCCCCAATTGGATTAATATATCGGCAACATCTTCCTCGTAGTTCTCAGACTGGGCAAGCCGTAAAGAGTTATCCAAATTCTCCTGCGCGCTTCTTGTATTGCCCAAACCTAGTTGGAGAAGAGAAAGCCCCTTGATGAAATAAATTTCCGCCTTGCGGTCCCCAAGCGCGCGCGCTGCCTTGAGCGCTTGCGCCAACACTGACTGCCCAAGTGGATACCACGCTCCATTAAATAGTGTTGGGAAAATTAGCTGTACGGTTTCGATAAGCGGCTGGTATAGATGCAACATAAAAGCTTGATCAACGGCAAAACGAATATTGGGCAATTCTGTATCCAAAGAACCGGCAAAGCTGCACTCTCCTTGAGCTATCCGTCTGTACATTAATAGAAATCTTTCCACACTTGAACCTAACCTATCACAGCTGTTCAATTTTTCACGCGCATAATCTTTTAGCAACGGATGAAGTCGCCATCGCTGAACATGGCTCTCTTGTATCAGGGAAAGAGACCGCAGCCGATTTAATCCCGCCTCGACCTCTGCGCGACTCTTGTCAACGAGGTAAGCGACAGCCTCCAGCCCGAAATCCTCCCCGCTAAAAATACCAAGCACTGAGAATAACTCCTGCTGAAAAGTTGAAAGCGCGAGATAACTGACGTCAAACGAGAGACGCACTTCCTGATCGTCGCGCTTCAGAAGACTTAAGCGATCGTTAGAAGTTCGCAACAAATCAAGCAATGGCACAACCGAATTAGAATCGTAATTTGATTCGAGGCGATAAGACATTGAATTTGCCAACCATCCAGCGATAATTGCAAGCGCCATTGGTAAATGACCCACGATTGTTGAAATTTCCACCAGAAATGCACGATACTCAAAAACAAACTCTTGTCCCAGATATTGTTCAAAAAGCTGGACGGACTCGCCTTTCACGGCATCAAAGGGCTCTAGAATTTTCTGTTTGCACCCATCTAATATGGATAGGTCGTGGCGCGTCGTTATAAGTACGGCGCAGGTCCCTGCGCTAGGCGGAAGCAGGGGGCGCACCTGTTCGCTGGTCTCAGCATTGTCTAATATAATCAAAGTGCGTTTACTTGCGAGCAGATTCCTTACCACAGAAGCCCTACTTTCCACATCTTTGTAGTAACTTACATCCTTGCCGTACGCCTCCGCGAATGCGCTCAATATGGAAAGAGAATCCGAAGTGTCCAACCGCGCCCATAGCACGCCATCAGAAAAATCTGAGCGCAGCCGGTAAGCAAGGCGTGTAGCGAGTGTGGTTTTTCCAACCCCGCCCATGCCCCGGACGCCACAAACGATTGCGCGTCCTTCGTTGGATAATGTTCGCGTGAGTTCTTCGAGCTCAAGGGATCGCCCCGCAAATGTTTGAAGATCAGGGATGACCAGGAAAGGTGAATACTGTATATGTGAATCTGGCAGTTGGAAATTTTCTAGGATAGTCCGGTCTGAATGGATTACGACTCCAGAAAGTAGTTCAGATAATGGAGGATGTCCGCCTGCAAATAGCAGCGCGTTTGTTTCAGTCTTTGTAAGATGAAGCGCCAAGGCAACCCTGGCAATGGATTGCCATTGATGAGGTTTGCGAACGTAACCATTAAGCCAGTTGGCAATGGTCCGTTGCGGCACGCCGCTAAGAATTGCCAGCCGATTTACACTGGTGTGTGTTCGCTGAAGATGTTTTCCCAATAAATCGGCAAGGGGTGACGACATTCTCTGCTCTCATAAATTCGAATTGGCTAAAAAGGATACCAGATTTTGTGATGCGATAGAAGTATTATACATGGATGTTTTTTCTTGTGAACGCTTGTTGCGATCAAGAGTGACAAGAAGCGGCTTGGTTGTCTATAGCTGCAGGTCGAATTCTTTATTTCGGGAGAAAACCATCGATGCACAAAATCGTTCTGACAGCCGCGGCGCTATTGACCCTCTCGTGTTTGACATTATTTCCATCCAACCACTCTTCTGGTAATCCTACAGAACCTCCGCTTAAACTGTTACCGTCCGCAACGCGACTCCCCACCCAGGACGTAATTTCGTTCGAAACTGAAACACCAGTACCGACTACCAACGCCGCCCCGACGCTTGCCATCTCAAATTACCTCAAGGTCACGCCCGATTTCGATTGGGAAGTGGATAGCGCATCGAGAATTACGGGCATCTCGATCTCGCCAAACAAGGAGCGCGTTGCAGTCTTCACACTGCGACCACCTGAACAATGGTGGCTTGAGATGAGAGACACCGAAACCGGCAAGCTGTTTTGGGATGTCAATGTGGGTGTCGCAAAATACAACGCCTTGGCTTTTTCACCCGATACAAACATGATAGCCACCGGCACGGGAGATGGCTTGGTGCGCAGCTGGGACACCAAAACCGGGGATCTCATCCAGACCTATGAGGGGCACACCTCGGCATCCCGCTATATCGTGTTCTCGCCTGATTCCAGCATGATTGCCTCCGGGGGCAGCGACAGCACTGCCCGCGTTTGGGACGTTATGAGCGGGGCGCGACTAGGCATCTATCAAATCAAGACCAATGCCCGCGATATTGCCTTTTCACCAGACAGCCGTTATCTAGCAGTGACAACTCACTATATCAACGTTTACGATATCTTCTCGGAAAGCAACGAGCCGACCGTCTATCTGGATAATAATGGGGACACCAAAGACATGGGGGAAGTGGCGTTCTCTCCAAATGGCCAACTACTGATCGGAGCCGGCACCTGGCACGATAACCAAATCGACAGGTGGCAATACCGCCTGCTTGCCTGGGACTTTCCATACAATTCCAGTCGCCCGCGAAATATTCCACTAGACGATGCAATAGAGGATGTAGTGATTGCGCCCGACAACAAGGTGATGATCTGTCTGTATAAAGATAAAGGCAGAATGCTCTTAATCAATATCGAGGATGGAGAAATCCGAGGCGATATTAATATCGGTTCGAAACTCTTCCTGTCATACTCGCCGGATATCGGGACGTTCGCGGTAGTTTCGACCAAGACCAAAGTAACGATATGGAATGTTCCAGAACCATAATATCTGCGCCAACATATAGCGCAAATTTATGACGCACAAGGAAGCCCTCATGAAAAACTATAGAACAATCGCATTGGTAGTTGGCATTTCCCTGACGCTTGCTTGTCAAGCTGTAACGGGTCCTTTAGCCACGAGCGCCCCCTTTACCGAAACGCCGCCGGCGACGCCCACGCTGGAACCCATCACTGAAAAGTCCTTAGGCGGGCTGATCATTGAAAGCCCGGAGTTCGGGATGGTCGATGGACCCTATATGGGTAGCACTACAACCGGACTTGGAATGATCAATGCAAATGGGCAACTAATTAAAATTAGTGGTCCAGCCATATTTGCAGGGCATTCACCGACAGGGGAGTTCGTTGTTTATCAAAACTATGATTACGACTCTCCCGACACCAATTTACGGGCTTTTCAAGTCGCTACGGGTGAAACAATTGACATTGCGGACAACCTAGATGGGCGTAAAAAAATCGAGGCATGGGATATGCTCAAGCCCACAAAATTCATCTATTCCAATGACTTGGGAGAATTTCTGTTTGAAGCCTATGGATATTTTGAGGGAATGGAGATTCTTACAGCCGACATAGAAGCCGGTCAAACATCATTGTTATTGGAGGGCGTGTTTCAGCTAGACATAAATCCTGATCGGACCCAACTGGCATACAGCACAGGGGAACTCAATTTGACGCCGGGTAAAAGAATGCAAGAAGGGGCAGGTTGTTTTCAACCGTATATTTATGACCTGGCGGCAAACCGTAGTTTGAAACCCGACCTCAATCAACTACCCGAAATACCTCTTTGTATGGGATACCCAAGCTGGTCGCCTGATGGAACAAGAATCGCGTGGATAGGCTATTTTCAGGATGATACATTTCGCCCCGTTATTCTCAATATGGCGGATGAATCAGGAATGATCTTGGATGAAATTGATGTGAACACTAGCAGTCAATTCCCCAGTGGTTGGAGTTTATACAGCGGATCGGGTGTATACAACTCAACTCCTTATTGGGTTGATGATGAAGTATTCTGGGCAGTGGATTACGAAATTAATATTCAAACAGGAGAAAAATCTGAGCCGCGAGTTCCACCCGAATATGATCCCAGCGTGCTGAGACCCGACGGCAGAATTTCCGCGACATTGCAAGACAATGGGAGCGTGGTCATCGCCGATGAATACGGCAATAAATTGAACTCCTACCCATTAAACGATCTATACAGCGGTGACTATGATTTTGCCGATACAGAAATGTATCGAAGTTACATTCTGGGCTGGAGTCCGTTAGCGTCTCCTGCCGGAGTTGTAAGTGATGCCGCTGTCGTGCAGGCAACCTCCACATCCCAGCCCTCCTTTTCCTGCCCCGGCGCCCCGCGCACGCGTCTGCAGGTTGGGATGACGGGCCGCATCACGTTTACAGACGGCACATCCACGTTCTTGAGGTCTGAACCCGAGGGCGGGAATAATATCGTTGACAAATTACCCGAAGGGACAGAATTTGAGATCATCGGCGGTCCCATGTGTGTGCAACGTCCGGGTAGAAGCGACGCGTATGTGTATTGGAAAATTGTCGTACCATCCAGAAAGAACAGATCGGGCTGGGTGGCAGAGGGCGATGCCAACAATTACTACCTTGAACCTTGGCCTTAAAACGATAGGAAATATTCGTCTTCTAATGGTCATAGAAAATTATTTCTACTTGCGTTGGCTTACCGAGCCGTCGCCGAACCGTCAAGCAACGAGTCCGCTGATAATGAAATTATCTGTAACAAAGAGATGTAGGGCAACGGTAGTTATGTCATTTGAGGAGGCGAGATGAAAAACTTTTGGATCGTTTTAGTCATAGTAGGCGTACTATCGCTTGGCTTCACAAGCTGTGGAAATTTTGCCCCAATTCAAGAAGTGCAAAGAACTATTGTCTTCAACGAAGATTTATCTGGAGAAGTCGGATTTGGCATTGCCTATAATGTCTCCGATTTTGCGATCCTGAAAAGTTCCTATGACGATCCCGTATCTTTAATAGCGGCCGAAATGGCAAAAATAGCGGGCTGGGGGGTTTACGACACAGTAGCGTCTGAAACTGGTAGTTATACGTGGGTAATAATAACCAGCCAGTTCAGTGACCCCGCAGAGTTCTACGACCTGCTAGTCAATGCCACCTCAGACGAAACCACAGGAGTCGGAGGCACAGGAACTGGTGAAGAACTTCCGCCCCTAAGCATCGAAAAGACCGATGGTTTTTTAAGAACGCGTTACAAATTTACATGGACATTGCTTGCCCAAGCCGCAACTTCGGGTACCACAAACGAAACGTATCCAGGTACTTTGCGGGTTCAATTGCCGGGAAGAATTATTGAGACAAACGGCGCCATTCTAAGCGACGGCAAAACTGTTTCATGGGAATGGGGAAAATACGACTATGTTCCCGTCGTTCTCGTCACCGAAACCAAAAACAACATAGGGCTGCTGTTGACAATTCTTGCTGCGTCATTTTTGTGCTTATCCACTCTTGCGGCAATATCAGCAATATTCCTTTTTGTACGAAGAAAGAAACAAATCAAAGGAAAAGTGTAAAACAATACCCATGAGCATGTAAGCTAATCAATACCTCCTCAACCTCATCACCAGCCGCGTGAGACCGAGCGCGGCTAACAGAACCAACCCCACCGCTACTTCAAACGCCAATCTATTGATTCGAATTACCAGACTTAACAGCGCAAGCCCAAGCCCCAGTGCGGCGACGATGCCTGCCCGCGCCAAGTGACGGCGTTCCATGCCGGCGATGTCATCCGTTGGCGCGGCGTAACGGAGGCGGCGGGCAAAATCGGAGAGATCCCAGCCGAGCAAACCGCCTAGTGCGCCGAGCAACATCCAGATCGTGGTGAAATTATTCCAAACGCCATACGCCGCGCCGAGAACCACAAGAGCAAAAGCGATTGATGCAACCCAATACAACTTGCGCCACTGGGAAAGAAGCCAAACGATTCCCAGCCATACAAACCAACGCGCGGGATCGGTCATGCCGGCTTGCGAAAATCCATAGGCAAGCGAGGCGCAACCGAGGAAAACACTGAGAACAAAGGCGATGAGAGTCAAGTTAGCCTCATTTGAGATACAGGATACAGGCTGCGAGATACGCGGTACAACGCGCGAGACTACTCACTGTGTACTGCGTAAAAAAACAGGCGGGCGCGATAACTTCCGCTTCACAACCTGATCGAACGGCTCTGCCACGTCCCAATCCAGCGCTTGAATCCCCGCGCGTTGAATTTTTTGCAAGAGCGCCGTTCGTTCCGCGCGAATGACCCGCGCGGCAAGCGCCACATTTTTATTCTTCGGCAGATACGACAATTCAAACTTGACCGGGTTCGGGCAGACGACCAGCGCCTGATACCCTCGCGCGCGCAATTGCACCAGGGGTCTCAAATCATCCTCGTGCAATGGCGAGACCAGAATGATCTGCGACTCGGGCGGGAACAACCGCGTCGGCAAATGTTCGAGATCGGCAAACACGTTACTGCCACCGGGACGCGCGCGCGCCAATGAAAATAAAATCTTTTCGCGTTGAAACTTCCCATACCCGGGAATCGTCCAGCGCAGAAACGCGGCATACACCAGCAAGCCCACGCGATTCCCTTGCGCGAGCAGGGCGTCGCTCAACGCCGCCGCGGCTTGCACCGAATATTCGAACAACGAATGCCCGCGCGCAAACTCATTCGTCCGCAACCGCCCATCCAAAATGATGCCCACGTCGGCGGCGCGTTCCTGCTGGAATTCATTCGAGTACAACACATCCTGCTGATGCGCGCTGACGCGCCAATTGATCACGCGCGGCGAATCGCCTTGTTGATATTCGCGGACTCCGAAAAACTCCGCGCCGGTACCGCCGACGCGCGCGGGGATATTCCCGGCGTAGACTCTCGTCCGCCGTGGATGAATTGCCACGTGACGGAGACGCGTCACCGGCGGGAAGACGAACAACTGCCCCTTCGCTTCCAACTCCACCGCGCGGCTGGTCACCCGTAGGAAATCGTTGACCTGCGCCCGCACGGATTCGAATCCGTAGCCTCCGCGTGGACCCGCCGCGCGATAGCTGAACGTGAACGATGAATCTTTCCGCAGGCGAATCAGATGTCCCGTGTGCCCGAAGCGCAGGGTTAAATCCGCCGGTAAAAGATCTTCGATCAACGCTTCATCGAGCGCGGAGCCGCGATTGATAATCGTCACCGTCACTGTGACCTCCGCGCCGGGCGACGCGCGTTCCGCGCTGAGATGCCGTGTCGCTTCGAGGTTGATTTCGTTGGGGGAAAACAAATATCCAGCGAGCAGATAGATCACGAGAGGAAGCGCCAGCGCGATGAACTCGCCGCGCACGGTGGCGATGCCTGCCAGCAGGAGACCATATATGATGAAACCAGGAAGTAGAGATCGAGACAATCCATTCCTCGACTAGTGGGATATGAGACTAAAAAACGATCAGACTACTTAACCACCGGCACCGGCGTCTTCTCCAGCGCGTCGCGGATGACATCGTCGCTCACCGAACGCGACATCCAATATTCGGGTTGGAGGATCACGCGGTGGGTGAGGATGGGCGTGGCGTAGCGTTTGATATCGTCGGGGATGATGAAGTCGCGGCTTGCCAGCGCGGCATTGGCGCGCGCCATTTTGAGGAAAGCCAGCGACGCGCGCGGGCTGGCTCCCACCGACACGCGCCGATCGACGCGCGTGGCATGGACGAGCGAGGCGATATAACTTTCAAGATCGGCGTCCACGTGAACCGACTCGACCGCTTCGCGTAGTTCCAACACTTGTTTGGCTTTCGTGATCTCGCGCAACTCCACTTCATCTTGTTGCCGTTCGCGCCGCCGGCGCAGGATCAGTTTTTCCTCTTCGAACGTGGGATGTCCTACCGTCAGTTTCAACATGAAGCGATCCAGTTGCGCTTCGGGGAGCGGGAACGTGCCCTCGTATTCGATGGGGTTTTGCGTGGCAAGCACAAGGAACGGGTCGGGCAGGCGCAGGGTTTCGCCTTCGATGGTGATCTGTCCCTCCTGCATGGCTTCGAGCAATGCAGATTGCGTCTTTGGCGACGCGCGGTTGATCTCATCGGCGAGGATAATGTTGGCAAACAACGGCCCTTTGCGGAGTTCGAATTTATTTTTCACGCGGTTGAAGATGTATCCGCCGGTGATGTCGCCGGGGAGAAGATCGGGCGTGAATTGGATGCGTTTGAAATCCAGCCCGAGCGCTTTGGCGAAACTGCGCGCAATGAGCGTTTTGCCAAGCCCGGGAAAATCCTCGAGGAGCATGTGCCCGCCCGCCAACACAGATGCCATCATCATTTCGAGCAGGCCGCGTTTGCCCACCACAGCGCGTTCCACCTCGGTGATGACCTGGTTTCCAACAGTTAATACATTTTTTATGTCTGCCACGTTGACTCCATGTTGTGAAGCAATAGTCGCGTCTGTCCGCCGTACATTTGCACCGCAAAGCCCGCAAAAAACGCCAAGCAGGCCTTTTTAACTTTGCGACCGTAGCGTGTGTCGCATGGCGGTAAAAATCTTCTCATATAGGGCGGAGAAAATCATGTTAGAAGCGGCCGTCGCTTTGTTGTGATTCCAGAAACTCCATCGCTTTTTTCACATCCAGATCGAGCGCTGTTTTTTGAGGGCGCGACAAATTACGCCAGCTCGCAGTTGGGAAGTCTGCGAACGACCCCTGCAACCCGCGTTCGAGATATTGTCGCACATCCTCGGGCGGGTCCCAGCCTTCGCCGGTGAGCGGGGCAAACGGCGCGCGCGGCTTGCCGTGTTCGCGCAGAGAGAGAAGTTGATGCGCCAACTTGCCGAGGCGGTTTGCCACCACCCACTTGAAGTACGTCCCTTGATTCGATTTCGCCAGTGCGCGCGCGAGGCTTTCCACCCCTCCGCGTTCCTCGCGCTGGAGGTCGATCTTTTCCCGTTTCGGCTTGATCTCCGGTAGGAGGCTGGTTCCCAAAACGAGCAGGGTAACCAGCGCGATTCCGATCCACCATATGGATTGATTGATCGAGCGATAAAACAACCCGAGCAACCAAAACAAATAAGCAAGAGGAATCACCAGCAGGTGGTACGCCGCCTCGCGGAACGGAAATGCCAGTAGGGCGGCGATCACCGCAATGACGATGAGCGCCGCAAGGTTACGTCGCGTCATGCCGGCTCCCCGCAGTGTTGCAAAATGGAGGCGAGACACGCCACGGCTTCGTTGACCATCTTCGGGTCTGATCTTCGCCCGCCATAACGCGCCGACTCGAAGAGCCGGGTGAGCGCGCGCACCGCGTCGGAGGGGAGTCCCGCCGCTTCAAGGTGTGAAGCAAATTCACTCGGCGTCATCGAAGCGTTGCGGTCGATGCTCTTCCGTTGCGAGACGGCGTCGCTCATCCGATAGTAGCAGTTGAGGATCACGTCCGTCGATTCTCTGCCGGCGGATAAATCCGCAATTGAAGCGCGGGCGATCTTCGCAATCTTCGCTTCGATGCCGGATGACGAGGTTTTGAGTTCCCTCCAAAAGGAATAGATTTTCCATGTGATAAAAAGGACAAGGGCGACCAGCGTGAAACTTAACAGATACGCCATCCACGAAGCCGATTGAGGCGGCGTGAATTCTGGAACCGGCGCCCCGCTCGTTATTTCGCCCTGCTCGCCGTTCAATGCGGAAAGGTTGATCCCGATCTGGGCGAGGATGTTTGGATAGCGCGTGAAGATAATGGATAATAACCAGAAGGTGAGCGCGGCTTGGATCACCGCTTTGAACAAGCGTTTTCTCAACTCGGGGGAGAGGAGCAAGCCGATCAGCGCGAACATGATGATCAACATGATCCAGACAAGCAATTGAGTTTGGAAGGGGATGGCTTGCGCGCTTCGGATGGCTTCGATGGCGGCGGAGCGCATACTGTTTGCCGCTCCGGCTCCGAAGGGTTGCCCCTCTTGAAAGTCCATGCTCCTTAGACCGGAGGCAAGGACCATCAACGCCGCGAGGGTGATCACCCCCAGAATGACGACCAGAATTTTGTTGGAAGATAAGGCGCGCATAAGGCGAAGGGGATTGTACCATCCCGGCTATAATCACCAACACCCTCGCCATGACTGAATCGATCATCGACTGCGCCAGCCCGCTCCATCCGCACGCCGCTCAAGGATTGCGTCTCTTCAACGAAGGAAAGTATTTCGAAGCGCATGAGGCGCTTGAGGTGGCGTGGCTGGAGGAAACAGGGAAAATCCGCGACCTGTACCGGGGAATCTTACAGGTGGGCGTGGCGTACCTGCACATCACGCGCGGGAATTACAACGGCGCAATCAAAGTGCATGGGCGGAGCATCAAGTGGTTGAAAGATTTCCCGCCCGTGTGCCGGGGAATCCATGTGGAGGAGTTGCGCCACGATGCGGAAGCGGCGCTCGATGAAGTGAGGCGATTGGGGATAAAGCGAATTGGAGAATTTGACGGATCGTTCTTGAAACCTGTCAAATGGCAGGAAACATCAGGAAAAAAGGTTTACACCTGCGACCGTTGCGGGAGCGAAATGCGCGAGTCGAATTGCAAGGTCGCCTGCCCGAATTGCGGAAATCGATTCGACTGTTCGGACTTGAATATCTATTTTGATTGAATCCGCTCACGGGGCAGGCGTTCCCACAGCGGACGGAATGGACATCGGCGTCAATGTGGGGGTGATTGTTGCGGTGGGGGTGGGGACTAAGCCCAACCAGCCGCTGTAGAAAAAATAATCTTGCAAAAAACCGTGTCGCTCCGCGTCCGTCATTATGCGCGGGCGCGAGTAATCTTCGAGGATGCCGGTCTCCAATTCCACGCTGATGAGTTTGCCGTCGTAGACCACATAGCGGTCGTAAAACTCGCGGCGGATTCCGGGCGGCATCCAATCCTGGTCTCCCATTTGGTCGAAGAAGAGATTCCCCAAACCGTAATGGATGAACGCGCCGCTGTAGAATTCCATCATCTGCGGGTAATGCGCCTGGCTGCCGCTCACGATCGACGCGCCGGACTCCGCCATCAAGCGGAAATCAGCCATTTGTTGCGGGCTGGGGCGCGAGTCGTAACTCTCGTTCCATTGAAACGTGGAGACGACCACATAACCTTGCGATTTCAACTCCGCGATCTTTTGCGCGAGATACTCAAAATCACACGGCGCGGCACCGGGGCGGAAGTCGCGCGCGGTGGGGAAGCGGTCCACATCCGGTTTGTTGCACCCGATGAACGCGATTTTATTTCCATTTATTTCGAATAGAGCAGGTTCAAGCGAATCGTTCAAGTCTATGCCGCCGCCGAAGTATGGAAGATCATGCTGGTTGTAAATTTCGATCGTCTCCAACATACCTTGTGCGCCGCGATCGGCGAAGTGGTTGCCGGTCAACTCCACCACATCCGCGCCGACATCGGTGAGCAGTTCGATATATTTCGGGTCGCTGCAAAACACGAGCGGACCCGTCGCATCGGGCTTGGGAAACTCGCACCCCGTGAAAAACGGGATTTCATTGCTGATGTGAGCGATATCCGCTTCGCGCAATACGTCGCGGATTTTTTCACCGGGGTACGTCACGCCTTTGTATTCCATCGTCACGGCAGTGGCTCGCACGAGGGCGGTGACGCCGGTGAGGATGACGGTGGTGAGTTTCGATGGATCGTAATTGGAGATTAGAGAATTAGCGATTAGAGAATTGGTTGACGACTGAAGCGTGAAGTCAACGACGAGGGGATACGTTGAAAGGTCAAAACTTTTTCGGATGGGCGATTGCCCGTCTATCGTCAACACTTTCCATTTGGGCTGGAGTTCTTCAAACGGGATGATCGCCCAGGCGGATTCGCTCCACGCTTGGTCGAGCAGTTCGCCCGTCGAAACGATTCGTACCGACGGGGAGGCTGGCGCGTCCCACAGGACGGTTAACGCGTCGCGTGTCGATTCTTCCATCAACAAAGGTTTCCCATTGAGAAGCGCGCCATCCGTCCACACGGCGAGGAGTTGATCGAAGGTGACGCCGTCTGCCACCGTTGGAAACGGCGCGACAAGCGCGTACACCCATTGAATTTTTGTCTCGCTCAACGACGGATTCGATTCGACGAACGGCGACGCGTCGAGGGTGTAATTTTGTAAATCTAAATTTTGCGCTTGTTGGCGCAGTGACGTGGGGACCGAGTCGCCGATGTGCGCGCCGGGCGCGGGAGTGAATGCGATGGGTTCGAGGGGCGGTGTTACAAAAGATGTTGATGTGGCAGAGGAGACTGGAGACTGGAGACTGGATGATGCTTGCGGGGAGCAGGATATTAGCAGGAGGAGAATAAGGAGTAATTGAATTTTTTTCATGGCGCGATGATTATAAACCGCAAACCGACCTCACCCCCTACCCATCCCTAATGGTTCAGGGGAGGACAAAGTTGATCCTCAACTTGCTTTATTGAACCGCGAAGACCGCTAAGGGCGCTAAGTTTTAATTCTTTCTTTGCGTTCTTCGCGCTCTTGGCGGTAAATTTTGATCACTGTCCGCCCTCAAACTCCCAAAGGGAGAGGGGATGCTCACGCCTTCAATGTAATTTCAGCCAGTGAAAATTCTTTCAATACGGACTCGTCCATCGTCACACCCAAGCCGTGACCGGTTGGAACGGTGATCGTGCTATCGTCGTTCAATGTGAATCGTTCGTTGGTGATGTCGCGGTGATAGTAACGATCCGAAGCGGAAATATCGCCGGGCAGGATGAAGCCGGGCAGGGAAGCTAGCGCGAGATTTGAGGCGCGTCCGATTCCCGTTTCGAGCATCCCGCCGCACCAGACGGGGACTTGTCGAGCAAAGCAATGATCGTGAATCGCAACCGCTTGACTCAACCCGCCCACGCGCGCGGGCTTGATGTTGATAATTTTGCAGGCTTTCATCTCCAGCGCGTAACGGGCATGGCGCGGCGAGACCACGCTTTCATCCAAGCAGATCGGCGTTTTGAATTCGGCTTGCAGGAGGCGATGATCCCAAATGTCATCTTCGAAGAGCGGTTGTTCGATCAACAACAGATTCAGATCGTCAATCTTCTTCAACACCTGCGCGGACTCGAGCGTGTATGCGGAATTGGCGTCCACTTGCAGGCGTAGATTGGGATATGCTTTTCTCACGGCGAGCGTCTCTTCCACTTCGCGCCCCGGCTTGATCTTGATCTTGACGCGGCGATAGCCCTGACCCAAATACGAATCAACCGTCTGCACGAGAGTGGAGGCGGATTCTTGAATCCCAATCGAGACTCCCACTTCAACTTTGTCGCGCGTTCCGCCGAACATTTCTTTCAACGACTTGCCGTTGCGCTTGCCCAGCAGATCCCACAACGCCATTTCGACTCCCGCCTTGGCGAGATGATGACCGCGAATCCGTTCGACGCGGGTTTGAAAGTCGTTCGCATCGTTGATGTCTTGTCCCAACACAAGCGGCGCGATGAAATCTTTGAGGATGTGCCAGGCGGTGCCGGTTGTTTCGTAGTTGTAGCCCGGCTCGCGCGAAGCGACGCACTCGCCGTAGCCGATGAGTCCGTCGGCGTGGAGTTCAATGATGACGCACTCGCGCACGGTCTCGCGCCCGAATGAGGTCTCGAACGGCGCGACGAGCGGCATGGAGATATGGTGGAGGGTGAGGGATGTGAGTTTTATGGGATATCTTCTTATCTGCGGCAATGGTGAACCGTTAACACGGCAGGTCTTGAACAACCCGGTCGATCATCCGCGGATCTGCTGACGGTAGCTCAGCGAAGCGATACCAATTGGCGCATAGCATCCGCTTTTGCTGTTGGGATAACTCCTTGGCGGTAATGGTCAGGTCGTATGCGGTTTGCCAGTCGCCGGTTTGGGCGAAGGCTTCAATGAAGGGAATATATTCCGCGCCGTATTTGGGGGTAAAGCCAAGCGCTTGCGCTTGTTGATATAGATCAATCGTCGCGTTCCAATCTTTCATTTGGCGGGCAAGGTCTGCCTTTTGGAAGAAATAACACCAGGTGTGGGCAGGCTCAGGTCCGAAAATGTCCGTGTCCGGCGAGGCAGGCTCAGGGTCTGGGATGATGCGGGACACGTCAGACATGGGAATCAGTCTCTGGCTTCCTTCGTCCAGTAAGGGGTCATACAGGTAGGCTGAATCAAGCATGCGCAAGCACGAAGAATCTGTCTGGTGAAAGACAGCGATGGTGTTGGATGTGTTCCCGTTGAACATCAAATTGCGAGCGGGTATCTTAATTGGGGTGTCTGGTTGGAAATATTTTTCGTATTCGGGCGTGATGAACATATATGGGATGATGCCGTCTTTGATTTGAAAATGATACAAGAGATTAACTGCCCACGTGGCGTCCATGTCGTGAGTGATCATGAATGATGGGTATCCAAAGCTGAGCACAGCCGTGTCTGTCTGTAAAGCGGGGGCGCGCCAATGGAGTTGCCAATAGAAATCGGGTTGGATCGTCCAATCGCGCCGATACGAATTTGCCATCCAAACTTGCGTTGCCACTGAAAACATGAGCAGGAATCCGAAAATCCATTTTTGTCCGGCGGTGCGAACAAGCGCAAGCGTGAGTCCGATCACCAGCAGGCTGGCGCCAAACATGGGGGCGAGGGTGAAGCGTTCGTTCCATCCGCCTGTGCCGACCTCTTTGCCGATTGCCCAGATGGGAATTGCGCTCGTTATGAACATCAAAAGTCCGATACCAGCCAGCCAGAGTGGGGAGGGGCGATTTAAAGATTCGTCCTCAGAGGTGTGGTAAAAAAAGGAAAACGCAAGCGCAAAGAATGCGCCCAGCCCGAACGCGAACCAGGCAAGCGGTCGCTGGAAGGTGAAATCACCGAAGCCGGTGATGGCATCGGTCCAGACTTGCACGGTTGAAAATAGAATGTCTAGCGCGCCTTTATTGAAAAAGCTCAGCAGGGTCCCAATAAAAGAACCTTGAAATGCGCCGATGGTGGAATTGATGCTTTCGAGGCGGGCGAAGGTCTGAAAGACATTGGGAAAGTATACAAAGCGCAGCCAGAAAAAGAATGCGGTAACCAGGATGTAGGGCAGGGAATATAGCGCGACCTTCTTCAGTAAGCGCCAATCTGTTTTATTTCCATTTGCAACTAACAGCCAGATCAGCACAGGGCGCGTCAATTCCAGCCCCGAAAAATATTCGATCGTGAAGAGGTGCATGAAGGTGGCGATCCACGATACAGGAAAGAGCAGGGTTGCCCACCTGGGTTGCTTGATCGCAAGCGTCATCAGGTATAGCGATAAGCCGAAGAGGAACAAGGTCATGATGTGGCGCGAAAACGCGGCGGATTGTTCTTGTTGGATAAAGCCCGGATACACAAGGACTAATGCGCCTAGCCAGTAGAATTGTTTTTTATACGGGGACCAAATTTGAATTAACGCATAGACAAAAAACAAAGTCCCTGCCCAGCGAAGCAATAACGAGGCAACCTGCCAGCCGATCGGCTTTGAACCGACCAGAAAATAGATCAGTTGATACGCCCACGGGAACGGTCTGTCCTCGGCATAGTATCCAAATTGAAAGGCAGAACCTAGTTTGGTGAAGAACATGACTTCCCAGTCGGACCAGTAATAGCCCAGCGAGGTCAATGCGTAGCCGTAGGAGGCAATGGCAATCAAAAATAAAGCCATTGGATAAAACCATGGCTTTTCAGAGATCTTCTTTAGTTTATCGAGACTTGTTTTCATATCTTTTCTTCGTCATTTTTCACTTTTAAGTTTTTTAATTTGTCGTCCACGCCAGCCGTGTCTGCGTGACATCTGCCGGCGTCGGGAGATTGGCAGATTATATCGGGTAGGGCTCATTTTATCATTGGCTCATAGGTAAAGGAAGCGTCTGAACGCGATAAGCGACAGGGTCGGATTTTTTTACAGCGATTTTACATCCCTGCCATACAGGTATAACCCGCGCGCCCTACAATTGTCATCGTAACCTTGAAAGGAGGTTTACTATGATGATGAAAATATTTTTCAAGAAAACCATGTTGCTGGCGTTGGTGGCGGCGCTGGGATTGGGGAGTCTGTTGGTGATTGGCGTTTCAGCCGCGGGGTCGAACGATCCGACTCCGCCGCCGCAGGGTGAAATGACCGATGAGCGTATCGAGCAAATCTGGTCGAAGCAACTCCGCGCGTATGAAGTATTGGGCAAAACCGAAGAGTTCATCGGCAAAACCCGACAGTTGCTTGACCATGCCGCCCAGAAGGGAAAGAACGTCTCTGCGGCGCAAGCCGCGTTGGATGCGTTTACGGATGCGGCGAAAGATGCCAAGTCGATCTATGCTACTGCGCAACTCCTTGTTGACTCGCACACCGGCTTCGACACGGACGGTAAGGTGACGGACTCTGAACAAGCCAGAGCGACGATCCGCGCGATGGGCGAGAAGTTGAAGGAGATCAAGGATGCGATGGGCGGCACAGGTAAAACCCTGCGCGACGCGCTCCGCGCTTTCCGTGAAGCCAACCCGCGCCCGGAGAAAACACCTACGCCGTAAATTACAACCTCTGCCACGGATTACACGGATTGATTATTCGCGCCGATCCGTGTAATCTGTGGCTAAAAGACTTTTCCACAAACTCATAATAGGCAGTACAATCGCCTCACCGAAAAAAACAAAGTGAGGCAGATTATGTACACATCCGAAGGTAAAAAAATCATCCATACCGATAAAGCGCCCAAGGCGATCGGACCCTACTCGCAAGCCATCCGCACCGAAAGTTTGATCTTCACAGCCGGGCAAATTGGTCTTGACCCCGCCACGATGGAGATTGTCCCGGGCGGCATCGAAGCGGAAACGCGGCAGGCGTTGACCAACCTCAAGCACGTGCTCGAATCGGGAGATTCAGGGCTGAACTTTGTGGTCAAGACGCTCGTCTTTTTGCAGGATATGAGCGACTTCGCCAGGATGAACGCGATCTATGCTGAATTCTTCCCGGAGAACCCTCCCGCGCGGAGCACCGTGGCGGCGGCGGGTTTGCCCAAAGGAGCGCGGGTCGAGATCGAATGTATTGCCTTGCTCAACCCCTCGCGCGGCGACTGATATTTTTTTAGCGCGAAGCGCGCTAAGATCACAAAGGTTTAAGAATTTTTCTTCGCGCGCTTAACGATCCTCGCGGCGACTACTCTCTACTTCCAAACCCTAGTCTCTGTTCTCTACCTTGAACGAACTCATCCTCCTCGTCGACGACGAACCGTCCATCATCAAGCTGGCGCGCATGTACCTCGAGCGCGAGGGCTTTCGCATCCAAGCCGCGCGCGACGGCGAGGCGGCGGTGGATGCGGCTGCGCGCGAACAACCCGCCTTGATCGTGCTGGATGTGATGCTCCCGAAGCTCGACGGTTTTGACGTGTGTCGCCGCTTGCGTTCTGCGAATCATCCCGCCGCGATTCTCATGCTCACAGCGCGCGACGAGGATATCGACAAAATTCTCGGTCTCGAACTCGGCGCCGACGATTACCTCGCCAAACCGTTCAACCCGCGCGAATTGGTCGCGCGCGTCAAGGCGATTTTGCGGCGCGGCGAGCATGGCGTTAAAGCGGGAAACGCCTCCACGATTCACCTCGGCGACCTGACGGTGGACCCAGCCCGGCGGGAGGCGCGAATCGGTTCTGCCTCCATCCCCAACCTGCGCGCCCAGGAATTCGACCTGCTCCTCACGTTCGCAGAGCATCGCGGGTTGGTGCTTACACGCGAACAAATTCTGCAAAAAGCGTGGGGCTTCGATTTCTACGGGCAGACCCGCACCGTGGACGTCCATGTGGCGCATTTGCGCAAGAAACTGGAGGCGAGTTCCGTGAAGATCGAAACCGTGACCGGTGTTGGGTATAAACTGGTGGTTGCCTGAAACGGTTCGTTACGGCATTGCAAGATTGTTCCGCCCGCCGAGGCGTACACTTAGGTTGGATTATGAACGAGCAGACCAACCCCTTGCCAAAGATCTGGACGCAGATGCACGCCGTCATTCAGGAGTTTTGGGCGATCACCGAGCCTGAGATCGAAGAAGTCGCCGTGCGTAACGACATCCCCTTTGAACTGTACCTGTACAGCGAATTGGGACTGGATTATTTCTCGCTCGTTAACTTTCAAAAGCGCGATCCGTTCACCAACCCGGAGAAATTCGAAAAGACGTTTACTCACCTCGATGTAAAGGGATGGATCCAGCCTCAGCCTGAGGATCAATACAAAGTGACCGAAATGGCGCGGGCGGGCGTCAAATTTACCATTATGGCTGGCGACGCGAAACTCCCGCCGCCCAGGTTTATGCCGGAGATCGACCTGGAACGACTCAAAGTATTGCTCAAACAAATTGTGCTGGCAAACGACAACGCTCCTGAGCCTCCGGAGAAATGGGCGATCATCAAACGCTTCCGTGTGGCGGACCGGGAAAGCCCGGTGATGACAAAGATCCGGGAATACCTGCTGGACTTGTTCGCCTATCGCGACGATTCGCACCTCGCGGCGGCGCGTCCGCACTTCAATCAGGCAGGCGTCGTCTGGAGCGTGTTAGGGGCGGCGGCCGGCGGCAACCCGGTGACCGCGGAAACACTGGCGGAACAACTCGCCTTTCGCGGGTATGATGCCGACGAGTACTCGATCGCGTTGCAAGCCGCGCAGGAGATCGGATGGCTCGAACAAGCCGGCAACTCCGGTAATTACCGCATCTCGCAACAGGGAGTCGGGTTGCGCGAGCAGGTCGAACAACAAACCGACGCATATTTTTTCGCTCCATGGTCGACGCTGAAGCAGGACGAACTCGATGAATTGCAAGTGGCGCTTCCCAAACTGCGCGAGAAATTGCGGGAGCATCGAAAAGCAAACCAGCAAACCTGACGAATCATTGCGGATTTCGCGAGGTTGAAAACCATACTCTGCGGTCGTTTCCTTTAGAATGTTCACCTCACTCCGTTCGCGCCTTTGGCTGAGTTATGCCCTTGTGATCACCGTTGCGTTACTGGCGGTGATCGTTGTTTTGCTTGCCTACTTGATTCGCAACCCGATCCTGTACCGCGAAACCTTGCAACGGCTGCGGAACGTTCAAACGCAACTCTCAGCGAACCCGCGCGAACTCTTGCAAGACACTGTCAAACTTCAAAAAATCGCCGAAGCAAATAACGCCCGCATTGTGATATTCGATTCGACTCACGCAGTTGTCTTCGATTCGCATCCCGGCCAGCCTGCCCTCCCGTTTCCGCGCAATACGCTGATCAATCGAAACTCGCAATTCGCCACTGATGCGCAAGGCGGATCGTGGTTGCAGACCAAGTCTCGTTTGCCGAACGGGAACGTGATCGTGTCTGCCGCGCCTCGACCCGCGACCAAATTCCTGAATATCTTTGCCGACGAACTGCTGACCCCGATCCTGCAAGGCGGTTTGATCGCCATGTTGCTCTCGCTCGTCCTGGCGTTCGCGATCTCACGCTCAGTGGCAGACCCGTTGCAGAAAATTGTCCTCGCCGCGCGGAATTACCCCGCCGAGGCAAACCCCGTCCCGCCGCGCGGACCGCGCGAAGTGCGGGATTTGGCTCAAGCGTTCAATTCGATGGTTCAACGCGTGGACAACAGCCAACGATCGCAACGCGATTTTGTTGCAAATGTTTCGCACGAGTTGAAGACCCCGCTCACAGCCATTCAGGGATTCGCGCAAGCCATTCTCGATAACACCGCCGATTCGCCCGAAGCGCGCAAGCAAGCCGCGCAAATTATCTACGATGAAGCCGGGCGGATGCACCGCATGGCGCTGGACTTGCTCGATCTTGCGCGATTGGAGGCTGGCACGGCTGACCTCAACATGTCTGCTGTGGACGCGGGGGTGTTGTTGCGCGGCATCGCGGAAAAATTTTCCTTGCAAGCCCAAAAAGCAGGCATTGACCTGCAAGTGAATATCCCAGACGATTTGCCCGCTCTCCTCGGCGACGGCGACAGACTCGCGCAAGTGTTTACGAATCTGGTGGACAACGCCTTGAAGTTCACGCCCGCCAATGGACGAGTTGCGCTGTCGGCAAAGTCCGCTGGGGCGTGGATGGACGTTGAGGTGGCTGATTCAGGCGTCGGTATCGAAAGCGAAGCGTTGCCGCGCTTGTTCGATCGGTTCTATCAGGTTGATCCATCCCGCGCGGGCGGCGAAGGTCATGGCGCGGGGCTTGGGCTGGCGATTGCGCGCGAGATTGCGCAGGCGCATGGTGGTAAAATTGGCGTCCGAAGTTCGGTGGGGCATGGGACGACGTTCACGATCCGCCTGCCGCTCGCGCAAAAGTAAAATGCCAAAAGTTTCCATCATCATTCCCTGTTACAACGAGCAATCCACAATTCAACCTTTGCTTGACGCTCTGCGTGAGCAGACCTTTCCGCGCTCCAAAATGGAAGTGATCATTTCGGACGGCATGTCAACCGATGGAACTCGTGACGAGATCGCCGCGTTTCAAAAAAAGTTTCGAGACCTCAAAGCGCGTGTGGTGGACAATGTTCAACGCACGATTCCCTCCGCGGTAAACCGCGCCATCGAAGCCTCGCGCGGCGAGATCATCATTCGGCTCGACGCGCATTCGAAGCCGTATCCCGATTACGTGGAAAATTGCGTGAAGGCGCTCGAAGCAGGGCGGGGCGACAACGTCGGCGGCGTGTGGGAGATCCACGCGGGCGCAAAAACATGGATCGCCGAATCCATCGCAGTTGCCGCGGCGCACCCGCTCGGTGTCGGCGACGCGCTGTATCGTCATGCGAAATATGCCGCAGAAGTGGATACAGTCCCGTTTGGCGCGTTCCGCCGCGCGTTGATCGAAAAAGTGGGGCTGTTCGACGAGTCTCTGCTCACAAATGAAGATTATGAGTTCAACGCGCGCGTGCGAAAGGCGGGTGGTAGAATCTGGCTCGACCCGTCCATCCGCTCGATCTATTTTGCGCGCGCAACGTTGTTGGAACTGGCGCGCCAATATTGGCGTTATGGTTATTGGAAGTGGCGTATGCTCCGCAGATATCCGAACACCCTTCGCTGGAGGCAGGCTCTGCCTCCGTTGTTTGTCTTGAGTCTGGCGGGGTTGGGGCTGTTGTCGATATTCTTCCCGTTAATGAAATTCCTTTTGCTTGGCGAACTTCTCCTGTATTTGTTCATCTGCCTAACGGCGGGAATTCAAGCAAGACTGCGATTGAGGAAGAACTTTTTGAGCGTGGGTTTGCCGCTGGCAATTCCCATCATGCACATCGCGTGGGGAAGCGGATTGTTGTGGAGCATGCTCGCCTCTGGTTTTAGGAAGAATGGCTGAAAATCTTCGCACCACCCCATTGAGGTTACGCCCCAGCGAGCATCGCGCCTTGTTGTTTTTCGGCGACCTTGTGCTGTCTATGATCTCGGTGTTTGCGGCGTTATCGATCTGGCGGGCGTATAACTACAACGTGCAATATCAGGCATTGCTGGCAGAGAAGCCCCCGATCCCCGAACCACGGATCATCGCAATTCTCAATACCAGGGTGGATATCGAGGTCCCATTTTGGTTTTATCTTCTGCCGATCTTGTGGATGCTTTTGCTGGTGGATTTATACGAGCCGTCCATCGCGGGGAGCGGGCGCAAAACGACGCGCGGCATTGCCATTGCGGCGTTTATTGCGCTGGCGTTGTACTCATTCATCTTTGTGTTTACGCAAGACCCAACCAACCTGCCGCGCGTCGGCGTGGGCGCGTACCTGATCTTCGCGTCGCTCCTCACGCTTGCCTGGCGCATGATCTTCATCCGCATCTACAAACGGACAGGTCAACTGAGGCGCATGCTCATCATCGGCGCCGGGCAGGCGGGGAAGACCCTCGCTCAATTGTATGAGACGCTCGGGACGCGCTCGTTTAACCTCGTGGGTTTTGTCGACGATGATAACCAGAAGGTCAGAAAATCATTTCACGGGTCGAAAGTGCTTGGCTCCAGCGAGAGATTACTTGCCCTGATCGACGAGCACCAGGTGACCGACCTTGTAGTCGCCATCAACGGCGAGATCCAGGGGAAGACCTTTCAATCCATTTTGGACGCGCAGGAAAAAGGCGTCGAAGTCATGCGCATGCCCATCCTCTACGAAGAGATGACCGGGCGGCTTCCCATCCACCACCTCGAATCGGATTGGATCATCCGCTCGTTCGTGGATGAGGTGCGTGTGAGCGGCATGTACGAATTGACCAAGCGCATACTCGACGTTGCGGGGGGGCTGGTGGGAATCATGGTTCTACTCGTATTGTTCCCATTTGTCGCCTTTGCCATCGTGCTCGATAGCGGTTTTCCCATCACCTATAAACAGACTCGCCTGGGCAAGGGAGCGCGTCGTTTTACGATCTACAAATTCCGCTCGATGCGCCAGGACGCGGAACAGCAAGGCGAGGCGAAACTCGCGGAGAAGGACGACCCGCGCGTCACGCGGGTTGGCGATTTTCTGCGAAAGACTCGGCTCGATGAATTTCCTCAATTTTGGAATGTCCTGCGCGGCGACATGAGTCTCGTCGGTCCGCGCGCCGAACGCCCCGAACTCGTTGCCGCGTTTCAAAAGCAAGTCCCGTTTTATCGCGCGCGCTTGCTTGTCAAACCCGGCGTTTCGGGCTGGGCGCAGATCAATTACGGTTATTACGCCTCTGTGACCGAGATGGCGGTCAAACTGGAATACGACCTCTACTACATCAAGCACCGCTCCCTAACGATGGATTTTCAGATCATCCTCCGCACCATCGGCACGATGTTGCGCCGAACGGGACGCTGATGAAATTTCTAGTCACCGGCGGCGCGGGTTTCATCGGCTCGCACATTGCGGAGGCTTTGCTCGCGCGCGGCGACTCGGTCCGCGTGCTGGATAATTTCAGCACAGGCAAGCGCGAAAATATAGAAGCGTTGATTCAAAAGAGCGGACGTTCCCTGCTTGCGCTCATCGAAGGCGACATTCGAGACGCTTCGCGCGTCGGGGAGGCTGTGCGCGGCATGGACGCCGTTTTCCATTCTGCGGCTTTCGTCTCCGTCCCGCAATCCATGGATGAGCCTCAGGAGTGTTTCGATGTCAACGTAAGCGGAACGCATCTGTTACTCGAATCGGCGCGACGCGCGGGCGTGAGGCGGGTTGTCCTGGCATCCAGCGCGGCAGTCTACGGCGAGTCCGCTGTGTTGCCTCTCCGCGAGGAGACACCGCTTCAACCGAAGTCCCCGTACGCGTTATCCAAACGCATCAACGAAATGTACGCGGAGTTGTTCACGAATGAACTCGATCTTGAAGTTGTCGCGCTCCGCTATTTCAACGTGTACGGTCCGCGCCAACGCCCCGACACAATGTACGCCGCGGCAGTTCCGATCTTCATTCAAAGATTGTTGGACGGCAAACCCGTCACCATCTTCGGCGACGGCGGTCAAACCCGCGACCTCATCAACATCCATGATGTCGCGCGCGCTAACCTGATCGCCTCAGAACATCCAAACGCCGCAGGGAAAACTTTCAACATCTGCACCGGCATCGAAACGCGCTTGCTCGACCTGCTCGAAGCGCTGTACGAAATTTTTCCCAACGCGCCGAGGACCGAATTCGCCCCACCTCGCGCAGGCGACATCTACCGCTCCATCGGAAGCCCGCAAAAAGCAAAAGATATAATTGGTTTCAGCGCGAACACACCCCTCGCCGAAGGTCTAAAAGAAACCGTCAACATCCTCCGCCAACAGTCTCCAATCTCTAATCACTAGTCTCCAATTCTCTCCTCATTCAATTACCACTTGCCAATTACCAATCCCCCCATGCCCTCCCGCCCTCCCCACATCCGCAACCGCTTCGTCCTCATCGGCGACATTGCCCTCATCGTCGTCTCGGTGTTGGGAAGTTTCGCCCTGCGGTTGAATGTGGAGGAATTACCGTTTTATTTTCCCGCCGTTGTGTTAATGAGCGCCGTCGCGCTTGTAATCAAAATTCCTGTCTATTATTTCTTCGGCTTGTATCGCCGCTTGTGGATTTATGCGAGCACAGGCGAATTGCGATTGATCACGGTTGCCGTCACATCCGCATCCGTGCTTGTCTCTGGCGTGATGCTTCTGCTCATCAGCGCGGGACGCGTCTTGCCTGGAATGCCTCGCTCCGCTTTAGGCATTGACTGGCTCCTCTCCCTCGTCCTCATCGGCGGCTCGCGTTTTGCCTTGCGAATTCTTGCCGAACAATCCATGACCGCGCGCGCCAATGGAAAGGGCAAACGCGCCCTCATCATCGGCGCAGGCGACGCGGGCGCGTTGGTTGTGCGTGAATTGCAAAAAACAGCGCAATTGAATCTGACACCCGTTGGTTTCCTCGATGATGATCCCGCTAAACAAAACCATTCCATCCACGGCGTGACCGTCATCGGCGCGGTCAGCGATCTATCCTCCGCGATTGACCTCCATCGCGTGGACGAAGTCATCATCGCCATTCCCTCCGCGCCCGGTCAACTTGTGCGCGCGATCAACGACGTTTGCCGCGTGAAGGGAATCCCCTCGCGCACGATGCCTGGGATTTATGAACTCATCGGCGGCAAGGTCAGCGTCAACCGCCTGCGCGAAGTGGATATCACCGACCTGCTCCGCCGCGAACCTGTCCGCATCAATGACGAAGCGGTGGGCGCGGCGCTTGAGGGTAAGCGCGTACTCGTCACAGGCGCGGGCGGTTCTATCGGACGCGAGCTCTGCCGCCAAATCGCGCGGCGAGATCCATCCGAACTTGTTTTGCTCGGTCACGGCGAGAATAGCATCTTTGAAATTCTGCTTGAATTGAATCAGGATTATCCAAATCTTACTCTCTCGCCAGTCATCGCCGATATTCGCAACGCGGAACGCCTCGCGCAAATTTTCGAGCAACATCAACCGCAAGTTGTTTTCCATACCGCCGCGCACAAGCATGTCCCGTTGATGGAAGTCAACATCGTTGAAGCGGTCACGAATAACGTCATCGGCACGCGCAACGTCGCCCAAGCCGCGCTTAGTCACAACGTCGAACGATTCGTGCTCATCTCCACCGACAAAGCCGTCCACCCATCGTCCATCTACGGCGCGACGAAGCGTTTGGCAGAGTTGATTGTTCTGGATGCAAGTAGACAAGTAGACACGGATACAAGTAAACACGTAAACACGGAAACAAGTACACACGGAAACACTAATACGCAGTACGCAGTACGCAATAATCAACACGCCTTTTCCGTCGTGAGATTCGGCAACGTTCTCGGCTCGCGCGGCTCCAACATTCCCATTTTCAAAAATCAAATTGCAAACGGCGGACCCGTCACCATCACGCATCCCGACATGTATCGTTTTTTTATGACCATCCCCGAAGCCGTTTATCTCGTGCTTCAAGCCGCCTCCATGGAAAATGGCGGCGAAACATTTGTCCTCAACATGGGCGAGCCTGTCCGCATCCTCGATCTCGCCGAAGATTTGATTCGACTCTCTGGACTCGAACCTCAGCGCGACATCGAAATTTCGTACACGGGCATCCGCGCTGGCGAAAAATTAACGGAAGAACTTTGGGATGAAGGGACTCCTCTTGCGAAGACTCTGCACCCCGACATCTTCCGCCTCGACGCGGACGCTTCCTCCTCCGATTTGAACCTGCCTCAAGCCATCGAGCGACTCTCCTCCCTCAGCCACACCAACGACACCGACGCCATCATCGCCCTGCTCGATGAACTGATCCCCAACTCCTCCATATCTGAGTCAAAGGTCAAAAGTCAAACGTCGTTTTTGACCTTCGACCTATGACCTTCGACCTTCAACTCGAATGATCGCTTCCATCACCGACTGGAATCATTTCCTCTCCCAACACCCCAACGCCCACCTCCTCCAAACAGGGGAGTGGGGCGAGTTGAAGTCCGCGTTTGGGTGGGAGCCTGTGAGAGTGATCAGTGGAGATGTCGGCGCGCAAATTTTGTTTCGCAAATTGCCGTTGGGGTTTACGGTTGGATATATTCCGAAGGCAATGAATAGTGATCAGTTATCAGTGAGCAGTGAACAGTTTTGGAACGAGATCAATTCTATTTGTAAACAACATCGCGCCATCTTCCTCAAGTTAGAACCTGATCTCTGGAATGACCAACAACTTGAAACCTGGAACCTGAAACTTGAAACCTCTCCTCACAACATCCAACCTCCCCGCACCATCATAATTAATATCAAAGATGATGAAGATACGATCTTAGCGCGCATGAAACAAAAGACCCGCTACAACATCCGCCTCGCCGAGAAAAAAGGCGTGACCGTCCGCGCGTGGGACGATATCGAATCCTTTCACAGGTTGATGCTCGTCACGGGCGGGCGCGACGGGTTCGGAGTCCATTCGCTGGAATATTACAAACGCGCGTATGAGTTATTTCATCCAAAAGGGATGTGTGAAATTTTGGTCGCTGAATATGAAGGCAAGCCGCTTGCTGCCCTGTTCGTCGCTCGCAACGGAAACCGCGCCTATTATCTTTACGGCGCATCCACTGATGAAGAGCGCAACCGAATGCCAACATATTTGCTTCAATGGGAAGCGATGAAATGGGCAAAAGCGCGCGGCTGTGAGGAATACGATCTCTGGGGAGTCCCTGACGAAGACGAAGCGACTCTCGAATCCAATTTTGAATCACGACACGATGGACTGTGGGGAGTCTATCGCTTCAAACGCGGCTTCGGCGGCGAAGTCAAACGCGCCGCGCAGGCGATGGATCGAGTGTACAATCCGCTTTTGTATTGGATGTATTTGAAGTTCGTTGGGAATAGAGAATAGAGAGCAGAGAGTAGAGAATAGAAAGTGGAAAGTAGAAGCTGGAATTCGCTTATTGCCACGTTGCCAAATCCACACTTCCTCCAAACCTATGAATGGGGACAGGTGAAGGCGAAGTATGGGTGGGAGCCTGTTTATTTGATATGGGATGAGAAGAAGTTATCAGTCATCAGTAATCAGTCTACTGATAACTGGTCACTGCTCACTGATAACTGTCTTGCCGCCGCGCTCATCCTCAAACGTCAAATACTTCAAAACAGTTTCGCCGCGCGGTTGTCTGTTTTATATTCGCCGAAAGGTCCCTTGCTCGATTGGACGAATGAATCTTTGCGAAACCGCGTGCTGGATGATCTGCAATCCTTTGCGAAGAAACAAGGCGCGATCTTTCTGAAATGCGATCCTGATGTTATCTTGGGAACGGGTGTCCCTGCAAGCGCGGACGATGTTGAAGAAAAAAGTGGAACAGCCATCACGTCGGAATTGAAGCGGAAGGGGTGGGGATATTCGTCGGGTCAAATCCAATTCAAAAACACAGTCGTGATTGATTTGAGTCCAACCGAAGAAGAACTCCTCGCGCGGATGAAATAAAAGACGCGCTACAACATCCGCCTCGCCGAAAAGAAAGGCGTCTCTCTGCGCGTAGGCAATTTAGCAGATTTATCCATGCTTTATAAAATGTACGCGGAAACATCCGTGCGCGATGGGTTTGTGATTCGTGATGAGGCATACTACAAAACCGTCTGGCAAACTTTCATGGAGCGAGACCGATCCCAATTCTCCAATTCTCCAATTCTCCAATTACCACTTACCAATTATCGCGAAGCATCCCCGTGGGACCATTTACCCCATGCCGAGCCTCTAATTGCGGAATTCAATAATGAGCCCGTCGCCGCGATCTTCGTTTTCTATTTCGCGGGTCGCGCCTATTATGTCTATGGCATGTCGCGCGATGTTCACCGCGAAAAGATGCCGACGTATCTTTTACAATGGGAAGCGATGAAGCGCGCCAGAGCAAAAGGCTGTAGCGCGTACGATTTATGGGGCGCGCCTGAGGTGTTCGATGAATCCGACTCGATGTGGGGCGTGTACCGCTTCAAAGAGGGACTCGGCGGAAAAGTTGTCCGCGCGTTGGGCGCGTGGGATTATGCGCCGAATCAATTTTGGTATCGGATGTATTCGGACATCATGCCGCGTGTGTTGGATGTGATGAGGTCGCGTGGCAAATCGAGGACGAAGCAGAATTTAGGCGCGTGATTTGATTCCAACTCGGTGGTCGAGTAGTCCCGCACGCGCTGAGCGGAGCGATAGCGAAGTCGAAGCGCGCGGGACGTATCGCGACCAACGATTTCATAAGCAACTCGGAGGTCGAGCGCAAGCAGTCGAGACCACAGGTACGCATTCAAATTTATGAAACAAGTTTGATTACCTTACACTTTAAGAATCGGGACGCAGATTTTTCTTTTTGAATCAGCGAAAATCAGCGTTTTTCAGCGTCCAAAAAGCATTTTCTGGAAGTTAATCAAGAAACAAGTTTTGCTTTACGGCGTGGTGGTCTCGATACGCTCGCAAACTACGCTCGCTTCTCGATCACCGAGTAGGATTGAAAGAGGATTTCCCATGAACAAAATTCCCCGATTGAACTTCGCCCATCTCCCGACTCCCATTGAAGAACTCCCGCGTCTATCGGACCATTTGGGCGGTCCGCGCCTCCTCGTCAAGCGCGACGACCAGACGGGACTCGCCTTTGGCGGAAACAAGACTCGCAAGTTGGAGTTTCTTGTTGCTGAGGCGAAAGAGCAAGGAGCGAAGACGTTGATCTCTGGCGGCGCGTTGCAGTCGAATCATTGTCGTCAGACGGCGGCCGCGGCAGCGCGATATGGATTCGATTGCATCCTTGTGTTGAACGGCGAGATGCCTGATAAGCCGTCTGCCAATTTGTTGCTCGATCAATTATTCGGCGCGGAGATCGTGACGATAGCAGATCGCACTGAGCGCGACCGAGTCTTGCAAGAAACATTCGACAAAGCAATTGCAGATGGACGCAAGCCGTATCTCGTCCCCTATGGCGGATCGAGCGCGACGGGCGCATTGGGGTACGCATTTGCGATGGAGGAGTTGATGAAGCAAAAACCTTGCGAAGGTTCACAACCTTCGCAAGGTTGCCCTGATTGGATCATCTTCGGCACCTCCTCAGGCGGGACACACGCGGGACTGATGTTAGGTCAGCGCGTGTTTGGATTCAAAGGCAAGGTGTTGGGAATCAGCATTGACGAGTCGGAAGAATGGTTGAAGAGTCACGTGTCCAAACTGGCGACGGAAGCGAGTGAAAAGATGGGGGAGCGGATTGAGTTCACTCAGGCTGAGGTGTTGGCAAATGCCGCCTACTGCAAAGCAGGCTACGGCGTCCTGACTGAGGCGGAGCGCGAAGCGGTCAAAATGTTTGCAAGGTATGAAGGTCTCTTGCTCGATCCCGTCTACACGGGACGCGCGGCGGCGGGGATGATTGATCTCATCCGCAAGGGGTATTTCACGAAAAACGAAACGGTTTTATTTTGGCATACAGGCGGGCAACCTGCGTTGTTTGCCGAGAAGTACGCGAATAAAATTTGAAGCCATCGCTCATCACGTGAACAGCGGCGTGTAGGGTTTTCCGCCTTGCCATTCAGACGATAACAATCCATAGACTACCAAATCTGCGAAGCGTTCTTTAGACCACCACGATTGGCGAAGGATGCCCTCCTGGGTGAAGCCTAATCGCTCCGCGACCTTCCGGCTGCGATCGTTTTCAGAATCACATTGTATCTCCAAACGATTTAATTTCAGTTTGCTAAAGGCGTAGGCGATCAGACTGCTACAGGATTTCGTCACAAGACCCCGCCCCTGAAAAGAAGACCCTAGCCAGTACCCGAGGCTCGCCTTTCGGTCATCCCAAACGAGACCATGCACGCTGACGATCCCTGCCAGGTTGTCTTGCAACCAAACGCCCGCCCGCAAGCCGTTATTGGCGGCGAAGCGCTCGAGACCTGCTTTGATGTACTCTTTGGCGTCATTCACGGAAAGCTGGTCGGTTAGCCATGTAAGTTCATCTTGCAAGTGATTACGATTTTTTTCCAATAAGGAAAAAACTTCTTCCGCGTGTCGTTCTTCGAGCAGGCGCAGGGTAATATCATCGTCGATTTTGTGACTAAACATGATGCCTCGTTTGATTACCTTACCCTTTCAAAATCAGGACGCTGATTCACGCTGAAAACGCAGATTTTATCCTTTTGAATCAGCGAAACCAGCGTTTATCTGCGTCCCAAAACCATTGTGTAAGGTAATCAGATGCCTCGTTTGATATAACGGATTTTTTCTTGAATCTCCTCACCCCTTCACATATGATAACTTCTCTGCGATCAAACCATCCTTCAACTTGAACACATCCATCCCGCGGATGTGACCGTCGCCCCATGTGTACGTCCAGCGCATGACGCAGCGGTTGCCGAAGCCGAAGATTTCCTCGATGTCAATGTGGGCGTTCGGCGCGTCGCGGAAAAAATCCTGCCAGAACTTTGTCACCGCATCTTTGCCTGCGTACCTCGTCCCATCGGGCGAGGGATCGGTATTCTCGAAGACGGTGTCGTCGCTCGTTAATTGCATCATGCCTTGAACATCATGACGATTGAACGCGTCGTTGAAGTCCATCACGGCGCGGACTGATGATTCGATTTCTGACATGCGGGTTGGGGTCATGGGGAACTCCTTGTATTAAGTTCTCGATGCAGTTGCACTGCATCGAGGTATCAAATTCATAATGTCATTCTCCCGAAGGATATCGGGACAATGTGAGCGACCACCGGGAGCGAAGAATCCCTATGTTGTGGCGGAGATGCTTCGCTTCGCTCAGCATGACATGCAAATCGTTCTCGATGCAGTTGCGCTGCGTCGAACCGTGCGACAGTGCAACTGTCGCGCGAACATTCTTGAATATGTATATTTATTGTTGCGGATCATCCTCGCGCAACCAAATATCTTGCGCGGGATCGTACCGCAAAAAGTAATCGGTTTGGATGCGTTCGGTGCCGGCGATCAAATTATAGTTGAACGCCGAGCCGCGCACGAACATTTCGTCGGCTTTGCGGAAGACGATGCGGCGCGCCTTGTCGTCGCCGTCCGCGCCCCAGCCAGCCATCGAGAATTCGAAGCGGGGCTTGCCGCGAATCATCCCGTCGTCCCCCAGCGCCACCGACCAAACTTCCGATTTGCGCGTCAGACCAAAATACAAACGCTTGCCCGCGATGCGGTTGAACACGCCCAGCCCGAACGCGTCTATGTTTTTGAGCTGCGACGCGACTTTGCCGGTATCCAGATCAATTTGAAAAATGATTCCCACTTCGGCGTCTTTGCCCGATCCATAAACCGACGCGGCGTATAAACTGTTTGTGTCGCAGTCGTACGCCAGCCCGATGATGCCAAACGGATTCTCAGGCGGCATCGGCGCGGCAAACGGCAAGCGGATATATTCCGCCAGTTCGCCGGTGTCGGTGTCCACTTTGTAGATCGTGTTTTGTTGTTCGGGCGGATTGTCGTACAGATTGACGCGCGGCGCCGGCGCGACGTAGATGTTTCCCTTGCCATCGTTGACCGGCGTGCCGAGGTAGCCCGCGTCGTCCCACGTGGGATGCTGGTACACATGCGTCAGCGGTTGCCCCACTTGAAGCGGACGGTCATAGATGAATAATCCCTTTAGAGTTTCGTTGGTGCTCATGATCGCCGAATCGTCGTAGCCCATGTCTTTGGCAAACTTCGGCGTAGACTGGCAATACGTCACGCCGCCGAGACCAAAGCCCGGCGCAAGTTTTTGTTCCGAGGTGTTGACGGAATAGACGATATAGCCAACCGCGCTGGCAACCAGCGCGAGGATGATTCCCCATAGCCACCACTTGCGATGATCCGCGCGTTTTTGCCGCGCTTGTTGTTTTTTCTTGTTAGCCATTGTTATAAATAATTCATCCAAAGTAACTGCTCAGGCATGTCGTTGCGAGGAGGGCTCTTGCTCACCTGCCCCGATGCTTTTCGGGGTCCCGACGAAGCAATCTCCCGGTATTGGGAGACTGCTTCGTCAAAACCAAGAGCGCCTCGCAGCGACATGTTCCGAGGCTGAGTAGTTACCATCCAAAGCAAAAGACAATGTTGGATTCCGTAACGCGACATTTATGTCGCTCTTGCTGAAGAATGGGCTGACAGGCGAGACGCTTTGCAGTCTCGCGTTACTGCTATCACAATGAAATATTCCTCGCTGAGCGAAGTGTCCTTCGACTGCGCTCGTCGCAACGAACGCTCCTCACTCCGCTCAGGATGAAATCCCTATCTTATGGATTCTGTATCGGCACAAACATTGGACCCATGTAGCAGGGATATTCTCTTGCCGTGTAGACACCGCGATCCAACACGGATTCTGCCCAGCAGTATTGCTCGCCGGGCGCGCCGTCGTTTTCGACTTGCGGGACATACCAAAGAATCAAGTTCGCGTTTTCGATGGATTCGTCGTCAATGAATCGTTCGGGTCCCTGTTCGTAATTTAGATTACAGCACGGGCCGATGGTGATCATATCCGAATCGCCTTCGTCGCGGTCGGGGTGGTCGAGGGTCACGTAGATGAACGCGTTGTCGCCGTGACCGCTGTCGCCGAATTGACCGCGATCGGGTTCCACGTAAAAGCCTGCGCCCGTGGAATCTTCGAAGCGATATTGGTAGCCTTCCGACGTCGGTTTAGAATCGGTTGTCAACTGCCAACCTTCGGTGGACCAGTTTTCCCAAGCCGAGTCGGCGTAAGAGGCGAAAGAGTTTTCCGCGGCGAGAGCGAGGCGAAGCACAGGTCGGTATGTCCCGTTTGTCCCGCAGCCGCGTCCGATGTTTCCAGCCGCCACGCGGAAGCGTCCATCGTTGTAAAACTCGAAGCGCTGCACGTAAAAATAACTGCACGGCAGGGGCCATTGCTCGCCCCAAAATTCTTGTTGAAGCATGAAGCCGACCACTTCGCCGTTTTCGATGATCTGTTCGACGGTTGGACCTTGAAACGCGACGACCGCGGCTTGACTAAAAATGGGACAGCCGACCGCGTCGCTGTAGCCGAACGCTTCGGTGGTGGAATAACTCACGTGCCAGTCTACGAGTTTTGCGCTTTCGAGGATGGCGCGACTTTTGAATTGCACGTCGGAGATGCGCAAGCCGTCTGAACTGGTGAGGATGAAATCCATGCGCCAATCGCCGCGTTCAAGCGCGGTTGACTTGTTGCAATATAACTGCGTGACGATGTCGTCTTGCAAACTGCGTTGTGTGATCGCGGGTCCATATTCGCCGACTTCCGTCCAGCGGACTCCGACTAGCACGCCGTCGGTCAAATCCACGATTGCCCAGAGCGCGCGGTCGTCGTCAACAAATGTTGGCGCGAGGCAGAGATGCCGCGAGCGTTGACAGCGCGTGAGGTTGAGCGCGGTCTTCGTGTTTTCCATGCGGGCATCGTCGCCGTTTGGTTTATAGCCCAACGCGGCGATGACTTCGGGTGATTCGCTGGCGATCTGCACCGCCAAGTCCACAAGATATTGCGGGACGTCGGGCTGGGTGTCGGGCATTTTTGTCACCGCCAAAAGCGTTTGATCGGTTACGCTGACGAACCCGACGGTCGTGAGATTTTTTGCGTAGTTGTACATTTCCACGCGATAACATTCCGCTTGACTGCATTGCGCGGTCGCTTCGGTGAGGTCGCTTTCGCGCATGGGATACACGCCGAAGATTTCGTTCCTCAGCGGCGCGTGAGTTGACGCGTCCCACAAGTCGCCTTGAAAGCGCGGATCGCGCGCGGCGATCTCTTGCGCCTGCGCGCGGGGCGCGTCCAGCCCGATCTGCAAAAGGATCGGAAGCGGTTGATTCAAAATATTCTGCACGAGCGTCGCCTGCGCTTCGAGCGCGGGGAGGGGATATTGCTGCGGGTTGATCGTCGCGCGCGGCACAACCGCGCCCGGTGAAATCGGCGTTGACGAAGTTCCGCCAGGCGCGGTGCTGCACGAGGCGAGGATGACGGCGGCGATGGCGATTATTGCGGAAAATCGGCGAATTCTTTGAATCACGCTTTGCTCCAATGTTTGATTGACGTTCCATGGCTCGCCATTAGCCACCGATTTTTTCTGGAGTTACTATTGCTCGTATAGTTGATGTTAGCTCGGAAACCAACTTTGTTCCACCAACTGGCGTGTTCTCGTACTCAATTCTTCGAATGTGCGCAAGATCAAATGGAAACTTAAGGTTTTCGTCTTTTCTGTAGATTATTAGCGTTTCTTTGCCCAGCGTGTGCGCTACTCCAAGCTCATACATGACATTTGGATTTAATCCAGTAAGATCGGCAATTATCAGTCTTGCTTCACAAATCGATTTCCAAATATCCTGCATGATTACCCTGTTAGATTTTATATCGTCGGCTCTTTTGCAAATTAAACTGAAATCGCTGTTTTCGACAGTAGGCTTAATTAACGTTGTGTAAATTTCGGTCAATTCATCAGTAAATGGCATGAGAACAAAAGCCAGCTGTAGATCAATCTCGTATGATGCAGGTCCAAATATAGGATTGATTTGTATCAGGTTCATTTCTTTTTCTACTCTTCTTAATTCAGATTCGATATAGGCTGATGCGATCTGATTTAGAGATGCTTCACGTATCTCCTTCTCTTGGTTAAGTAATGATGATGGGAATGAAATTACGAAAGAATTATCGTAGCCAAATTCCCATCTCGCATTTTCATAGATTTGAATTTGAGAGAAAGACTTGTCTCTATGATCAAGGTATAGGATTGAGGGCATTCCCGAGGTTTTTTCTGCCGCAACGTGTATGGAACTCTTATCCAGTATGATAATGGCATTGCAGGTAAGTTGTGCTCTTACAACTGCGCGTCTTACATTGTGAGCCGAATATTCTATAATTTTTTGAAATTCGCCAAGCAGTGTATCGATGGCCGTCTGTATTTCTGAAGGCATATTTCCGTCTGATACCCTTATACTTGAGTTGAACATACTAACTCCTAATGGTTTTATAGTCGGTTAACAATGTCTTACTAGCCACTGTGTTGGATTAATGCTAGTCAAAGAATTATACGCTCCAACTCACAAATGTCCTCCCGACTCCGCCCGATCCAGCACCCCAAGAATCGTCCTCACCAACTCCCGCGCCGCAGACTCGCTCAACTCTACCGCCACGCGCGCGGAGGGACCCTTTGATTCGTTCACGAAGTCAATGTTCAATGCGTGTTCCATCGGGGCGTTGAAGGGATGATCGTACGAGACATTCGCTTGCTCGAGGTTAAACCATCCGCTCGCGCCTTTGCCGCTTCCGTCAATTTTCACTTTTTCGACGATCATGGTGCACATAATGTTTTCCTTTTCATCTGTACTCGGTGGTTGAGTAGCCTGAGGCGTTAGCCGAAGGCGTATCGAAACCACAGGTACGCATACAAACTCTCGTAACAAAATTTGCTTTACGCACTGGTGGTTTCGACTGCTTGCGCTCAACCACCGGGTAGATTCTTCTCACAAAACGCAAACACCTTTTCCCATCCATCCATCGCTTGCTCTTGACGATACGCGGGACGGTTGTAATAAAAAAACCCATGCCCCGCGCCGTCGTAGCGATGGAATTCATACGCCTTGTTGTGTTTCTTCAATTCAGCCTCGTGTTGATTGACTTGTTCCGGCGTTGGGCTGGTATCGTCGTTGCCGAATAAGCCGAGCACCGGGCATGAAAGGTCTTTGGTCAAGTCTACAGGCGAGACGGGTCTCTTTGGCGTGAGCTGATCGGGAGACATCACTACGCCTCCGCCCCAGCAATCAATGGCGGCGTTGAAATCCGCTGTGCGGCACGCCGCGAGATAAGCATGACGTCCACCGGAGCATGTGCCGAAGATTCCGATTTTGCCATTGACGTATGACAGCGTGTTGAGATATTTTGCCGCGCCCGCAAGATCTCCCACCGCGGAATCATCCGACACGCCTCCATCCGCTCTTACTTTTGCCGCCACATCTTCGGGCGTTCCATGTCCCGCGCGGAAATACATGTTCGGCGAGATGGTCACGTAGCCATGATGCGCAAACTTATACGTGAACTCGCGGTACAACAAATCCCAGCCCGGCATGTGATGCGCCAACACCATCGCGGGAAATTTTCCGTCGCCGAGCGGACGCGCCAGAAACGCGTTGATTCGATCTCCGTTCGCGCCGAGCATTGTCACAGTTTCAGCGTGAATGCCTTCGTTCATATCGGTTGTGTATTGCATGACGTCTCCTGGAGGATAAATCTCTGGTGACAGAACATCGTCTGCCCTCGAACGATGCAACCCGATCTATTTTTGCGCCGGCTGGTTGCTGAACCCAAACGCATATACCTTGACCGGGCGATAATCGATGCCCAGATTTTCCACGCGGATGGTGTGCTCGCCCGGCTCGAACCCGGTAATCTCGATGTAGCCGCCGAAATAGGCGAGCGATTTTCCAAGCGACACAGTCGAGCCGCGCCACACTTCCACGCCATCGAACAACACCCGCGCCGAGCCGAGATAACCCGATCCCCAAAATTGCACGCCAATCGACGTGAAGGGGAGCTCCGTTGTTGCTTCGAGCCAGTCGCCCTTCCACCACAACACGCGATGCGTTCCATACGGAATGCTATTCTCGTGATAGCGCAGTTGAATTCCATCAGGGGAAGCAACGTTTTGATCGTTTGCCGCCACAAACACATCGGGACGAACATCAAAATAATGACTATCCCCGGGAAGAATGGTCACAGTGACTGGCAGGTTTGCGGCAGTTTCATTCGGCGGAACGGCTGAGTCTGAACACCCGGCGACTTCATTACCGACGCCGCCGCAAGATTTCCACGATTGCTTGGTGAGGTTTTCTTTTCTCAGATCGAAAGCACAGCCATCTTTAACCACCGTGAAGGACAAATTCCTGTTTTCCACTTTCCACAGATATTCGCCGACGTCCTGCGGGCATAAAGGATCGTTGAACAGTTTTACGCGGTCCCCTTCCACCGTGAACGATGCGATGCTTGTCCAATTCGTGATCTGGTAAAAGATTCGCATCGTACCCTGGTCGAATTGCAGTCGCCAGATACCGCCGGTGGGGCGATAATCCGCGCAACGGTAGCACGTCCAGAATTGCGGAGGCGACTCGTCCAACTTGGCGAATGTGCCGTCCAAATCGGACTGAGCCGGTTCGGGTAGCGGAAATGCGTGCGGGTACGGCGTGGCCAGTAACAACTCGTCCCAGATGGTTGTCGACAACACGCTCGTCGGCGCGCTGGCGGCAGGGGCAGGAGTTGCCGAGCGGCTTGCGCAAGCCGTGATAACGAACACAAGCAGGATCAGGCAGTTTATTCGCAGATCGTTCTTCACAGAGCATCCTTTCACAGCGGCGCTGATATAATGACAAGATTATATTCCAAACGTCAGGACAAATCAAAATGCAGGAACGACTACAAAAGATATTAGCGCAGGCTGGATACGGATCGCGCCGCGCCTGTGAAGATTTCATCACCGCCGGGCGCGTTCGCGTCAACGGGCAGCTCGCCTCTCTCGGCGGGAAGGCTGATTCGGCTGTGGACAAAATCACCGTGGATGGAAAGCCCATCGCCGCGGCAGAGCGGTTGATCTTCATAGCCTTGTACAAGCCGCGCAATGTGTTATCCACCGTGGAAAAAGAAAGGGAAGACAATCGCAAAACCGTGCGTGAACTGGTGGACGCGCCGGGGCATCTCTACCCCGTCGGCAGGCTGGACTTTGAAAGCGAAGGGCTGGTGTTGATGACCAACGACGGCGACCTGACCAACCGCCTCACACATCCGCGTTTCGGGCATGAGAAAGAATACCGCGTCCTGTTGGCTCGTCGTCCGGACGAGAAGCAACTTGAAGCGTGGAAGCGAGGCGTCGTGCTCGAAGATGGGTACAAGACCCAGCCGGTCAACGTCCGCTATGAGACCGGGCAAGGGAAAGGCGCGTGGGTGCGCGTGGTGATGGGCGAGGGGAGGAAGCGGCAGATCCGCGAAACGTGCAAGCAGTTGGGTCTGCCGGTGGTGAAAATTTTACGTATCCGCATCGGCGAACTGCGGCTTGGGAATCTCAAACCCGGGCAATGGCGCGCGCTCGACCCAGGTGAGGTGGATGATTTGAAGGGCGAGTCGCCCGCGAGAAAAAGAAACCGGCGTTGAGCCGGTTTCTTTTTAGTCAACTAACAGCGATCATTTTCGCCGCAAAGTCACAGAGACGCTGAGAAAGTCCCTGTAGTTTTCTCTGAGCTTAGAGACTGTTTCTTAAAGACTTTTTTGGACACGGACGCCACGGATTTCACTGAGCTTCACGGAAAAAACGTAACTACCCAGGCATGTCGTTCCGAGGAGGCTCTTGCTCGCCTGCCCCGATATTTTTCGGGGTCCCGACGAAGCAATCTCCCGGCGTTGGGGGACTGCTTCGGCAAAACCAAGAGCGCCTCGCAGCGACATGTTCCCAGGCTGACACAGACTTAAGAAACACTATCTTAGTCTCTGTAGCGTCGATGAGTTAACTTATCCGAATATCCCAAAACTTTTTCACGAACTTCCCGAGTTCGCGGCGGATCGAATCTTTCCTCAATCCGACCACTTTGAAAGTGACCAACTTGGTGTCGGCATCGGGTCCCGCGAACATACCGAGCGAAATGATGTTGCCTCCCGCGCCAGCCACCGCCTTGGTCAACTTCCCCAGTGTGCCGGGCTGATCGGAGATGGTTGCCGTGACGCGCGTGGCTTTCTGGCGCGCGCCCATCATCTCGAGGAAGATTTTGAACAAGTCCGTTTCCGTGATGATGCCGACCAATTTGCCATCGCTCATCACCGGCAAGCCGCCGATCTTGGCGTCTGCCATGATGCGGGCGGCTTCTTCGATGGGCGTTCCCGCGTTCACCGTGCGAATTTTTTTACTCATCACGCGGCTGACCGTCACTTTGCTCAACAAATAATTCATTTCCCACACGCTCAACGTGGTGACCGGGGATGGCGACGCGTTCAGCAAGTCTGTTTGCGAAACAATGCCGACCAGCTTTCCGTTCTTGATCACCGGTGCGCGGCGGATGTGTTCCTTGCGAAACATCGCCAGCACATCGTTGATGGGCGCATCCGGCGAAACCGTGATCACAGGGCGAGACATTCGTTCACCGACTAACATGTTTCCTCCGTTTCTGGTTTTTCATCCAACCTCATTATATGCCTGCGTGACGAAAAGAACGTCACCAATTCGGAGTGAGTTAGGTCATATTCATGTTTCTAACAAAACACCCGCAGATTTTCCTTGCGGGTGTTTTGTTCGCTTACTCTGCAAATTTTTTCAATAACCGCGCCATGTGCCGCGCGTGTTTGAGATACAAGTCCAGTCGAATATTTTCGTTCGGCGCATGAGCCCTGGTGTCAGGATGCCCCAGCCCGGCGGTTGCGACGGGCAAGCCCAGGTCGTGCACGAACGGATAATTCGGACCCGAGCCGCCGATCATCGGGACGATCTCCATGGCGAATTCATATATCTCTTCGGATGTTTCCACCACGGTTCGCACGAAGGGGTCGTCGGGGTCAGTCCGTGCGGCCGGCTCGCCGCCCAAAAAGTTGATCGCCACATCCTCAAATCCCTGCGCGTCGAGGTGAGCGCGAAGCTTCCGCACGATGTCCTCAGGTTTCTGGTCGGGCACGAGGCGGAAATCCACTTTGGCGGAGGCTTTCGCCGGCAGAACCGTCTTCGAGCCGGGACCTTGATAGCCGCTGGTGAGTCCGCAAATGGTGCAAGTTGGCACGAAGACTTCTTCCATTTTGAGATCGGTTCCGCCCGTCAGTTCTTTGATGAATTTTTTCACGCCGTAGCGTTTCTTGTATTCATCCGCAACATCGGGGAGCGCGTCCATCATCTCGCGGTCGCGTTGGGTGGGCTGTCTAACGTCATCATAAAACCCAGGGATGCGAATTTTCTCATCAGGACCCTTCAGCGTGGATAAAGCCCAGACCAGCCGCCATGCCGCGTTTTCGAAGATCGAGCCGCCCAACCCGGAGTGAACGTCGGCGCTGAGGCGTTCCACAGATAACTCCACATAGCAAATGCCGCGCAAGCCGAGATATTGCATGGGCACTTCGCGGTGATCCACGCCGCCGAATTCCCAAATACACGCGTCGGCTTTGAGTTTCTCTTTATTCGCGCGGATGAAATCGTGCAGATGCACGCTCGATGTTTCCTCCTCGCCTTCGACGATGAATTTGACGTTACAGGGCAATTCGCCGTCGGCATCGAGAAGCGCGTCGATTGCAAATAGACGAGAGGTGATGTGTGATTTATCGTCGCTTACCCCGCGCCCGTACAATTTGCCCTCCCGCAGTGAAGGCTCGAAAGGAGGGGTGTCCCAAAGTTCCAGCGGCTCGGGCGGTTGCACATCGTAATGGTTGTAGAACAAAAGCGTTTTGTCCGACTTGCCTTTACGCTCGCCGAACACCACAGGCGCGCCTTCGGTGTCCATGATTTCCGCGGTAAAGCCGCGCGCGCGGAGCATATCGGCGACCATCGCCGCGCATTCTTTGAGTCCGATCCCTTGGGCGCTGATGCTCGGTTGCGCCACCAGTTTGGACAATTCGGCGATGCTTCCATCCATGTTCTTTTCGAGATACGCGTCGATCTTGCTGAAGTCTGGCATGGTCTACTCCTTAGGGTCTTCAGATTTTTTGCCGTTTGGTCGGCGATATTTCGTAACTGCTCAGGCATGTCGTTGCGAGGAGGGCTCTTGCTCGCCTGCCCCGATGTTTTTTCGGGGTCCCGACGAAGCAATCTCCCGGCATGGGGAGACTGCTTCGGCAAGACCAAGAGCGCCTCGCAGCGACATGTTCTGAGTCTGAGTAGTTACGATATTTCTTATTGAGCTTGATTATATCGAATCGGAGGGATGGCAGGTAGTCTCATTCCAATCCCAGGGCGATTTTTAAACTGTCGATCAGCCGTTCAGTGCGGATTCGCCGCCCAGCGGCATTGAGATGATAAGGCGTATCGTAAAAGTAATCGTCGGGTAGGCAGAGTTGGTCGAGATTGGTAAGCAGAGGAATCGTCGTCTTGGTTTTGAGGCGATTAAAGAATCGGTCGAGGTGTTTCTTTCCCGTTCGTTCGCAATTTGTCTGACGGTGAGCCTGCGCTTCGTAAAAGACTGTCGCGCCGTTCGACAGGGCGAATTGATTGAAGTCTTCTAAAAATACGTATGCATCCTCGATCAGGTTAATAGGATAAACCGAGTCGGCGATCTCGAATTGTTTGTTGCTGTTTTCGCCTAAATGACCGATGAAATCGCCGTGTTCATTGAAGAGGTCTCCAGAATAGAAATTCCGTCCCGCTTCGTATGAAAAGCCGTAGAGATAATAATTCAACTGACGATTGACCTTGCGCTCCAGCATCATCGTGAAAATGGACGGCATTTGCTTGTACGGCTCGTGCAAATACCAAATTCGTTCTGGTGAGAACTCGACCCAGTCTGCCAGATATTGGGGTTGACCGTAAAACGATGCCTCATCGGTGAAGTTGTAATATTCGAGGCTGATAATGACGATGTCGCCTGGACGAAGATAATGTTTTATTTCATTCAATGGAGCAATGCCGAGCGCGACATGTAAACCGTCGTTGATAACGGGGATGCCGAGTTCCTGCTCCATCAACTCGCTGTCAATGCCAAAGGCGACATTCGAGCCGCCAACGATGATGATGCGCGGAGACGTGACCGTACGAAGCAATTCCGACTTGAGCAGGCTGGCTTGGTAGAGATGCTTTTCATCGGGCGGTGTGGCAATAAAGATTGCGGCAATCGTTAGCGCAATTAGCGCGGCGACCGCAATCGAGCTTTTTAGGAATTTCAGAAAGTCGTTTTTTTCTGTCATTTTAGAATTGGAAGTAGATGAACGCCTGTTCGACGCCAGTGTATAAAGTTCCTAACGCCAAAATTATGACGATCAACAGCGAATAAGAGACGTGCCGAATCGCTGGTTGTTTGAGATTGAATCGCGCGAGAAAATCTCCGCGATGCTGCTTGATCTCAATATAAAGCAGAAAGATCAACGCGATAACCGACAATGCAATTTCCGAACGTGTCAGTTCAGTGATGCTATTCAAGGATGCAAAAAGCCCGCTTACGAATCCCCAGAACCCAGCGCGGATGCCTTCTTGAGTCAACCTGAAAAATTGGCTTATGAAGGTAGTCCATCCACTGAAGAGGTGGGTGGTGATGTAGAACGCGTCGGAGAGGGTCGAAGCGCGGAAAAAGATCCAGGCGAAGCAGACCAGCCCGACGGTGGAAAGAAGCGAGAGGGCGTCTAATGCGGGAGAGAATCGCTTGGCGAATCCGCTTTCACGAAGACGAATCCAGCGCGGTTCGATGAAATGATTCAGCGCGACAAAGAGTCCGTGCAGTCCGCCCCAGATGGCGAACGTCCAATTTGCGCCGTGCCAGAGTCCGCTGAGGAGGAATGTGATGAGGAGATTCAATATCACGCGCCGAGCGCCTGCGCGGTTGCCGCCCAATGGAATGTAAACATAATCTCGAAACCATGTGGAAAGCGAAATGTGCCAGCGCCGCCAAAATTCCGAGATGGATTTTGCGAAGTAGGGGTGTTGAAAATTTTTCATCAACTTTATGCCCATCACCTGCGCCGAGCCGAAGGCAATATCTGAATAGCCTGAGAAATCGCAGTAGATTTGAATCGCAAAGGCGAGTGTTGCAAAAACAAGCGCAGGTCCATCGTGTCCTGTGGGTGAGTCGTAGATGGGATTGACGAACAACGCCATGCGATCGGCGATAACTACTTTTTTGAACATGCCCCATGCCATCCACTTCAAGCCGTCGGTGACGCGTTGGTATTCGAAGCGATGTTCCTCATGCAATTGATGCAGGATATTTTGCGGTCGCTCGATGGGACCCGCCACAAGTTGCGGATAGAACAACACGTATAGGGCGAGATAACCGTAATGCCGTTCGGCTTTCTGATGCCCACGATAGACTTCAATGGTGTAACTCAACGATTGGAAGGTGTGAAAGGATAAACCAATGGGCAGGATGATCGAAAGATTTTCGATGGGGTAGTTCCAGTCGATAAAGTTGGCAAACGCGGCGATATTTTCGTTGGCGAAGTTGAAGTATTTGAAAAAGCCCAACATGCCCACATTCGCAAGAATGCTTGCCAGTAATATCCATTTCTTTTTCCTCCCTTGCGTTGCCTCAAGCCCGATGCCCGCGAAATAATCCACTGTGATGGTGATGAAGAGGATGAGAATATATTTTGGGATGAACGCCATGTAGAAGTAACAACTCGCCGCGAGTAATAAGCCCCAGCGGAAGCGATGCGGCAGGAGAAAATATAAAGTTGTTACAACAGGGAAAAATATAAGAAAATGAAACGAGTTAAAGAGCATGGACTCTCAAGTCATTTTGGCGCGGATGATCTTCCTACATAAACAGCGAAAGCACCGACCACAACGCGGAGGCGGTCAGGCACATGGTAATGATCGCGAAAAGGGAGGTTGTGATTCCCGCCGCGCGGGAGCGTATCCAGCCTGAAAGACCGATGCCGCCGAGGAACACAAAGATCGCGGCGACCAGCATAAGAAACCCGCCGATCATGAGATTGTCTAGTTCGGCGCGGACTTCGTTCATCTCGGCGGTTGCGGCAAAAGACAACACAAAGACGATTAACGAATACGTAAACAGCACCGTTGAAATCGAAAACACGATGATCGAAGCGGTAACCAGCTTGCTTTTATTTTCTGTGACAAGAAATTGGATCACGGCGGTTAAACCGAAGCCTGCCAGCAAGCCAGCCAGCGTGGCGAACGCGCCAGCCTCTGCTAAATAATTTTCTACGGTCATGCGATCTCCTTTTGTAGAACAATTCCGAAATGGTCTTTCAAGAGTTTATGATATTCGTCTTGCGATTCTAAAGTCCGTTTCGCGCGCTTGCCGTTCCTCGTTACGGTCAACCGATCACTCTCCAGCGAAACGCGCCCGTCATCTGTTGCGCGCGAGATGATGCTGTGTTGAGTAAAACTTGTATTCGGCGATGTTTGGTGATAGAGGCATCCCGCTTCATAATCCTGTGGAAAAGTTCGCGGCGTAACATCGAAAAAATATTGACGTTCCCATGCGCCGTCGTAATTTTTCTGCCATGCGACAAATCCGTCGGATATTTCTTCCAGTCGATACGCGCGCAATCCTCGCGCCTGTTCGCCGCGCTCCTCGAAATTGAGCGGCTCGATGAACGAATCGCCGAACCCCACGTCCGCCAGCCAGCGCGTGGACGAATCGGGAATCTTCACCAACAACGCCAGATGGTCGAACTCGATGCCGCGCTTCCCTTCTTTGTTGAACACGCGCCCATTCAAATAAGCGACCTCAAACCCGATCTGTTTTAACAACCACGCGAAGAGACCATTGAGTTCGTAGCAGAACCCGCCGCGTTTGTTGACGACGATCTTGTCCCAAAGAGACGCCTCGTCAATGTGAATCGGACGTTTTAGCGCAATATCCAAATTTTCAAATGGGATTGCCCGCATGTGCGCGATGTGCAAGCCGCGCAACGTATCAAAATCGGATTGGACTAAACCTTGAAAGTGGATTCGATGCAGGTATGTTTGGATGTCCATGCCGCTGAATTATAACGGTTCATTCGCAGGGACGGCTGATTCAGTTTTCTTCGGGCGGCTTCACAGCCCGAAACTCACGGAAGAGTAACAAGTCGTAGATGATTTTCAGTCCGCCCGCCAAAAAGAATGGGAGGCTCAACAGCGCAGGGATGCCGAAAAAGAATCCCGTGAGCAGAGGCGAAACGGACGCGCCGACCGAACGCGCGATGGCGGTAACGCCCGAAGCGGCGGATCGCTCGTCGGGGGCGACAACAGCCATCGTGTAGGATTGACGCGTCGGCACGTCCATCTGCGAGATGCTGAAACGGATGAGAAGGACTCCGATGGCGAGGGGGAGAGTCGGCATGAGCGGAATCAGAATCAACAGAATGTTCGAGGGAATGTGCGTGAAGACCATCGTGTTGATGAGACCGAATTTGTTGGCAATGCGAACGGCGAGCAATGCCGAAATGCCCGCGAGGATATTCGCGCCGAAGAAGATACTGCCGAGCGTCCCCGCGTCCACGCCGAAGCGGACGAAGAACCAGTAGGCGAACATGCTTTGCACGAGCAAGCCGCCCGCGAACGCGTCGAGTGAGAACAACGCGCTGAGTTTAAAAACTACTTTGCGCGACTGATGCAGACCAAGCACGCGCTTGATCGAGTCGGCTTGTCCTTTCACTTCGATGGATTGCGAAACGTTGAAGAACAATAGGAAAAGAATGAATCCGCCGAGCGCGTAGCCCATCAAAACGAAGCGATAGGATTCGAGCGCTGTCCAGCCGCTGAGTTGTAGAGACTGCGCGAGCCATCCTCCAGCCAGCGCGCCCGTTGCGGTTGCAAACGAGCCGACGAGGTTGTACCATGCGAAGAAGTGTGTCCGCTTTTCGTTCGAGATCAATTGTGTGAGGCTTGCCTGCTCCACAGATAAAAACGGACCGATATCGCTCCCGCCTGGGCTGATGACGCCGATGATCGCCGCGAGCGCAAGCAAGGCGAAGTTTTTTGTCAGCACAAAGCCGATGCCTGCCCCCATCATCAAGACCGCGCCGATGAGCAATGTCCGTTTTCTGCCGAACCGATCTGCGGAGGTGGTGAGCCACAACGAAATGACCGCGTCGCCGAGGAGGGTGAGCGTGAAGAGCAGTCCGATCTGTGTTTCGGTGAATCCTGCTTCGGAAAGATATAGCGCGAGGATGACGGAGAGAAACCCGTAACAAAACAAGCGGATGATGCGTGTGGAGAAGAGGATAGTGATATTGGGGTTCATGTTACACGGATTGTAGGACTGCGTAGCATATCCCCACGATTATCGTTCCAATCGCAACTCGCGCCACATCCGCTTTGAGAAATGTAATCAAAGCAAAAGCAAGCAAAGCAATGAGGATACTTGGCGCGCCGACCAGCGCGCTTGGAGCAAGTTCCAACGATACAACCAGGATGACTCCAACCACTCCCGCGCTGATGCCTGCCAGAAAAGCCTGAACGGAGCGATTGTTTTGTGCCTGTTCAATATACTTCGCGCCCAGGATGACAAAGACGAAGGATGGCAAAAAAACAAAGAATGTTGCAATGACCGCGCCTGTAACACCGCCCGCCAGATAACCGACAAACGTGGTGAACAACATAAACGGTCCCGGGCTTGCCACGCTGAGCGCGACGCCGTCTAAGAGTTGCTCGGCGGTGACCCAGTGGAACTGATCCACCGCGCCGCGCTGTAGAAATGCAAGGGAGGCATACGCGCCGCCAAAGCTGAACAGTCCCGTTTTGAGGAACAGCCAAGCCATTTGAATCCATTTGTCATCGGCAAAGAAGGAGTCTTTCAGATTGGCTATGAAAACAGGGATTAAACCCAATGATGCGTTCAAACGAGGAGCGCCCACTGCAAGGAGTAAATTTACGAGTCCAGTAAGGAAGAGGACGACGAGAAAGTCAATTTTGATAAAGAGCATGGCTAAAGTGGCTATGCTCAAAATCGCGGCAAGCCGCGCGTTTGTAATTGCGGCTTTACCTAACTTGATAATCCCCGCGCCGATGATTCCAAGCACGGCGGGCTTCAAGATGTATAAGACATCATTCACTTGCGATAGATTCCCATACGTGACGTACAAATGGCTAAGGATGATCATGACCAACGCGCCAGGGATGATAAAGGTCAACCCTGCCAGAATTCCGCCCAGAATGCCTTTCTTGAGGTAGCCCACATAAATCGCCAATTGCAACGCCTCGGGCCCTGGCAGCATGTGGGTGAATCCCATGATCTTGACAAAGCGATCTTTTGAGAGCCATTGACTTTGCTCGACCATTTTGTTGTACATCATGGTAATTTGCGCGACGGGTCCCCCAATATTGATGAAGCCTAAAAGCAGAAAATATAGAAACACCTCGCGGCTGTTCGGTATTTTTTCGGACGTTTCCCCGTTTTCCATTTAGGCTCTGTCTTTCTGTTCAGCGATAAGCCGATTGATTCTTTCCACAATCGCATCCCGCGCCTTTTCGTAATCTTCGCTCACAGGCGGAACGCCATCCCACGTTTCAATGTTGGCTTTGTTTCGATATTCTTCAGGCAGTTCGCAAAACGCGACAACGCGTTGAGCAGATTCAACATCTGTCAGCGACAACTTCTGCGGGATAGATTCGGTCGGTGTCAAACCGTCCGCTTGTAAGCCAGTGATTGTTTTGGGTGACAATTCCTCGTCGGGGTTTGTGCCGCGCGCGATGGCGCGGACATCAAGATTCTTTTCGCTTGCCAGTTTGTTGAAGTGTGCCGCGGCAATGACGCTTTTCGCCGCGCCGTGTTCACAGACAAATAGAATAGTTTGAGGTTGGGGCATGATTTCATTTATACCAGAACTCGGAAGTCTGTAAGACTTCCGAGTTCTTCGTAATTGCAGAGTTCCAGTTCACCACTGTCATCTCAAAGCTTTCATTACTTTTCCCGCACTAACAATCTTGCTGTTTTCACCTTCACGCATGGCTTTGACTAAACCGGTGACTTCGTTTTTACGTGCCAGCAACCTCTCACGGATACCCGTTTGGTCAAATCGCTTTAGATTTTCCTGTTTTACCGCTTGCGCCCGTTTTGCGCGCTTTTCGAGATATGTTTCCACTTCATCGCGGTTTTGCAGATAGTAACTGATCGTTGCGTAAATATCCGACAAATCAAGCGATGGATACTGTTGAGCGATTTCCTCTGCTGTTGCGCCTCTTGCAAAGGCTCGAACAACTGTGTCTAGGGTAACCCGCGTCCCGCCGACCCGCGCTACGCCATCCTTGTTGAGGGTGAGTGGGAGGGGAAGGGGTTGGATATTTAGCATGGTTGCCATGACTTTATTTTACTCTATTCTACATCCCCAACCAGCTTCCCGCATCCCTCGGCAAATTGGTTGGCAGGCCTCACGGGTTTCCAAAACCTGTGAGATCGAAACTAAACTTCCGATTCAAACTCATCGTCAATCAATTTTGCCAACTTCTTTTCATCCATCTTTGTTTGGTGGAAATCTTCAAATCCCTTCAAACCGCCGAACATATTCAGGACTTCATCTCGTTTCAACTTTGTCTCGCCTGTTCCCGTCAGCGCGTGATACGAAGACCATTCCCAATTGCGGAAGTCGTCTACAAATCCGTGTTTCTGAGGGTTGTAGTGGATGTAGAAGATCAAAGTCAAGAAATACGAGTCGTTGGTGACAGGGATTCGTCCAAACCGCTCCTCGAACAGGCTTCCCGTCCGTCCATATCCTTTGTTGATGGCTTTAGCGTACGCGTTGAAAAAGTTCGAGAAGGCTTGAGATGGATTGAATTTCTTTTCAGTTCCCAAGACCTCACAGGTTTTTAAAACCTGTGAGGTCTGTTGTAAATACTCCCGATACTCCTCCTCTGTTTTGATCCTCCCTGCAACGTGAAAATGGTTCCTCAACAAGCAATAGGCGTATGTATCTGCAACAGGCGTAATGTGCTTGTCGTATAAGGAAAGAAAGTACGGATAATTCCGTTTTTCAAGAAACAGATTTTCACCGTTGTTGCCGCGATTGTAAATGTGATAATACATGCCAGGAACAAGAGGAGTAGTTGTGTGTTTCATATTTTCCTAACTACGAGACCTCACAGGTCTTTAAGACCTGTGAGGTCTATCTATTCTAACCTAACCAACCTCCCGCTTCCCTCGGCAAATTGGACGCGGGACCCTGCCGCGCGGTACACGGAGGTAACGACTCCAAGAACATCCTGCCGTATTGCTTGGTCAGCACGCGGCGATCCAAAATAACGACTACGCCGCGGTCGGAGGCAGTTCGAATCAAGCGACCAAAGCCTTGTCTGAATTTCAGAATCGCTTCGGGCAGATAATATTGATTGAACGAGTCTTCGTACGTTTCAGAGCGCGCCGCGATGAGCGGGTCGGTGGGGACATCGAAGGGGAGTTTGGTTATCACCACAACGGAAAGCGACTCGCCTGGCACGTCCACGCCTTCCCAGAAGGATTTGGTTCCGAGCAATACCGCGCGTTCTGTCGCTTTGAACGATTCGAGCAACGCGTTCGGTGACGCGCCATCGCCTTGTTCATAGACGTAAATGTCGTCGCGCGCCAGCGGACCTGTGATGGCTTTGGCGGCTTTCTTCAACGCGGTGTAGGATGTGAACAGCACGAGCATCCGTCCGCCTGTGGCTTTGGCGGTGTCAATCAGTGTTTTGTTGAGAACTTGTTCGTAGCCGTTTTGATTCGGTTCGGGGATGTCGTTGGCAATGTACAATAACGCCGCGCTTTCATAATCATACGGTGAGCCAAGTTGCATCTCGTCGGCTTCGTCCGCGCCGAGGGTGTTGCGTAGATATTGAAATTCGCCGTGTGTGGTCAACGTGGCGGACGTCAACACGACGGAGCGTTTCTCGTGCCACAGATTTTTTTCAACGAGCGATGCAACACTCAACGGCGCGGCGTTCAACGACAAGCGATTTTGATTCGGCTGGACTTCGATCCAATAGACCATGCCTTGAATCGGTTTGCTGATCATGCCTGAGATATTCGCTTCGGCTTCGGTCAGCCTGCGGACGACGTTGCTGATGTCGCCCATCACGTCTTCGAGATTGTCGTGTCCCTCGGCGTATAAATCTGCGGCGGCTTTGTAGATGATCGCTAGCTCGCCAAGTAAATTTCGCAACGTCTCACCTGTTGCGTCCCATGCCATTTCCACTTCATCCCAAAACGGAAGCGTGCGCGTCGCGGGCAACACGCGCGCTTGCCATGCGTAATTCGATGGCGGTTGCCCCTCGCGTTGCAAGCGGGCGAACTCGCTCAACACATTGAAGAACTCGCGGTTCATCTGCTCGATGCGGAACGCCATGTCTGTGGCGTGACTCACATTTTTTTGAAGCAGGCCGAAGTCCGAGGGGCGAAGCGTGTTACTCGTCTCGCCGAGCAATTTTCCAAGCGCTCCCGCGTTCGATCCGCCGACTTCTTTCATCATGCGGTCCAGGTCGTATTGATTCAAGCGAAACGACATCGCGTTCGTCGTCGCCGATTCCAAATGATGACCCTCGTCAATGATGAGATGCGAATATTCGGGCAGGACTTTGCTGCCCGTGGCGACATCCGACAGCAACAGCGCGTGATTGACGACCAGCACATGCGCGGATTGCGACGCGGTCTTGGCGCGATGAAACGGACACGCGCCGCCCATGCGTTTGATGCACGTCTCGGACGTGCACGCATCATCCTCCGCCGACAGTCTATTCCACGCCTCGCGCTCGGTCGGTCCCGTGAGATTTAATTCGCTTCGATCTCCGCTCGAATTATTTAATTGCCAGACCAACACTTTCGCCAGCACACGCATCTCGTCCGTATTGCGCGGATACGATTGGCGCATGTTGTCCACCTTGCGCGGGCAAAGATAATTCGAACGCCCCTTCAACACCGAAAAACGAAAATCAAGATTCAACGCCTGACTTAAATTCGGCAGGTCGCGTTGAATGAGTTGATCTTGCAAGTTGATCGTATTCGTCGAAACGACCACGCGCGTGTTATTTTGCAACGAGAATAACGCGGCAGGCACGAGATAGGCAAAACTTTTTCCAACGCCCGTTCCCGCTTCGACCATCAAATGATTTCCGTACGACAACGCGTCTGCCACCATACGCATCATCGCCACTTGTTCGGGTCTCTGCTCGAACGACTCAAAGTATTGAGAGAACGGCCCGCCGTATTCCAACACGGAGGCGACTTCATCGGTGTTGAGCGGTTTCGGCTCATCGGGGTTATCCAACGACGGAAAATTCGAATCGTCGAACCGCGCCGCATGATTATTTTTCTTCGATATTTTCTTCGCTTTGATGCCCTCTTTCGCTTGCGACCCCAAAACTTGTTGGAAGACCCAACGACCGTCCCATTCGACGATGGGTTCGCTGAGGCGCACAATTTCATCCACCAACTCGCGCGGAAGTTCGCGCGCCAACTCGAATAATTTGTTGAACGCCGCCATCGTCACTTTAGCGTCATCGAGCGCGCGGTGGGTGGCAGGTAATAAAATTCCCAATTGCTTGCCGAGCGCGCCGAGATTGTATCGGCTCGCGGCAGGCATGACCACTGCCGCGATCTCGTACGTGTCAATCACTTCGTTGTTGTGAAGGATGCCCGCCTGCTTTTGTAAAAACCCTAGATCAAAACGGATGTTATGTCCCACCACGGGCGCGTCGCCGACGAACGCTTCCAACTCGTGGATGATGTCGCGCAGTTTCGGCGCGTTGCGCGTCTCGGCGTCGCTGATGCCCGTCAGCCCCGTGATAAATTCTGGGATGTGCCTGCCAGGGTTGATGACCGATGTCCACTCATCTTCGACGCGATGCCCTTTAAATTTCACTGCTCCGATCTCGATGATTGCGTCGCGCTCGTCGTTTAATCCTGTTGTTTCGATGTCTATGGCTACGATTGATTGCATGAGGTTATTTTATTCTTTCGTTTGAATGGTAACAGGTTCAAAACTATGAACCAGCGAATCTAAGTTTGCTAACAGACCGATCCATAATAGTAAACGGAATATCTCAACATAGGGAAATATATGGCGATGAATTCCGATGTTGTCTCCGAAAAAACTCAACAGCACGGATACGCTTCCGAAGAAAAACATCCACACCGCAAACCAGGTCCATGCCCACGCCCTGCCAGTTGAAGATTTTAGGCTGTTTATCAACATAGACGCCACGAGGATGAAGTCAATTAGAAAAACAGCATTCGTTTCAGGGTGAACGATTCTTCCCATGTCCAATAGGGTTTTTCGAGAACGGATTTCCGCAGTGGTAAAGTAGGGTTGAACAAAATCTTCAGATAAATAGTCCGAACGCTCCATGAGCGCAGAAAGCGCATATCGCGGGTGGGTTGCAAGAAATATTCCATAGGATCTGAATCCGCGCGTGTTGAACCATTCCGAATACTCAAGGCTGGATGGGTCGCGCGGCATATCAAAGCGGGTGACAAAATAATTTACCACGCCTTGATCTGTAAAGACACGACCGTCCATCACATGGAACAAGGGAAGTTCCCATCTCGAACTTTTCTGTGTCGTGTACATCCCTAGGATAAATATTCCGCTGAGTATATACACAACTATTGGAATACTGTTGGTGAGGCGTATCTTTTTCACCAACAGAAATGGAAGCAACAAAACGATGGTTATCAAACTGGCATAGATATGAACATCCCGCAAGAAGACCCACAGGGTGAAAACAATTAACCAGAGGGTGATTAATCCCTTGGTTGTCGTTGACAAGCGCTGACTTCGATCTCTGGCGAGCCTCTGCGAGATTTCCAACATCAACCCTATTAAGATCGCAAACATGGAAAGCGAGATGGACTCGGAACTGAGGACGCTGTCCCATTCGGCGATCTGGGGGGAGAAACCAAAAGCCAATACCAGAAGAACAGCTAGTGTCTTGTAAAACGGATGAAACAACCAGCGTGAGGCGATCAGCGCAAGAAACGACCACGCAAAAATGGCGAGCGCATTTTGCAGAACGGCGATTTTGTCAAAGCAAGGCTGGATAACACGAGGCAATTCGATGCCGACTGAAGGATTGCCGATGACCGTTAACGGGCAACGGATAGGATCATTGGCAAGCTTGTACAAGAGGTTGGTTGTGAATAGCCGCTCACCGCTAAACATCTGTGGTGAAAACAACTTTGCTCGTGAAGAATTAATGTAACTCGGCGTATCGCTCATCCCCACTGAAAGCCGCAAATCTCCATAGATTGTTGCGCGGAACCAAATTCCCATCGCTAGAATGCCGAGAATAATTATAGTTGTCCAGCGATCAGCAATAAATTTTTCCATCATCGAAAATTGCATAATAGAACAAGTGTATCATAAACCACCTGCCATGTCGTTGCGAGGCGCTCTTGCTCTTCGCCCGAAGCAATCTCCTGGTTATCGAGGAGATTGCTTCGTCGGCAACGAACGCCTCCTCGCAACGACATGTGCCTGAAATTAATCAGGCAACGCGGTTTTCACTGCCGCGAGTTGTGCTTGTGTAATTAGTTTCTCTTTTACTTTTTGCCGAATAAAACTTTTGAGCTGGTCCGCTTTCAACGCGGACAGAGGCGCGCCCTCGGCTTGAATCGCGGCTAGTTCATTGGTGAAGACCAATACCGCATTGACCTCTGGAATTTCGCTTTCTTCAAAATGTTTTGCCAGCAATTTTTTGACCTTGCCGATCTCGTTTTCCGCATCCAGGTCGGGACGCCCGATTCCCTCCTGACCGAAGATGCTCATGTACGCTTGTAGGAATCCGCCACCCCCAACCCGCCAACGGTTTTTTCTGAACTCAACCATGCCGCGCAAGCGATAGGGAATCAGCGCCCAAACTCCTGCTGGACCCACAAGCAAATGCGAGGCTGGCGTTGTGAAATGATAGATCGCGAAATCGCCGGGCAAACCTTTGAGCGCGGCGTCGAGACGTTCATCCATGCGCGGCTTGCCCCCATAGCGGTTTACAAAATACAACCCAACCTGAACCAGTATGAAGCCGACAACGAAGGAAGCCAGAGTGATATAGAAAGAGCGCATATCTTCGCCCGATAAGTTGTTGACGTTGACGAAAAAGCCCCCGATCAGTGTGATGATGGAAAGCAGGATCGCAACACCGCCGATTTTTCCGTTGCGTTGGATCAATTTGTCGTTTCTAATGATTTTCATAACTGCCTTTTTAACTGCGAAGCGCGCAATGTGCGCTAAGAAAAAAGAACTTCCTTGGCGATCTTAGCGTGCTTCGCGGTGATTCTATTTTTTCAAACTTTCCTCAATCGCGCTTCTTAACGCATCCAGCACTTTTGACTCTGCCGCCTCTTTTGCCACGCGGATGGCGTTTTTAATCGCAAGAGCATCCGACCTTCCATGCCCGATAAATGCCAATCCGTTCACGCCGAGCAGGGGAGCCGCGCCTTCTTCGGCGGGATCGAGTAGTTTACGCACCTTACCCATCGCGGGACGGATCAACGCGCCGCCCAGCAGCGCCAGCGGCCCCCCGCCTTTGATAGACTCGCGGATCTTATCCACCAGCAGTTTGGCAACCGCCTCGGAAGATTTGAGCAATACATTTCCAGTAAACCCATCGGCTACTGCCACATCGGCATGGCCGCCGAAAAGTTCTTTTCCTTCCAGGTTGCCGACAAAGTTTAGTTTAGCCTCTGCCAGTAAAGGATATGCCACTTTGACGAGTTCGCTTCCTTTACCCGCTTCTTCGCCGTTCGATACCAAACCCACGCGCGGATTTTTTACGCCGCGCGCTCGCTCCGCATACACACTGCCCATGATCCCAAATTGCAGGAGGTTCTCCGGTTTGCAATCGGGATTCGCGCCGAGATCGAGCAGGATCACGATTCCTTTCGCAGTGGGAATTGGTCCCGCCAGCGCGGGCCGGTCCACGCCCCTGATTCTGCCCAGCCTGAATAGCGCCGTGACCATTGCCGCGCCGGTGTTGCCCATTGTTACGAACGCGTCGGCTTCGCCGTTTTTCACGAGATCGTACCCGATCGCCATCGAATTCTGCGCTTCCTTGTGACGCGCTTTCATCACCAGGTCTTCCCCTTTGTCCTTCATCGTCAACGTTTCTGGCGCGTGGACGATGCGAATGGGCAGAGTCGCCGCATGGTTAGAATCAAGCAGGGGCTGAATCCGCGAAGCGTCTCCCGTCAAGATGATCTCCACCCCGTGCTCGCGCGCCGCCATCACCGCGCCTTCCACGTCTGGGGTTGGGGAATTGTCGCTCCCCATGGCGTCTACTACGATTCGCGTCATGATTGTCTCCAAAAAAGATTTTGCTTGACAAGCAAAGTAAGCCGATTATAATACGCCGTGCTTGGGCGCTGGTGCTGGAATTGGCAGACAGGCATGGTTGAGGGCCATGTGTCGCAAGACGTGGAGGTTCAAGTCCTCTCCAGCGCACACGTTTGAAAATTCTCCGAATCGTTTCGGAGAATTTTTATTTCGCGCCCGGGAGCGTGAAGAAAAATGTTGCGCCCTGCCCAAGGCGCGATTCGATCCAAATCCTGCCGCCGTGAACTTCGATGATGCGCTTGACCAACGCCAGCCCGATGCCCGTCCCCTCGATGCGCGGATTCAACTTATCGAACAGTTCAAATATCTTTTTGTGAAACTTCGGGTCGATGCCGATCCCGTTGTCGCGCACGAAAAAGACGATTTCTTCCCCTTTTGTTTCGGCGCCGATCTCGATGGCCGGGTTGGGCTGGTCGCCCATGAATTTGGCGGCGTTGTCCAGAAGATTCTGCATCACCTCGATCAGCCGGTTCCGGTCTCCGTGAATCGTCGGCAGGTCGGTCATGATCATCACTTCGACATGTTTCCAATTCAACCGGCTCTCCGCGCGGATAAAAGCCTCCGAAATGACATGCCCGAAGGGAACCGTTTCCGGTGGATTCATTTTTCTGCCGATACGGGATAGCTCCAGCAGGTCGTTCAACAAGGTCTCCATTTTGCGATTGGCTTCCGATATCCGTTGTATATCCAGCCTAAGTTTTTCGACGTTTCCGCTTAGCGCGTCTTTTTCCAGGTAGCCGAGAAATCCGCCCATGGTGATGAGCGGCGCTTTTAGATCGTGCGAAACGGTGTAGGTGAAGCGCTCCAGTTCGGAGTTTTTTTCCTCCAGTTCCTTGATGAGCGATTCGCGCTGCGCCTCGACTGATTTTTGCCTGGTGATATCCGTGAGCACGCCCTGAATATACAAAAGATTGTTGTCGTCATCTTTAATAACGACCGACTCGTCTCCCAGCCATACCCATTCCCCGTTTTTGGCTTTCATTCGGTATTCCGATGCGATGCCCTTGCCGGTTGCGATCATTTGTTTGATATCGTTGAGGACCCTGATTTCATCGTCGGGGTGAAGGAGCGATTGCCAGAACTCCGGTTCCGCTGAAAAATCCTCCGGGGAGTACCCGATCATGTTCTTGATCTGCGGGCTGATGTATATGGAAGGACCGCCCTCTTGAGGCGCATCGCGATAAATGGCGACAGAGGTCTGCTCGACGAGCGTGCGATAGAGCAATTCCGTTTCGCGTAAAGCCTCCTGCGCGCGTTTTTGCTCGGTCATATCGATCGTCATGCCGATCATGCCGCGTATTTTTTCATTGTCTCGAATCGGCGCCCCGATCATCATCAGATGATGATGTTTTCCGTTTTGCTCATGAGACTCTTCTCCCCTAATAGATTCGCCCCCCAAGATGCGCAAGTGTTGTACTTTGTATGATTTTTTTAGCGCTGGCGGCAGGTTAAGGTCATCGACAGTTTTTCCGGTCAGATCGCCCGCCAGGCGTTTCGAGATGGGGTTTTGCAGAATATAGCGGTCGTTCTCGTCGCACACCCAAAAATCGAAGGGAATGTTTTCGATGATCGTTGTTAGCAAGACTTGATTGGCGCGGAGTTTTTCCTCTGCCTGTTTGTTTTCGGTGATATCCAGCAAATAGCCTTGAACGATCGTCTGCCCGCCCGGCGCGCCGCTCGTTACATATAAACTTTCGTCCCGCACCCAGATGACTGAGTCGTCTTTCCTGCGAAAGCGATATTCCATGTTGAATTGCGAGCCGTCTTTCAGGGCTTGATTCTCCGCCGCAATAAATTGCTCGCGGTCTTCAGGGTCGAGGCGCGAGTACCACAGATGCGGGTTGGCAGTCCACTCGTCGGGGGCGAAGCCGCTGAGTTGCAACACGCCCGGGCTAACGTACAGCCAGCGTCCGTTTGGTCCCGGCTCCGCGCTGTAGATCACAGCAGGCACGCGCTCGACCAGTTCGCGATATTGCTTTTCCGCTTCTCGTAATTGTTCCTCGGCTTTGCGCCGCTGTTCGACCTCGCGTTGCGCGCGCTGCAACGCGCCAGCGATACGTTCCGTGCCCATTTGAAGCAGGCTGGCGGAAATGAAGAAGAACACCGACTGCGCGACCCACATTGCCATCGGATCGGCAACCTCGTTGATTACTTGCAAGATACCGGCCCGTTCAAGAATCACAAAGATGCCGCCGCCGATCACGCTGATCAGAGCAACTCGATTTGCCCACTCGCGACCGATGAAAATTCCAGCGGCAAGGATGGTGATCAGCAACCCGCTATAGCCGGGCGCCAGCACGCCGCCATTGAATGCCGCCGCGAAGAATAGGATCAGCCAAACTCCAATTACCATTGCGCACCCCGCGAGTTTTACTTTTCCCTGTTGAATGAGATGCAACAACCAAAAACATAGCGGGTAGATGGGGAGCGCGTAGATGCCGCGATAGGAAGACTGAGGCACGAGCGCCGACCATATTGCAATAAAGAGAGTAGTAACCGCGAGCATGGCAAGCGTGACCATCCTCAGTTGGGATGCGGAACGCGTCAACTCTTCATCGTCGAATACGGGCTGGGAAAAGATTCGTGGGAACATAACTTCCTCGCAAGACAGGCTAAGCGGATTGCCGACAAGTATAAATCTTGTGGGCAGGTTTGGATAAAGATCTCCGCCTCATTCCTCGATTGACGCTGGTTCAGCCTTACGAAACGATCAAACTGCAACAGGTCACCGCGCCCTCGGCTTTTGCCAACTCGTCCACCATCACAGGCTTGATTCGATAGCCTCGCGCTTCAAGTTTTGCCGTTGTCCGGGGAAACGCTGTTGGAAAAATGATCGAGCCGTTGACCGGCAAACAGTTTGCGGCGAACGGCTCGGAGGGATCAATATCAATTAACTCATACCCATCGAATGTTTCAACATCCACCCAGTTGCGATTGATGAGCAATGTGTTGTTATCGTCCACGCGCGTGACTGCGCTTTTGAGATGCAGGCAATCGCGCAATTCCACGCCTTGCGTTGTGTATCCAAATTTTCGCAACAGTTGATTCATCTGGTCAATGGCAAGCGCGTTGCTGCGCGTGGATATGCCGACGAATATATTTTTTCCCAACACAAGCGCGTCGCCTCCGTCCACGGTGGCGGGAGGCTGAATGTGGACGAGCTCGCGGTAGGGGGCAAGGGCTTGGGCGATGGACTCGGTCTCAGGTTTCCGCGAGTCAGCCCCAGGTCGGGTGAGAAGCGCAACTTCCCGCAGGATGACCGCCGTATCTTCGACAAAGACCGAATCGGGCAAATCCGCTTCGGCGGGTAATTCCAAAACGGCGCATCCGAGTTCTTTGAGCGTTTGTATGTATTCGTGATGTTGTGTTCGGGCGATTTCCAGATTGATCGGCGAGCGTTCGATGTGGGTGATCTCGCATTCGTCGAAGCGCGGGCTGACATCGCGCGTGATGGCGAGAAGCATGAATCAGTGTCCCCCGGTGCGATACCGATCGATCAGCGCTTTTGTGCGCGGGTCTTTGGGTTTGCTGAACAGCGTGGATGGTTTTGCGTCTTCGATGATTTCGCCATCGCCCATCACCAGCACGCGGTCTGCCACTTCGCGCGCGAATCCCATTTCGTGCGTGACGACCAGCATGGTCATGCCGTCTTTGGCGACTTTTTTCATTACGTTCAGCACTTCGTCGATAAGTTCGGGATCGAGCGCGGAGGTGGGTTCATCGAACAACATGACGCGGGGTTGCATGGTCAGCGCGCGCGCGATTGCCACGCGTTGTTTTTGCCCGCCGGAGAGGCGCGCGGGATATTCGTCCTTTTTGAACAATAAGCCGACGCTATCGAGATTTTCTTCGGCGAGCGCAACGGCTTCAGCGCGGTTCATGCCTTTGACCGTGACGGGTCCTTCGATAACATTTCCCAACACGGTCATGTGCGGGAAGAGATTGAACTCTTGAAATACCATGCCGGTCTTGAGCCGCACATCGTGAATGAGCTGGCGATGTTCTTTGCCGCGTCCGTGGCTTTGGACGACCAAGCCATCCACTTCGATACTTCCACTGGATGGTTCTTCCAAGAAGTTGATACATCGCAACAATGTGCTTTTCCCCGATCCGCTCCTGCCGATCAGGCAGACCACTTCGCGCGGTTGCACATCCAGCGAGATATTTTGGATCACATGCAAACGCCCAAAATATTTATCGAGTTTGGAAACGCGGACAATCGGCGCCATGTTAGCGTTCCCCTCTGGCGAGTCGCGCTTCCAGCCGTGTTTGGAAGAAGGTGAGGATGAGCGTCATGAACCAATAGAACATCGCCGCCATCAACAAGGCTTCGAGGTTGTTGAATTGCGCGCGCCCCACCTTGGTTGCGCGCCACAATACCTCGTGGACGAAACCGGTGGCGGCGACAAGAGCGGAATCCTTCGTCATGGAAATGAAATCGTTGCCCATCGGAGGAATCGCAAATCGCAACGCCTGCGGCAGGATGACGCGCCGCATGGTTTGAAGCGGAGTCATGCCGAGCGCGGTGGCGGCTTCGCGTTGTCCTTTGCCGACCGAGGAGAGCGCGGCGCGGAAGGTCTCGCTCATATACGCGCCGTAGTTGAGCCCGAGCGCCAGCACGCCCGCTGTAAGCCCGCTGAGGATAATTCCTAATTGTGGAAGGGCAAGGAAAAAGAAAAATATCTGAAGATAAAGAGGCGTGCCGCGAATCAATGAAACATAGAATGTGCTGACTGCAAAGATCGGCGGAAATGTGGAAAGCCGCCCTAACGCAGTCAGAAGCGCGAGAAGAATTGCCAGCGAGATCGAAAGAATTGAAATCAGCAGGGTCTCGCCCAAGCCTTCGCCGATGAAGGTGAAATTTTTCCGCATGAATTCGGTATCGAGTTGGATCGTTTCGAAGCCCAGAACGGTTTTTCCGCTGAAAAGGAAAATGAGTACCAGGAGCAGAAATCCCCATGTTGCCCCGACGCCCATGCGGAACTGGTTTTGCTTCCTCTGTTGAGCCTCGACCAAGAGATCGGCTTGCGATTTTTTTGGAGTTGTTGTTTTTTCCATCAGGATAGTGACCGAGATGTTACTTCATGGGCTTATGGCAGATACCGATTGCCATGAACCTGACATCCAAGCAAACAGAAAGGGAAGCGGCGAAAGCCGCTTCCCTTTGAAAGACGGGAGGTTAGTTGGGAGCCTGAGTCAGATCCACATCGAACCATTTGAGCGAGAGGTCAGAAAGAGCGCCATCTTCGTGCATCTTTGTGAATACTTTGTTGACTTCGGCAAGCAGCGTGCCGGTCGGCAGGCTGGAGGTTTTGTCGAACGAGGCGGCGAGGTCCTCCGAGAATACCGGGGAGCCAAGCTTGACGACCGGGAAACCCGCGGCGATGTTCGCGTCCACAACGGTCTCTGATGTGACATAGCCCACGAAATCTTCACGACCCGCGGCGATGGCTTGGGCGCATTCCTGATCGGTCTCGAGCGGAACCACGGTTACATTCGGCGCTTCGGCATAAATGGAGGCTTCGGGCAATCCTAAGCCAGCCATATCATGGTTGAGCCATGATTCGTATGTTGTGGCTGTGCCCACGCAAAGAGACTGACCTTCGAGGTCGGCGAGGGAGGTAATCCCCGAATCTGCGCGAACGGCGACAACTGCCGGCGTGTAATAGTACGGCACGCTGAAATCGAGGACTTTCTGGCGGTCGGTTGTGACCGTCATTGAGCCGACGCTGACATCCCATTTGTCTGCCCAGGAACCGGCGGTGATCGTATCCCAGGACGGGGTGGCGAAGCAAGTCTCCACGCCGAGCGCGTCGCCGATGGCGATGGCGGCGTCCACGTCGAAGCCTTGCATTTCAGCGGTGGTCAGCGCGTCGGAAGGGCATTTCGAATCGGCGGGTCGTTTGCCTTCGGTATTGAGGAATGATTGCGGCTCGTAGTTGGGGTCGGTCGAAACGAGGATGTAGCCGCGCGCTTTGATCGCACCGAGCAAATCATCCGCTTGCGCGCCGCCTCCGCCGCATGCGGTGAGCGCAAGCACGGCAACGATGCCCAGGACCAACACTTTGTAAAGGTTCTTCATGTTCTCCTCCAAGAGAATTAAGAATGGGTTGGAGATGAATGGTTCATCTCTTGTCGTAAGGATAGACTATTTCTGGTAATTCCGCAAGAGTTCAAACAGAAATCTTTCCAGATTGTATGAGCGCGACGACTCTATTGAATCTATGATTTGATTTTCATTAGAGCAGGCAAGTAAAACTGAGTTGCAAGATTCCTTTGCAGTACAATCCAGCCATCAATTGGAGAAAACCATGAAACTTGTCACAGTCTCACAAATGCAAGCCGTTGAAAAAGAAGCCGACTCAAACGGCTTGACTTATGATCAAATGATGCAAAACGCCGGTCAGGGACTGGCGGAAGTTGCCGCCGATTTGTTCGTTGACGACGATCAACTTGAAATCATCGGGTTGGTCGGTCCCGGTAATAACGGCGGAGATACCCTCGTCGCGTTGACCGCGCTTGCCGAAGAAGGTTGGAAGTCAAGCGCATTCCTCGTCAAGCGCAAAAAAGACGACCTCGTTAAACAGTTCACTGATGCTGGCGGACAAATTATTCCTTCCGAAAAAGAGGATGCCTTCTTTCATCTTTCCTCTTTCCTCGAAACTGCCGACGTCCTCCTCGATGGAATTCTTGGCACCGGCGCCAAACTGCCGCTGAAAAAAGAAGTTGCCGAATTGCTTTCCGAAGTTGGCGACCTACTCGACAGTCTTGACGAACCGCCTCTCGTGATCGCAGTTGATTGTCCCTCCGGCGTGGATTGCGATTCGGGCGACACCGCAGACGAAACCATCCACGCAGATTTAACGGTCACGATGGCGGCGGTCAAGCAGGGACTCTTGAAACTGCCCGCGTTTGAGTATGTCGGCGAACTAAAAGTTGTTGACATCGGCTTGCCCGTTGATTTGCCTTCACTCAAGAATTTGCAAACAGAAGTTGCGGATGAAGATTCAGTCTCCGCGCTTTTGCCGGAGCGGCCGCTCGATTCACACAAAGGGACGTTTGGCGCTGCCCTCATCGCGGCTGGCTCGATCAATTACACCGGGGCAGTCGTCCTTGCGGGGGAGGCGGCGTATCGCGCCGGCGCGGGACTTGTCCAGCTGGCGATTCCAGCGTCCATTCACGCGGCAGTCGCAGGTCAGGTTCCCGAAGCGACGTGGGTACTGCTTCCACATTCAACAGGCGTGATCGCAGCCAGCGCGGCGGAAGTGTTGGCGAAAAATTTCGAACGCGCAACGGCATTGCTGATCGGTCCAGGATTGGGAACGGAAAACGCAACGAAAGAATTCATCGAAAATCTGTTGGCTGGGAAATCAACGCCTAAAAAATCCGCGATTGGTTTTGTGCATGGAGAGAGCGAATCAAAAGTGGCGGATAAGAACTCGCTGCCGCCGATGGTTGTTGACGCGGACGGACTGCGATTGCTCGCGCAGATCAAAGACTGGCATACAAAGTTGCCCGCGCCAGCGATTCTCACTCCGCACCCCGGCGAAATGTCCGCGTTGACCGGGTTATCGAAAGAGGAAATTCAAGAGAGTAGACAATCAACTGCAATTAAGTTTGCAAAAGAATGGGGACACGTCGTTGTTTTGAAAGGCGCATTCACTGTTATTGCATCGCCCGATGGAAGAACAACAGTCATTCCAGCCGCTTCGCCCGCATTAGCCCACGCTGGGACAGGAGATGTGCTTGCCGGCGTCATCGTCGGCTTACGCGCGCAAGGTCTCGACGCGTACGACGCCGCAGTCGCCGGCGCATGGATTCACGCGCAAGCCGGCTTGTACGCGGCGGACGATCTCGGCACAACCGCCTCCGTGATGGCAAGCGATGTGTTGAATTCGATCTCCGATGTGTTGAGCGATTTGGAGTAGGAATACTTCGTACTGCGTACTACGTAACCCACATCATAGAGTAAATTTCGTAACGCGAGATTTATCTCGCTGCTGAGATTATTCTTGTAGCGCGAGCGACATGAATGTCGCGTTACGAGACCACGATGACTCCAAAAGAAAAGACTCTCCACAGCGGAGAGTCTTTTCTTTCATCACCAATTACGCAGTACGCAACACGCAGTACTCAACTATTCATAAACGCTTCAAGATTATCCTTGCTGATGCGGAACGCCTTGCCAACCTTCTTGGCTTTCAAACTTCCATCATTGATGGAATCCAGAATATCCGCTTCGGTCACCTTCATGAACTGCGCGGCTTCGGCGGGAGTCATAATGTCCGGCATCTTCGCGCCGCCAGCCGCGCCGCCACCGGGCGCCGCGTTTTGGAATCCGCCTTGAAGAGCCTGACCCATAATATTTCCAATGCCCATGCCCGCGCCGATCCCAGCGGTGAGACCTGCGCCTCCGCCCTCGTTTTGCGCGGCGTCGCGCATCGCGTCTGCGGCTTGCAATTGGGTGTAGGTTGCCATGTCGAGCATGCCCATATCGCGCAACTCCTGCGCCGACTTGCTGGAGGGCTTGAGATTGCCAATGTAGAAACTTTTAAGCGCAAGCCCCAACGCTTCAAAATCATCTTGCGCTTTCGCCCGCACACCCGCGCCGATCTCTTCCGTGAGACCAATCAAATCCACGACGCTTTTTGCGGCTGTGGTTTCACCGAGCACATCCTGCAACTTGGAAAGCAGAACAGTCTTCAAACGTTCTTCGATATCGGTGGTGCGATAGGCGCCCTGCGTGCCGACAACTTGAGTCACGAACTGTTGCGGATCTTTCACCTGAAAAGAGTACGTTCCGAAACCCTGCAACAAAGCAACGCCCAGCCCCATGCCCGGGTTGCGCACGATGATCGGTTGCGGCGTGCCCCATTTTTCGTTAGCGAATTCCTTCATCGAGACGAAATACACTTCCGCGGGGAAGGGCGTGCGGTCGTTGAACGCCTTGCCGATCAAGTCAATCAACTTCGGGATGTTCGCGGTGGCGATGGTGTGCCTGCCCGCGCCGAACACATCCAGCGCGTTGCCGTCGCGGAAAAATACCGCCGCCTGCGACTCGCGCACGATCACCTGCGAGCCGATGCGATAATCGCCGATGCCCGTTTCGGGGAAGCGATGAACGATCTCATCCCGCATCTCATTTGGATATTCGATAACGTCAAAAATTCTAGCCATGATTTTCTCCTTTGAAGAACGTTGATTTAATTATAGTCCATTCTACGAAAGAAGACCTCACAGGTTTCAAAAACCTGTGAGGTCTATATCAACCTTTCATCATCTTCCCCGTCCCCTTATCGCGCAGCATCAAAATTTCCGCCATGATGCTCACCGCGATCTCCTCCGGCGTTTCCGCGTTCAACTCGATTCCCATCGGAGAATGCACGCGCGCGATCAATTCATCGGACACGCCTTTTTCTTTCAACGCTTTGACCGTCGTGAGCCATCTTCGTTTGGAGCCGATGACGCCGACGTATGCCGCCTTTGATTCAAGAAGCGGAGGCAGACCCGCCGCGTCAACTCCGGACCCACGGCTGGTTACCACTAGGAAAGTTTGGCGCGTCACTTTGAGCTGACTCGGCAACTCCGCCATTGGAACTGGGTAATACGCGTCCGCCCCCGGCACGGATTCGGGATTGCAAAACTCCGCGCGATCATCATTGACTGCGACTCTGAATCCCAGCCACTTGGCGAGATGCACAACAGCCTTGCCCACATGCCCGCCGCCGATGACGACGATCATCGCGGGAGGAAGAATCGGTTCTACAAACACCTCCACAGTTCCGCCGCATACGCCGGGATCGCCGCGCTTCGGATTAACAAGGTTGTACACAAGCGCGCGCGGCTTGCCATCGCTGAGCGCCATCCACGCCTCATCGAGGACGCGGTGTTCCAAATCCCCGCCGCCAACCGTGCCGATGAATTTGCCGTCCGGGTACACGAGCATCTTGCTCCCCACATGGCGCGGAGTCGAGCCTTCGCTTTTGGTCACCGTGCAAAGCGCGGCGGTTCCGTTGTTCTTTTCGAGTTCAGAAAGGGCTTGGTAAATAGAGGACATATTCCTATTATATGTCGAGACTTTTGATTTTGCTTGGTGAACATCGTCAGGCGCGCGCTACGAATTATTTTTTGAGCGTTTGTGATAATAAAGATTCGTATCCGCTATTTTGAGAATTGCATCCACCGAATCTCCCTCTTCGGAGGAACAAATACCAAAACTTAAACTGCATCCGCTGGCTTTCAATTTTGGATTCTCGTTGATGGAATTCATGCGGTTTTGAATATGTTCGCTGTCTTTTCGGGTTGTGTTTGGACAAATCGCAATGAACTCATCGCCTCCCCACCTGCCGATATCATCGTTTTGGCGAAGATTGTTTCGTAATAGATCCGTCACATCTTTCAGCAGAATATCCCCTTGATCGTGCCCAAATGCGTCGTTGATTTTCTTGAAGTGATCCAGGTCTATCATAATCACCGAGAATCTCGCGCCATGGTGTGTGTACTCCAGCAAGAGCTCATTAATTTTCCTGCGGTTGAATGCGCCTGTGAGGCTGTCGGTATATGCGAGTTCTGCTATCAGAGAAGCGCGCATCTCGCGGTGTTGTACCATGTCTTTCAAAATGACAATGAAGTACAAAGTAAGGACGTACATGAGATTGCTGAAGAAGATTTCAAACAAGGTTTGAAAGTTGATCGCCGCATACGGGCTATTCATGGTTAAGAATAAAAATACGGACCCAATGAGCGTGAAAGCCAGCAGGAAAGAAAGCGCCAATCGCAAAGCCGTGTTTTTCGAGAACATCATGAACGAGATGATGTGAATGATGGGAAGCCAGATGAGGAATTTTTGTACAAGGAACAACCCTGTTTGGGCGCCGTTATAGGCGGTGTTGATCAGAAAGGCGGTGAAAAAGAGGTAGGCGGCGAGGTAGATGACTCCCTCGAAGATGCGGATGAACTTGACCCCGTAGCGCCTGAAAAGGAGAATGGAAACAAGGCAGACGATTGAAATTGACGGCAAAAAGATTAGGCTGGCTAAGTTTCCGTTCTTGTTCTTGAAGTTAAGGAGACAAGCGATCAGCGCCACGCCAGCGCCCCATGGCAAAGCGCTTAGATAAATTCTGTACTTGATACTTGTAATTGTCTGACTTGAGTCAAGCATCGCGCGCTCTATCGGTTAGAAGTGAAACTTTGGGGTCTTCCGTAATTAACGGGAAAGAGCCTCACCACGAAGGACACAAAGGGGAAAAATACGCTAAATTCCTTTGGTTTTTCCTTTGTAACCGTTGTGTCATTTCGACACGGTGAGTGAAAGACGAACCGTCAATGCAAGCCTTTGTGTTTGAAAAGGGTTTCCCGTTAAAAACGGTAGAGCCAAGCTTTGTCGCCGGCTGGGGGTTCGACATTCCATTATCATTCCAGCAACCCAAGAACCACAGGCAATAACTGTTTCTTGCGCGAAACTACACCTTGCGCGTCGCGGGTGCCGTCGGCGAGAGGGGGATAGGGCAGGTCGCCTAAAACGGGCGGCGCGTTGGATGTAACGATGAGCCTGCTCGTGCCGCGCACAATATCGGTGACGAGGAGCATGGCAAAATCGAGTCCGCGTTTGTCTTTCAATTCGTCGAGAGCTTGGGCGAGGGGGGCGAGATGCTCCGCGAGTTGCAGGAGGTCGGTCACTTCGGCTTGGGCAATGGCGAGTTTGAATCCGCCCGCTTCATATTGTTTGATGTCTGTGCTGACGATCTCGTTGGGGTCGCGGTTCGAGAGACCGGCTCCCGCAGAGAGCAGGGCTTTACCGAACGATTCAATCGTCTCACCTTTGAGCGGACTTCCGCCCACGAATGCCCAGCGCGATAATCTGTCGGCGGCGTCTTTATCTCGCTGGGTGGTGGTGGGAGATGTCAGGATGAGCGTGTCAGACAGAAGTCCCGCGAGAAGCGCGCCGGCGAGGCTGGGCGGCATGGAGAGTCCCGCTTCCGCCGTCTGTTCAGAGACGAGAGTCGAAGTTGATCCCACAATGTCCACTGTGAATCGAATCGGCGTGTGCGTGTGCGGGTTGCCGAGGCGGTGATGATCCAGAATTTCGAGCAGTTCGGCTTCTTCAAGCGCGGCGATTGCCTGACGCGGCTCGTTGTGATCCACGAGAATAATTTTCAAACGCGGCGGGTTGAGGATCTCGCGCTGGCGCGCAATGCCGAGATATAAACTGTTTTCATCAACCACCCAATACTCATCGGTTTCGTCGCGCAGGATGCGGTTGAGAAAATCACGGATGTGACCGCTGGCGGGGAACTTCGGCACGTTCGTATCTGCCGCATCTTTGCACGGCGCCGACATCATCTCGCGCACGGTGGTTTCGCCGGGCTGCGGACCGAGCGTCTTCGTGAAATATTTGAAGAGGCTGAAGCCGTTGATGAGACCGTACGGCTTTCCGTCCTCGTCCACAACAGGCGCGATGCCGCCGGTCTTGCTGGCGAGAGTCCACGCGAGACCGAGTTGCGCGTCGGGGCGGAGGCTGTCGAGTCTCTGCATCACCGATTCGAAGCGCGGCGACGCGTCGGTGAGCAGGGCGGGCGGATCGAGTTTCAGCTGTTTGAGAAGCCACGCTGATTGCGGGTTCAACGCGCCTGCGCGCGCCGCGACGGCTTCGGCGCCATCGCGTTCGCGCAGGAGCCACGCATAACCCATGGCGGAGGCGATGGAGTCGGTGTCGGGGTTGACGTGTCCGATGACGAAGGTTTTGTTTGCCATGAAGTAATTTTACCCTCACCCTAACCCTCTCCCAAAGGGAGAGGGGACTCAGGAGCCTTCATCGCCCGCCACACTCGTTCAGGCGTCGTTGGGATTTCATCCACGTCCACGCCGATGGCATCGAGGATGGCGTTGCCAACGGCAGGCGCGACCCCGTCCATGGGAATCTCGGCGACGGCTTTGACGCCGAATGGATGACTCGGCTCGAACGTCTCGACGAAGATCGTTTCGAGTTCGGGCATCTCGTCGGCGCGGAAGATGTGATAACGATCTAAGTCGCGTTCGATGGCGTCGCCGTTTTCATCGTAGCGCATCTCCTCGCAGACGGCATAGCCCAGCGCTTGAGTCATCCCGCCTTCGATCTGTCCCGAGGCGGTGAGCGGATTCACAATCACGCCCGAATCAACCGCCATGACGAGTTTGTCCACTGTGACCTGTCCCGTTTCGGTGTCCACAGTGACTTCCGCGAATTGCGCCGCGAACGGAGGCGGCGACACAGGAGAAACATAACTTGCCACGCCCATGATCTGCTCTTGCTGATCCTTATGAAGCGAGTGCAAAGCAATTTCAGTAAACGAAACTGTTTTTCCGTCTAATGCAATCGCCAATCTATTTTCAAGACGAATCTCTTCCGCCTTGTATACCTGTGTACTTGTCTCCGTGTCTACTTGCTCTCCCGCATTCAACATCATCGCCGCGCGGACTTTGATTCTTTCCGCAACGATATTCGCCGCTTTCACCGCCGCCGCGCCAGAGATGTATGTTGTTGATGAAGCATACGCGCCTTTATCGAAGGGCGTGAAGTCGGTATCGGAGGAATAGCAGATCATATCTTCAAGCGGAACGCCCAACACCTCCGCCGCCATTTGCGCGAGGACTGTATCCGAACCTGTGCCCAAATCCGTTGCTCCAACTAACAGATTGAACGAGCCATCGTCATTCATCTTAATAGAAGCGCCGCCCATATCTAAATACGGGATTGCGGTTCCTTGCATAACGAACGCGACTCCAATACCCCTGCGCTTTGCTATCATTGAAGTTTCAGGTTTCAAGTTCCAAGTTTTGGGTCTGTCACCTGACACTTGAAACTTGGAACTTGATACTGGGTTGCGCCATTCTTCATTCCCATATTTATCATCCCATGCAATCGCGGCTCTGCCTTGCGCGACACATTGTTCCAGCCCGACGGTTTGGATGATCTCGGGTCGCGGCTCGCGTCCTTCATTCCACGCCTTTGAAAATGGATGATATTCACCCGCATGGATTGCGTTCTTCAAACGGAAATCAATCGGGTCGAGGTTCAAGGCGCGGGCGATCTTTTCCATGTGACGTTCGACGGGCCAATATCCCTGTGGCACGCCGTAGCCGCGGAACGCTCCAGCGGGCGGCGTGTTGGTGTACACCACGTCTGCATAAAATTGGATGTTCGGACTCTGGCGATATTCACCATCGCCGACATACAACGCCATCGCCTTGTGACCCGTGTTGCCTGTAACGGTCAACGCGTGACAACCGTACGCGCCTGTGTCGGACAACGCGTACATCGCGTTGGCGGTAATCGTCCCATCTCGCTTCACGCCCGTCTTCATCTTGACTCGCATTGGGTGACGTGACCGCGCCGCGATAAATTCCTCTTCACGTGTATATTCGTAGATGACGGGTCGCTTTGTTGCAATCGTGAGGTGCGCGGGGACGTCTTCCATCAACACTTCCTGCTTGCCGCCAAATCCGCCGCCGATGCGCGGCTTGATCACGCGGATTCGTTTGACAGGCAAATTCAACACAGGCGCGAGCATTCTCCGCACATGGAATGGAACCTGCGTGGATGTGCGAATCACGAGGCGGTCATCTTCATCCCAATACGTGACGCACACATGCGGCTCGATGGAAACCTGTTGAACTTTCGGCACCTCATATTCGGCTTCGAAGATTTCGTCCGCTTCGGCAAATCCTTTTTCCACATCGCCGATGTCAATGCGGATGTGCGCGGCGAGATTCTTGTCAGCGTTGGAGTCGCCGAAGTCCACGTACTCAGGCTCATCGTGGATTCGAATCGCATTTGCATCCATTGCTTGGCGTGAGTCGAGGATGGAATCCAGAATTTCATATTCCACGTCAATCAGGCTCAATGCTTTCTCCGCGATTTCAGGACTCTCCGCCGCGACGAATGCAACGCGATCACCGACGAATCTCACTTTATGATCCAAAGAAAATGTATCCAGCGGACCTGGAATCGGATCGGACTGCCCCGCAGTGGAATACACCACACGCGGAATATCCTGATACGTTAACACCGCCGCGACGCCCTTCAATTCTTTCGCCTTACTCGTGTCAATCTTTTTGATGCGCGCGTGCGCGTGCGGCGAGTGCAACACCTTTGCATACAACATGCCGCGCGCGTCCATATCGGCGGTGAAGGCGGGTTTGCCCTGCACGAGTTTGACCGCGTCCACTTTTTTCTCGGGCTTGCCGACGGTTTGCCATGTTTGCGATTCAGGCGTGACGACAACTTTTGGGCGAGTCATCACGCTGGTTAGTTGAGGTGAATCGAAACCTCCGATTGGCGAATCGGTTTTCGGCGCGCCGAAATCCCAATTGATGGTGTCAATCGGAAACGGCTCGTCGCCGCGCATGACCGCCGCGGCTTTCAACACGGCTTGCACAGGTTTGAGATAGCCCGTGCATCGGCACAACACGCCAGCAATTGCTTCACGCACTTGCTCTTCACTCGGGTTTGAATTTTTTTCGAGCAACGCCTTCGCCGCGAGAATTTGCGCGGGCGTGCAAAATCCGCATTGGATCGCGCCCGATTCGACAAACGCCTGTTGAAGCGGATTCAGTCCATCGGTCTTTTTCCACCCTTGATCGGGATGTTCGCCCAATGCCTCAATCGTGACGACGTTATGCCCCTCGGCTTGCGCGGCGAGCATGGACCCCGCGTTAACAGGTTTGCCATCCAGCAGGACCGTGTCCGCGCCGCTCAGCCCCTGTTCATCGCCAAACTTGACTCCGAAATATCCAAGCCTGCGAACGGTGGAAAGCAATGTTTCAGATGGCGCACATTCGATCTCGTGTTTGTTTGAGTTAATGGTGAGAGTGATGTTCATATTTGCTCCTTGCGGGTGGAAGGTCGAAGGTCACAGGTCAAAAGTCATTAGTTGGAATTACGACCTTAGACCTTCAACCTTTGACCTTGAACTGTTTCCGAAGTTCGTCAATCACAATTTTATTCCCATTTGCGTCTTTGTAAAACCACACATCCCAGCCGTTGACGGGCGCGCCGTTCGTCAACGATTTCGCCACGCCGTGGATCGAGCCTGTGACATCGCCGCATTTGATGTGTCCGTTCGATAGGATTTTCGCCCGCTTGCCGTTGCGAGCAAAATAAAGCGACTCGCCTGGATTCAATAATCCGTTTTCAAGCAACGCGCCAAACGGGACCCGCGCCTGCTTCCGTTTCTCGGACAGTGTCAACGCCTCGGCAGGGGAGGGCGTGACCGCGTCGATTCGTTTCTGCGCCACGCGGATGTATTTTTCCTCGCGCTCGATCCCGATCCAGTGGCGACCCAATTTTTTCGCAACCGCGCCAGTTGTCCCTGAGCCAAAGAACGGATCGAGGATCACATCCCCGACATTCGACGACGCGAGAAGAATCCGATAGAGCAGCGCTTCGGGCTTTTGAGTCGAGTGCGCTTTGATCCCGTTAGACTTGATCCGCTGTTTGCCCGTCACAAGCGGCAACGCCCAATCGGAGCGCATTTGCAGATCGTCGTTCAACGCTTTCGTGGATTGATGATTGAACGTGTACTTCGCGCCTTTTTTCTTTTGCGCCCAAATGATGGTCTCGTGCGCGTTGGTAAAACGCACGCCGCGAAAATTCGGCATCGGATTATTTTTGATCCACAAGATGTCGTTGAGAATCCAGAAGCCTAAATCTTGCATGATCGCGCCGACGCGATAGATGTTGTGATAAGTGCCGATGACCCAAATGGTGCCAGTATCTTTCAACGCGCGTTGACTGGCGCTCAGCCACTTGCGCGTGAACACATCGTACTCCTTGAAATTCTCGAATTGATCCCATCCATCGTTCACTGCATCCACTTTCGACATGTTGGGACGATATAGCTCGTTGCGGAGTTGCAGATTATACGGCGGGTCGGCGAAGATCACATCCACCGAGTTGGCGGGGAGCGAGTCGAGGACTTCGATGCAGTCGCCGCGCAGGATTTGGTTGAGAGGGAGAGTCATTTCAACCAACTCTGTTCGATCTGCCTGGCTTGTTCTGCAAAGTAATTCTTCACGGCATCCCATGACACAGGTTGTAAAAGTATCGGATCAGGATCATGCTCGGCGCTCTCGAAATAAACCAGGCGTTTTGTAACCTGGACTTCGAAATCGCGAACGGACGGATATTTTTTTGGAGCAAGATCGAGCAAACTTTTCAGGGGAACTTTCTGCGAAATAAAATAGAGATCATAAAAATCTTTGCGGTTTGCCCTTGAAAGCAAAGCATCCATTTTCATCATGGCAATATCTTCGATGGAGGCAAGGCGGAGATTTTCATCCCGCACCAGCGGATTTAACAGAGCGTATCCGTACCCGAAGAACCCGACGCGAACATTGTTTGCAATAAAAACCAGATTTCCCCATGACGCGTCTGATAATTCAGGTTTCAGCGCGGAGAGCGACTCTTCCAGGCTGGCGCGTATGGAAGGGATATCTTCGGTCGGGGAGAAGAGGTCGAGGTCAACAGATCGGCGGTGTCCCAGTTGAAGCGAAAGCGCAGTGCCGCCCGCGAGATAAAAACGGTTTCCGATTTTGCTGTGGAAGAACTCGCGCAATACCACGCGCATGTCTTCTGTAACAGTATCCCAATATAACACCGTCATTTTTCAGAGCCTAAAACGAGTTTCCAGAAGTTGAGATGAGGTTGGGGGAGCCTCTCATTGCCGAATCGGTTGATCCATAAAATGATCTGCTCCTGTGAATAGACCGTGAACAGCCATTTGATCTCAGCGCGGTTGCCGAATTGCAAGACGCGCTCGATGATGGTATGCGAATCCTTTTCAGGGACGAGTTTAGCGATATCGTATTCCTGAAAGAACGGGGCGAGGGAGGAGGGGATGGGGGTCATGTGAGGCAATCGCTACGCGGAATCTGATTGAGTGAAGTCGGCTTACGATTTGTTATTCTGGTCCTTTCGCTTCAGCGCTTCGTTGAATGCCGCGCCAAAGACAACGCCCAGCGCGACTCCCGCCCCGATATTGTCCAATGCCACGCCGAGCGCGAGTCTGAGGGCGAGACCCATGGCGAACCCGCTTCCATTTGGAGGAGATTTCTTGATTTCAGGCACGGGAGGTTTTTGTTCTTCGGTCATGGTAGTTTCCTTTCACGTTTGCCAGCATCTCTTCGTCGCCGCGGATGCGAAGTTGCGATCAAGTGATTTTATATCAATCGATTCTTTAGTTCTTGAAGATGAGCCAGGATATCGGGATTGAAATCGAATTTGCCCGCATGAGGAAGGGCGTCGTTCAAGATTCGTTCGAGTTCTTCCGCGTCTATATGGCGGCGCTCGACCAGAAAAACAAGATCGTCCAAATCCCGGTCGCTGCCTCTATCGAGTTTGCTGAGCGCTATGCTATATGGATCAAAAATGAAAATGCTGACATTTCCAAATTGACCAATGCGGACGCTGCGATGTTCGCTGCCCTTTGGCAATGGTATGAATCGTTCGATGGGGACAGGTTCCGTATCAAGTCCCAGTTCACGCGCGACCTCATCAATGACTATTTGAAAGTCGTTCTTTTGAATGTCATCCCCGACATAATCAATGTCGAGAGTCTCGCGCGCGCTTCCGAGGAGAATCAATGCGCTGCCGCCAATCAGATGAAGCGCCGCCTGTTTGGGGTAGCGTTTTCCCAGACGTTCGAAAAAATCTTGAATGGACCGCCGAGATATTGGTTTCATTTGAATTTTTCCACATACTTGATGAGTCGCTCGGCGCTGTGTTCGTACGATTCAAGCCAGTTGATGCGTTGTCCGCTTAGGACTTGGTGGCGCTTTGCCAGTTTGAGGAGAAGCTTATTTGGGTCGTCATTTAACGAGACGCCTAGTTTGTTGGAAAATAAATCAGGCAATCGTTTTTGATTCCCGTAGAGTTTGACCAATTGTTCTCGATATTTTTGTTGCAGGAGAGAAGCGGCTGTGTAGTAAAAGCGAAGGACTAGCTGGCTCGATTGCGCTGGCATTGTTTCGTCCGCTTTCCTTGCTTCACCAGAGAATTCAGGATGCCGCAGGAATAAAGGTATCAATGCCATTCGAACGCGCGCATCCTTGCTCTGCGCCAGGGATTGAATGAGAGTCGTAGGATCGAGTAGAGGAGCGGGGCTGATTTGTTCCCCAAGCAAAAAGGGAACATCCCGCGCCCAAAGTTCCGAAACCAGTTGGTCTTCAGTGACCTGAAAAGTGGAAGTCATGCTCTTTGCCTTTTGTGCTCGTCATCCTGTGCGAATGTTTTCCAAACATCTCTTCGCCAGCGTGGACGCAACGTCCATGCGATATTCCGCGGAGCCGAAATCATCTGTCGCTTCGTGGAAGGCGTTGCGTTCTGCGGAATGATGCCTGGCAATCTATTTTTTATATGGTAACAATTCCATTTCAACCACATCTTGCAGAGGTTCAAACTCAGGGTCTTTATGCAGAAGTATCGCCTTGTGTTGAGCGGCAATTGCGGCAATGACCGAATCTGCAAGCGACAGGCTGTGAGTGGATTTGATTCGGGCGGCGTTGAGCAGAAGCGCCTCGTCTGCATTCCAAATAATCTTGGCGTCGAGCCTTTTCATCAAGGCGTAGCGGGTAAGCGCTTCGTCCTCTCCCAGTTCGCGCCGCGAGATATAAACAATTTCCAGAATTGAGAGCCACGGGATGATGATCGTCTGCTTCAGAAGAACGTCGCGCACTCGTTCCGCGCCTTCCTCTTTTTCAACGAGCGTCATCAGCGCCGAGGTGTCCAGCACAAATGGCTTACCTGCCATTTTCTTTCTTCCTATACTTTGCGCGATCTTCCATGAGCTTGCGCGTTAATCCTTGTCCCTTGCCGCGCCCATATAAAGCCGCAACCGGATCGGAAGGCACCGGAATTACCCGGATGGTTTGGCCGTCGTCCACCCAGACCAACTGATCCCCGTCTTTGATGTTGTACTTGGCGCGAATCGCCGCAGGGACGACTGTTTGCCCGCGCCGCGAAACGATTGTTTCCATTGTCATGCGACCTCCATCGTGTAAGACGCATGTAAATTTTACAAGACAAAGCTGGAAAATGCAAGTCGCCGTGTTTGGGCTGTGCTATAGCCTAAAGATTTGCTAAAGGTCCGTAAAAATATAATTTCCTTGTTGGGGATGCAGTTGCGCTGCATCCCGTTCGCAGTACAACTGCGAACGATCAAAAATGCGGGAAGTTATTAATTTACAGACCCCAAACATCTCTTTGCCAGCGTGGATGCGACGTCCATGCGATATTCGGCGCTACCGTAATCATCCGTCGCTTCGTGGAAGGCGTTGCGCGCGGCGGTTGCCACATCGTCGGAGGCTGTGCCGTCCATCGCGAGCATGGGACTTTTGCCGTAGCCGCCGACTGCGAGTCGTGTTCTGCCTGAATTCCACTGCGCCAAAGCAACGCATACGATTGGTTTATCCGCTGGCGTGCGTGATACATATTCAAAAGCGAGTTTGAGGTTGAGAGGAAATGTGATGGATGTAATCAGTCCGCGTGGGCGGAGAGGTAAAAATTCACCGAGGCTGATCACTGATGACTGATTACTTATCACTGTGATCTTCGCATCAAACGCCAGCAACACGGTTGCAAACGTAGACCTACCATCGCATGAAACTAACGTCCCTGCGACAGTTGCCGAGTTGCGAATATTCAACGGCGCTTCGAGTTTCAATGCGCGCTTCAATGCTTCGGGGCAGTGTTCCGATTCGAGGAGTGTTTGCAGGGTGAGAGTCGCGCCGAGTTCGAGAGCGTTGCCGTTGACGCGGAGCGAATCCAAGCCGAGGAGTTGGAGGTCGACCGCATGGACTGAGTCAGATTTCCCCTGCGAAAGAAGCGTGCCGCCTCCGAGGGGGCGCGTGTCTGGTTGAGTCAGAAGCGCGAGGGCTTCATCCAATGTTTTGGGGCGGTGATAGGCAGTGATCATAAAAATTCCTTTCGTACGTCCATTATACAATCAAACATGCCGTCACCTTTCGATGACGGCATGTTTTGCGCGTACCTGTCTACCTGTATACGTTATCCTCCTTGCGTGTACGGCGCAAGTTCAGGCAAAAGATATTCCTCTTTGAGCGCCTGAATGATTGTTTCGAACTCGTCGCCGTTTTCATAATGACCGTAGAACCGCCATACCGGTTGAATATACTGCGGACTGCCGTCAACCTGACCCGCCTGCCAATGCGGGTTGGTGATGTAATACATCAACTCAATTTTTTCGATGATAAGCGCGGGCTGTGTGTATGTTTCGGATACTACAATCGGTTCATCTAACGTGTTGATTTGGTCCGCGGTGATGGTGAGTTCGAGGGGCTGTCCATCTTTTGGGTTGATCGCCATGGATGCGCTGAAGACTCGCAGGGCTGGGTAGCCGCCGAACGCCTCGTCGGGAATAGCGAGCGTTTCCATTAACACTTGGTCGCCTTCGTTGCCGATGATGTTTAAATTCATGTTGCCGTCGGGCGCCAGTTGAACGTAACTCGCGCCGTCTTCCGCGTTGAAGAGGATCGCGCTTTGACCTTCGAGCATGACGCGTTGCTGTGTGCCGCGCAAGATTTTGAATTGCAAATCGGGGAACGGAATCTCGAATCGCTCGACACGCGCGATCAACGCGCCGGTGTCGTCCACGCCTTCGATGGTCGCCCAAATATTTACGGGACGATTTTGCGCTTGCATCAATCCATCCAGAGTTTCACCGGTCAGCCGCAGGTAATAGATCTGTCCCTTCACGAAGGTTGCGAATGTATATTCGGTTCTCGAACTGCCGTCCGCTTTGCGGATGATGTGGATCGAGATCGTGCCGCGCTGGTTGTCGAATCGTTTTCCGATATCAGGACCTTGAATCTGACCCGCGCCGCCGGGGATGACAAGTTGTTGCCCGATCATGATGATCGAGTCGGTCATTCCGTTCGCCTGCATTAACTCCTCGACAGTGACGCTATGCGATTCGGCAATGGACGTGAGGGTGTCGCCGGCTTGGACAGTGTACGTTTGTCCTCCGCCACCTCCTCCACCCTGCGGAATTGGGGTAGGCTCCGGGAACGGAACCGCCGTGCCGCTCAAATTGAGTTGATAAAAGCCGAGTCCTCCTCCGCCACCACCACCGCCTCCGCCATTGGCAGACATGCGATTGTCTATGAGCGTCCAATCGTACACGTCGCCTCGATGTACGCCGACCACAAAAGCGTCTTCAAATGGGAGCGGAACATCGGCAGGCGGTTGCGGTTCGAGGGGGAGACGTTCGCCGTCTTGAGTCTGCAAAATGACTTGGCCGTTTTCCGAGATCAACATGCCGATCATGCCGTCTTGGGCGAAAGGCGAGTCTCGCCATGATTCGATGTTGAATGTTCTGATGTCGTTCACGATGACGAATTGACCGGTCGCTTCGACGAATGTGTTGCGGTCCAGCGCTTCCATGCCGACGGTGTTGCCGGTCACGGTGAAGCCGTCAATTTGAATGAAGGCGGGCTGTGCGGGATCAAGCGCGGGGATGGACAAAGAGTAGCCGTAGATCGTGATGGTTTCGTTGTCAGGGTATTGGCGGCTCCATTGTTGCATGTTGACAGAGGGGGAGTGGAGACTCTCGATCTTCCCTGCGAGAACAGAATCGTCCATCAGTTTTTGAAACGCGTCTTCTGCGGAGATGATGTTATATGTTTGCGCTCCGATAGATTCGTAATCCATCAAGTTGGCTTCGACTTGAATCACATTTCCATCTTCATCGAGCATCACGCGCATGGGGCGCGAGGTGAAATATTCATAGCCCATCGGGTAACCGTCGGGCGAGAGCGGTTCCACTGTGTAGCCGCCATGCAAGCCGTCTTTCGTTATCTTGTGCGGGAAGTCGAATCCGCGCGAGAGCAGAAAGTCGTTGATGATCGCTTCCGCGTTGGGAGGATAACTTCCTCCGAATGTGTTGAAGACTTTCGACGTATCGGCGGTGTAGGTGAAGAAGCGATTCGTGGTAATCGTCAGCGACTGCTTGCCATCCGTGACGAGGAAATAATCCGTCTCGTCGGTAGCGGGATTCTTCGCTACATACACTTGACCTTGAATTCCGAATCGTTGCGCCAACGCTTGGGCTTGCTCGACCGTCGCGGGCGTTTCGTCTTTCAATAGATAGATGTTTGCTTGCGAGGGCGACTCTGGCACTGGCGCGTTAAGATAAAGTTTCGCGTCGCGCCAATCGTAGCCGCCGTTTGGCGCTGGGGTGACTTGAGTCTCGTTATTGATGATAGGCGCGTCTGTTGGCTGAGGCGCGACTGTTTGATTCGACGCGGGCGCTTCCGTTGGCGATGGCGCGACCAATTTAATCGTCCAACTCATGAACAACGTGAAGATGATCAGTGAAACTGTCCATGCCAGCGTAGCGGTTGCTTGTTTGCGCGTGAAGTGAAACCAACTCGGCGAAGACTTTCCGCGATGCGCCCGCCTGAGCGATTGTTCCAATTCGGATGCGAACTGAGAGTTGGGGTTAACTCCCTCAACAGTTTGCGACAACCATTCGTCCATTTTGTTTGTGTCGTTTGTGAATTTATCGTTCATAGTTCCACCTCCATTTTGAGGGAGGTTCGCTCGCGCAGGTCTTGCAGTCCGCGTGAGACGAGCATTTTGACCGCCGCTTCGCTTTTGTGAAGCGCCGCGCCGATCTCTTGATTCGATAGCCCGCCGAAATAGGATAGGACAACCGCTTCCGCGCGATCTGCGGGAATCGTTTTCAGCGCGCGCGCCAGCGACTCAAGCCTCAGGCGTTGATAGGCCGCCCTATCGGTGGGCAGGCTGGGGCTGGGAAGATGAAGCGCGTCATCCAATGGAATCTCAGGCTTGCGCCCGCGGAAGAACATCAAGCGCTTCTTCAATGCGATGCCCAAAATCCACGCGGCAAACGACCCGTCGCCGCGATACGATTTGAGTCCCTCCAACGCGGAAATGAAAGTTTGCGAGGTGAGGTCTTCGGCGTCTTTGACGTTGCCCGTGTGCGCCATGTGATAGCGATAGACGCGCGTAACATATTGCCGATAGAGTTCGGCAAACGCATCTTCATCGGCGAGCGCATTACGCGCCAGAGCAAGATCGTCTGTGGCGGGTGTTTTGGTTTGTTCGACCATATGTGTGATCAAGTAGCCTCCTGCATTGATGTGTACACGATATTATGTTGCAGGAGGATGGAAAAAGTAACAGGGAAATTTTATTTGAGGAAGGTTCTCACGCTTCGGGATACATCTTCCACCCTAATTCATTCAGGCGCGACATGTCGAATTGTTCTTGCGGCACGTTGATAAACAATGCGTTGGCTTCCGCCAGAAGTTCGTTTGTCTCCGCGTCATACACGCCCGCCCACGACTCTGCCATCCTTGATTTTGTTTTGCCTGCTTTGCCGATGATCTTCAACGGCTTGCCGATGGGTACGTTCTGCCGATATTTGATCTCAAGTTTCGCGGTGAACTGAAAGCGTGGATTTTGCAAGTCGTTTCCCATGTGGGCGCGGCTGGCGGTCTCGTCGAGCATCGAAGCGACGATGCCGCCATGCAAGACGCCGGGGTAGCCTTGAAAATGATCAGGCGCGGTGTAAATTGTTTCGACCATGCCGGGTTCTGTTTCGTAAAAATGCAGGTGTAAGCCGACAGGGTTTTCAAGCCCGCAGATGAAGCACATGCGCGAGTTGGGTTGTTTGGTTTTCATGTTGAGATTATATTCCATGTAAGAGATGTTTCTAAAAGGGATGAAAAAGCGCCTCAGCCACAGAGAGCGCGGCGTTCACGAAGATTTTAAAACGGTTTTCCACCTGCCCCGAACGTGAGTCCCCGTTTTTATTTCCGATAGAGTCTACTTACTAGCAAGCCCATGTCTCACGGATGTTTACGAGATTTCATTTTGCGGCTAAGATTGACTCATGCGATCGGGAAACTTCCACGGCTTGCAAACTGTGGCGATTGAAAATAAATTCTTTCGCATCGAGACTCTCGCGGCGGCAGGCCCGCGCATTGTGCGACTGATCCCCAAATGGACAGGCGAGAACCTGTTCGCGGAAACTCCGCAGTTCAGCGTGAATGCCCCTTATGGCGAATATCATTATTACGGCGGGCATCGTTTTTGGGTCGCGCCTGAAAGTTTCTCCCGGAGTTATGCGCCGGATGATGTCGGCGCGTCGGCGCGAGAAGTTGCGGGCGGTTTTCGAATTACCGGCATGGTGGAGCCGGGCACAGGATTACGAAAGACCATCTCAATACAAATTGGCTCAGAACAACCATTCATCATCGTCAAGCATCGCCTTGAAAATTTCGGAAAAGCAACGATCAAACTCGCGCCGTGGGCGATCACCATGCTCAAACCCGGCGGCGCGGCAATTCTGCCCCAGCAAATCGGCAATGTGGATGACGACGGACTCCTGCCGAATCGCCGTTTTGCCCTGTGGCCCTTTACGCGCTGGGATGACTCGCGGTTGAAACTGGGCGATGAATTCATCATCGTGCGATCAGATTCCACGACAGGTCCATTCAAGTTGGGGTATTTCAATCCGCGCGGCTGGCTCGGCTACGTGTATCATGACGTGATGTTCATCAAGCGTTTTGGCGCGCGCCGCGACGAAGAGTACCCGGACTGCGGGTGCAATTGCGAGGTCTACGCCGACGCGCGCTCGCTGGAACTCGAGACGCTCGGCCCGCTGGTAGAACTTGCGCCGAAGATGGACGTGATCCACACCGAAACGTGGGAAGCGCATAACATCAACAACCTGCCGAAAGAATTATTCGAAGGGCGCTCGATGCGGGAAATCCTCGCGTAAAAAATTAGGAGTTTACCTTGAATATCGTTGTCGTCATCTCTGCCATTGCCGAATGGGTGGGCGTCAAGCCGTTGTTTCCCGATTCAAAGATCGAGTCATTTCCGTACGGCGAATGTTTCACCGCCAGGCTTGCCGGGCGCGAGATTCAATTTTTTCACAGCGGGTGGGGAAAGATCGCCTCTGCGGGAACGATGCAGTACCTCATTGACCGTTATGCTCCCGACCTGATCGTCAACCTCGGCACCTGCGGCGGATTTGAAGGAGTTGTGAATCAAGGCGATGTGATCCTGGTCGAACAGACGATCGTCTATGATATTGTGGAATTGATGGGCGACCTCGACATCGCCAACTACTACGCCTCTTCCCTCGATGTGAGCTGGCTCGCCAACCCCCTGCCTTATCCCGCCCGACGCGCCACCATCGCCTCCGCCGACAGCGACCTGCCGCCGGGAAAGATTCCCTCGCTCAAATCCAGGGACGCTGTCGCCGCCGATTGGGAATCAGCCGCGCTGGCGTGGGTGGCGCGGAAAAATAACACGCGCCTGCTCATCCTGCGCGCTGTCAGCGATATTGTCAATGAACGGGAAGGCGAAGCGTACGACAACATCGAAATTTTCAACGAGCGCGCGAAAAAGATCATGCGGAAGTTGGTTGCTCAACTGCCCGGGTGGTTAAATGCAGTACAGCTATAGAACTCTCCTTATAAAGGCGGTCTGTGACCGCCGTATTATGCAGATCACCACCGAAGGATCACAGACCCTGCGGGAGCGCATTCTGTGTAAGATGAAGCTATAGAATCATTTCCATCTGAATATCCTCTTCAGGGCGCGCATTGGGAATCAGGATTTCATAAAACCCAAGTCCCTTGTAAAACTCAATGGCGCGTTTCTGATGGATAGGGTCTGTTTCAAGCACGATGCGCTGATAGCCCGCCTCTTTGGCAAAGGTGAGCAGTTCCTGGATCATGCGATATCCCAACCCTTTCCCTTGGTGTTCCTGTAATAGCCATAGCCGTTTAAGTTCACAAACGCCCTCCGCATAACGGCGGATCGCGCCTGTGCAAATGATTTTGTCGCCATTCACCATCACGAGAAATATCCCGCCGCTTTCAACATAACTATTTTGAATATCGTCCATGTCGCTGAGTTCGCCGCGCGCTTCGTGTTCGGCAATCGCTTCTGCCAATGGTCTTGTGTCTTTGAAAACCTCATGCGCGACGCGGTACACCAGCCGCTTGGCAGGGTTCCACTCATGTAGCTTGATAGGGCGAACGTGAATCATCAGGCGGCGGATTCTCCTGCGGCATTATAATCGGCATGTCCATGACCCCGATCACCGAAGAAGAAGTAGAAACTCAAAAGAGGAACTTCCGCTACGTTCAGATCGACGCGGTGGGTGTGAGTATCTCGAATGTGGCGTCGCCATTCCTGCCGGTCTTTCTCACCCGCCTCGGCGCGTCAAATTTCCAGGTGGGCTTGCTCTCCTCCATGCCCGGCGCGACCGGGTTATTGCTTGCCCTTTTCGTGGGTCGCTTTTTGCAAACGCGGCGGAATATCGTGCCGTGGTACAGCCTTTCGCGCCTGCTGGTGATCCTGTGTTTTGCGCTGACCGGCATCCTCACCCTGCTCATTTCACGCGAATATGTCATCCTGTCCACGCTGGCGATCTGGGCGTTCGCCACTCTTCCGCAGACCGCGCTGGCGGTGGCGTTCTCGGTGGTGATGAATGCCGTAGCGGGTCCCGAAGGTCGTTATGCCCTGCTCAGCCGGCGTTGGGCGATCTTCGGTTTGACCAGCGTGATCGGCACATTCATCGTCACGCGCCTCATCGACCTGATGGACTTTCCGTTGAACTATGCGGTGATGTTCCTCATCCTTTCATTGGGAGGTTTCCTCAGTTACTATTTTTCCAGCCGCATCGCCGTTCAAGACCAGCCCCCGGCTCCGTTGGCGAAGAGCGAGTCGTTGCGCGATACCTTGAAAAATTACGCCGCATTGCTGAGGAAGAATCCGGCTTTTGTCTCGTTTGCCTCGAAGCGTTTCGTCTATTTTTCGGCTGTGGCGCTCAGCCTGCCGATCATGCCGTTGTATCTGGTGCGCGAAGTGCAAGCCACCGATTCGGATATTGGCATGGTGAGCATGGCGATGAACCTGGTGATGCTGGCGGGATATTATTTGTGGCCCCGCGTATCCAACCGTCATGGCGGGCGCGTGGTATTGCTGGCGACCACCTTCGGGATGATCCTTCACCCGGCGCTCACCGCTTCAACCACCCACGTGGAGTTGATCATCCTCTTCGCGGGGATTGCCGGGTTCTTTCAAGGCGGGCTTGACCTAGTATTTTTTGACGAGCTGATGAAAACCGTCCCTGTGGAATACAGCGCGACATTCGTTTCGTTGGCGCAGTCGATCCAATATCTTTCCATGATCCTCGCCCCGTTATTGGGAACATGGCTGGCTGGGTTCGTTGGGCTTTCAGGGGCGTTATGGGTGAGCGCAGTAATTCGCCTTTTGGGTTTTTTGTTGTTCCTGAAAAAGGATGTTCGATAGCGTAGATCAGGGTGATGCCGTAGCCGGCACGAGTGTGAGTCCCAGCACGCGCGCCAATTCCACTGAATATAGATCGTGTTGCTCGCGCGCCAGATTCAATCCCTGATTGAGGGTGGAAGTGTCCGCGCCGTTGAGGAAGGCGAGCAGGGTGTCGATGACCGCGTTCATGTGCGCGAGTTCGTACCCGTGCAATGCCGTCAGGCAGGCTGGCGGGTTGATATCCTGCGCGAGCCGCCGGATGCGTTGGAGGTTTGAGATCGCCTCGGGGAGTTGTTCGATCGGAAGGTTGGATGACAGCGCCGAGGCATCGTCAAATTCACGCATCAGGTTGTTGATGGGTTTGACAGTTTCGCTGATTGCTTCGGGGAAGCACGGATCTATGGTTGCGCTCGGCGCGGCTGGGGATGCGGTAGCGCAAGAGTTGAGGATCAAAACGAAAATGGGAAGGATGCGGGGGTTGAGTCGGAGCATGGCGTTCTCCTTGACTTTAAAGTATTCGAGGGACGGCGATCGCCGTCCCTCGAATTGTATCGCTCTTTCCCTCTTATTTTTTTACGAGAACGAATATGCCCGTCAGGTCGGTGGTCAATACTTGCGCTGAGCTATTGTTGGAGGAGGTTAGGGAGTACAGTTCAACCAGCGCGTCGGTTGCTAGGGCGTTGTCTATGGCGGCATCGCTGAGCGGTTGGGCGATCTCTTCCCATTGTCCGTTGTTCCAATGTAAGACGATATATTGCGAGGCGTCGCCTGCGGGGAGGGGGAAGCCCATCTGGATGCCGGTGTTTTGCGGGAGCGGCTTGATGAGTTTGCCTCCGTTGAGGATCGACACATCGAGTCCTTTGATGAGGGTATAGCCGTTCGGCAATGCCCCAGGCAGGGAGTTTGTCTCGACCACATTGATGATAGCCTGATAGTCGCACAGGTTATAGAACTTGAGCGTGATGCCGAAGAAATTTGCCTTCGTTGCGCAATCCAGGTCGAAGGAGTTGCCGCCGGTGACGAGGATGAATCCGGACGATCCGTTATTTTCTGTGAAGGGCTTGGCTTCATACTCCACGAGGACAGCGAAGGTAATAGACGAAGTGTTGCCGTGGCTGTCGGTTGCGGTACAGGTGACGATGGTTGTGCCGTGCGGGAGCAGGGCGCCAGAGGCGGGAGCGCATGTTGCTACGCCGGGACCATCCACAGCGTCGGTGGTTGTGGGTGTCGAATAAAAGACCGGCGCGAGTTGTTTGCTGGATGTATCCACTACCATATTCGCCATCGGCGAAATGACTGGGGGAGTTGTATCTTGCACGGTCACATTGAAACTTCCGCTGACCGTGTTTCCGCTCGAATCGGATGTCGAGCAGTTCACGAGTGTGGCGGCAATTCCGAAGGTGCTGCCGGAAGCCGGGGCGCATGTGACGGTCAGTGCGCCATCCACAATGTCATTCGCAGTGGCGGTGAAAGTTACCGTCGCGCCGGCGGCGCTGGTCGCCTCGACTGTCATGTTGGCGGGTAAGGATAGAGTCGGAGCGGTTGTATCCTGCACGGTGACGGTGAAACTGCCGGCGCTTGAATTATCTGCCTGGTCGGTGGCGGCGCAGGAGATTGTGGTGACTCCGATTGGGAAGGTGGCGCCGGAACTTGGAGAACAGCCAAAGGTTGGCGCGGGGTCGAGGTTGTCGTTGGCAGATGCGGAATAGTTCACCACTGCGCCGGACGCGCCGGTGGCTTCAACCACAATGTTGGCTGGCAGGCTTAAGGCCGGGTCGGTCTTGTCGATGTTGATGCCGCTGGCGGTTGCCGGGGCGCTTACATTCCCCGCAAGGTCGGCGCACGCGCCGGTGGCAGATTGCCCCGCGCCTTCCGTGTTGAGCAGAACATTTGCCGCGCAGGAATCGATTCCCGATAACCCATCCACGCCTGTGAAAGTGACTGTGACATCCGTGTTGTTCCAGCCGTTGCTGTTCGGAGCAGGGGACGCGGTGCCGGCGGCGGTCGGGGCGGTCTTGTCGATGTTGATGTTGTTGACCGTGGCGCTGCTGGAGTTCCCGGCGTTGTCGGCGCATGTTCCGGTTGCGGATTGACCCGCGCCTTCCGCGCTGAACACTACTGGAGTTGTGCAGGATACCAGCCCGGAGAGTCCGTCGTTGCCGGTGAAGGTGACAGTCACATCGGAGTTATTCCAGCCGTTGGCGTTTGCGGCGGGCGTTCGATTGGCAACGATGCCCGGCGCGGTTTTGTCGATGTTGATTCCGCTCTGCGTGTCAGACGCGGAGTTGCCGGCGTTGTCGAAACAGGTCGCAGTGGAGGATTGATTCGCGCCTTCGGCTGTCGCCGTTTGTGTGATCGTTCCGTCGACGGGTCCAGACATGGCATCCGTGCATGACCAGTTAAGCGTCACGTCTCCGTTGTTCCAGCCGTTTCCATTCGCGGGTGTGCGGTTCAAGAATGTGATGGTCGGGTTGGTCGCATCGCGCTTCAGCGTGAGAGGCGCCGCGTTGGATGTAAATCCTGCGAGGTTGGTACAAGAGCCGTTGAAGGTCGCGCTTGCGGTATCCGTGGTCAGGGACTGAACGCCTGTGCACGTGAGAGGACCGCTGACCGCTTCGGTTCCGGTGGTCGTGATCGTCACATTGCTGGTGTACCAGCCGTTGTTCCCCAGTGTTCCAGAGGGCACGAGTGAGACGCCGGTCGGGGCGGTTTTATCGATGTTGATGCCCGATTGTGTATTCGATGCCGTGTTGCCAGCCTGATCCTGACACATTCCGGTGGCGGATTGTGCGGCGCCTTCGGCTGTCAGTGTTTGAGTGACCGTGCCAGATAGAATGGGCGAGAGTGAATTGGTGCATGACCAGGTGATTGTCACGTCCGCGCTGTTCCATCCGTTGCCGTTGGCGGCGGGGAGCCGGCTCAAGAATGTGATCGTTGGGGCGGTCTTGTCGATATTGATGCCGGTTTGGGTGTCGGATGCGGATAGTCCGGCGCGATTAGCGCAAGTGCCGGTGGCGGATTGATTTGTCCCCTCGCTGGCGAGGGTTTGCGTAACGGTTGCTGAAACCACCCCGGATTGCGCGTCTGCACACGACCATGTGACGGTAACATCAGAATTGTTCCAGCCAAAGACATTCGCAGAGGTCCTGCTGACAAAGGCGATAGTCGGCGCGGTAGTGTCTGTGATGGGGGTGACGTTCATACATCCGCCGCTTGCCAACGAAACCTGGCACAAGTCTATGGATGAGCCGATAAAAACCGATGTTCCGAATACCTCGATGCCGTAGCGTTGGTTGCCAAAATATATGCCATCCAGGATCGAAACAAAGGAGCCGGGATTACCGTTGATGCGGACGCCTGACCCAAAATCATTTGAGAACGCGCCTCCGCCTGTGCCGCCCGGCACATCCGTGCCATTATTCCACGCCGTGACGTTATTCAGAGTAACCTGGTTGACGTTGGAGATGGCGATGCCGTTCAGATCGTTGTTGGTGGCGGTTACGGAGTTCAAGGTGACGATGGGCGCGCTGAGCGTTGCGCCGTTGTAATTTGTTCCAGCGCCTATTCCGTAAGCATCGTTGAAGGTGGCGTTTGAGATGGTGATCACGCCAGTGGAAGTGGTCGCCGCGAAGCCTTGGTTGGTGTCACCGCCCGTGTTGTCACCGTCGAAGGCGCTTCCGCCTGAGACTGTGATGTTGCCGCTGGATGAAACAAGGTTGCCAGTGAATCCATCCTGCTGGTTTGAAACATCCGTGTCTGATAGCGCGATATTGCCGTTTGTGGTCGTAATGTTGACCGCGTTTCCATCCCCGCTATTGTCCACATCTATGCCGGTTAAGTTTACGTTTCCGCTATTGGATGTGACATGGATCGCGTTGCCATCATCTTGATTGTCGACGCTCGAATTGTTGATGTTGACGGTTCCGCTGTTCGTGGTGACGTTGATGCCGTGATTGTCGTCGCCGTCTGTGATATCCACGCCGCCCAGGGTGACGTTTCCAGAGTTGGTCACGACCTGCACGCTTGCTGAGTTGTCCGCGTTGTTTACGTCTACATCGGTCATGGTGACTGAGCCGGTGGATGTGTAAACAGCCACACTGGGGTTGGACGCGTTGGTGTTGTCGTTGACGGTGATATCCCGCAGGGTCACATTGCCGGTCCACGGGTTGCCGGAGGAGCCAACTTGGACGAATCCACCGTTGAGTCCGGTTGTGCCAAAGTTTGTGTCGCCGGTGATCGCGCCGGGGTTGTTTCCATTCCACCCGCCCTGGATCGTCATATTGAAACTACTGATGGACGCGAACGATGAACCGAGGCTGGACGCGTTATCGCTCAAAATTAAAGGAGTGGTAAACCCGGCTCCGCCTGGTCGTTCGAGGTAAATGACCCCATCTTGCGAGAATGATCCGCCTGTGTTGTCGCGCATGAGGGTGAGCAGGGTGGTGATGGTCTGGTTTGTAGTACAGCCATTTGCCCCGGGGGTAGGGACGCCTTGCGCGGCTGGACACCAGATCGGGTCCGCTTCCACAAGGATTGCCGCGGCTTCTGTGCTCGCCATCGGTAGCGGATTGCCATTTTCATCGAGGATCACAACATCGGTGTTCTGCGGGAGCTCAGCCACCAGTTCAAACACCGGGGCTGTCTCGGTTGCGGCAGGCGTCTCCTCGGTGATGGGTTCGGCGGTAGACTCGGCAGTCGGCTCGGCTGTTGGCGTCGCCTCTGGGAGTTGGGTTGCCGTCGGCTCAACGGGTAACTCAGTCGATTCTACCGGCGGTTGGGTAGGCTCCTCGGTTGGCGGGGGAGTTGGGGTAGTGTCATCTGCCAGGGCGATATTGACATTTACCAGGTTGGCAAGAACGGTCAAAATAAGAAAAACAGACAAAATCAAACGTCGATTAATGTGGGGCATTTTCTTCACCTTTACCTTTCAAGGGTGTTAAGTTGCCCGCATGACGGCTCGCTAACAACTCTGTTACTTATTGGTGACAGGCAAAAGGTTACAAGGGTAGGAGTTGCTCGGTTGAGCCTGTTTCGTTTAAGGCGCACTATGAGGCGGTAGCACAACTGCCCCCCAACTGCGTAAGTGGTGCGGGGAAACGAAAAACCCACCAAGCCGGGTCTGCCTGGTGGGTCAATCAGAGGCGAAAATGAGAAGTTACTTTCCCAGTCGCGCGCGTTCTTCTTCGATCACACTTGTCTCAAGCTTCTTGAACAAGGGACCCGGTTGATTTAACTTCTGCCCCGGTTTCAATCTGCTTGGTTTCCATGCTACGACTGCGCCTTCGCTCAGCCCGGGAACGGGGCGATACCTCAGCGTCGTGTGCTCGCCGAGGGAATCACTTACGGCTTCGACGTATTGCTCTCCGAACAGCGAAGTTTCATAGCCGAAGAACTCATGCAACCGTTGTGAAGTGAACGGAAGAACAGGAGCAAGAAGGATCTTCAGCGAGTCAATAGCTTTCAAAGCGGTATAAATTGTTTTTGCCGCTTCGTCTTTGTCTGTTTTTACAACCGTCCATGGCGCGTTGACGTCGAGGTACACGTTCACCGCTGTGGCGAGTTTCAGCGCTTCGCCCAACGCGGAACGCAGATGGACGGCTTCGTATTCCGCGCCGACAGCGGTGAATCCGTTTTCAATGGTGGCGAGCAGGTCCGCGTCGGCGCGGCGAAGCGTGGCGGGGTCTAGGTCTGGCGCGTGTCCTTCCCAATGTTTGTAGCAAAACGCGAGCACGCGATTCGCCAGGTTGCCCCACGTCGCCACGAGTTCGTTATTGTTACGCGCCACAAACTCTGCCCAATCCCAATCGCTGTCTTTATTTTCGGGCATGTTCACCGTGAGGTAATAGCGCAAGGCATCGGGGTCGTAGCGCGTCAACACGTCGCGTCCCCAGACCGCCCAGTTGCGCGAGCCGCTGATCTTTTTGCCCTCGAGGTTCATGAATTGATTCGCGGGCACATCGAAGGGGAGAGTGAGCGCGTATTCTTCCTCTGAAAAAATTTGACCGAACGCGACGCCGGCGCCCATAAGTTGGGCGGGCCACAGCGAGGTGTGGAAGAAGATGTTATCTTTGCCAATGAAGTGGAATTGACGCGCGCTGGGGTTGACCCACCACTCGCGCCACGCCTCTTCCCGACGGGACAGCTGACTCCACTCGATCGGCGCGGAGAGATATCCGATCACCGCCTCGAACCACACGTACAAGCATTTGCCCTGCCAGCCCTCCACCGGGACAGGGATGCCCCAGTCGAGGTCGCGGGTGATTGGGCGCGGCTTGAGTCCCTCGGCTTCGATCTTGCCAAGCGATTCGCCTAACACCGTATCGCGCATGTGATCGGCGCGTTCTTTGAGAAATTTTTTTACGTCAGGCTCGAGTTTTGAGAGGTCGAGATAGAAATGTTCGGTGTCGCGTAATTCGAGCGCGCCGCCTTCGCGCGAGCGAGGGTTGATTAGTTTCTCGGGTTCCAAAACGTTTCCGCAGTTATCGCACTGATCGGAGCGCGCGCCGTCAAAGCCGCAGATGTAACAAGTTCCTTCCACGTAACGGTCGGGTAGGAATCGTTTTGCAGACGGGGAGAACCACTGCTTGGAGGTCTGCTTGAACATAAACCCGTTCTTTTGCAGGGCAAGAAAGATCGACTGCGAAACCTTGAAATGATTCTCGGTGTGCGTAGTTGTGAACAGATCGTAGGTGATGCCCCAGCCCTCGAACAGTTCAAGGAATCCATTGTGGTATTTTTTGTACACTTCTTCCACGGGCTTGCCCTCTTTATCCGCCGCGAGTGTGACGGGCGTGCCGTGTGAGTCGGTGCCGCTAACCATGAGCACGTTGTTTCCTTTGAGCCTGTGGTAGCGGGCGACGATGTCACCGGGCAGATGTGACCCGGTGATATTGCCTACGTGGATTTCCGCATTGGCATAGGGCCAGGCGATTGCTATTAAAATATTTTCAGGCATTCGTGCCTCCGTGATTATCCGTCATTGCGAGGAGCGAAGCGACGAAGCAATCTTCCTCAAAGCGAGGAGATTGCTTCGGGCGATCCTTCGACTTCGCTACGCTTCGCTCAGGACGCCCTCGCAATGACGAGAAAATAACAAACAAAAAGGCTGTCCGTACAATGGACAGCCTGTTACTCGCTAGACGCAGTGATCTAACACGCTCTCCATTTGATTGAGATTCGCATTTTCATAGGCATCACGATGTTGCGGAAAAGTCTCGCGTTCATGCGGGCTATTTTACAGCAATTTCTTTAATGCCGCAAAGGGCGAATCGTCTGTGTGTTGACTGTGACCACAATCTTTCACGTTCAAGTCCTGCCCGCACTCGATACACAATCCTTTGCAATCCTCACTATGGATGGGATTGATCGGCACTTCAAGCAGGGCATATTCTCTTAGCATCGGAGCCAGGTCGATTTGCCGATCCTCGGGGAGTAAAACGCCGGTCTCGCTGACCGAATCCTTGTCGAACGCGTATAACTCGGTGAAACTCCACACGAGCGGGTGGGCAAAATCTCTCAAGCACCGCGCGCACTGCAATGTTGTGTCGCCTGAAAAATTGCCTTGCACGATCAATCCTTGCGGCGTGCGTCCAATATGCGCAGAGCCGTTGAGCTTCGACAATTCGAAATCCTCAAGCTTGACTTTCTCGAACTCAAAAGGAATCTCATGGCTATATCCAACTTCTTCGTGGACAATAAAGCCAACATTGATGCGGAAGGGTTTGCGGGGATTGGTCATGGTTGTCTGCGACGCGGAGGCGGTTGAACTGCATCCGCAAAATTATTGGCATGGACGCAGTTCAACTGCGTCGCCATCTATTTGCTATCTT
>Ga0138256_10000076_pt1 | contig 120447 bp, 108 predicted proteins | sample KNB2016incub_MG_FD_105486 | JGI IMG/M metagenome (GOLD analysis project Ga0138256, IMG submission 105486) | Active sludge microbial communities from wastewater in Klosterneuburg, Austria - KNB2014incub_MG | ecosystem: Engineered > WWTP > Activated sludge > Unclassified | place: Austria... | reverse complement strand
GAAGTAGCTAAAAAAATAAAACCATTAAGTGATGTAGGCCTGGGTTATATCAAATTGGGTCAATCGTCCGATACATTGAGCGGCGGCGAAGCACAACGTGTAAAATTGGCTTCCTTCCTGGGTAAAGGAAAAGCGCATGGCCAAATCTTATTTATTTTTGATGAACCCACTACAGGTTTACATTTTCATGATATCAAAAAACTATTAGCATCTTTTAATGCACTGGTAGAACAAGGCCACTCCATTATTGTAATAGAACATAATACCGATGTAATTAAAAGTTGCGACTGGATAATAGACCTGGGCCCTGAAGCAGGAGAAGATGGCGGGAACTTAGTATTTGAAGGAAAACCTGCTGATTTGAAAAAAGTGAAAAATAGCTATACCGGGCGTTTTTTATAAAACATCTGTATCCAGTATTTCTTTAGTACAAACTATCGTAGCCGGTTACTTTCTTTTATAATTTTATTATCTCTTAATACCCCACGCAGGCCCAGTATTAAGAAGATTAAAACAAACACGTGGATGATGGATGTAAGTACAAGTTGCCCATCGCTGTATGATTGTAATTGATTATAGTAAAGAAATAACAGCACGGCCTCCAGCAGGATGCCCAAAATAATAAAACGGATTTGTAATGAACGGTTCTTAAATAAAAATATAGTAAGCAAGCTAAGTACTCCCAGTGCAATGGTGGGTACTAACAGTTCCAGGCTGTCTGTAGCTTCCAGTGTACTATTCGGGATCCCCGTTTTATCAATCCCCATATAAAAGGGAAGTTTAAGGGTAGAGAATGAACAGGCTGAAGCCAGTAGCAACCATAAACTTTGTATTCTTTGTAACATTGTTAATTTTATTTATTCAATTGAGGATATAATGGGAATTGTTTCATTAAATCTTTTACTTCATGGCTTACAGCAGCAATTGTTTTTTGATCATCAATATTCATTAAAACCCGGTCAATCAATGCTACTACTAAGGGCATGTGTTCTTCCTTCATTCCCCTTGTGGTAATGGCAGGTACGCCCACCCGGATGCCACTGGTTACAAAAGGGCTTTTATCATCATATGGCACTGCATTTTTATTAAGCGTAATATGCGCTTTATCCAAAGTTTCCTGTGCTTTTTTACCCGTTAAGTTTTTATTGCGCAGGTCTATCAGCATAAGATGATTGTCTGTGCCACCGCTTATAATATTGTAACCTTTTGCCGTAAAAGCCTTCGCCATGGCTTGTGCATTCTTTTGAATTTGTTTGGCATAAGCTGTAAAATCATCTGTAAGTATTTCACCAAAAGATACTGCTTTGGCAGCAATCACATGTTCCAGCGGACCACCCTGTGTACCCGGAAAAACAGCCATATCCAGGATATTGCTCATCATACGGGTTTTACTTTTTACATCTTTAAGGCCAAATGGATTTTCAAAATCTTTTTTCATTAAAATAATGCCGCCCCTGGGACCTCTTAATGTTTTATGTGTAGTACTGGTTACAAAATGACAATCATCAAAAGGTGAATTTAATAGGCCTTTGGCAATGAGCCCCGCCGGGTGAGCCATATCGCACATCACAAAAGCATTAATTTCATCTGCCACTTTACGAATGCGGCCATAATCAATATCACGGCTATAGGCAGAGGCGCCACAAATAATAAGCTTTGGTTTTACGGTTCTTGCTTTTTCTTCAAGCATATCATAATCTATGAGGCCGGTATCTTTTTTTACAGTATAGAAATGTGCTTCATATAATTTACCAGAAAAGTTTACCGGTGAACCGTGGGTAAGGTGGCCGCCCATACTCAGGTCTAACCCCAGGATTTTATCGCCAGGTTGCAAAACGCCAAGCATTAATGCGGCATTGGCCTGTGCACCACTATGCGGCTGCACATTGGCATACTCACAATTAAAAATTTGTTTTAAACGGTCTATGGCCAGTTGTTCTACCTGGTCAATAATTTCGCAGCCACCATAATAGCGCCTCCCGGGATACCCTTCTGCATACTTATTGGTAAGCGAAGTGCCCATTGCTTCCATTACCTGGAGGCTGGTAAAGTTCTCGCTTGCAATTAATTCTATACCATGTTGCTGGCGTTCCAGCTCCTGGTTTATTAAATTAAAAACGATTGTATCTCTTTGCATCATTTATCATTTTATAGGCAAATATAAGCAGCCGGGAGCGGAATCAAAGCGATCGGTCAATGAAGATTAGGATGAAGTTGTTTGCTTAAAATAGTGTAATTTCACGAGCTTAAACCATTGGAGAAAATTTATTTTCTATCTAACACACCTTTAACCGGGTGCATACAATATATTCATGAAGGCTATTATTCCTGTAGCAGGCGCCGGTACAAAACTTCGGCCACATACATATACACAACCAAAAGCATTAATTCCATTAGCAGGGAAAACGATACTCAGTATTATTATTGAGCAGCTCAAAGATGCCGGTATCAAAGAATTTATTTTTATCATTGGCTACCTGGGCGATAAGATACAGGATTATGTTACCGCCACACACCCGGATATAGTAGCTTCTTTTATAACACAAAGTGAGCGGCATGGCACGGGACATGCCATAGAACTTACCAAAGAAAGAGTAGGTTCCGACGATTTACTGATTGTATTGGGCGATACGATTGCAGAATATGATGTAAAGGAAGTGGTAGCATCCGAATATAGTATGCTGGGCGTGAAAAAGGTAGATGACCCCCGTAATTTTGGAGTAGCCGAAATGAGTGAAGATGGATTTATACAAAGGGTGGTAGAAAAACCTTCGATACCTAAAAGCAACATGGCCCTGGTGGGGATTTATAAAATAAAAGAAAGTGCTATTTTATTTGAATGCCTTAAAAAAATACAGGAAAATAAAATACGTACCTATGAGGAATTTAATCTCACAGATGCGCTGGAATGTATGATTCAAAGAGGTGTAAAGTTTAGAAGTTTTAAGGTGCAAAACTGGTTTGACTGTGGTAAGAAAGATTCATTAATAGCATCCAACGCCATTCTACTCAAAAAATTTGGGGGCAATACAGGAGATGGTAAAGAATATAGTAGCAGCATTATAATCCCCCCGGTAAGTATCGGACCGGGTTGTGTTATTGAAAATTCGGTGATAGGGCCCAATGTAGCAATTGGCGAAAATTCAATTGTGAATTATTGTATCATCCAAAATTCAATTGTGGGATCTTATTCAAACCTGGGAGAAATTGTTCTTTCTAATTCACTTATTGGTAGCGATGCTGCAGTAAAAGGGGTAAGCCGTAGTTTAAATATTGGTGACAATGCTGCCGTAGATCTTGGTGGCAATTCTAAATAATTGTGTATATGTTGATAATTAAAAACCAGCACTTGTACGGGTAATTATTATTTTGTAAACTATTGCATGAAAATTTTTACAGAAAGGGTAACCCGATTATTTCAAATTGAAAAGCCCATCATCCAGGCCGGTATGATTTGGACCAGTGGGTGGAAGCTTGCAAGTGCCGTAAGCAATGCGGGTGCCTTGGGTGTAATTGGTAGCGGAAGTATGTATCCTGAAGTGCTCAGGCAGCATATTATAAAATGCAAAACGGCAACCAATAAACCATTTGCCGTAAACCTGCCCTTGCTTTACCCTGATATTGATAAACACATTGAAACGATCATTGAATTAAATGTTCCTATTGTATTTACCAGCGCTGGTAATCCGGCAACATGGACGGCAACATTAAAAGCACAGGGTATTACAGTAGTACATGTGGTAAGTAGCGCAAAGTTTGCTTTAAAAGCCGAACAAGCAGGATGTGATGCCATTGTTGCTGAAGGGTTTGAAGCGGGTGGCCATAATGGAAGAGAAGAAACCACCAGTTTTATATTGATACCTTCAGTATGTGAAAAAGTAAAAATTCCGGTGATAGCAGCCGGGGGTATAGCTACTGCAAGGCAAATGCTGGCAGCACTAATATTAGGAGCTGAAGGGGTACAAATGGGGAGCCGTTTTGTAGCAAGTGAGGAAGCATCTAATCATATTAATTTTAAAAATGCAGTTTTGGAAGCCGGGGAAGGCGATACCATCCTTAGTTTAAAACAATTAACACCGGTAAGATTATTAAAAAATGAATTTTATAATAAAGTAAAACAAGCTGAAGAACAAAGTGCGAGCAAGGCCGATTTAGAAACATTATTAGGAAAAGGAAGAGCAAAACGGGGCATGTTTGAAGGAGATTTATCAGAAGGTGAACTGGAGATTGGACAGGTATCTGCTTTAATACACGAAATAAAACCGGCAGCCGAAATCATTTCGGAAATATGGGCAGAATTCAACTCCCTGCTCAATTAGCACACATTAATCAGTATATTTGCGATTTTTTAAAAAGTATAAACCAACCCCTGAAAAAATGCGAACAGGAAAAACGGGATTAAAGTACAAATTTTTATTTCTTTTGGTTTTCACTATGGCCGCTTTTTCTGCCTGGTGCCAACCGCCGGTAATAAATCCCCAAACCCCTTCAGAATCTAACCCTGTACAGATTGATCCCAAATCACTCTCACAACCACAGTTACGATCTTTATTAGAAGATAAAAACCGGGAAACAGGAAAAGATAAAAATGCAGATCTTTTAAAAAATACAAAGATTGATAAGGATAGCGTAGTTACCGACAATCTTAAGAAGAATGCTTATAGTCCCGAAGATACGTATGGAGCAAATGTGTTTTCTCAATCGGCTCGTATGGACCTGTCGGAATTATCAACTCCTCCCCTGGATTATCCTATTGGTGTGGGGGATCATATTATTGTTGCTTTATGGGGAGCGGCCGAATATCAAAATAGTTACGTAATTGCAAGAGATGGAGCAATCTTTCCACAAGGGCTTGGTAAAATATATGTGCAGGGATTAACATTTGAAAATGCACGCAATATTATTTACTCACGCTTTAAAAGCGTAGTACCCGCAGGTACCAATATTGCCATTAGCCTGGGCCAACCAAGAACTATAAACATAAACGTAACTGGTGAAGTAAATAAACCCGGACCTTATACCGTATCTGCATTTGTAAATGCATTTACATTGATTGGTATGGCCGGTGGAACAACTGAATTCGGGGATTTACGTTCCATTCTCATAAAAAGAAATGGCAGGGTAATAGATGAATTAGATGTATATAAATATTTAACTACCGGTGAATTGGGAAAACATATTTATTTAGAGAATAATGATTTTGTGATTGTAGGGACGGTACAAAAAAAGGTGTTTGCTATTGGGCAGTTTAAAAGGCCAATGTATTACCAGCTAAAAAAAGATGAAGGCGTAAAAGCATTATTAAAATATTCAGGCGGGCTTACCGCAGATGCCCTGGGTTCTAGTATGAAAATATTGAGATCAGAAAATGAAAGCCAGGTGCAGCGGGATGTAAATGTAAATGCGATTATTAAAATTCCGGGACAAGACTTTATGTTAGAAGATGGAGACATTGTACAGGTTCCATTTGTGAAACCCGGTATTTCTAATAAGATTGAAATCCGGGGAGAAGTTACTTACCCTGGCATTTATGAACTTCGCAAAGGTGAGCGGTTATTTGATATCATCAACCGGGCAGGAGGTGTTACCCGGAATACTTATTTGCCAAGGGCCTATGTATTTAGAAATGCAGGCGATACTACCAATTTACAGAGTGACCGGTTAGAAGTGGATCTCACAGATATTAATGATTCTAACCAAAATAAAAATAGTAGTAATTTAGAAGTACAGGTAAATGATGTAATACAATTATTTTCTGTGAGTGAATTTTCGGATGCTGAATTTGTTGAGATTTATGGAGAAGTAAGAAAAGAAGGTAAAGTGCGTAAATACGGAGGTATGACTTTGGAAGACCTTTTGTATTTATCTGGTGGTATTAAACAATCCGCAGAATTTGGCCGGTTGGAAATATCAAGTGTGGTAGATGTGGATTCTGCTAAAAAAAGTATGAAACCCACCCGGACAATTGTAAGATCTTATGCCATCTCTTCCGATTTACAATTAGATTCAATTGCCAGTAAAATTAAACTCCGTCCATTTGACCAGGTTTTTGTGCGGCGCAATCCTACTTTTGAATTACAACAAAATGTAGAATTAAAAGGCATGGTGAAATATCCCGGTTTATATCCCCGTCTTAATAAATTTGAAAGAATTTCATCTTTCATAAAACGTGCAGGAGGATTGGTTGACAATGCAAACTTAAGTGGTGCCGTTTTATACCGTACGAAAACAAATATGTTCAGGGAATCTGTAGTAGATAGACCCAAGTTAGATACTTTAGGCCGCCCGATCCTCGATAGCTCAAAAGTAGAAAAAATGAAATTTCTGGAAGAGCCGGTAAGTATTGATTTGTATAATGCATTAAAATACCCCAATTCAAAATATGACATAATCCTGCAGGAAAAAGATTTGATTTTTGTTCCTGAAATTAATCCTTTTGTAAGTGTACAGGGCAAGGTGCAATCTCCATTAAAAATTGCATTTGATAAGGAACATACCAATCTTACTTATTATATTGATAAGGCAGGTGGTTATGGGGTAAGGCCCTGGCGAAACAGGATTTATGTTACATACGCAAATGGAAAAAGTAAAAGAACAAAATCTTTTCTGTTTGTTCATAAGTATCCCAAAGTAGAAGAAGGGGCAATGATAACTGTACCTCAAAAACCACAGGGACAGGAGATAAGCGATCTTACCAAATCGGTAATTATAGCAGCAATACCAGTGGTATTAACCGGCCTTATATTTAAATACATAAAATAAAAAAGCGGTGACCTCAAAAGAACTAATAAGAAAAATATATACCAGGCTTAGTAAACTTAAGATCATAGTATTGGTTTGCGGTATTGGCCTTGCTATCCTGTTTTATATTTATACAAAAAGTGTTTCTCCTGTATATTCAAGTACCGCTTCTATTTTCCCACTTACGAATGCGGCAGATAATTCTGGAGCATCATCTTTACTTAGTAGCTTAACCGGCATGAGTGAAACACCAAAAAGTTTTAGCCAGGAAGCATCAATTAATATTGTAGAACTCGCAAAAAGCAGGCGCACCCGGGAAGCAGTGGCTTTAGAGAAACTTCCCCAATTTGGAAATAAAACCATCGGAGAATTAATTATTGAAAGTGAAAATGAAAGAAAATCATTTGTTTCTAAAAAGCTGATTGTACCACACAACGATACGGCATTATCTGCTATGGCAGCGGTGCTGCTCCAAAATAGTATTGATGCAAAAATCAATAAGAATGGTATGTTTGAACTCACTTTTTCTAATACCGATAAAAAATTAATATCACCCGTAAGTTATGTTTTGATTGATAAAATTTCACAGTTTTATATTGATCTAAAAATCAAAAAAGCGAGAGAAGATTATAATTTTACAATGCGTAAACTCGATTCGCTGAATGATGTATTAAAAACATTTGACAGAAGAGCCATCACAATGGCCAATACCACTTTATTTGTGCCCGGCGAACGCATAGAGTTTACCATACCAAAAGAAAATTTAATTACAGATAAAGAAAGGGTGTTACGCCAAAAAGATGCGGCAGCCAATAACCGGGAAGAATCTTTATGGCGATTGCAAAAAGCTCGTCCTATTATTGAAACTTTAGATAAACCTGAGCCTCCATTTGATGAAGAAAAACCTTCAGGTATATTATACGGGATACTTGGTTTTATACTAGGTTGTTTGCTTTCTTCGGTGATTTTAATTGCAGATATTTTATATAAATACGTGAATGCCGAGCTTAACCAGGCAGTGTTTGGCGATGATGAACCTACTGTTGCCGTTAAAGAAACCGAGTAATGCATCGACCTCGCCAGCGTTTAAAATGAATATTTGTGTGCAATCAATATTGATTTGCCTTTCCTGTTATTTTAATGTTTTAAATCGTTCCAGTAGAATTTATTTAGCTTTAAATCTATTTGTAAGTATTGTTTGAATGGTTTTTGCAATCGTTCCATTATTATTTTAATTGAAACATGCGTGCCATAGATTTCAAACTTTTTCCATCATTAACCAATGCATTTTAATAGTTACTAATTATTTATTGGATCTGGTAAAAGCATAAAAAAACTGCCGGTTATTAACCAGCAGTTTCTTTATGTATGTGAATTCGGTTTATTGAACAATCACTTTTTGTGTAATTACATTGGCCTGGTCTTTCACCCTTAGGATATAGATACCGGATGATAGTTTTGAGGCAGGTATCTTTAAGATAGACTCTGTAGATTGTATGTCCAGCATTTTTTTACCACTCATATCTGTAAGTGTTACCTGGTAAGGCTGGTTGCTGTTTCCCGCAACATACAAGTTAATGTAATCGGTAGCCGGGTTAGGATTGATCATAATGCTATATGCCGAGTTAAATAAAATTGTCTTAACACCGGTAAGTGAAACTCTTTGATCAATATCTACCATTGCAATACGATAGTAATTTATTCCTTTTACAGGATTTTCATCTAAGATGGCATACTGTAAACGATTGCTACTATTGCCTGCAGCTTGTACCGTGCGTATCATCGTCCAGTCTCTTCCATTTACAGATCTTTCTACATGAAATTCACGGGTGTTCACTTCCTGGTCTGTTGCCCATGAAATTTTTACTGCACTATTTTGTTTTTGTACATTAAATGCAGTTAAAGTTACAGGTAGTACATTATTAGCAATGGCACCAAATGTAAAAGGGCTATACTGACTTACATTATTTACAGAAACACTTCCACTACTGGTGGTATTGGCTGCATTTGGAGTGCCTCCCAAATCATCCCAATCGCTGCCATCAAAATGGGCCATACGAATGGCTGCCGGTACAAATATATTGCTACGGCTATCAGTATAATGTAAAGTAAGATTGGCTGTTGCACTATTAGTACGATTAATTATCCAATACTCGGTAGGGCTCACATTATATTGTGGATATAAAGCAGCCGTTGCAGGGTCAATAGCAGTATTTCCGTATCCGCTAAAGAAGTATTCAACAGAAAAATTACTATTTCCACTTAATCCAGCGATATCTACAGGTGCATATTTATTTCCTTTACCTACCGGAAATGTGAAATTGGTATTTCCGTATTTAGCCATATTACCATCAAGCAATGAGTTTGCAGAACCGCCACTTACCGAAGATCCGGCATCCATACTAAAGGTTTTACCACTTGCCATCAATACTTTACCATTGGTAAAGCTGGCAACACCGGTAACGGTAATATCATCATTAATTTGTAAAGTATCTGATGCGATAGATGGCCCCAGGTTGATAGTGAAATTATTTAAATAGGCATCTGTTTCAAAACGTAATACACCTGCATTTCCCGATCCGGTTTGGCGGGCAATACTAATGTTTGCGTCTTCTGCATAAATTTTACCTAAGGCGCTGTTTGTTACATATCCACCTCCCACAATATTTAGTGTGTTTCCGGCAAGGTTCAGCAGGGTATTTGCCTGGCTTAATTGTAAACCACCACTGGTTGCATTTCCTAAAGTGAGTGTGGTATTGCTGCCGGTTTCAATTGTACAAACTTCCGTAGAATCTCTTTGTAAGCGGAAAATTTTAATATCGGTTCCGTTGCCAAATAAATTCTTAGAAGGGCCATCACCATTCATTTTCAAAGTAAGCCTTGCAGCATCACCCGAAGGTGAAGGTTCAAAAACAGATCCACCACTAAATACTACATTGCCCAATGCATTCAGAGTAGAAAAAGAAGGGCTATTGCCATTCATACTCACTACCCCATTTGCAGTAAAATCACCACGGGTAGTAGTAACGCCACTGGAGAAATATTTTAAACCACCTGTAAGTTTTAAATTATAAAAACTAATGGCAGGTATGCGAATAGTATCTGATGTGCTGGTTCCGGTTTGTGCAAAATCTACAGTAGATCCGGTTGCCAGGTTATTTAAGAATGGCCTGCGTTCATTTTGTAGTACCAGGCTACCATTATTTAAAACATCAATCCTTGTGGCAGATGTAACAGAATCTACACCTGGCAATACAGTAAATGTGATAGGATTTACACCATCTCCTACCACCAATTTGGAAGTACTGGGGGTTATTCCCAATACGCCACTATAATTTGCATTCGCCTGGCTTACGATATTGAAACTTTGATAAGCATCAGTAAAATTAGCAGGAGAAGGGCCTGTCCCATCTAAAGTACTGCTCCAGGTTCCCAGGTTTGTTAATCCCAGGTTTGCTTTTGTGTTATAATAAGCTGCACTTACTGTACCATTTACGTTTAATGGTGCAGCAGCAGCGCCACCGCCCGTATGGATAACGCTGGAACTAAATGCGCCAACTGGTGCAGTAGCTGCAATTCTTACATATAATGTGGTAGATAAAGTACCGCCTGTATATGGAACCAGGATAGGACTGGTTGAATAAGGCCCGCCGGTATTTGTAGAAATTTCTAAATCTGTACCGGGGGTTACAGTGATATTACCAGAAGCTGGTGTAAGTAGTGTACCATCCAATGTGTAAGCAGCTTCTGCAGAAGGGCTGCCGAATGTTACCTGTAATCCGGTTACGGTAGGATATGCTGATAAAATTGGGCTTGGAGCGCCACAGGGATTGGCAGGAGAACTGCTATTACGGGGAGCTACATCCAATACTTCAAAATCGGTACTATTATTATTTGTTTCAGTACATCCATTCGATTTCCTGAACATGCTTTTGCTGTTACTAATACCCGTAGGCGTAAATACTGCAGCTTCAAAACAACTTCCGGCGCCATATCCTAAAGCATCTACTACTGAAGATGCGGTACAGCCATTCGTTCCACTTAGTGCAGTATTATCATTTACAAGTGCCACCTTGCCGGTGGTACCACTCATATTGAAACTACCTGTAGCATCAGTCGCTGGTAAGGCTATACCCGTAGACCCGCCTCCCAGGCCTACTAAGTAATACTTGCCCGGCGCAATAGACCCACTTAAACTGGTTACCGCCCAGGATGTACCCGCTGCAGAAGCATATTGCACTGACCAGCCCGTAATATCAACGGTACTGCTGCCTGCATTAAACAATTCTATAAAATCATTAGTATAAGTTGCGGCACTATTACCGCCGCCGCCATATACCTGGCTTATTCTTACCTGGGCAAATGATCCCATCGTACAAATAAGAAATAGGAGTGTAAAAATCTTTTTCATGTGTTTGTAATTTATATAAGTAGGACGGCAAAAATACTGAATACATGTATTCTTACCTTATTTTAAAAAATTAATAAATAAAGGGCATTTTTATACCTTTCAATATAGGGTACTAAATCATGAATCAATTGAAAAAAAAAGTTACCAATAAACCCCATTCATTCAACTAATTTGGTTTAAAGTACGAATTTTTCCAGATATATCAAGCGTAACATCAATTAACCTTTTTAAGGAACATCAGATAGGTAGGAAAGTGATCGCTATATCCATAATTATAAGTGATACCATCCCAGGTACGCTTACTATATCCCCTGAATTTTCCGGTTTTTTGTACCAGGAAATCATGGTTAAAAATATTTGCTTTTTGGTAGAAATAACCAGGTTGATTTTTATTAAGCCAACCATAAGAAACCAAAATTTGGTCAAAGAGACCCCATGCATCCTGGTAAGCAAGTGTGCCAATCCCTTTTTTATACATTTCTACCCAGGGATTATACATATCTCCGGGTTTTACATTTTTTATTTTGTCTTTTGCGCCAATTACTTTGGTAAGGCTGGGGCTTACGGGGTCGTCGTTTAAGTCGCCCATTAATACTACTTTAGTAAGTGGGTTTATCGCCATTAAAGAATCAATGCGTGCTTTGGCAACTGCTGCTGCTGCTGCTCTTGCAGGGGCAGAGCGTTCTTCACCACCACTTCGGCTGGGCCAGTGGTTCACAAAAACATGGATCGTATCGCCATCCAAAACTCCTTTTACATACAGTACATCACGGGTATAATAAGCATCCTTTGAACCCCCCGGTAATTGTACAAAAAGAGGGGCACTAAATATGGGTTTAAAATATTTAGGATTATAAATAAGCCCCACATCCACACCCCGTACATCGGGAGAATTATAATGAACAAATTTCAGGTTTCTGTTTGTAAGCTTAGGACGATGTACCAGATCTGTTAATACGGTATCATTTTCAATTTCAGCAACACCAAGTAAAGCCACTCCATCCGGGTTGATATCAGTTCCTATTTGTGAAATAACATCAGATAAGCGGTCTAATTTATCAAAATAAATCCTTGAGTTGTAGTTCCTTTCGCTATTAGGCAAGAACTCTTCATCATTCTTAAATGGGTCGTTAATAGTGTCGTAAAGATTTTCCAGGTTGTAAAAACCAATGATGGAAACTTTATAAGATGCTTTTTGTGCACTTAAGCTGTAGCAACAGGTAAGTAAAAGGATAGTATAAATATATTTCATATGCTTTAATAAGGGTTTCAAAGATAAATCTATTATAGCTATCATAAATTGAGAAAATGAAAAATTTGCAGAAAAAAAAGATGAAATTAACTATTCTTTCGTAAAACTATAATAAATTTGCGTCTTTTAAACAAAAGTAATTTATGAGAATTTTTACCAGCCGGTTGGCCCTGGTATTTTCTTTTTCGATTTTTGCTTTAGCCGTAAATGCACAGGTTCCACAAAAACCTACGCAGGATACTACAATATTGCAGGAAGGAAAAGATGCCATGCTCGACAATATCCCCGTCATTTCTCTTGATGAAAATGATATGCAGGATGGAAGTGCACAAAATATTTCCTCTCAGCTTAGCGCAGGGAGGGATCCCTTTTTAAGTGGTGCATCCTTTCAGTTTAATGCCGTGCGTTTTCGCATTAGAGGTTTTGATGCCGATATGTTTAATACCTACATGAATGGAGCGCCCATGGAAAACCTGGATAATGGGTTTACACCATACGGATTATGGGGCGGGTTGAATGATGTAATGCGAAACCGGGATCAAAGCCATGGAATGAAGGCAACACCTTATGCAATTGGTGATCCGGGCGGGCTTACCTTTTTAGATACCCGGGCAAGCCGCCAGCGTGCTCAAACGAGTTTTAATTATGCATTGAGCAACCGGAATTATACCCATCGTATTATGCTTACCCATAGTACCGGGATGAGTAAAAAAGGCTGGGCATTTTCTTTATCCGGCTCACGCCGGTGGGCAGATGAAGGATACACTGATGGTACTTATTATGATGGCTACTCGGCATTTGTAGGAGTAGATAAAAAAATAAATGACCGTAACCTCTTATCCTTTGTTGCTTTTGTAACACCTACCGAAAATGGCCGCCAGGGAGCTTCTGTTCCTGAAATGCTTGAAATTACAGGCGACAATTTTTATAATCCTTATTGGGGTTATCAAAATGGTAAAAAAAGAAATGCCAGTGTTGCAAAATCTGCACAACCGGTTTTTATATTAACACACGATTGGAAAGTAAATGATAAAACAAATATTTTAACAGCCGTTTCTTATATTTTTGGTAACAGAAGGGTTAGTGGGTTAGATTGGTACAATGCAGCAGACCCAAGGCCAGATTACTATCGTTACCTACCCAGCTACCAGGAAGACCCTGCCGCTGCAGAAGCAGTCCGTAATGCGTTACAATCTGATGTAAACCTGCGCCAGATAAACTGGGATAAATTGTACAATGCTAACTATGGGAATATTGCCACCATTAAAAATGCAAATGGCATTGCAGGAAACGATGTTACAGGAAAACGTAGCGTATATATTGTAGAAGACAGGAATATATATACCAATAGGTTGAATTTTAATACTACCATAAATAAATCATTGGCAGAGCATATTGATTTTACTACCGGCGGTTCATTTCAATATCAAAAAAATCATTATTATAAATCAGTTAATGATTTACTGGGCGGTGAATTTTATGTAGATCTGAACCAATTTGCAGAAAGAGATTTTGCATCAGATCCCAAGGCCAATCAAAATAATCTTTTAGAACCCAACCGCATACTGGGTGTGGGTGATAAATTTGGATATAACTATGATATCGAAATTAAGAAAGCCACGGTATGGGCCCAATCTGTTTTTAAATATAATAAAGTAGATTTCTTTATTGGTGCAGAACATTCATTCACCAATTTCTTTAGGGTTGGGCATACCCAGGTAGGCCTTTTCCCCGATGACTCTTATGGCAAATCAAAAGTGAATAATTTTTACAACTACACATTTAAAGCTGGTATCACTTATAAGATTGATGGTAGAAATTATATTTTCACAAATGGTTCTTATTTAACACGGGCGCCGTTTTTTGAAAATGCATATATCGCACCACGTACCCGTGACCTGGTACAGGATGATTTAAAATCTGAACGTATCGGCTCGGTAGAAGCTGGTTATGTAATGAATGCACCCCGCTTAAAAATTAGGCTAACCGGGTATTATACCGATTTTAAAGATGGTATGAATGTGCTTACTTTTTACCATGATGAATATCGCAACTTTGTGAACTATGCGATTAGTGGAATTAATAAAAGGCAATATGGCGGCGAATTTGGAGTAGATGCAAAAGTATATAAAGGGCTTAGTGTAAATGCCGCAGCAGCAGTAGGAAGATTCTTTTATACCAGCAGGCAAGAAGCAGTCGTAACTGTAGATAATAGCGCTAGTGTAATTTCTAAAGACCTTATTTATGCGAAAAATTATAATCTCCCAACTCCACAGGAAGCTTACACAGTTGGGTTAGATTATCGTTCGCCTAAATTTTGGTTTGTAAATGTAAACTTCAATTATTTCGATAACATGTGGCTTGATTTTAATCCGCTACGCCGTACCGCATCTGCTGTAAACGGGGTAGACCCGGCAAGCCCTTTGTGGCATGAAATTATTGACCAGGAGCATTTAAAATCACAGTACACCGTAAATGCATTTGCAGGTTACTCCTGGATGATGAACAGAAAAATAAAGGGGCTTAAAAAGAGAACCTATCTTGCTTTTAACTTTGGCGTAAACAACCTATTGAATAATACAGACATCGTTTCCGGAGGATATGAACAACTTCGTTTCGACTTTAATGAAAAGAATCTTGACAAATTTCCACCGAAACGCTTTTACTCTTATGGCTTAAACTATTTTGCCAGTATCGGGCTTAGGTTTTAATAAAATAAATAAAATAATTTAACGACTTAAATAAAAAATCATGAAGAAGTTTTTAAAACTTTCATTAGTGTTAACCATACTGGCCACGTTTGCTGTATTGTTTAACTCCTGCAAAAAAGAATTTGATGCACCCCCGGCACCTGGCGATCCTGCCATTGTTGCCAATACCACCATTGCAGGCCTAAAAGCGATGCATACAACAGGTGGTGCTTATGATATTATTAATGATGATATCATCATTTCAGGTATCGTAACTGCAAATGATAAAAGTGGTAATTTGTATAAGCAATTATACATCCAGGATTCTACCGGTGGTTTACAAATAATGTTAGATGCAGCAAGTTTGTTTGGATCTTACCCGGTAGGCCGTCGCTTATTTATCCTCTGTAAAGGATTGTGTTTAAGTGATTATAACCGTACGATGGAATTGGGTGTAAAAGCAACCATCAATGGCCTTCCCTCTATGGAAGGGATACCATCGGGATTAATTGGTAAATATGTAATTGGTGGTTCTTTAAATAATCCCGTAGTTCCTTTGGTAGTAAATTTAAATGATCTTACTACCAATATGCAGGATAAATACATCGGTGCATTAATTCAATTAGAAAATTACCGTTTTACTGCCAACATGCTGAATCGTACTTATTCTGATACATCAGCGTATAAGAGTACAACAAACTTAGATATTCAAAATTGCAGTAGTCAAAGCACCATTATACGAACCAGCGCTTATGCAAATTTTGCAGGAGTACCTGTAGCACAAGGCAGGGGTAACCTGGTAGCCATATACACCGTGTTTAACACTACAAAACAAATGATCATCCGGGATACAAACGATGTTCAGTTTACAGAGCCCTGGGTATGTGGTTTACCTCCGGGGGTGTTGCTGCAAGAAGATTTTGAATCAATTGGCGCCAATAATGCCCCATTAGTACTTGCCGGATGGAAAAACATTGGTGAAACTGGAAATGTACTTTTTCAAAATGCTGTTTTTGGTCCCGTAAAATGCGGTAAAATATCAGCCTTCAATACCAGCCAAAGCAATGTAGTAAGTTGGTTAATTTCTCCTGCAGTAAATCTTACAGGAGCTACTGCGCCAAAACTTACATTTATGAATGCCGCCGGTTATGCAAACGGAAACCCTACTTTTAAAGTATTGGTATCTACCAATTATGCGGGTGGTAACAATCCCTCTGCAAGTACCTGGACAGAAATTCCTGCAACCTTAGCAACAGCGCCGGCATCTGGATATTCTCAATTTGTAAGCTCTGGCGTATTAAACCTTTCACCCTACATTGGGCAAAATGTTTATATCGCTTTTAAATACCAGGGTTCAGACCCCACAAATAACACGACTTACGAAATAGACGACGTAAAAGTAACTGCTCAATAATGAAAATTTCATTTACGATAAGCGCCATGAAATAAGCATGGCGCTTATCGTAAATATTATATACAAAGTATTATGAAAAGAATATTTACCATTTTATTGCTGCTTTGCAGCTTTGGCGCTTTTTCTCAATCCACTACGCTTGTAATAAGCCAGGTGTATGGTGCAGGTGGAAATTCCGGCGCATTATTGAATTCTGATTATGTAGAATTGCATAATGTATCTGCTTCCTCTGTTAGTTTATCCGGGCTTTCCATACAATATGGCTCTTCCGCCGTATCTGGTAACTGGTCAGGCGTTTATGCACTACCTGCTGTATCTATACCTGCTGGAGGATATTATTTAATAAGAATGACAACTACCGGCACTACAGGAGCTGCATTACCAACACCCGATGCTACTGCTTCTCCTGATATTGCTATGAGCGGAAGTAACGGCCGTGTAGCATTGGTAAATGGAACCACTCCATTAGTGGCATGCCCCGCAAGCAGCTCGTATATTGATTTTGTAGGTTATGGTTCTGCCACTTGTTACGAAGGAAGCGCAGCTACTGCTCCGTTGAGTTCTACCCTGGCAGCTATCCGAAAAAATAATGGCTGTACAGATACTGATAATAATGGTGCTGATTTTGATGTAACTACACCTGCGCCACGCAATAGTTCCAGCCCAGCTGTAACCTGTGGTGCTATGCCTCCTGAGTTAACAGCAACAGGTACACTTGTTGATTTTGGTACGATCACAGTGGGTAGCTCTTCAGCTTCTCAAACGTATAGCCTTTCCGGATCTTCATTAACAGGTGCGCCGGGTAATATTACCGTTACAGCCCCGGCTGATTTTGAAGTTTCAAATAATAATACAACCTGGGCAGCTACAACCACCATTGCATATAGTGCTGCTACTTTGGCTGCAACACCAGTTTATGTTCGTTTTACTCCACAGTCGGCTGGTATAAAAACCGGTGATGTAACCAATATGGGTGGCGGCATTGCTACTGCCATTGCGGTAGCGGTGAGCGGTACCGGGATGTTGCCCACTACGCCAACTTTATCGGCAACCAGTCTTCCAGTATTTGGTGATGTTTGTATAAATACTACGGCAGGGCCTAATTCTTTTTCTATTAATGGACTAAACCTTACAGCAACTAATATTACAGTGGGCCCATTAGCAGGATTTAGTTTTGCTACATCTGCTGCGGGTACCTATAGTTCCTCTTTAAGTTTAACGCAAGCTGGCGGTACTTACACACAAGATGTATTTGTGAAGTTCACACCTACTGCCTCACAATCATATAATGGTAATATAACCATCAGCGGTGGCGGTGCGCCGGATGTAACAGTAGCTGCAAGTGGTGCCGGAAATAATAATCCGCCTACTGTAGTAAGTGGTTCTGCTTCAGGAATTACAACTACCACCGCAACACTCTCCGGATCTATCTCTTCTATCGGTTGTACAGCCATTACGGCTTACGGCGTAGAATATAGTACGGTAAGTGGGTTTAGCAGCGGTACTTCCATAGCTTCTACCAATTTGGGTGGCGGTGCATTTAGTGCAGATTTATCAACTTTGGCACCTTCTACTACTTATTATTATAAAGCATTTGCAACCAATGCAGGGGGTACAGCTTATGGTAGTGAAAGATCTTTTACAACAAGCGCACCTGTATTAACAGCAACTCCATTAACAGCATTTGGTAATATCTGCGTTAACACAACTGCAGGGCCTTATAGTTTCACCATTTCAAGTACTGCTTTAAATAGCAGTAATGTGATGGTGGGCCCCCGTACCGGTTTTAGTTTTGCTACTACAGAAACAGGAACTTATTCGGCCTCATTATCTTTATCGCAACCAGGCGGGCCTTATACACAAACAGTGTATGTAAAATTCACACCTACTGCAATACAAAATTATAATGGAAGCATTCCCGTAAGTGGTGGTGGCGCTGCAACTATAAATGTAAATATAACAGCAGCCGGTGTAAATGGCGTACCGGCACTTACTACCGGCACTTCTGCCAGCGTCACACCAAATGCTGCTTTGCTGAGCGGTATCATTGATGATGCAGGTTGCAGTACTGTAACGTCTTATGGAATTGAGTTCAGCGGCATCCGTAATTTTATAAATGGTACAGGTACACGCATCGCTGCAAGTAACTTATCAGGAAATAGCTTTAGTGTTATGGCATCCTCTTTAGTTCCTGCCACTCAATATTATTATAAGGCTTATGCTATTAATGGCGGTGGCGCCGGGTATGGAAACATAGATAGCTTTACAACCACTTCATTACCCGAAGGATTTATTTTATATAATGTACCTGTAAGCCGTGGTGGTAGTATGCATTTCTCTGTAAAGAACCTGCGGCCCGATCATTACAGCGTTTCTATATTTAATAGTGTAGGTCAAATTGTATATCGTAAAGATTATATTCTCCAGGTAGGATTTATTGATGAAAGCTTCCGCTTACCGGGCAACCTGGGAGCTGGAATGTACACTTTTGAAATACAAAGCCCCAATGGGTATAAGGAAAGAAAAACTTTCCTGGTTCTGTAATTTAAAAATAATTTTATTCCTAAAACCGCTTCTGCATGGAGCGGTTTTTTTATGGAGGTAAAAGAGTTAAGAATTCGGATTCATTTAATGTGGAGGCCATTTTCATTTAACATTTTGTTTCATCCGGCTTTAAGAAAAATACGTACATGTAGGAGTAGGTTATTTATTTAAGATTAAATTTTATCAAAATGAGATCCTTTATTTTTTTATTGGGATATATGTTTTTATTTATTTCGTATGCCGGATGTCAGCCTGCAAACATAAAAACTAAAAACGAAATTTCCGGCCATCAAAAGAATCCATATTATTCCAATATAGATACGGCTAAACTACATGTGAGTAATAAAGAATGGAAAAAAATTCTTTCGCCAGCTTTATATGCCGTAGCCAGGGAAGCCGCTACAGAACAGGCTTTTACCGGTAAATATTGGGATACAAACCCAAAAGGAACTTATTTTTGTGCTGTTTGTGGAAATGCTTTATTTAGATCTGATGCAAAATTTTCCAGTACATGCGGCTGGCCGAGTTTTTTTGAAGCTATTAGAAAAAACAATGTGATTTATAAAGATGATAACTCGCTTGGCATACACCGTACCGAAGTAATTTGTGATAGGTGCAGTTCACACCTGGGCCATATTTTTGATGATGGTCCCCCACCAACCTATAAAAGATTTTGTATGAATTCCATATCACTGGATTTTAAACCAGATCGTAGCCTGTAAGCATTCGTAATAAAAATATTTGTAAAATGGCAATATCAAGGTTACCAATACCCCGGTTTTACCAATCCGGGTATTTGAATAATGAAAAATTATGCTGTATATAAAAAATTATTCTGTTTTTATTTTTTTGAATGATAACTTTAAGGATTAGAATTAATTTTTGTCGCAAACATTCACATATACTGAAGAAGAATTGGTTGCATTGCTAAAAAGTAATGATAAACGGGCGTTTGAATATTTATATGATAATTATGCTGGTGCTTTATATGCCGTAATCCTTAAAAAAATAGAGGATACTACATTAGCAGAAGATGTATTACAAGAAGTCTTTGTAAAAATCTGGAATAATTTTTCAACCTATGATACATCAAAAGGCCGTTTATTTACCTGGATGCTCAATATAAGCCGGAACCTTGCTATTGATACGTTGAGAAGCAAAAGTTTTAAGAAGCAATCAAAAATCCAAAATTCAGAGAAGGCCGTAGATTATGTAAGTAATAATATAAATGAAGACGAAAAATTTGATGCATTAGGCATACGAAACCAACTAAACCGGCTGAGCCAGGAACATAAGCGGATTATGAACATGGCTTATTTTGAAGGGTTTACTCAGGATGAAATATCAAAACAATTGGGAATACCGCTGGGAACTATTAAAACGAGAATGAGGGCCGCAATTTTAGAATTAAAAAAAATATTACAACCCTAAGTTGACAAAAGAAGAATTCATATCATCTGGTTTATTAGAGCTTTATGCTACCGGTATTTCTTCGCAGGAAGAAAGCAGGATGGTACAAGAGTATTTAACTAAGTACCCTGATTTGTTGGAAGAACTTAAGCAAATAGAAATATCACTTGAAAAATATGCTCAGGCAAATTCAATTGCACCTGCTGCATCGTTCAAGGAAAAATTAATGCAACGAGTATTTCCGGGTGAGGAAGATAATAAAGTTACAGCTCCCGTAATATATATGAAAAAACAGGGTGGCGGTTCATTTATATTCAAATTATTGGCTGCTGCATCAGTAATATTATTATTGGTAAGTATTATCCTTAACTATACCATTTACCGCAAATATCATGATACAAAAGATGCATTACAAATAGCGCAGCAAAAAATGGAACAACAGGATAAGTCAAACCGGGCCATGTCAGAAGATTTGAACGTGATGACAAACAAATATGCCCAACCTGTTGTATTAAGTGGTACAGCACAATCTCCAGAAGCAGTAGCAAAAATATTTTGGATGAAAAATACCGGGCAGGTATATGTAGATCCTACGAATCTCCCACAAGTGCCAGCCGGAAAGCAATACCAGCTTTGGGCCATTGTAGATGGTAAGCCTTTAGATGCCGGTATGATCACTACTAAAAAAGGGATTTATCATATTCAAAAAATGAAATCATTTGGCAAAGCTGATGCCTTTGCAATAACCCTTGAAAAAGAAGGTGGAAGCCCAACGCCTACTATGGATGCGATGATTGTAAGTACAAAACTTTAATTCTTTTCACTCTATTTATTTTTTTTACTAAAGCGCACCCTGGCGCACAGGTACTGTTATAGCAGCATGCTGCCTGAAATTTGCCGGGCTTTTATTTAAAACTTAAAAACCATCATTTTAAAAAATGCGTATATGATTTAAACAAATCAATTAATTAAAAAAGATTAAAAATGAAACAATTTAAAATTTTAGGATTATTAATTCTTGGTTCTTTACTTACTGCAAATACTTTTGCACAATCAAAAATGGTTGGCGGTGCGGCCATGTACCCAACAAAAAATATTGTTGAGAATGCCGTAAATTCAAAAGACCACACAACCTTAGTTGCTGCTGTAAAGGCTGCAGGACTCGTATCTACCCTGGAAAGTAAAGGCCCGTTTACCGTATTCGCACCAACAAATGAAGCTTTTGATGCATTGCCTGACGGAACTGTTGAAAATTTATTAAAACCAGAAAATAAATCAAAACTTAGTTCTGTTCTTACCTATCATGTAGTGGCCGGAAATTATTCTTCTATGGACCTGATGAAACTTGTAAAATCTAACATGGGTAAAGCTACTTTAAAAACTGTAGAAGGAGCAAATCTTTACTTTACAAAAAAAGGAAAGAAACTTATGGTTACAGATGAAAATGGAAGAACAGCGATGATTACCATTTCAGACGTAAATCAAAGTAATGGTGTTATTCATGTAATAAACAAAGTCTTATTGCCTAAATAAAATTAGCTCTCTGAACCTATATGAAAAAGCCGGCAACCTGCCGGTTTTTTTGTGATATCTTTTTTAACCCAACTTTTTTTTATAAAAAGTTACATCCAACTTGTATGATTTATCGTAAGTATAAAAGGTAGAGGGATTCTAAACAATTTTATTAATCATTCAATCAATTTTTATGTTAAACAATGAAATAAATGAAGATCAGTCAAATGGGTCTCCTGAAATTTTGACTAAATCACTTTCCAGGAGAAAATTCTTTGGTATTGTGGGAGCAGGAGCAGCGGTAGTTGTAGCGGCATCTTCCTGTAAAAAAGATGATATTGTAAACAACAGTGGCGTGAACTTAGGAAGCGGAGATGTAGGCATTTTAAATTATGCTTATGCCCTTGAGCAATTAGAAGCAGCATTTTATACTAAAATAATTGCTACTCCTTATGCGAATATAAGTGCTATGGAAATGGCTTACCTGAAAGATATCAGGGATCATGAGATTGCTCACCGTGAATTTTTTAAAGCCGCATTGGCTTCAAACGCCATACAATCGCTTGATGTTGATTTTAATTCTATTGATTTTACAAACAGAGCGAACGTATTGGCTACGGCAAAAGCATTTGAGGATCTTGGTGTATCTGCTTACAATGGTGCGGGTAAATTAATTTCTAATCCGGATTATCTTACCCTTGCAGGAAAAATTGTTTCGGTAGAAGCACGTCATGCTGCCTGGATCCGGGATATTATTACTATGGGGAGCTTTGCAGATATGACAGCAGTAGATGCGAATGGATTGGATAAAGCCCGTATGCCGGATGATGTATTAACCATTGCAGGAACATATATCAAAACAAAACTCAACGCTACTAATTTACCAACCAATTAAAAATTAATTATCATGAACATACAAAATATTATTTCAGAAATAGAAAAAACGGATCCTGAAGTATATGAAAAGCTTGACACACGCAGGAGCGCCATGAAAAGCTTTGCAAAAGTATCTAGCAAAATTGCATTGGCTGCATTACCGTTTGCGCTTGGGTCTATGTTTAAAAAAGCGTATGGTTCGCCCACATCGCCTACAGATATTGTAATAGATACTTTAAACTTTGCCCTTACACTTGAATATCTTGAATCTAATTTTTATATAAAAGCTGTAAATTCAGGTATCATTCCTGCAGGAGCTGCTTTAACTGCTATGACGGTAATTCGGGATCATGAAAATGAACATGTAAACTTTTTGAAAACGGCAATTTCTGCTGCGGGTGCAACACCTGTATCTTTTACGGCTGCCAGTTTTGACTTTACTGCAGGTGGAACATTTCCTGGCGTTTTTTCTGATTATGGTACATTATTGGCCGTTGCACAAACTTTTGAAGACACCGGCGTAAGGGCATATAAAGGCCAGGCAGGAAATTTAATAAGTAACAATGATTACTTAACGGCAGCACTACAAATTCACTCAGTAGAAGCCCGACATGCAGCGCATATCAGGGAAATGAGAAATGCCACTAACTTACTTGTTCCTGCGGGCGTAGAGGTAAAACCATGGATTACGTTAAACCAAAGTGGTATTGGTACTTCAGCAGTTCAGGCAAGTTATGATGGTGAAGAAAGTGTAATGCAGGCAGGTATTGCCATTACCAATATTGGTGGTGCACAAATATCGGCTGCTGCTGCTTCAGAAGCATTTGATGAGCCGCTTACAAAAGAACAAATTACAGCTATTGTAACCCCTTTCTTTGCTTAGTTTTCATTTCATATCAGCATATCCCCGGAGTTTTTCGGGGATATTTTTTTATATGCTTCTTTTAGTTTTTAAAATTTCGTATAAGTGCTGCTGGTTGCATTACAGTACAAGTGAGTGACACAACCGGTGCCGGGGTTTTTACAAATGTTTGTTACAAAAAAAACCCGCTGTAAAAGCGGGCATGTAGGTATCTTTTTTTTATTAAGCTACTGCTTTATTCACGAGTGTTGCGGCTTCGCTGAGTAAAATAGCGCTTTGAACTTTTAATCCACTTTCATCAATAAGTTTTTTAGCAACATCGGCATTGGTGCCTTGCAAGCGAACGATAATAGGGATTTCAATATTTCCGATGCTGTTGTATGCATCAATAACACCTTGTGCTACCCGGTCGCAACGAACGATTCCTCCAAAAATATTGATGAGGATGGCTTTTACTTTTGGATCTTTTAAAATAATTCTAAATCCTGCTTCTACGGTTTGTGCATTGGCAGTACCGCCTACATCTAAAAAGTTTGCGGGTTCGCCACCACTTAGTTTTATCATATCCATTGTTGCCATGGCAAGGCCTGCGCCATTTACCATGCATCCTACATTTCCGTCAAGCTTTACAAAGTTTAAATTATGTTTTCCTGCTTCTACTTCGGTTGGGTCTTCTTCACTCAAATCTCTCATGTTGCTTAAATCAGGATGGCGAATGAGGGCATTATCGTCAATATTCATTTTACAATCCACTGCAATAATTTTTTCATCACTGGTTTTAAAAAGTGGATTTATTTCCAGCATCCCACAATCTAAACCTACATAAGCGCTATACAGATTTGTAACAAATTTCACCGCATTTTTAAATGCGTTGCCACTAAGGCCCAGGTTAAATGCAATTTTACGAGCCTGGAAACTTTGTAATGGTCCACCGGGATGTACCCATTCTTTAAAAATTTTTTCGGGAGTATCGTGGGCTACATCTTCAATATTTACGCCTCCTTCGGTGCTATACATAATTACATTTTGCCCACGGCTGCGATCTAATAAAATAGATAAATAAAATTCTTTCACCGGGTTTGGCCCTTCATAATATACATCCTGTGCTACCAATACTTTGTTTACTACTTTTCCGGCAGCGCCAGTTTGAATGGTAACCAATGTACCGCCCAGGAGGTTACCGGCAATGGTTGTAATATCATCTAAACTCTTTGCCACTGCTACACCACGCTGGCCATTGCCTTGTACCGACCCTTTACCCCTGCCACCGGCATGTATTTGTGCTTTTACTACTGCAAACTTATTGTTATACTGATTCTTTATTTGCCGGTAAGCTTCTTCTGCTTCGGCTACAGAACCACAGGCTATTCCTTCTTGTACGGGAACATTGTATTTCTTTAGTAATTCTTTTGCCTGGTATTCGTGAAGGTTCATAAATATAAATTTGTGCGAAGATAAGAAAAAGCAAAAAATTGCCGGAACGGAGATTAAGAAGTACCGCTGCAAAGGGAAAAAAATATTTTAATAGGTTTTGAATGCCTGTTAAAGCAGGGTATAAGGCTTAAAATTTATCGGCATTTCCTTACATTTGTAGATTAAACCCTGTCTTATTATGATGAATAAAATTGCGGAGGCAACAGCGTATATTAAAAAACAAATTAATGGTGAGCCGGTAGCTGGAGTGGTATTGGGAAGCGGGCTTGGTAACTTTGCTCATGAAATTAAAGTTGAAAAGGAAATAAAGTATGAAGATATTCCTCATTTTCCGGTAAGTACGGTAGAAGGACACAGTGGGAAATTATTATATGGTGAATTGAGTGGTAAAAAAATTGTAGCGATGGCCGGCCGTTTTCACTATTACGAAGGCTATCATCCGCATGATGTAGTTTTTCCGATACGAGTGATGAAATACCTGGGTATTAAAAATCTTTTTTTAAGCAATGCTGCGGGCGGAACCAATCCTGCTTTTAAGGTAGGCGACCTTATGATTATTAATGATCACATTAGCTTTTTTACGCCCAACCCATTAATAGGAAAAAATGAAAAGGAATTAGGTACCCGTTTCCCGGATATGACGGAACCCTATAGCCATTCCTTAATAGCAAAAGCAAAAGCCATTGCAGCGGCAGCTAATATTGATGTAAAAGAAGGGGTGTATGTTTCTGTTACAGGCCCCACTTTTGAAACCAAAGCTGAATATCGTTTTGTAAACACGATGGGCGCCGATGCGGTGGGTATGAGTACGGTGCAGGAAACAATCGCTGCGGTACATATGGGCCTTCCTGTATTTGCAGTAAGTGTAATTACCGACCTGGGATTAAGGGAAGAAAATAATATAATTACCCATGAAGAGGTATTGCAGGCAGCCAAAGAAGCAGAACCCAAACTGGCACATATCTTTAAAGAAATGATAGCCCAGTTATAATTTATGCATGAAGAAGTTCATTTTATTTTTTGTTTTTACAGGATCGTTCCTTCTTTTATGGGGACAGGAACCTGTTATCAGGCCTGTTAAAAAAGGGAACCGACCCACATCTACACAAACTTCGAATGATGCTAACAATCCTGGTGATCCAACCCGGCCCGGTGATACAAACCGCAAAGATACCATTGATTTTGAACACCGGGTAGATGATACTTTACATCTTACTTTTCGTTACCTGGATTCTACCCGGCGGAATACATTAGATTCTTCTATAAAAAATATTGATGACTATTATCCCGTACCGATGAGTTGGCAAAACCTGGGTAACAATGGCGCCGCATCGTATCCTTTACTATTTAAACCTAATGATGCCCCGGGTTTTGACGCAGGCTTCCATGCTTTTGATATATATAAATTTAAACTGGAAGACACAAAAATTTATAAAACAAACAGGCCGTTTTCTACCCTGGGCTATCAATTGGCTTCAGGAAAAGAACAAATGATAATGGCTATGCATACCCAAAGCCCAAGGCCCAATATTAATTTTGGAATAGACTATCGTTTAATTTCGGCACCCGGTTTTTTTGTTACCAGTAACAACAATCACAATGCTTACCGTTTATTTGGCAATTACCAAAGTAAACGAAAACGTTATAACGGTACCCTGGTATTAATGGGCAGCAGTATAAAAGCTTCTCAAAATGGTGGGATCGTAAATGATTCTCAATTATTGGATCCCAATCGTAAAGAGCGTTTTGCGGTAGATGTAAATCTCGGTAATGCCGGCAAGTTTAATCCAAACCCATTTAATACATCGGTAAAAACTGGTACAATTGACAAATCTTTTACCTTTTTTATCAGGCAGAGTTATGATATAGGAAAACGGGATTCTATTGCGATAAACGATAGTACAACAGAATATCTTTTTTATCCTAAGCTCAGGTTTCAGCATACTTTTACTTATAGCAATGAACAATACCATTTTGGTGATGTGGGTGCTGATTCCATTTTATACAAGCAATGGTTCAATATAAATTTAAGAGATTCTACCGATACATTTTCTGTATATGAAAAATGGTCAGTGATGAACAATGATTTTTCATTGGTTCAGTTTCCAGATACCAAAAACACATCTCAATTTTTCCTGGCCGGCATTACGTTACAAAATATTACAAGAACTTTCAACTCGGGGCAAAACCATTTTTTTAATATGCAGTTACACGGTGAATACCGCAACAGGACCCGGAATAAAAAATGGGATATGCTTTTAAAAGGAACATTTTATACCGGTGGTTTAAATATTGGCGATTATAGCGCTTATGCCAGCCTGGGCCGTTATTTAAATAAACGTTGGGGTGATGTTGAATTATTTTTTAAGAATGTGAACCGTACCCCTTCCTTTGTATTTGATTCCCGAAGCGCCTATAATTTTGGCAATACCAATGATTTTAAAAAAGAAAATATCATATCGTTTGGGGCTACGGCAAACAACCCTTATGTGCGCCTTAGTGTTACCAATTACCTCATAAATAATTATGCTTATTTTGAAAATTATTATAAATCGGCACAATACAATAAGCCGATTAATATTTTACAGTTAGGGGCATCCACAACCATAAAAGTTTACCGGCATTGGATCTGGTATGTAGAAGGAATGTTACAACAAACGGATGCTGCAGCGCCAATACGGGTTCCTCTAATTTATACCCGGCAACGATTGGCCTATGAAGGGAGATTTTATAAAAATTTATTGATCAGTACCGGTATAGAAGCCCGTTATTATACTGCATTTAAAGCGTATGCCTATGCGCCGGTAACAGAACAGTTTGTTGTGCAGGATACTACTACCATTAAAAACCTACCAGATATAAGCGCCTATTTGCACTTTAGGATAAAAGGCTTTGGCGCTTACATTCGCCTTGAAAATCTGAATACGGCCAGTTTTCAAAATGGCTCATTGCAATTTATCAATAATAATTTTGCTGCACCATTATATCCCACACCCGGGTTAGTTTTTCGATTTGGCATTAAATGGTGGTTTCTAAATTAAATACCGGGTAATTCTTTATTGTTTACGAAAAGCCCATTTCATCATTTCTTTCCAGCTTGGTTTTTTACCATACATTAAAATACCGGTACGATAAATTTTAGCGGTAAGCCAGGTGAGTAATAGAAATGTGCCTATGAGTAAAATAGCCGATACGGCAATCTGCCAAATTGGAATAGCATAAGTAACCCTGCCCATCATCACTACCGGTGAGGTAAGCGGAAATAAACTGCCAAATACTGCCATGCTGCTATCGGGAGCATCAATAGCTCTTGTCATAATTACAAACCCAAGTATGATCGGCATCAGGATTGGGAATACCAGTTGCTGAGCTTCCTGCTGGTCTTCACTTACTACGCTACCCACTGCTGCAAATAAAGAAGCATAAGTAAGGTATCCAAATATAAAATAGAAGATAAAGAGAAATCCAATTTTTAAAAGTGGAAGGGTAGAGAGGCCTTCAGATACTTGAGCCATGATGCCAGATTTTACAGCAGTGGCGCCATCGCCGCCCATTTGCTGCATCATATCGGGCATAAAGAGAGGGAGCAGGCTTTGTAAAATGCCTACCAATATGATCCATATCGCAAATTGTGTAAGCCCTACCAAGCCGATACCTACAATTTTCCCCATCATTAATTCAAAAGGTTTTACCGAACTCACCACTACTTCTGCAATCCTGTTTGTTTTTTCTTCAGTAACACCACGCATTACCTGGGTGCCATAAATAATCATCATCATGTAAATAAGGATACCGCAGGCAAATGAAACAATATATGCCAGGCCCGCAATACTTTTTTTACTACCATCCTTTGTATCTATCGTAGATTGTACATTTACTGTTGCATCAATGTCCTTATATTTTTCAGGGTCTATGCCAAGGATTTGTAATCTTTTTAAAAACACAGCCTTGCTTACCATACTTTCAATGGCCATCGTCCTGCTAAGGCCCACAGAACTTTGGCTATGCATTACAATACCATCCGGTTTGTTGAGATTAAATTTTGGGATATATAAAAAGCCAAATAAGCCCTGATCTTTATATTTTTTTACAAATGTTTCTTCTGTTTCGCCTGTAACGATTTTGTATTTTGCCGTATCTATATTTTTAATGGCCGTATCGCTAAAGATCCCGGCTTCATCTATAATACCAATACGTTGCTTACTGTCAGAACTATTGCCTTTCATGGCAACTGCTACAATAATGGCATAAAAGCCCATGATAACTAATGGTACCAGGATGGTGGTTATTAAAAACGATTTCTTTTTTACTCTTGTAAAATATTCCCGGCCGATTATTAATCCAATTTTACTCATGATAATTCAGTTAATTAATATGTTGAAATGTCCTGGCAGTTTCTGTTCCTTCTACCTGGCGTATAAAAATATCATTTAGTGTTGGCAATACTTCGGTAAATGATTCTACCTGTATATTTTTTTGAATGAAATATTGCAACACGTCATTGGGTTTCGATTCGTGGAGTAACTTTAGTAGTAATTGATTATTGTTAAGTTTTACAACTTCAAATACATCTGTCATCAGGTGCTCAGGAAGCATGGCAGCTTTAAGTTGGTAAATATTTTCTTTAAATTCCTGTTTTACTCCATTCACCGTTCCGTCTAAAATCTTTTTCCCTTTATTCATCAATACAATATGATTGCAGATTTCTTCTACCTGTTCCATCCTGTGTGTACTAAAAATAATGGTGCTCCCATTTTTTGCCAGGTTAAAGATTTCTTCTTTTATCAGGTTCGCATTTACCGGGTCCAGCCCGCTAAAGGGTTCATCTAAAATGATAAGTTTTGGGTCGTGTACCACGGTTGTTACAAACTGAAGTTTTTGGCTCATCCCTTTACTTAAATCTTCTACTTTTTTGTTCCACCAGCTTTGCATTTCTAATTTTGAAAACCAATGTTTAACTTTTTCAGTAGCATCGGCAGTAGATAATCCTTTTAGCCGGGCGAGGTAGATAGCCTGTTCACCAATTTTCATTTTTTTGTATAAGCCTCTTTCTTCGGGCATATAGCCGATCTTTTCTGCATCTTTAAGAGTATTAAAAGGTTTTCCATTAAAGTTGATACTGCCGCTATCAGGATAAAAAATTCCTGTAATCATTCTCAATAATGTGGTTTTACCAGCACCATTAGGCCCTAGTAAGCCAAAAATATCTCCCTGCTGTATTCCAAAACTTACATCATCTACCGCTTTTTGAGTAGCAAAATATTTTTTGAGGTTATAGAGTTCCAATAAATTCATATCCTGTAATTTATGATGTTTACAAATGTAGATGCTATCATTGGCAATTTGTTACAAAAAATGATGAATGGATTTTAAGAATGGCCTAAAATAGTGCAAATGGATTCTGCAATTCGCTCTCCATCCATTGCAGCGCTTACGATTCCCCCTGCATAACCAGCACCCTCACCAGCCGGGTATAAATTTTTTATTTGTGGATGTGTCCCGGTTTCCCTGTTCCTGGGAATACGCACCGGACTGCTTGTACGGCTTTCAGTAGCAACTACTATTGCTTCGTTTGTAAAATACCCTTTCATTTTTTTTCCAAAACAATTAAAACTTTCCAGCAGGCTATTGTTTATAAAATCGGGTAGTACTTCATGTAATGCACAGGCGTGCAAGCCAGGTAAATATGAATTTGAAGGTAAGGTTTCAGAAACTTTACGTTTTGTAAAATCAACCATTCGTTGTGCAGGAGCTACAAAGTGGCCGCCCCCTGCCTGGTAACACTGTTTTTCTACAGCTTGCTGAAAATGCATAAATAGCAATGGATCGTTGAGTGAGGTTTGTACTTTTTGTTGATGATTTTTATTGATCCAGTTAAATGCATCTTCCTTACTAAATTGAACAACCATACCACTATTTGCATAAGGGTTATTTCTTTTGGAGGGGCTCCATCCATTTACTACCAATTCACCCACATCGGTAGATGCAGGTGCCATGATACCTCCGGGGCACATACAAAATGAGAAGACGCCTCTTTCATTTACCTGGTTTACCAATGCATAAGACGCCGGTGGGAGAAAAGGGTCTCTTGTAGTACAATGATATTGGATACTGTCTATTAGCGCTTGCGGATGTTCTACCCGTACACCTAAAGCAAAAGGTTTTGCTTCTATTAGAATATTTTGATTGTGTAACAGTTTAAAAATATCACGTGCAGAATGGCCGGTGGCCAATACATAAGCATTTGCAGTAAATTCATCGGCATCTGCTGTTTTTACACTTGTGATATACTGGTTATGTATCGTAAAGCCAGTAAGTTTTTTATCAAATATAAATTTGCCGCCATGTGCTAAAATACATTCCCGCATCGCCGTAATTATTTGGGGAAGTTTATTCGTGCCGATATGAGGATGTGCATCATATCCAATATTTGCGGGCGCACCAAAAAAGATAAATAAATCTAAAATGCGTTTAATATTGCCTCTTTTACTACTACGGGTGTAAAGTTTACCGTCACTATAAGTACCGGCGCCGCCTTCGCCAAAGCAATAATTACTTTCTGGGTTTACAATACCTTCTTTATTTAAAATAGCTAAATCCCGCCGCCGGCTTCTCACATCTTTCCCTCTTTCCAGTATGATGGGTTGTATGCCATTTTCAAGGAGTTTCAATGCAGTGAACAAACCGGTGGGGCCGGCGCCAATAATAATTACACTTTTTGAGGCTTTTGCTACATTTTTAAATTGAAATTGAGGAGATAACTCCTTTTGTAAAGGTTCATTTATATAAGCCGTTAACGATACAAGTATAAATACCGTTTGCCCTCGTGCATCAATAGATTTTTTTTGTATGTTATATCCATTGATGTCCGATTTTTTTATACCTGCAGCTAAAGCAATTTGTTCTTTTATTGTTTCTTCACTTGCAAGTTGCGAAGGCAATAATTTTAATGAGATTTTTTTTTGCATTGAATCGCCGATAGGCTTATGCTGAATGGCTTATATGAATAGATTTTAAAAAGGCAAATCATCTATTGCATCCGGTGCTGTGGCAGAAAAGGTATCGAGGGGTTCCATATATTCATTCCCTATTTCATTTGTCACAGGTTTTAACAACTGTTCAATACGCCAGGCATCTAAATTAGTAATGTAATTGGTTCTGCCATCTTTTTCCCACTTGTTGCCTTTAATGTTAAAATACACTTTAATGTCTTCGCCAATATTTACTTTATCAACAATAGCAGTGCGGTCTTGTACACACTGAAATTTAATATAGTTTACAATGGTACGGCCATTGATATCCTCTGTTTTCTCAACTACAAATTCTCTTGTTTTAAAAGATTCGCTTCTTTGAACGATATCAAATTTAGAGACCAGTTTTCCTGTAAGTTCATAACTCATTGGTAAAATATTTTGGGAATCAAAAATAAGGAAATATAATGGGCAATGTGGAAAAACTTACAGGAAGCCGGTAAATATTTTTTGATTGAAATTTTACTAAAAAAAGTGGTATTTTTTTGAAAAGCCTTAATGCTATTAGGTTTCAAATTTTGTGTTTACTCTATTATGACCTTACCGTTTAAAAAACTGTATTACCAATGAAAAAAACAAGTGAATAAAAAATTTTTTTTTCAACAATTTAGTTTGATATTCGCTGTCCTGCTGAAGAGATAGTTTTACAGAGATAAATGAGGTTTGTTTTAGCATAGAAAATAGATTTACCACCTTGTAATAAATAGAGCACGGAATAATGGACAAAGCGTTCGAAACAGTTTGGGCAGATTGCTTAGAGATAATCAAAGACATTGTAGAATGGCAACATTTTAAAACATGGTTCGAACCCATTAAGCCTGTAGAACTAAAAGGTAAAGTTTTAACAATACAGGTACCCAGCCAGTTTTTTTATGAATATCTTGAAGAACATTATGTAGCTTTATTGGCGAAGACTTTAAAAAGAGAGTTGGGCAAAGAAGCGAGATTAGAATATCGCATCATGGTAGATAGTGGCAACAGCAGGAATAAGCCACTAACAATGGATGTTCCCGCACATGGATATAAATCTTTTACGAACAATGAAATGGATTTCCCTTTAATAATAAATAACCCTGTTAAGAACCCGTTTGTAATACCGGGGCTTAAGAAGATGCAGATAGATCCGCAGTTAAATGCTGCGTACACATTTGATTCTTTTATTGAGGGTGATTGTAACAGGGTTTCCCGCAGGGCAGGAAAAACTGTAGCCGAAAAACCGGGGGGCACTTCATTTAATCCATTGGTTATATATGGGGGGGTAGGCTTAGGCAAAACACACCTGGCGCAGGCCATTGGGAATGATGTAAAAAGATTACATCCAAATAAAGTGGTTCTGTATGTAAGTTCAGAGAAATTCATTAACCAGTTTATAGATCATAGCCGTAATAATGCGATAAATGATTTTATCCATTTTTATCAATTAATAGATGTATTGATCATAGATGATATCCAGTTTTTTAACCGGGCAGAAAAATCACAGGATGCATTTTTCTCCATATTCAATCATTTGCACCAAAGTGGTAAGCAATTGGTATTAACCAGCGATAAATCACCAAAAGACTTAGAAGGTGTGCAGGAAAGATTGCTTAGCCGTTTCCGTTGGGGATTAAGCGCCGATTTGCAAGCACCGGATTATGATACTAAAATGGAGATACTGGATACTAAAATGAAAAGTGATGGATTTGCAGTACCTCGTGAAGTAGTAAAATATATTGCCTATAATATTAATAGTAATGTACGTGAATTAGAAGGCGCTTTAATATCATTGTTGGCACAATCTTCGCTAAATAAAAGGGAAATTGATCTCGAATTGGCTAAGAAAGTTTTAAGAAATTTTGTAAAATCTTCCAGTAAAGAAATTACGATTGATGCTATTCAAAAAATGGTATGTGAATACTTCGGGGTACCTTATGATAAGCTATTACAAAAGACCCGTAAAAGAGAGATCGTACAAGCCAGGCAAATTACAATGTATTTAAGTAAAGCTTTTACTAAAAACTCATTAAAGACCATCGGCGAACATTTTGGTGGCAGAGACCATACTACCGTGATCCATAGTTGTCAAACAGTAAAAGACTTAATGGATACCGATACCTTATTTAAAGAGAGTGTACTGGAACTACAGCAAAAAGTGCAGTTGGCAGCTATGTAAAGCCAAAAAAGATAATATAAAAATGCCGGTAAATTCTCCGGCATTTTTATTTCATAAAATTTAAACATTCATTTGGGGAATAAGGGATTGAATTGTATTTTTGCTCCCCTTTAAGGAATGGAGAGGTGCCTGAGAGGCCGAAAGGAACGGTTTGCTAAATCGTCGTACGGGTTAAACTGTACCGTGGGTTCGAATCCCACCCTCTCCGCAAATAAGTTCTTAAAGATCGGTAACCAACAGTTCGGGATGTAGCGTAGCCCGGTTATCGCGCCTGGTTTGGGACCAGGAGGTCGCAAGTTCGAATCTTGCCATCCCGACACAACATCAAAATGCCTTCCAGTAAAATGGAAGGTTTTTTTATTTTTGAAAATTTGAAAAGATTTCAATTTCAACGGGAGGGTATCAATACCAAAATCAAAATTTATTTAATAAACTATGGAGTTCTTTGTTACTCTTTAAATAATTATTAGAGTCCTAATGATTCATTCGTTTTTCTGAGTTGTTGGTTTTCCTGGTAGCTCATAATTCTATATCCTGATTTGGGTGCCTCAAAAATATTAGCAGGAACTACACTATAATTGATCCCAGTTAATTGGTATTGAAAAATTAAATTACCGGATTGCAGATCAAATTGAACGGGAAGACCGGGAAGTTGCGGAAAGGCATTATTATACTGTGTATTGGTAATCCTGATATCGGGGGTATAATAAACAGTAAAGGGTTTGCCTGATTGTGTTACAGCGGTAGCTTTTTTACAATTAAAACCATTTATTGTTTTAGTTTCATCAGTATAAGTAAATGTAAGTGTATTATTCCATTGGTTTTTTTGCTGCCAATCATTTTGAGTTGCTGTAATCATTAGTTTTTGGCCACTATACTCTTTTAAAATAAATCCTTTTCCTAATGTATTATCAAATACTGCAGATTCTGTACCCAGGCTACTATTCATCACACTACTACTTTTGGTCTTACCTAAATATAAGGTTAAAGTAGCTCCCGGTATTGTTGTACTTTCTTGATTGGCAGCGTGAATACTTATGTTATATTGTAAGGTGCCATCATCAAGTGAATGCTGTGCTTGGGCATTCACGCTCATTATAAAGAATGAGAAAGAAAAAATAAAAAGAGAATAGTTAAGCTTCATTTAAGAGATTTATTGTGATACTAAGATAATACTATTGTTATCCAATTCTAAGATAGACGGGTTAAAATACAAACTGCAGCGTATTAAGCTGCAGTTTAATATTTTTTTAACGTAGTTTTTTATTTTTTGGATGTTTTAGCCTTCATTTCCTGCACTTTTTTCTGGGTTTCCTGCATTGCTTCTATTCTTTCCTGTAATTTACTTTTTGTTACCGGGCGTTTCTTCTTTTCAGTCATTACGGCGAGTATCTTATCATGATCTATGATATATTTCTGTATTACTATTTGCAGTATCAGTGTAATGGTATTAGAAATAGTATAATACCAGGTAAGCGCCGAAGGCATATTATTGAAGACACCTAAAAGTATAATAGGAAAAAAATAGGGCATATACTTCATTACCGGGTTACTATTATCCTGCATTTGATTCATGCTATAAATAGAAATCAACAAACTGGTAAGTGTTGCAGTAATGGTAAATAAACTTATATGATCGCCATAAAAAGGAATATTAAATGGCAATTTATAAATTGAATCATAAGCTGCCAAATCTGTAGCCCATAAAAAACTTTGTCCCCTTAAATCAATGTTGCACTGAAAGAAATAATACAGTGACATGAATATAGGAATTTGTAAAATAGCCGGGATGCATCCACCTAGTGGGTTTACACCAGCACTTTTCCAAAGTTTCATTTGTTCCATACCAAATGCCTGTTGATCTAATTGGCCCGTTTTGGGATCTTTGAATTTCAATTTAAGTTGATCTACTTCAGGTTTCAATACCCTCATTTTAGCACCACTTAAATAACTTTTATAAAGAATGGGTGAAGTAATTAACCGGATAAAGAGCGTCAATAATAAGATTACCAAACCCAGGCTTGCTACTTTAGACCTTAAAAAATCGAAAACCGGTAAAAGAAAATAGCGGTTGATGTACTTTACAAATGCAAAAACGCCACTGCCATAAGGAACAATGTTTTGCATTTGGTTGTCATATTGTTTTAAAATATTATAATCACTAGGTCCGTAATAAAGATGCAATGGAATAGATACATTAGAAGCGCCGGCTGCAAAATCTGCTTTTGCATTTATAGCCGTTTGGGCAATATGGCTGTTTGTGTCTTTAGATACCTGCCAACTGGCACCTACAGTACTAAAATTATTGTTGGCTATTAAACCAGAAATAAAAAATTGTTGTTTTACTGCGATCCAATTCAAGGGCTCAGAAAATGATTTGTTACCAGACTCAAGCATTCTTTTAAAGTCGTAATCTTTATTTTCTAAATAACATAACTCCATTTGAGTCAATTCATATTTATGATCTTTCTCTACCTGGGGTGTTTCTGTTTGCCATACCAGGTTCAAAGCATTTTGACTAAAGAGTTTATCGGCTCCCTGAATATTTATTGCCAGGTCAATCATGTAATCATTTTTTTTCAAGATATACTGGTGTGTAATAATCCTGGATGTGCTGCTATCGCCCATTTTAAATTTTAATACCTGGCTTCCATCGGCATTCGTAATAACTGGCTCTGCTACAAAATTTATATCATCTGAGGCAGCAGTTTGATTGATACCTGTGAGTACCGGATAAGAAAGTTTATTATAATTTCCCTCTTGCAAAACCACTAATGAACCATCGAACCTCTTAAACTTTTTAAGTGTAACCTGTTTTGGTTGGGCGCCTTTGGTAGAGAATACAACTTTAAGAACATCATTTTCTAAAGAAATTAATTGGCCATCATTTTTTGTAATAGAAAAGCCGCTTGAGTCTTTTGCACTAATAGCAGGGCTATCAACTAATATTTTAGCAGTATGTGATGTATCAATTATTTTTTTGGGTTTTGTAGCCGCAATTGAGTCGTTGATCTTTTTTTGTTCTTTTTCATATTGCTGGCGACTCCTGCTATTTACCACAAACATGGTAACCATCATTACACCAATGAGTATAAAGCCAATTACCGTATTTCTATCCATTCCCATTATCTATATATTTAAGAGCGCAAAGGTAACAAGTTTGCACTTTGATTATGTGATTTTATGCTAAAAAAGAAATGCCCTTAATAGGGCATTTTATACTAAAAGTAAAACTGTTTATTTCTTGGCGGGAGCAGCGGCAGCAGCAGGAGCAGCGGCTGTAGCTGTAGCTTTGGGAGCTGCGGCTTCTTCTTGCTTAAGCTGGCGTGTCATAGTTACAGAAGCGATAGGAATCCGTGGAGAATTTAGTATTTCCATATTATCTGCTTGTATATCTTCTACCCTTAAGTTCTCATTCAATTCTAATGCATTGATATCTACTTCAATAAACTCTTTTAAATATTTTGGTAATGTTTTTACCTTAATACTTTTCATTTTAGTAACTAATTTACCACCTGCTTTTACACCTGCAGGAGTACCTGTATATTTTAAGGGAAGTGAAGCGATCACTTTTTTATCACCTACCAGTTCCAAAAAATCAATATGATTTAAAGCATCTGAAACTTTATCAAACTGTAAGTCTTTTAAAATACAACTATAGGTTTTGCCATCAATCGTAATATTCGCCGTCATAAATTCTGACGTATATACGATGTTTTTAAATGCTGATGCGGGCGCCGAAAAGTTAATCTCTGTGTTACCACCGTAAATTACAGCAGGCACCAGGTGCTGAGAGCGAAGTTGGCGGGTGGCTTTTTTTCCGCTTTCGGTCCTCAGTTGTCCTTCGATTGTAATTGATTTCATTTTATAAATTTATTTGAGGCGCAAAAGTACGTAAAACAAGGCGTGTAAATGTTGTTTTTAAGGTATTATTTTTATATAATTAATTATAAAATATTGATTTACAATTGTTTTTTTAACCTGCTACGAATAAAGAGGCTGTTGATGCTCTTATTTTCGTAGGCGTTTCTTATGGCTACAGCAAAAAGTTCGTCGGTGGATAGTACTTTTATTTTATCACAAATACTTTTAATAGGGATCGTATCACATACCACCAGTTCTTCCAAAACGCTATTTGAAATGTTTTCATAAGCCTTACCACTAAGTACCGGGTGTGTACAGAACGCCCGTACACTCCTGGCGCCATTTGCTTTCATTAGTGCAGCGCTTTTACAAAGTGTACCACCGGTATCGCAAATATCATCAACCAGTACAATATCTCTATCAGTAACATCTCCTATTACCACCATGCTTGCAATTTCGTTTGCTCTTTTACGATGTTTATCGCAGATCACCATTTCAGTTTCAAAAAATGTTGCTACTTCCCTTATCCTGTTTGCACTACCTACGTCGGGAGCAGCAAAAGTGAGATTGGGTAAATGTAAGCTTTCAATATAGGGGATAAAGATGGCAGAAGATTCCAGGTGATCAACCGGGATATCGAAATACCCTTGAATTTGCGGTGCATGCAGGTCCATCGTTACCACCCTGTCTGCACCGGCAGCAGTAAGCATATTCGCCACCAGTTTTGACCCGATTGCAACACGTGGTTTGTCTTTACGATCCTGGCGTGCATAGCCATAATATGGAATTACTGCTATTACTTTATAAGCAGATGCTCTTTTTGCTGCATCAATCATTAGTAACAATTCCATCAGGTTATCGGTGGGAGCGAAAGTGCTTTGTACTAAAAATACAAATCGCCCACGTATGCTTTCCTGAAATTCAACGCCTATTTCTCCATCACTAAAACGTTGTATATTTACTTTGCCAAGGGGCTCTCCAAATTTCTTTGCAATTTTTTCAGCCAGATATTGAGAACCCGTACCAGAAAAAATTTTAGCGTTAGATTCCATGTAGTTTTTTTGTGCAGTATATAAAGAGAAGTGCGAAAATACAGTATAGTTTAGAGGTTTTAAAATTGATTGTATGGAAAATTTTAATAAAACCGGCGGATCCATTAAAAACTGGGCTATTGATGACAGGCCCCGTGAGAAAATGATGGCCAAAGGGCCTGAAGCTTTAAGTGACTCTGAACTATTGGCAATTATTATCAATAATGGGAGTAAAGACAAATCGGCTGTAGAGCTTGCCCGGGAAGTACTTGCAATGGGCAGCAATAATCTTTCAGAATTAGGCCGGTTAACCCTTACAGATTTTCAAAAAATAAAAGGAATCGGAAAAGCAAAAGCGATTGCCCTTGCTGCTGCATTGGAATTAGGAAGACGAAGGCATAGTGGCCCGGTATTACAAAAACTCAAAATAACACGCAGTACAGATACAAGCAATTACTTACAAACGGTTCTTAAGGATTATAAATATGAGGTTTTTGCTGTTATTTTCCTCAATTCTGCCAATACCATAAAGCGTTTTGAAATAATAAGCAAAGGAGGGATTACCGGCACTGTAGCAGACCCCAGGGTTATTTTAAAAATGGCATTGCACGAAGAAGCAACAGCAATCATCCTCACTCACAATCACCCTTCCGGTAGCCTTACACCCAGCAGACAGGATATAGCGCTTACCCAAAAAATAAAAGATGCCGCTGCCCTCATAGATATTATTTTGCTGGACCATATTATTGTGAGTGAAAATGGATATTATAGTTTTGCGGATGAAGGGATATTATAAAAAAAGCCTTCCATGTTTTTGGAAGGCTTTCTTGTGTGTTTAATTATTTACTTATCTGACAACTATAAATTTCTTAGTAAGTTTAAAATTCGGGTTGGTGCTCACAATCAAATATTCGCCGGCAGCCATTTTACTTACATCAATAGGAATATTGGTAGTGCCAATCATTAAGGAGGTACTGAGCTTTTGAACGATCCTGCCTGAGGCATCTATTATTTGCAGATCTGTTTTAATTGCTTTATCTGATTTAATGGCAAGCGTGATACCATCTTTTGCAGGAACGGGATATACCTGGGAAGTAATATAGCTTTTTACTTCACAACTTGACCTAAGGGATCCTGTTTCGGTAAAACTTCCATCTGCATCTACCATCCTTATTTTATAGAGGCCTGTTGAACCATTCAAATCTAGGTATTGATAATTTTTTTCAGCAGTAGAGTTTATAGCAGCAGGTTGCTGGCCAATATTTTCCCAATTGAACCCATCAGCACTTTTCAAAACTTCGAAATGATTGCTGTTCGATTCATTTTGAGTACTCCATGATACCGATACACCGTTGGTTTTACAGCCTACATTAAATTTACTTAAATAAATAGGAACAGTACCACCTAAGGCAACCGCATTATTTAAATCGGGAGATAAGTAAGGAAAAGTAGTTAAACCCTGGTCGCTTGATAATTCATTTTGGGGAAGTATGGAACCGGGTTCGGGAGTAATAAATCCTCCTTGTGGATATGAATTGCCAAGTGTCCAATAAGTAATTTCTACCAAAGCCTGAAAGTTACCATCCACAGCCACAGTAGGATTACCCGAAGATTCATTAAAGCCTACAATCATTCTTCTGTCATAAGTTACTCCATTATATGTTTTATTTATTGGGTTACCAGGCCGGTTATTCACGGTTTGAAGCCAGGTAGAACCGACTGGGGGTGAACCTAGGTTACCGACAGGGACCGTAGTGTTAGCAACAGTAGCCATCAGTTTAGAGGACTGATATACCATGGATAAACCCATTCCATCAGCTAAAACAGTACCACCGGAATATTGTAATAAAAATTGAATTACTACAGAACCAGTAGCAGGGCCTGCTCCATCAGGATCTACATTGCTGTAAGATTTTTGAGCAACTTTTATTGATACATTCTGGGCAGAAGTATTTTGGATGATAAAAAGCGCAAGAAATGGGACTAAAATTTTTTTCATGATTCTTGTGTATTAACTTATTAATTAGATTCTCCCGGAACATGGGATTTAATAATATGAGGAAGATTATTTGTATTTATAAACCCAGGTCTTAAAACACTAGCATTTGCAAAATTTGATATAGAATAAGAAGCGTTACTGGCATCGGCATTCGTAATATTGGTATCTAAATTCACATCTCTTACGCTATACAGGTTAGTGTTTTGATCGGGTGTAGAACCTACCACACTGTATATAGGGGTAAGGTCAGCACTGCTTACAGTACCATTTCTATTTACATCACCAGGCCACATACCATATAAAGAATTACCCGGGGAGCTGGGAAATAAAACAGTAGTAGGTGTAGATGATGCTAATGGATTGGTATAAGCATTTGCAGCTACAGAAAAATCATTTGCAAAAGTACCCAGTGCATTTGAAGCAAGGTTATTGCTCATAATAGCAATATGATTGCGATGTTTCACTACAATAAACCCACCTCCCTGTTTAGAGATTTCAATAAAAGGAGAGGATACTCCATCCAAATCCACAATATCACCATTGTTCAATAAAAATGCAGCTCTTCTGCCAATTGTTGATGCAGCATCAGCATCGGCACCATCACCGCTTGCAGGCTTCCTGAATTCCAAAAGAACCCAATCTACAATATTTGCATTCGGTATTGAAGCAACAGATTCTGTACCGGGATAATTTGTTGGAGCCCCGGCATAGGGCTGTGTTAATGGGATTAAACCAGCACTATTTAAATTGGTTCTCATTAAACCGCTACCATTATTCCAGGCGCCTCTTAAATAAGCTTTTGCATTGTAAACATATTTTGCATCTGCCAGTTTCCATTCATTTGTAAGGTCAGTCGCCGGAATGCCTGCGTATTCTACATAATTAGCAGTAGCATCACGGGTAATGGGGGTTAATTCACCATTCCATTCAGATGATACCAGTTGCCAGGGTACCAGCCCTCCTTCTGTATTTGTATTTAACTCAGCATCTAAATAAGCAAACCGGATACCGGCTGTAAAACCAGAACCCCCTGTTTGGGAAAAAGCAAAATTCCTTTTTACTTCTCTTTCATTTTGAGTCGGGTCGCCACCTGCTGATTGCGGAATCATTGTAACAGAAAAATCAGATGGAGGGGTGCCGGCTGTAGTATTTACCTGCATATTAGGTTGGTTGAATACTACTGAAGTGTTAGAAACCCAACTGGTTCTTTTTACAGTTCCTATTATTTCATTGGTAGCACCAAAATTAAATACCGCCGTGTTGGGTGCAGATAAAAAGTATGCCGGATTATTAATAGGATCTGTAGTTAGTTTACCAACTAAATAATCAAGTACTTTGCCTACGTTCGCTGATTGTGTTAATTTTATTTCATTTGAATTACTGCTTTTATTCAGCATCAAATAATTAATAGTAGCGCCACCAGCCCGTAAAGTAACATTCCCAGTGCCAGACATAATAACGCTATCTTCTAAAGTAGTAGAATTATAAGTACCACTATTGATAAAGTTACCCTGCACTTCCAGTTTCCCATCATTGGTAATGGTTCCCGCATTATTGGTAACATCACCTTGTGAATAAATATAAGCACCATTTTGTATTTTAATGGTAGCCCCGCTATTGTACAATTGTGCACCTGCACTAAAACTAAATAATATCAGTGCAATAGCAATACCGGTTATTTTTTTCTGTGACATTTTTAAATTTTTAGATTCAAGCGATTGGTATTTACTACCAGGGTCAAAAAATTAATATCTGTTTAGATTTTATTCTTATTTAAGAAACAAAAATATTATTAATATAATTAAAAATCAATACCCCAATTGGGGGGATTCCTGGAGTTAATCTGAAGGATCTTGTGGAATTTGCGGAATTAATACAGAGGATAAGGAATTTTATACGAGATTTGCATAGCAAAAATATGGTTTTTAAATGGCAATAGAAATAAAAGTTCCGACAGTAGGAGAAAGTATTACCGAGGTAACACTGGTAAAAATTTTAAAACAAGGCGGCGAATACGTTCAAAGAGACGAAGTAATTGCAGAATTAGAAAGTGAGAAAGCTACTTTTGAGATCAATGCAGAAAAGGCAGGGGCAATACAATGGGTTGCTAAAGAGGGAGATACACTCTCTATTGGAGATGTGGTATGTACTATTGATGAATCTGCACCCAAGCCAGAACAAGTAGCACCTGCACCTAAAGCAGAACCTGCTAAAGTGACCGAAACACCGAAAAAAGAAAAAACGGCTGAACCGGTAAAAACAGTTGAAACTCAGCCAAAAGAAGAAGTGAAAGCGAGCCCTGTGGCTGCGGCTATCATTGCCGATAAAAAAGTTGATACCAAATCAATAAAACCTTCAGGCAGCCTGGGAAAAATTTTAAAACAGGATGTTATTGATATCCTGGCAAACCCCGGACGAGTACCGGGAACAAACCTGTTTAGCAGGAATGACAGGCCCGAAAAAATGAGCAATCTGCGTAAAACAATCAGTCGCCGACTGGTAGAAGCAAAAAATACAACAGCCATGCTCACTACTTTTAACGAAGTAGATATGGGGCCAATCATGGAAATCCGTAAAAAATATAAAGACAAGTTTAAGGAATTGCATGGAGTGAACCTTGGTTTCATGAGCTTTTTTACGAAAGCCTGTTGTTATGCATTGCAGCAATTCCAGGCAGTAAATGCTTACTTAGATGCTGAGAATATTATTTACCACGAATATTGTGATATTTCAATTGCGGTAAGCGCCCCAAAGGGACTGGTAGTGCCCGTAATCCGCAATGCAGAAAGCCTGAGTATGGCAGAAATAGAAGCCGCTGTGGTGGACCTGGCAACCAAGGCCAAAAACAATAAACTTACATTAGAAGAAATGGCTGGCGGTACCTTTACCATTACCAATGGCGGCGTTTTTGGAAGTATGATGAGTACGCCCATTATAAATTTACCCCAAAGTGCCATATTGGGAATGCATAACATTGTAGAACGCCCTATGGCAGTAAATGGCCAGGTAGTGATAAAGCCGATGATGTATATCGCCCTCAGCTACGATCACCGTATTATTGATGGGCGTGAATCAGTAGGTTTTTTAGTGAGGGTAAAACAATTATTAGAAAACCCGGACATCCTCCTATTTGGAAAAGATCCAATAGAAGCATTGCTGGAAGTTTAATTTTTTTTGTACTGAGCTTTTGCGCCCTGGTTAAGCTTTAGTGGCGACGCTCCGTTCAACTTTTGTAATACTAATGTATCAATATGGCTGTATTCGTACAGCTTTTTTTATGAGCCGCTATTTTAATACTATACATACAGCAGTTGCACTGGTAAATAATTATACCGGTGAAAAACCATTTATTTTTTTTCTAAAAAATTATTTTTCACAAAATAAAAAACATGGCTCACAGGACAGGAAATTAATAAGTGAGCTGTGTTATAATTATTTTAGAACAGGCCATTGTTTTAATCATGCCGATGAAAAAAATTTAGCAGCCGCTTTTTTTATGTGCCAACATACGGGCCATCCATTATTGGAAGAATTGTATCCTCATCTTAATGAAGCGGTACACTTTTCAATAAATGAAAAAGCAAAAATTGTAAATATTGACCTGCAAAAAATATTTCCATTTAGATCTATATTAAGTGAACAATTAAATACAAATGAATTTTCAAATTCATTGTTAAAACAGCCTAAGCTTTTTTTACGTTGCCGCCCCAATAAAAAGGAAATAGTCCAGCAAAAATTGCAAGCAAAGCAAATTGAGTATGAAGTTTTAGATGAAGATTGTATTTGCCTATCCAATAAAACAGGTACCCAGGATATAATTCTTCTAAATAAAGAAGCAGTAATACAGGATTATCGTTCACAACAAGTTTTTAATATTGGATTTAATTTATTACAATCATTACCATTTAAAAACAAACTAAATGTATGGGATTGCTGTGCCGCAAGTGGTGGAAAATCTATTTTACTATATGATATTTTACAAGGGCAAATATTCATTACAGCAAGTGATATACGATCTTCAATATTAAAAAATATGCAAACCCGGCTTAAAGAAGCCGGTATAAAATTGCAACATACATTCACTGCAGACCTTACAGAAAATAAAGGCATTCACAAACAAGATAAATATGATATTATAATTTTAGATGCACCCTGCAGTGGGAGTGGTACCTGGGGCCGCACCCCTGAACAGCTTTATTTTTTTAACGAAAATATATTGGCTCATTACTCTCAAAAACAATTACAAATTGCCAGCCAGGTAGCATCGCAATTACGTGAGAACGGGCTGCTGTTTTATATTACCTGCTCTGTTTTTAAATCAGAAAATGAAGAAATGGTTAGGGCTATTGAAAAACAAACATCATTAAAGTGTATTGAATACAAATATTTACCCGGCTGGCGGGTTGGCGCTGACACTTTATTTACTTCAGTATTTCAAAAAGAATAAATTTATTTTATTAGTTTTTGAATAAAATCCCGTTTACCATTTGCATACACAGCAATACTATAAACCCCTTTGGCTAACCGGTTGGTAGCTATAATGTAAGTTTGGCTACCTGCCATTTGATTGTTTTGTGTATCCCAAACTTTTTGTCCCAGCGCATTAAAGAGAACTAATCTTATTGCAGTATTTGTAGTTCGGCCAATCATTACATGGAGTTGATCCTGCATGGGATTTGGCCCTACTTTTACGCTATTTGATAATGGGATACAAGATTGAGTATGTGCAATGAGGATAGAATCAATAATAAAACTGGTATCACCCTGCACCTGCATTTTAATGCGGTAATAAATATTCCCGTTTGGCACTTGTGTTAAATCATCTGTAAAGGCTAATGAAGTGGTTGCAAAATTACCCAAACCTGTAAATGTTTTTATTACCTGGTAATCCGTATTACCATTTAATTTTCTTTCTATATCTATATTAATGTTATTACCCGTTTTAATTTGCATTTCACCGGTAACCACACAATCAGTTAACTGAACCTGGGCATGAAATGATTTTTTTACAAGTATTGCAAATGCTTTTTTTACGTCTGGTATGCCATAGCCTACCCGGTTATCGGGATTAGTAGCACGTGAAGCGCTTTGCTGTAGCGCATCAATGATACTCATATTATTTACTTCGGGAAAAGCCTGCCACAAGCAAGTGCTTAAACCTGCCATATTTGGGCAGGCAAAAGAGGTGCCGCTACCAAAAGTAGGCATACCGGTATTAAAATTTGCAACTGCTGTCATCCAGCCTACAGATGCTACATTGGGTTTTACCCTATTGTCACTGCTTGGCCCATAACTGCTAAAGCCGGCAACATTGCCGAGGCTATCAACAGCACCTACAGCCAAAACACTATCTGCATCAGAAGGAGTAAGAAGATAATGCCAACTGCTTGTTCCTTCATTACCAGCCGATACTACAACCAAAATTCCTTTTTTGGCTGCCAGGTCTGCCGCTTTTGCAATCATGGTTGTATTACCATCCATATTATTATAACTATAGTTTAATGCAGGATCATCAAAAGTGGAATAGCCTAAGGATACCGAGTACACATCTACTCCCAAACTATCGGCTCTTTCGGCACCCACTGCCCAATTTTGTTCTTCAATAGGAAATTCTGAATTTGCATCTTCAGTACGATATAGATAGAACGAGGCTTTGGGGGCTGTACCCACAAAAATACCGGGCATATTTGCAGCAATGGTACTTAGGCATTGCATGCCATGTTGATGATCTTCATTTACGCTTTCTTCATTTTTTACAAAATCCCAGGTGCCGAGTATTTGATTGTTTATTCTTATACTATCGAAAGTTGGTAAACTTTGGTAGTGATAAAAACCGGCATCTAAAACGGCTATTTGCATACCCTGCCCCATAAAGCCAAGGTTATGGAGAAACTGGCCATTATGAATCGCAACCTGGCCATGGCTAAAACCATAATCATAATTATCAATAAGCGAAGCGGGTGGGGGATCGCCTGTGAGTATTTGATTTTCGGGTATTTCTAAATTTTTATTTACGGGTTGTAAAGTGCCTCCTGCAAATGAGGCAATAGGGTTACTTGCGGCAACAAATGGAAATGAATTTATTTTTGCCAATGCTGTAGCATCAGTTGTTTTAATAGCCACCTGGTTTAGCCATTTAGAATAATTTAAAATGGTTACATCGCCTGCCATGCGTATGCTGTCAATATATCTTGCGGTTACGGGAAGATCAGTGCTATCTATCGGAATACCATATCTTACCCTGCGTTGAAGCGCACGTGCTGTTAAAAAAAGTTCAGGGTTAGCAATTGAATAACCATTAAAAGCTTTGTCTTTTAGTTTTATAATGTAACGGGTAAGCTGTGCATTTGCCTGGTGCTGCATTAAAAAACAAATCAAAAAAAAGCCAATTATTTTTTTCATTCCAGGGTTTTTATTTTTTTAAAATTATCAATGATAATAATACATATAAAAATGGTTTTGAAATAATCCAAAACCAAATATTATAGGCGTCTTTTAATTCATGCATTTTGAATATGAGCAGGTGCATTTGTTTTATTGGTTCTCCCCGGGTATTGTTGAAGTGCTTCTTCAAGGCAATCCATAGCATTATCAATATCTTCTGCATTTAATACATACGCTAATCTCACTTCATCTTTACCCAGGCCGGGTGTACTGTAAAACCCGGTTGCCGGTGCAAGCATCACCGTGGCTCCGTTGTGGCTAAAAGATTCTAAAAGCCATTGGCAAAAAATATCGCAATCGTCTATTGGTAATTTTGCCATCGCATAAAAGGCACCTCCCGGGTTAGGACAAAATACATCGGGCATCTTATTTAACCTGTTTACCAGTATATCTCTTCTTAATTTATATTCTGCTTTTGTTTTATCAAAGTAATTATCGGGCAGGTCAACAGCAGCTTCTCCCAGAATTTGTGCAAATGAGGGTGGGCTTAGGCGGGCTTGAGCAAACTTCATGGCAGCATTTAATACTTCTTTGTTTTTTGTAATGAATGCCCCAATTCTACCGCCGCAGGCACTATATCTTTTACTGATGGTATCCATCAATATTACATTTTGTTCAGCGCCTTTCAGATGCATTGCGCTTATATGTTTGCCTTCATAACAAAATTCCCTGTATGCTTCATCAGCAAATAAAAATAAATCATGCTTTATTACAATCTCCTTCAATGTTTGCATTTCTGCTTCGCTGTACAAATAACCAGTTGGGTTATTTGGGTTACAAACTACAATTGCTTTTGTATGCGGCGTAATGGCTTTTTCAAATTCTTCAATGGGCGGCAATGCAAATCCAGTTTCGATGCTACTTTTAATAGGTACCACTTTTACATCTGCCTGTATGGCAAAGCCATTGTAGTTCGCATAAAATGGTTCGGGAATTATTATTTCATCACCTGCATCCAGGCATGCCATGCATCCAAATAAAATTGCTTCACTTCCTCCTGTGGTTACAATAATATCATTGTAATGAATATGAATATTATTTCTTTCGTAATATTCAACCAATTTTCTGCGATAAGATTCGTTGCCGGCGCTATGGCTATACTCCAGCACTTTAAAATTGCTGTGCTTTACCGCATCCAAACAAGATTTTGGTGTTTCAATATCCGGTTGGCCAATATTGAGATGATAAATTTGAATGCCTTTCTTTTTTGCAGCCTCGGCATAAGGAACCAGCTTGCGTATGGGTGATGCGGGCATTTCCTGCCCTCTTTGGCTAATTTGTAACATAGGGCAAAGTTAGCAAATGAGCGTAAACTTAACCTTAATTATTCTTCATAATATTTTACCTGGTGTTGCTTTAAAAAAGCTTTCATGGTATTGGCATGGATGCACTGGCCTAAGTGAATAAAAGAATAATCAGAAACTTTTTTTTGTTTATTCTCTACCCATATTTCTTTATCCTCCATATCGAAACCGAGGTGCAAATGTTTGGTATTAAACTGCATGCCACAAATGGTTCCCTTTTCATTAAATAATGGTCCGCCACTTTGGCCCCGTAAGCCGGGTGTACTCATTTCTATACCATATAAACCATGTTGTGCATCACCTAAAAACCGGGTAACCATTCCTTCGATAGGAAAGCGGGGAGAGCTGGTATTACCGGTATTCAACCATTCAATCTCATCGAGTGATTCGTTATACCTGTAATTATTAAATTCGGGAAACGGAAACCCCAGGCGGCATAAAAACTTGCCTTGCTTTATGCCCTCATCATTTTTTGCAAAATGGGCATAACTTTTATAATAGGTTTTTTTAAAATCGTTGAATTTAATGATTGCGAGATCCAGGGTTGGATGAATATGTGTTGTGAAACCCGACATACTGTCAATGCTATCAACAAAATTATTTTTTATCTGGATTATACTATCCTGCCTGTAATTATTTTTTATTTCCAGTTGTTGCACATTATTACCGATATTTTTTTCATTTCTAAATTGAATGTATTGTTGGTTTATGTTTTCTGCATGGAGTAGCGATTCAGCAACATGTTTGCAAGTGATGGCGTAACCATTTTCATTTACAAAAAATAAAGTGGCAGCGCCCGGAATAATATTGTTAGATGGATAAATTCTTAAAATTGAATGAATGGGGCGGGTAAAATCTGAGACCCTTTCAATGGCTTTGACGAACATAATTTGTTTTTAAAGTTTTTTTGCTGCTTCTTTATCTACAAACCATTGCAAGTTACCTTGTAATGGGTTTATAAGTTGTGCAGGATATTTTTCGCCCTCCGGTTTTCCTTCTAAAATAGTATGCAGCATTGATGATTTGCCAGCACCACTCACTATAAATAATATATCTTTTGCCTGGTTAATTAAAGGAAGTGTAAAACTTACCCGGCTCATGTTCAATTCCGGTACATATACTTCTTTTACCCATGCTTTTCTTTCTTCTAAAATGGGGGTATGTGGAAACAGTGAGGCAGTATGGCCATTATCACCCATACCCAATAATATCAAAGAAAAAACCGGTTTGCTTTCGCCAAAAAAATCTTTAATGGTTTCTTCATATCTTTTTGCTGCAAATGCAGGGTCTAAGTTTACCGGAATAGGAAAAATATTTTCTGCAGGGATAGGGATATGATTGAGGAATACTTGTTTTGCCTGGTATGCATTATTGGCCGGATCTGATAATGGAACACAACGCTCATCTCCCCAAAATATAAATACTTTATTCCAGTTTATTTTATCACGGTATTCATCAGTTGTGAGTAAATGATAAATCTTTAATGGCGTATTTCCACCGGATAGTGCTATGCTGAACCTATCATCTTCAGCAATTGCTTTATTTGCCTTCGTTACAATATAATTTGCCGCAGCAATGTTTAATTTTTCCGGAGTTTCAAAAATGGAAACATCATTCATGATTATTTTTTTTAAATGGCATGATGATCCAATTGTTTCCATCTTTGGTAAGCAGTGTATCTGCGGCTTGTGGCCCCCATGACCCGGCTGTATAATTGGGGAAACTTGCCGGGTCGGTACTTAACCAATTTTCTAATACAGGGGTTATAATTTTCCAGGCAGCTTCTACCTGGTCTGCCCGCATAAACAAAGTAGCATCTCCTTCCATTACATCCAGTAATAAAGTTTCGTAACCTTCCGGCGTTCCTGTAGAAGCATACGTATCACTATAATCAAATAACATATCAACCGGGGTCAATTGCATTTGTAAACCTGGTTTTTTTGCCTGGAACCTTAAGCGTATGCCCATATCAGGTTGCAGGTTCATCACCATCAGGTTGGGCTGCCAGGTTTCACTTGCTTCTTCGGGAAAAGGTTGATGCGGCACTGGTTTAAATTCAATAATAATAGATGAGAATGTTTCATGTAACCTTTTTCCCGATCTTAAATAAATAGGAACCCCGTTCCAGCGCCAATTATCAATATAAAGTTTTAATGCTGCAAAGGTTTCAGTTCCCGAATCGGGAGCTACATTTTTTTCGCTTCGGTAACCGGGTACTTTTTTCCCATTAATTTCTCCCGGTCCATACTGGCCCCTTACAGAAAAATCGTGTACGGTATCTTTACTTATTTTGCGTACAGCATGTAATACATCCACTTTTCTGTTCCGGATTTCATCTGCTTCAAATGAAACCGGTGGTTCCATAGCAATAAGGCATACCAATTGTAACAAGTGGTTTTGTATCATGTCTCTCAAGGCTCCGCTGCCTTCATAATAATTTCCACGGTCTTCTACTCCTATTTGCTCTGCTACCGTTATTTGAATATGATCTATGAAATTCCGGTTCCATACAGGTTCAAACAGTGCATTGGCAAAACGAAATGCTAATAAGTTTTGTACCGTTTCTTTGCCCAGGTAATGATCAATCCGATATAGCTGGCATTCATCAAAAACGCTGAGTAGGCAATTATTTAATTCTTGTGCAGATTCCAGGTTGGTGCCAAATGGCTTTTCAATTACCAGTCTTGAATTTGCCTTGTCAGTATTTAATTCTTTTTTGCTGAGTAATTTTGCAATGGGTTCAAAAAACTGTGGTGGCACAGCCATATAGTATATCTTATTTACTACTGCATCTTCCCCAGCTTCTTTTTCAAATTTTTGAACTATTTTTTTTAACTCGTCATAGAATTGTTCTTTGGTAAAATCAGCAACTTTATATTGAATGTAGGAAGAGAATCTTTCCCATTCTTTTGCATCGGCTTTACCCCTGCGGGAAAATTCATCTACACCTTCTTTTAAAGTTTTAATAAAAGCATCATTACTCATTTCGTTCCTGCCTGTACATATAACCAAAAACTTTTCGTTGATCCATTTATCCAACCATAAATTATATAATGCAGGGATGAGTTTCCTTTTAGTAAGGTCGCCTGATCCTCCAAATATGGTAATACAGGTTGGGGTAGTTTTTTTTATTGACATGCTATTGTATTTTTTGATTCCATTCTGTATGAAAAATGCCTTCTTTATCGTTGCGTTCGTAGGTATGGGCGCCAAAGAAATCCCTTTGGGCCTGTATTAAGTTTGCAGGGAGCCAGGCGCTAACATAACTATCAAAATAAGCTAAATTAGCATATAATGCAGGTACCGGAATATGCTGGTCGGCTGCCGTTTGTACCACGCTGCGTAATGCATTCTGGTTGGTTTTTACTTTCGAAATAAATTCATCGGCCTCTAAAATATTTTCAAGGTTTTTGTTATTTCGATAAGCTTTTGTAATCTCATTAAGCAGTTCTGCTCTTATGATGCAGCCTCCCCGCCATATAGAGGCAACGGTTGCTATATCTGTTTCAAATTTATAGTAAGCCGAAGCTTTACTTAGCATAGCAAGCCCCTGGCCATAAGTGATAATAAATGCAGCATAAAGCGCTTCTTCCATTAAATGTGCAAAAGCCTGTTTATTGCTGGCTTTTATAATTACATGGGCATTCTTATATTTTTCTGATGCCTGCACCCTGGTAGATTTCATAGAAGAGAGGATGCGTTGTGACACGGCGGCATCAATAGCAGGGATAGGCGCTTGTACATTCATGGCGTCCTGGCTGGTCCATGCACCTGTACCTTTTTGGTGTGCAGAATCTTTTATTTTATCAATCAGCATTTCATTGCTGTTATCATCCGGTTGTTTAAAAATAGCGCCTGTAATTTCAATTAAATAAGATTGTAATATTCCTTTGCCCCAGTTTGTAAACAAATCTGCTAATTCTTCATTATCAAATTCACCATGTTTTTTAAGCAGGTGGTAGGCTTCAGAAATAAGTTGCATTAATGCATATTCAATTCCGTTATGTACCATTTTTACATAATGCCCTGCTGCACCATTTCCCATATAAGCCGTACAAGGTTCACCATCTGCTTTGGCAGCAATATCTTTTAGCATTTGGGCAATTCGTTCATAAGCTTGTTTATCTCCACCGGGCATAATGCTGGGCCCAAACCTGGCGCCGGTTTCCCCTCCCGATACACCCAGCCCCATAAAATGGATTCCTTTTGGTTCCAGTGTAGCAATACGGGCTTGTGTATCTGTAAAATGAGAGTTACCACAATCAATAATAATATCATCTTTTTGTAAATGGGGGAGTAGGTCGTTAATTACAGAATCTACAATATGCCCGGCAGGCACCAACAATAAGATAGCCCTTGGGGTTTCTAATGATTGTGTAAAAACAGCAATATCATTAAAAGCTTTTACTTCCTGCCTCCCTTCTGCATTTAATTGATCAACTTTCTTTTGATCTTTATCATAGCCGGCTACGGAATAGCCCTTATCGTTCATATTCAACACCAGGTTTGCGCCCATGGTACCCAAGCCAATCATACCATAGTTAAAATCTGAATTATTTTTCATGTAAAGGAATTTTATAGTTATACAAAATTACCAGAAAAATGATGCCAGTAATGAGAATAAAAAAACTCCCGTTATGCAGGAGTTTTTTTTAAAAAAATATTTTATGCAATTTTATTGCTTTGCTACAGGAGCAGCAGTTTTTGCAGCATTATTTTTTGCTGCTTTTTTTGCAGCATGTTTTGATGATTTTGTTTGTACTGGAGCCACATCTTTTATGGCAGCACTAGGTTTGCTGCTTTCTTTTAATTTGGCATATTCATCTGGAGTAAGTACATCGCCCTGGATTGTGATGGTCTTTTCATCGCTTGCACCGGCAAATTTTACTTTTAAATGTTTATCAAAATGGCCTAATGCAGCAGCATTGTATTTAGCTGTAATTTGGCCTGTTTTACCAGGAGCAATCGGAGATTTAGTGTAATCACCAATGGTGCATCCACAGGTAGGAGATGCTTGCTCAATAATCAATGGTTCTGAACTGATGTTGGTTACTACAAAAGTTACCGTTTCAGGCTTGTTTTGTTCCAGGTTTCCCATAACAATGGTTTCAGCTTTAAATTTTGCAATTTCATCTGATTTTTTTTGAGCAAAACCAAAAGTTACAGCAGAAATTGCGACTAGAGATAAGAAAAGTTTTTTCATGACACTCGTTTATTTTTCTGGTTAATTAATTTTTAAGATCGGAAACGCCTTCGCTGGCAGGAGCCGGAGTAGCTGGTGTTTTCCAAACTTCTCCTTTAATATTTAATACTTTGGTATGCGTTCCATTATAAGTAATGGTTACCGGCTTTGTAAATGGGCCTTCACTTGCAGCATTATAACCTACTGTAATGATTGCTGTTTCACCAGGGGCAATTACTTTTTCTTTATCCCATTGTGGGGTGGTGCAGCCGCAACTGGCTTGTACATTATCTAATTTGTAAGCAGCCGTGCTTGTATTGGTTACAATAAATTGATGAGTTACCGGTTTGCCTTGAGGAATTTTTCCAAAGTCATAAACCATTTCATTTACCGCTAAACCTTCCGGGGTTGCGGGTGCTGTACCAGATGGTGAAACGATATTGGTACTTGTTTGTGCACTTACGGCAACAGTTGCAAAACAAATAAAAGAAGCAAGTAATATTTTTTTCATTTGTAAAATTTATTAGTGACCAAAGATAATAAATGAAAAACAAACCTCATAAATTTTGGTATAGTTTACAGATTTTTAACAGTGAGGCAATTTGGTTAAATTGCAGCTATTAAAACGGTTATTTTATGAATTTATTGAGTAATATGAATGATACACAGGAAAAATTAAGTTGGGAAAACTTTCGTAATGAAATATTGAGAGACTATAAAATTGCTTGTATAAGTCGGGAAACCAGTTTGTTAGGTAGAAAAGAAGTGCTTACTGGCAAGGCTAAATTTGGCATTTTTGGAGATGGTAAAGAAGTTGCTCAAATTGCGATGGCAAAATTTTTTAAACCCGGCGATTTTAGAAGTGGTTACTACCGTGATCAAACTTTTATGTTTGCCAGTGAATTGGCGACCGTTGAGCAATTTTTTTCCCAGTTATATGCTGATCCTGATGTACAACACGATCCATTTAGTGCAGGACGGCAAATGAATGCCCATTTTGCAACAAAAATGGTTGATGAAAATGGTAATTGGTTACCCTTAGCCCAATTAAAAAATGTATCCAGTGATATTGCTCCTACAGCCGGGCAAATGGCACGTGGGCTGGGTCTTGCTTTTGCTTCTAAAACTTTTAGGCAGGTGCCGGGTTTACAACAATATACAAACCTGAGTAATAATGGTAATGAAGTTTGTTTTTGTACCATTGGTGATGCCTCCACCAGTGAAGGCCATTTTTGGGAAACCATTAATGCTGCCGGGGTATTAAAAGTTCCATTGGCTGTTTTTGTGTGGGATGATGGGTATGGCATTTCGGTTCCTAAAAAATATCAAACAACCAAATCTTCTATTTCAGATGCCCTGTCCGGCATGCAAAAAAATGAAAATACCAATGGGATTGATATTTACAAATTAAAAGGATGGGATTATGCAGGTATGTGTGAAGTGCTTGAGCCTGCTATTGAAAAAATAAGAGAAACACACACACCAGCATTATTTCATGTAGAAGAAATTACTCAACCACAAGGGCATTCAACTTCTGGAAGCCATGAAAGATATAAGAATGAAGAAAGATTAAGTTGGGAAAAAGAATGGGATTGCCTCCGCCAAATGAAAGAATGGATATTAGCGAATGCACTGGCAGAAGAAGAAGAACTGAATGAAATACAACAAAAGGCAAAGGAATTTGTAAAAGAAAGTAAGAACCATGCATGGCAGCAATATTTAGAACCCATTGAAAAAATGCGGCAGGAAGCTATTCAGCAAATGCAGGCCGTAAATCATAATGAATCAACAGAAAAAATAATAAATGAATTAATAAGTAATAAAGAACCATTGCGTAGAGATGTATTTAAAGCATTACATGCTTTTATACAGCAATGCGATGAGCAACAGAAAGGCTTAACTGCACTAAAAGATTATGCACAACAATTACATCAAAAAACGGCTTCAGATTATGATCGTTTTTTGTATAACGAAGGAGAAAAGTCTGCTTTAAAAGTAAAAGAAGTAAAAGCTGAATATGCACAAGATGCTCCATTGGTAAATGGGTTTGAAGTGCTGAATAAATATTTTGATGAGCTTTTTTCTCAAAATGATAAAGTGATTGCTTTTGGGGAAGACCTTGGTTATATTGGTGATGTGAACCAGGGTTTTAGTGGCTTGCAGGAAAAGTATGGGCCAAGGCGTATTTTAGATACGGGCATCCGTGAGCTTACCATTATGGGCCAGGGAATTGGATTGGCCTTAAGAGGGTTACGCCCCATAGCTGAGATTCAATATCTGGACTATTTATTATATGGTTTGCAACCATTAAGCGATGATGTGGCTACTACTCATTTTCGTACGGCAGGCCAGCAGAGTGTTCCACTTATCGTGAGAACAAGGGGGCACCGCCTGGAAGGTATTTGGCATAGTGGCAGCCCCATGGGTATGGTGATACATGCGTTGCGTGGTATGTATGTATGTGTACCCCGAAATATGGTACAAGCCGTAGGTATGTATAATACATTGCTTCGGTCAAATGATCCGGGAATAATTATTGAATGTTTAAATGGCTATCGCTTAAAAGAGAAATTGCCGGAGAATTTAACCAGCTTTGCACAACCTTTAGGTGTACCGGAAATAATAAAAGAAGGTAACGATATTACATTGGTAAGCTACGGATCTACATTAAGATTGGTTGAAGAAGCGGCTCAATATTTACAGGAAAAAGGGATAAGCTGCGAAGTGATAGATGTGCAAACACTCCTGCCATTCGATCTGCAGCATTTTATTGTAGCATCTTTGAAAAAAACCAGCAGGATTGCATTTATAGATGAAGATGTACCGGGAGGCGCCACAGCTTTCATGTATAATAAAGTAATGGAAGAGCAGGGAGGGTATCGTTATTTGGATGCCACACCAAGAACTTTATCAGCAAAAGCACATCGCCCAAGTTATGGAAGTGATGGTGATTATTTTAGCAAACCAAATACCGAAGACATCATAGATTTGGTTTTAAGAATGATGGCAGAGTAATTGTAGTATATTTAAGAATAATAATTGTTTCACTTTAAAATTTAAAAAGAACTATGGCTATTGTAAAAGTATTAGAAGTAATTGCGTCATCTGATAAAAGTTTTGATGATGCAATTAAGCAAGCGGTAAAAGAAGTTTCTAAAACAATCAAAAATATTGATTCCGTGTATGTAAAAGATATGAAAGCCCATGTAAAAGATGGAGAAATTGTATCTTATGGATGCATTTGTAAAGTTTCTTTTAGGGTGAATGATGGGGAACGCTAAATACAATATATTGATTTTAAAAGCCGGGAAATTATTTTCCCGGCTTTTTAATTCAATCTTAATGCTGCCTTGTCTTATTGGTTTGGTACCGGTGAACTTACCGGTAATATTTTTATATAAGATGCTTTAAAATGGCCACGGGTTACTTTCCCCTGAACCTGTGCTTTACGCACTGCTTCACAAAAACCATCTTTATCATGGGCATCACCAAATTGATCAATTTTTACACCGTCTACAAAATAAGCTTTTTTACCTATTCTTATAGCCAATGCACAGCCTTCACCTTCTAAACCAAAATTACATTGCCCGCAAGAAGCTTCTACATTCATTAATTGTAAAGTGCTGTCAAAAGTGCCGGCTTCCTGGCTTTGGGCATTGGCGGCAAAAGAAAGAATTAAACCGGTAAATAAACTAAAAAGTATTTTTTTCATATTCTAAAAATTATGTATTGAATTGCAAATTTAAAATATTTATGATTGTTAGCAGGTATGAATTTATTCAAGCTTTTATGTTTTACTTTTTTCACTTTCTTTTAATTCAATATTTTTAATATTCAACCTTCGCTTTAGTCGGCTTGTAAAGGAATTAGAAGTATAGACTTCATCTCCAAATAACATTCCCCAGGGTTGTAAATCAGGGATACGTTCAAAAATTATTTTTAACATGGCGATGGTAGGCAGTGCAAAAAATACACCGGGGATGCCCATCAGGGTGCCACCAATTACAGCACCTAAAATGGTAATAAGTGCATTTATTTTTACTTTGGAACCCACTATGCGGGGCATTAAAAAATTAGCATCAATAAAATGCACTATCACAAGCCCGCCCACTACCCATGCTATTTGTGCCGTACTTGCATCGGTAGTGAGTGTAATAAGAAAAGTAATGGCAATACCGGAGTAAATGCCAATAAATGGGATGATATTGAGAATACCGGTTAAGAGTCCGAGGAATACAGCATATTCCACACCACATAACATGAGAACAATGGTATTGGCAAGTGATACAATACCCATTTCTATAACTAAGCCTGTCATATAACTTTTAACTACCAGCTTACTTTCATTTAAAACCTCATACACTTTTTGCTCATGTTCTTTAGTAAATAATGCGAATAAAAAATTTCGGATGAGCTTGCGATAATACAGAATAAGAAAAGTATAAATAATAATAAAAATGATCAGTAATAAAGTATCAGTAAGGGTTGTTACTGTTTTTTTGATATAGCCTGCACCCTGGCCACGAATATTTGCTGTGGCATCATTCAAAAATTGAGATTGTGTTTTGAGGCTAATACCAAACTGGCTTTTGAGCCATTGCTGTAAATGGTCATAATGTTCAAGAATGTTCTTTTTGATAGAATCATAATCATTGGTAAAGGCAATGATCTGGGAAGAAAGTAAATAGAGTAAACCCACGAAAACGAAGAGGGTAAATAATACTGCAGTGAGTGCGGCCATAGACCGGGGGAATCTTATTCTTTCTAAAAATCTGGTAAGTGGTAACAGGAGTATGGATAATAAGATAGAAATAAAAAGAGGGGTCACCAGCATACTAAAATAAGTGAGTATAAAACCAATTAATATGATGGAAAGCAGGGTGGCAGAAAGCCTAACAAAAAAAGGCCACTCTTTAAAAGGTGAAATGGGGTTTTGGTTCATGTTAATTATCAGGCTAAAATACTGCCAAAAAATACCGAAGCAAAAATAGCTTCGGTATTTCATATTCTAAAAAGAAAAAAGGGGTTAGTAAATTCTTTTTTCAAGAAAATGAGCGAGCTCCCTTATCACTTTTATTTCTTTATTTTTTTTCTTCAACTGATGTGGTACAATGCTTACCCCATTAAACGTATTAAAATGCAGAGTAAGAAACTGCTGCTTATAAACAAAATCCCAATCCAGGTCCTGGCTTTCATCTACCTGGTTCAGAAATGTTACCTGCAAGTCGTCTGCCAGGGTTTTTGCAATGGCATAAAATTTAATGACGCCGCAATTGTCGTCAATCACGGCTTCGGTACCACCATTCATGGTTTTTAGTTCATAACACATAGGTATATTGGTTTTTAATAGGTATATATTGGTTCATCTCTAAAACTTAGATCCTCCTTTATATTTTTTCTTATTTGCTTTTTGCACAATTTCATCTTGCGACATTCCCCGGGCATCATTGGGGCAGCCTAATTTTTCTTTTTTTCTAAAGATGAAACAACTGCTCATTAACATCATGCAACCAAAAGCAGCCATCAATATCATTCCTTTGTTCTTCATATTTTAAAGGTATTGGTAAAATCAAAAGATTAAAAGTTAATTTTTTTATTTAAACCAGTTACTATATTTAATATAATTATCCGCAATCCGTATGATCTCACCCTGTATTAATTCTGGGCTTACATCCTTTACTTTTTTTGCCGGTACTCCGGCATAAATACTACCAGATTCTACTTTTGTATTTTCCAGTACTACCGCACCGGCGGCAATAATACAATTTGTACCAATATGTGCATTGTCCATTATAATTGCCCCCATGCCTACTAATACATTATCTTCTATAACGCAGCCATGTACGATTGCATTGTGCCCCACACTTACATTATTTCCTAAAATAGTTTTCGTTTTTTGATAAGTGCAATGAATTACCGCCCCATCTTGTATGTTTACTTTGTTTCCCAGGCGAATGCTGTTTACATCGCCACGAAGTACAGCATTGAACCAAACACTGCATTGGTTCCCCATTTGCACATCACCTACAATACTGGCGTTTGGGGCAATAAAACAATCTTCTCCCCATTGCGGGCTTATTCCATGAACGGGTAATATTACAGGCATCGTTGAATGATTAAGGTGTTTTAATTTCCTGGCAAAGTTCTATTAGTACCCCTTTTGTAGATTTAGGATGCAGAAAACAAACTAACTTGTTATCTGCCCCTCTTTTGGGTTTTTCGTTCAATAAAATAAAGCCTTCATCTTGCAATCTCTTCATTTCTGAAGCGATATCTGCTGTTTCAAAAGCAATATGGTGTATTCCTTCTCCTTTTTTTTCGATAAATCTGGATATTACTCCATCGGGTGTAGTGCTTTCTAAAAGTTCAATTTTTGTATCTCCCTGTTTAAAAAAAGCGGTATTTACCTGTTCAGATTCAACCATTTCTGTTTTGTAACATGAACTATTAAGCAGCTTTTCAAAAATTAGGATGGCTTCTTTTAAATTTTTTACGGCAACTCCTATATGTTCTGTTTTTAGCATATATTAAATTGGGCATTATATCGTTTTACGAAATCCGTAAAATGATGGGGGAAAGGTTATTTTAACTGCTAAATTAGAACCTTTTTGCAGTAAATTTGCGATATCATATAATAGTAAAACACAGGGAGGAAATTTTATGTTGAATTTACCGATTTATCTCGATAACAATGCTACCACTCAAATGGACAAGAGGGTATTTGATGCCATGACGCCATATTTTTTAGATCATTTTGGAAATGCGGCAAGCCGTAACCATCCATTTGGCTGGCAGGCTGAAGAAGCTGTAGATTATGCCCGTGGGCAGGTTGCCAAATTAATAGGTGCAGACCCTAAAGAAATTATTTTTACTTCTGGCGCTACCGAAGCAGATAACCTGGCTATAAAAGGTGTGTACGAAATGTATTCATCAAAAGGAAACCATATTATTACTGCCACTACCGAACATAAAGCGGTATTGGATACTTGTAAACACATAGAAAAAATTGGCGGGGAAGTAACTTACCTTCAGGTAGATAAGGAAGGGTTGATTGACCTTAAAGAATTGGAAGCAGCTATTAAGCCTTCCACGATTCTTATTGCGATTATGTATGCCAATAACGAAATTGGTACCATACAGCCCGTAAAAGAAATTAGCGCCATTGCCCGTAAAAATGGAGTATTGTTTTTTACGGATGCTACACAAGCAGTTGGTAAAGTACCTGTAGATGTAAATAAAGATGGCATTGATTTAATGGCTTTTACTGCCCATAAAATGTATGGCCCCAAAGGAGTGGGTGCCTTATATGTACGCCGTAAAAATCCAAGAGTAAAAGTTACCGCACAAATGGATGGTGGGGGCCATGAAAGAGGTATGCGTAGCGGTACTTTAAATGTTCCAGGTATTGTAGGTTTTGGTAAAGCGTGCGAATTGTGTATGCAGGAAATGGAATCCGATACACAACGCATCAGTAAAATGCGAGATCACCTGGAAAAAGAATTATTAAAATTAGAAGAAGCTTATGTAAATGGTAGCCGGGAACATCGTTTACCACATGTTGCCAATATTTCTTTTAAACATGTAGAAGGTGAAGGATTGCTTATGGGGTTCAATAAAAACATTGCCTTAAGTTCAGGATCTGCCTGCACTTCTGCCTCACTGGAACCTAGTTATGTGTTAAAAGCACTGGGCCTGGGTGATGATTTGGCACATAGTTCGCTACGTTTTGGATTGGGTAGGTTTACTACCGATGAGCAAATTGAATACACCATTAAAGCAATAAGTGAAACCGTTTTAAAACTGAGAGAAATGAGTCCGCTTTGGGAGATGTATAAAGAAGGAATTGACTTAAACACAATTGAATGGGCAGCTCATTAATTATAATATTAGAGATTCAGAAAAAATTTTATTAAATTAGAATAAAAAATAAAGATCATGGCATATTCAGATAAAGTAATAGATCATTACAGCAACCCAAAAAATGTGGGCACCCTTGATAAATCAAGTAAAAATGTAGGCACCGGATTGGTAGGCGCCCCCGAATGTGGCGACGTAATGCGTTTGCAAATAGAAGTTGACGAATCAACAGGAATGATTACAGATGCAAAATTTAAAACATTTGGTTGCGGTTCTGCCATTGCTTCTTCTTCACTGGCAACAGAATGGTTAAAAGGCAAGTTAATTGACGATGCTTTGAAAATAGATAATATGGCCATTGTTGAAGAACTTAGCCTGCCGCCGGTGAAAATACACTGCTCCGTTTTAGCCGAAGATGCAATCAAAGGTGCTATTAATGACTACCGGGTAAAGAATGGTATGGAAGCAATTAAATTTGAAGAAAGCGTAGTTCACTAGAATTATTCTTTTTAATATGAATGAATATGGTATCTACAGAAAATAGTATATACATAAGCGATAAGGCAAAGGCCAAAGTAGATCAATTAATGGCAGACGCCGGAGTAGCAAATGATGCTTCTTATTTTTTACGGGTAGGGGTAGTAGGTGGCGGCTGTAGTGGCCTGAGTTATAAAATGGATTTTGATAATGAAACAAAACCCATGGATCAGGTTTTTGAAGATAAAGGGATCAAGATCGTAACAGATTTAAAAAGCTTTTTATACCTCGTAAATACTGAATTAGAATTTAGTGATGGCCTAAATGGTAAAGGATTTTATTTTAATAACCCGAATGCGAGCAGGAGTTGTGGTTGCGGCGAAAGTTTCGCAGTTTAAGATATTTTTTTTCACATTATAGAAGAAGCTCCCTGAATAACGGGAGCTTCTTTGTTGTGTAAAGCCAGGAAATAATATCAATGCTTTTTTGTACGGATTTTATAATTCGCTTCCTTGGTAGATTTTTGCATGCGTTTTATGTCGTCCACACTCATGGTATCGGCTGTTACCAATTTTGCATTATAACTTACAATTTCATCCTTTAGTTTTTTTAATTCGGCAGAGCCAGATACATAATGATTGTTTTTTTGCAGGTAAGAATTATTCTTATCACTTATTGTTTGTGCATTTTCATAGTGCCCCATATCAGCTTCGGCAATTGCTTTTTCCATATTTTCATTCGCCTGGTTTAAGATGGCCTGTTGAATCACTTTTTCATTAAATGCAAATTCATATTTTTCCAAACTGGGCATGGGGTAAATGATATTTTTATTCACCAGGGTTTCTAATTGTTTTTGCCTGGTAGCCTGGTAGCTTAAAGTAGAAGTAAATGTAAGCGCCTGGTTCACCTGGTTATCAATACGGCAATACAGCAAGATGCCTTTACTCTCCTGTGAAAATAAATCCCTTAAATTAAATTGTAGTGTATTGCCATTATTGGTAGATGGTACATGATATACTTTTTCAACGGTAACACCCTGTGGAACTTCAATTTTGAGCGCTGTATTTTGAGCTGCTATATTCATCAATCCATTTAATTCTTTACTAAAAATACCAGCCAGGTTTGCGGCAGATTCTATAAAATAATAATTCCCCGTTCCACTCTCTGCCATAGCCGTCATTAGATTTTCATTATAATCTAAACCTAAACCAAAGCTGGAAAAAGTGATGCCCTCTTTATCTTTATATTGTTGTACTTTATAGGTGATAGCCTTTTCATCCGTAAGCCCCTCGTTTGCTAATCCATCACTTAATAATAAAACCCTGTTGATAGCGCCGGGCATAAAATTATTTTTTATTTGTTCATATCCTTTTTCAGTGCCGCCCCATAAATTGGTAGAGCCACCGGGATAAATTGCCGCAATTTTTTTCTTTAATAGCTGTTTGTCTGTTACAGCAGTAGATGCCTGTATTAGGGTAACTTTATCATCATATGCAATAATATTAACCCTGTCTTCGGGTTTAAGCTGTTCAATAATATAAATGGCTGCTTCCCGGGCATATTTAATTTTATCACCTTCCATGGACCCGCTTCGGTCTATTACAATAGATAAATTTAGCGGTACCCGTTTTGCATGATCATTAAAAAACTCATCCACCCGGGTTTCTACATACAGGAAACAATGCCTGTTGGTGGTATCGGTGCGGTAATAATCATTATCCGTGGCGCTTGTAAAATGAATTTCATTCATATTTTTAGTGATGGTAGTACCCTTATAACCTTTTGTATTTACCGGTATAATGGGAGCGCTATCGTTAAAATTAAAATAAGCCACATCATTCAATACAGGCTTTGGTATTTGTGTGGATGAGGAAGAAAATAATTGAAGAAAGAGTATCGCCAAAATGGCCATAATTGCGGGAATGTGTAATTTGGATAACATACAGTATGATTTTTTACTGGGATGAATGTAATCCCGCTTTTACATACGCACAACTGATTTTATTTTGTTAAATAATTGCCAATAGCATTCGTTAATCAATAATTTTAAAGAACAGGGATGGTAAAATAAAAATCCCCCGTAAAAAACGGGGGAAGCAGTTGGTTTGGGTAAACAGTTTCGCAAAAGTTTGGGTCGTTTGGCTATCCCATACTATTACCATATATGACTAAACAATGTCAATACTGGAAAAGACAGCAGGAAGATGATATATGCTGCATGGCTTTATTATTTTTTATTGCAACAGGCAGTTAAACACTTAAATCACACTTGTATCATGTAAATTGCAGCAATTTAAACAGTATGTGGAGCGTCGCAAAAAAAGAGATCGGGCAATTTTTTAGTAACCTTACCGGTTACCTTGCCATTATTTTGTTCCTGCTTATTAATGGTATCTTTCTTTTTGTACTGCCTACCAGCAGTATTTTAGAGAATGGGTATGCCAGCTTATCCAATTTTTTTGAATTGGCGCCCTGGATACTCTTATTTTTAGTTCCGGCTATTGGCATGAGAACTTTATCTGATGAAATTAAAAGCGGTACAATAGAATTATTAAAAACAAAACCCCTTTCGGGTTGGCAGATCGTTTTAGGAAAATATATTTCCATTCTTATTGTATTGGTTATCGTAATTATTCCCACATTTATTTATGTATATACCATTGATGTATTAAGTGCCACCGCCAGCATTGATACGGGTGGTATTGCCGGGAGTTATATTGGTTTATTGATGCTGGGCGCTGTATTTGCTGCTATCAGCCTTTGTTGCAGTGGGCTTACAGCAAATGCCGTTGTTGCTTTTTTAATTTCGGTATTTGCCTGCCTCATTTTATATTTTGGCTTTAGTGCATTAAGCAAGCTACCCGCTTTTAGTGGGGGTGCAGATTATTATATTGAAATGCTGGGGATTGATTTTCACTATCGCAGCATAAGCCGTGGTGTAATGGATAGCCGTGATATGATTTATTTTTTAAGTATTATTTATTTCTTTTTATTAATTACCGTTAAAAAGCTGCAATCAAAAACAACCTGATCGGGCATTCTACACTATGGCTTTTAAAAAACAATATGATTCAAGAGTAGGGGTCCTTATTATAGGATTCTTTTTATTGTTATTGAACTGGGCTGCCTCCGTATGGCATACCCGTGTTGACTTTACATCAGAAAAAAGGTTTACCCTGAGCGAAGCCACTAAAAAATTATTAAAGAAAACTGAAGGGGTTGTACAAGTGCAGGTTTTTTTAAAAGGAAACTTACCCAGTGGGTTTAAACAATTAGGAAAATCTACTGAAGAAATGCTCCAGGAGTTTAAAGAAGTGGCAGGAAATAAAATAGAGTATCATTTTATTTCTCCTGACGAAAAAATTCCGGGTACGGGTACAAGTTATGCTGATACCCTCGGTGCGATGGGTTTGTATCCTATAAATCTTACTTCGCAGGTAGAGCAGGGGCAACAGCAACAATTGGTTTACCCGGCAGCGCTGATTGAATATAATAACCTGCTGATGCCCGTTTCGCTTTACCAGGGAAAAACACCACTCATCAACTTCCAGGAGTTAAGTAGCGCTGCTGCATTATTGGAATATAAACTGGCAGATGGTATTTCTAAAATTACTATTAATGAAAAGCCGGTTGTTGCATTTGCCATTGGTAATGGTGAACCCGAAGATTACAGTACGTATGACCTGGTGCAAAATGTACTAAAACCCAATTATACACTGTTTACTTTTAATTTAAAAACGCAACCCCTATTGCCCAGGGAATTTAAAGTATTGCTGGTAGTGAAACCTACCATACCATTTGGCGATGATGAAAAATTAAAACTGGATCAATATGTAATGAATGGTGGTAAAATAATTTGGTTTGTAGATCGGTTAAATGCCGAGATGGATAGCCTTCAAATAAAAAATGAAGTGATCGCTTACGATAGAAACTTAAACCTCTCTGATCTGTTTTTTAGATACGGTGTACGCCAAAACCCCGACCTGGTGATGGATTTGCAATGCGACCAATTACCTTTTGATGTAAATGGGAATGGCCAGTTTGAATTATTGCCCTGGAATTATTTTCCCGTTTTTGATTCTAAAAACAATCATCCCATCAACCGGAACCTGGGCTTTGTTGTAGGCAGGTTTGTAAACTCTATTGATACCGTAGAAGCACCGGGAATTAAAAAAACCGTGCTACTCAGTTCTTCTGCCAATGCCCGGAAAATAGGCACGCCAGCACTTATCAGCGGTAAAGAAAATGTGAACGCCCCTGAAGATGATAACTTTAAAACAGCAAATATCCCGGTAGCTGTATTGTTAGAAGGTAAATTTCGTTCCCTGTATGCAAACCGGCTTTCACAGTCAATGCAGGATAGTCTGGTAAAATATAATGCACAATATTTGCCCGAAAATATCCATGATACCAAAATGATCATGGTGGCTGATGGAGATATTCCCTTAAATGCGGTCATCAAAGGCGGGCAACCCATTGCCATGGGCTTGAACCCTTACACTTATGGAACGCAGCGGGAATTTATGTTTGCTAACCGGGAATTCGTTATAAACTGCCTTGAGTTTTTAGTAAATGAAAATGGTTTAAGCGAAGCCCGGGCCAAAGATTTTGTGGTACGGTTATTAGATATTAAAAAGGTAAAAGAAGAAAAAATTTTTTGGCAGGCCATCAATACGGCGTTGCCCATTCTTTTAGTTATCATATTCGCATTATTTTTCACCTGGATGCGAAAAAGAAAATATGCAAAAACAAGGGCATGAATAAAACTGAGATTACGTATGTTGTTTTTATAGGATTGATATTGCTTGCTTTGCTTTTCGACCTTGGCTTACTGAGTAAAAAAAACAAAGTTGTTACTTTAAAAGCAGCACTCATTCAAACATTTTTTTGGGTGATATTGGCTTTTGCGTTTTGCATTTTTGTTTATTTTGAAAATATTCATGGCCAGGGTAAAGAAGATGTTATTCAGTATATTTCTGCATACCTGCTGGAATGGTCGTTGAGTATAGATAATATTTTTGTATTTATTATCATCTTTTCGTTTTTTAAAGTTAAGGAAGAGCACTACTCCCGGGTATTGTTGCTGGGGATATTAATGGCTATCGTTTTTCGTATCATATTTATTGCGGTAGGAAGCGAATTGGTAGCTCGTTTTAGTTGGGTGATGTATGTATTTGGTATTTTTCTGGTGGCAACCGGTATTAAAATGTTCAGTAGCGGAGATGATGAAGAATTTGAACCGGGTAAAAATTGGGCATACAAACTCATGCGAAAAATGTTTCGTACTACCGATGAAGAACCCAATGGCAAATTTATTATCTATAAGGATGGCAAGCGGCATTACACTACATTGTTCATGGTTGTTATTATGCTGGGTCTTATCGATTTGGTATTTGCAGTTGACTCAATCCCCGCTGTATTTTCAATTATCCCCGATCCAAGTAAGAAAATGTTGATTTATTCTTCAAATATTTTTGCGGTGCTGGGTCTTCGTAGTTTATTCTTTTTATTAAAAGGAGCCGCCAGCCGATTCGATTATTTACAACAGGGTATTGCCATTGTCCTTTTATTTATCGGTATAAAAATGTTATTGCCTTTACTGGCATTTGCAGGTGTGCATAATGATTATTTGCACATGCCCGTTTGGATATCTTTGCTGGTAATTGTTGCCTGTATTGGCGGATCAATTTTATATTCCATTTATCAAAAACGAGAAGATCAAACGGAAGAAGATGCCTCAGCACAAAATAAATAGCACTTGTCATTTACTTTAAAAGATATTGCCCAAATAATTGGAGCATCCTGGGAGGAGCCACCGATTGATAACCCGGTTATCGAATATTTATTAACCGATAGCCGGCGATTACTATTTCCATCTGCTACTTTATTTTTTGCTTTGCCGGGTACAACTAAACAAGGAATTGATTTTATTGAGGCGTTATATCAAAAAGGTCAGCAATATTTTGTTGTTCCGGTTACTTATCACTTAAAAGAAAAACTTAAAGGCGCTATTTTTTTAAAAGTAACAGATTGCCTGCAGGCATTACAACAAATTGCTGCCGCACAAAGAAATAAATTTTCTTATCCGGTCATTGGCATTACGGGTAGTAATGGTAAAACCATTGTGAAAGAATGGCTGTATCATTTACTAAGCAACGATTATAATATTACCAGGAGCCCAAGGAGTTTTAATTCGCAAACGGGCGTACCGCTTAGTGTTTGGCAAATGAATGAAAATAATAACCTGGCAATATTTGAAGCAGGTATTTCTTTGCCCGGTGAAATGGATCGGCTGCAAAAAATGATCAACCCCGGTATTGGTATCCTTACATTCATTGGAGAAGCCCATGCTGAAGGATTTCCCGGTAGGCGTGAGAAAATAAATGAAAAATTAAAATTATTCATTGCTTCCAGTCTTTTGATCTATAATAAAGATCAACAAGAAGTGGATGATGCGGTTAAGCAATTTGTGCACGAGAAAAATAAAACTCTTGAAACTTTTACCTGGGGGCAAATGGCCAAAGCAGATCTTTTGATTTCAGACCTAAACTTCATGGAATTTGAAACTGTTGTAAATGCAATTTATAAAACAAAAAATTTTACGTTCACCCTCCCTTTTACAGACAAAGCATCCGTTCATAATGTGCTAACCTGTATTTCAGTGATGCTTTCTCTCGGTTATTCAGCTTCTATTATCAATGAAAGAGTAAAGCCATTAAAGCCCATTGCTATGCGGCTTGAGCAAAAGCAGGGGATTAACAATTGTTCCATTATTAATGATAGTTATAATACAGATATTAATTCATTGCAAGTGGCGCTGGATTTTTTGCAACAGCAGCAACAGCATCATAAGCAGACTTTAATATTAAGCGACTTGTTGCAATCGGGTATGGAGGAGGAAAAATTATATGCCAGCATTGCCGCAATTTTACATAAAAAAAATCTTTTCCGGTTTATCGGGATTGGGATTCAATTAAAAAAATACGCTTCTTTTTTTCATGGTATTCCGCATATTCATTTTTTTGACAGTACCGAAGCGCTATTGGCTAATTTACCATTCCTGCATTTGCAAAATGAAACTATTTTATTAAAAGCAGCCAGGATTTTTCAGTTTGAAAAAGTAAGCCGTGCATTAGAACAAAAAATGCATGAAACCTATTTAGAAATAGATTTAAATGCACTGCGGCATAATTATAAAACATTCAAATCATTTACAACTCCATCCGTAAAAATGATGGCTATGGTGAAAGCCTTTAGTTATGGAAGCGGCAGCTACGAAATTGCTTCTTTACTGCAACATGCAGGGGCAGATTACCTGGGCGTTGCATACGCAGATGAAGGGGTCGAACTTCGTAAAGCCGGCATCTTAGTTCCCATAATGGTTATGAATACAGAAGAGGCAGGCTTTGATAAAATAATTCAATATAACCTGGAGCCGGAATTATATTCATTTAATATTTTACTGGCATTTAAAAATTATTTGCTGCAACATGGAATAAAATCTTATAAAGTTCATCTGAAATTAGATACAGGCATGCACCGGCTTGGCTTTGAAGCAGCTGCTATTCCTCCTCTTTGTTCTCATTTAAAAGATGCAGCTTGCTTTCAGGTAGCATCTGTTTTTTCGCACCTGGTAGGTAGTGCAGAAATGGAACATGATGATTTTACACAATTTCAATATGAGTCTTTTTTACAAATGGCAAGAGAAATTGAAAATGTACTGAATTACCGTTTTATTCGTCATATTGCTAACTCTGCGGCAATTAAAAGGTTTCCCAAAATGCAATTAGATATGGTAAGGCTGGGTATTGGCCTCTATGGTATAGACAGGGATAAGGTTACACAAAGTTTATTAAAAAATGTGACTACATTAAAAACCACCATTTCACAAATCAGGCAAATTAATAAAGGAGAGTCCATAGGATATAGCCGAGCAGCAATTATGCCTTACGATGGTACGATTGCTACTGTGCGTATTGGGTATGCTGATGGCTATCCCCGGAGCCTTGGGAACGGTGCAGGAAAAATGTTGGTGAATGGACAGTTAGCGTCGGTACTGGGTAGCGTTTGTATGGATATGCTCATGCTGGATGTAACGGGTATAGAGGTAGCTGAAGAAGATGAAGTGATTGTATTTGGCGAAGAGCTTACCGTAACCATGCTGGCAAATTGGGCAAATACGATCCCCTACGAAATATTGACAAATATATCCCAACGGGTTCGGCGGGTCTATTACCAGGAATAGATATGATGAGTGATTATTTTTTGTTAAGGTTTATCACTATACCATTCTAAAATTTCAAATTTCAGCTTTACACTTATCTTTGTTCCTTTATGAAAAAAACACATGTTGCGTTATTTATTGCTTTAATCCTGATAGCAGACCAGGCGCTTAAAATATATATCAAAACACAATATCCGATCAATACCTCTAAACATGTTATTGGAGATTGGTTTCAATTTTACTTTGTAGAAAACCCCGGTATGGCCTATGGTTGGAAGTTTGGGGGTAACTGGGGAAAGCTGGCCCTCACTATTTTCAGGATGGCAGCCGTAGTAGGGGGCACCTGGTATTTGGGGCATATAATAAAAAAAGGGTATAAAACGGGCTTTATTATTTGTGCCGCATTGGTGTATGCCGGGGCATTTGGAAATTTAATTGATTCTATGTTTTACGGGATGATATTTGATAAAGGGATGTTGTTTGATCCGCTAATGGGAGATTATGTAAGTTATGATGGATTGGCTCATTTTTCTTCAAATGGATATTCTTCTTTTTTGCATGGCAACGTGGTAGATATGTTTTATTTTCCTATTATTAAAGGCCATTTTCCTTCCTGGTTTCCAATTTGGGGGGGTGAATATTTTGAGTTTTTCAGGCCCATATTTAATATTGCAGATGCTGCTATCAGTACAGGGGTAATAACAATATTTTTATTTCAAAGGCGCTTTTTGGGTCTTCGCCCCGGGCAAAATGAATCCCATACGGTAGAGACTGGAGCAATTATTGATGATCATACACAGGTTTCATAAAAAAATATATCTTTAGCTAAATTTTTAATTGATGAGATTTATAAAAACCCTATTGATTTTTACAACAGCTATTCTGTTTTTAGTAGCCTGTGAAAAAGAAAATAGTTATGAAGGTGGAATTGTTGGGCCATCTGATGGTACTTTAAAAAGTGATGGTGGTGGCAATTGCCTTCCCAATTTTGTGAATGGTATTTATAAGGCAGGAAGGGGGCTGGGTAGTACCAATTATATAGATGTACAGTTAAATGTAACCACACCGGGTTCTTACGTAATTACTACCGATACGATAAATGGAATTTATTTTAAAGCACTGGGTATTATTTCTACTGCAGGAAATAATACAGTACGTTTAATGGGGGGTGGCACTCCAATAGCTGTGGGGCCTTTTAATTATACTGTTAAGTATGATTCCAGTACTTGTGTAATAAATATATTAACCGTTCCTGCTAATACCCTTCCTGGCATCTATAAATTAAACGGGCACCCCGATAGTTGCCTTAATTATAATGTAAATGGAACGTACAAAGTAGGCGTTGCTTTAAACCCAACGAATAGCATCACATTTAATACGAATGTTAGTATTCCCGGTACATATAACCTGGCCGTTCAATCATTTAATGGAATGTTGTTTTCCGGCTCGGGTGTATTTTTAAATGCAGGGGTAAATAGTGTAACCCTTAGCGGATTTGGTACTCCGCTTGAAGATGGTATTTGGCTTACACAGGTAAGCAGTGATACCCTTACCAAATGCCGTTTTGCATTAATTGTATTGCCTGCGAGTGGAACCAGCGCTGCTGTTTTCTCAATGGGCGGTGGCGGCGGAAGTTGTGCAAACTTTACCAGTTCCGGTACTTATACTGCCGGTACTCCGATGAGTGGCGCTAATACCGTAAAAGTAAATGTAATAGTAAGTAGTGTGGGCGCTTATACGATAGCCAGCAACACTATAAATGGAGTAACATTTTTAGGAATGGGTAATTTTTCTGCAACGGGTACACAATCTGTAACGCTTACCGCAACAGGTACGCCCACCGCAGCAGGCGCTTTTAATTTTGCTGTAACGGGTGGAAGTTCTACATGCAATTTTCCACTTTCTTTTAATTAATTTATAAAATTTATTCCTGGTTCACAGGAACAGAGAATGCCGGAAAATTTTCCGGCATTCTCTGTTTTCAATATTTTATCAGTAAAATAGCAATTATAAATCTCACTTATTCCTTTAATAATTTTCTTCTGATAATATTGCCATTCTGTTCGATTACAATAAAATAAATAGCATTTGGTAAAGCTGAAAGATCATCTATATTAATTTGATTATTTCCGGTAAATACTTGCTTTTTATATGCTCTTATTTGTTGCCCCTTTTCAGTAAATAAACCAATATTCACTAAAGCGGGCGAAGCTGTTAAAAGATTAAGTGACAAACCGGAATTAAAAGGATTTTTTATGGCTATTAAATCAAATTGAACATCTGCACGTAAAACAACAATGCTACTCAATTTCCATAATCCATTTTTATCAATCATTTTCACCCTGTAGTATCTTGGGCCATGCAATGGCCTTACATCGGTATAGTTATATATGGCAGAGGGAATGTTTAATGCTATGGCTTCCCCAATTTTTATAAAGTCAAGATTATTATCACTACTTTCAATTTCATACCGGTCAATATCAGATTCGTTCGTAGTTGTCCAGGTAATGAACCCTTTATTTGTGTCAATAATTTTAGCTTTTAACTGTGCAAAATCACTTTTTAGGATCACACCGCAGGTTACAATCTGGAGCATGGTTGTATTGCCATCCTGGTAAGCACAGGAAGTTGAATTTAAATTCGCTGCTGTTGTAGCAACAATCACCCTGAAATATTTTCCACTGTCTGCGTAAGTAGGTATAAATGCCGGTAGTACCGCCACGTATTGATATTTACCATTTACCAAAACGGGTGTTCCAATGCCTGATGTACCGGGGCCTACCATATCTGTCCATATTGTACCACCTACATTGCTTACCTGCCATTTATAAAATCGGTAACTATTGTAAATATGCCTAATGGTATCAGATAATTGAACTGGTGCCGATACTTCTTTACATGCAATATAAGCCGGGTTATAATTCATTGTTAACGAAGGGCCGCAATGCGCTATGGTAATATCATCTATGGCCCAATCGTTTCCACCTCCACCGGGTGAGTTATTTCTAATAGCAAATACTGCGCTGTTTTGAGCAAATCCTGTTAAAAAAGTAAATCCAAATTTTTTCCAGGGTTCATTCCTGTCATATTTTATATCACCGGATGTATAATAAATAAGTCCATCTACTTCATAACTTAAATTGGGCCTTACCCCCGATGAATCATTTCCCGGGTAAGGTAAAAATCCGTTGCTGCCACTTCCATTCCCATTACTATCACAGCTGCAGCGTGGGCAAAGGTTTCTAAACCAGGCACTAAATTCATAGTAGGTATTGGGGCATAAATTATTAAGTGTTTCCTGGTATGCCAGGTCAGTATTATAACTTGCATTTACCAATACAAAATAGCCACCTCTCTTTCCGGGAGCTACAGGCGGATTGCCCATTGCAGTATTGGCAGCACTTGTATGGTCGCCACTAATATCCCATAACCCAAATACCCTGTTAAGGGCCGGAGATTCCGGCATGGGTGCATGTGTATTGATAATACTGCTGGGGCTACTATTATTTACAATGGCATAATAATAATCATTGGGCTGCCCTGTTGAAATATTTTGTTTGATGTAGGTAGTTGTAAATCCTAAGGGAGCTACCCGGTTTTGTACAGTGCCGCTGGCAAAAGTACCCAGTGAATCAGATGCTGCGCTAATATTCTTTCCATCTTCGCAAGCATTACTATATTTCAATAAAATAATCCTGCTACTGGGAAAAGTATTGGTAAACCAACCATTATTGGGCGTAACCATTTTATATTTTACTGAACCATTATTGAATGTAATGATAGAACCATAAGCAAGTGCCGGGTCAATACGTACCCGGTAACATGCCATCATAATGCAATGCGATTTATAAAAACTGGGTTTACTGGTATCTGATCTTATCCTGCCACCCCTTGTACCATTGGCGTTATTTCCAAGGTTTATGGTAATATTATTTCCTACAATACTCCCCTGGTCCGCATCAATACCAGAAGTGAATGGGCCTTTATAGGTAAGCCCTTGATTGGTAGCAACCCGAAGTGAATTGTTGATGAAAGTGGTGTGCGCTGGTACGATATCAAAAACCTGTACGCTATCAATTGCTGTATATGAAGTAGTTTTTTTAACAGCGATGGTAACCCTAATTTCTAATGTATCACCGGGGTTAAAAGTACCCCCGCCATTTAACTTAGATATATTTACATAGCTTTTACCTATATCTACACGCCCACCTTGTGCATATCCTTGTTTAGCAATGAAAAAAAATAAGGATAATAAACTAAAAAAAAGTAAATTTTTTCCCATACTACATTATTTAAAGAAAGTAATTTGTTCACGGATTGTTTGTATATGGTACTCTCTTTTATTAAACGTAATACAGTATATTTTATTTCAATATTTTTTAAGATTATTTTATTGGTTAATAATAATTTATAGAAAAAATACTATAGGTTTGAAACTAGCGTTTAAGAATATGAGTACTAACCTATTTACACTCAGTTGTTACATAAAATTGAAATTTTATGAAGACGATTTTTTGCTTATTCGTATTCTTACTATTTGTATCTCTTTCTTTTGGGCAGGGTGAATCTTTTTTGGCTAAAGAAGTTTTAAATCAAAAACCTGAAAATCCCTCCGATAGATATAAATTGAGGCACCCATTTGGCCTGGTATATGGGCCTGATGATTCACTTTGGATAAGTGAGCGTAGGGGTAGAGTGATAAAAGTACATCCCGTATCGGGAATGAAAAGGGATATTCTTAATATTGGCCCTTCAGTAAAATTTACAAATAGTGGTACCAGTATAAAGCAGGATGGTATGATGGGTCTTGCTTTACATCCTGATTATCCTTTAATTGATTCTTTCTTTATTGCATACGCTTACGATCTTGCCGGCGTTACCAAGGTAAGAATTGCTGAATATGCAGTTAAAAATTATACCATTACAAGCCGTTCCGGTAATGAAAGAATAGTAATTGAAAATTTACCGGCTGCTGTAGATCATAGTGCCGGCAGATTAATTATAGGCCCTGACCGTAAATTATATTATAGTATTGGAGATCTCGGGGCCAACCAGTTTGCATTAAGATGTAACCCCAATCGTGCACAGGATATACCAACATCTGCAGAATTAACAGCAAAAAATTATATCGCTTACCAGGGAAAAGTACTACGTATTAATCTGGATGGTAGTATACCTGCTGATAATCCTACGGTAAAAGGAATCAAAAGCCATATCTATACTTTTGGCCACCGAAACCCAAATAGCCTGGTATTTGCAAAGAATGGACAACAACAGGATTTTGCAGGAGCAAAATTATATAGTGCAGAAAACGGGCCTGCAGAAGATGATGAGATCAATCAATTAATTGCAGGAAAAAATTATGGATGGCCCTATTATTCCGGTTACCGGGATGATAAGATTTATCAATATAGAAATTGGTCATCTGCACCCAATTGCAGTTCTTATCCGGCACCCGGGGCTGAACCCGAATGCTCCACCCCACCACCAGGCACTGTAATTATGAATGAATCCGATACTTTATTACCGAATGCACAGTTCCCGATGCGTACCTTTTTTACACCCACTACGGGTTCTATTGCCTGTAGCTGGTTGAGTAACCCTACGGTAGCGCCCGCCAGTATCGCCTATTATGGGTTTGATAACAGGATACCCGGCTGGCAAAATTCTATTTTAATGAGTACTTTAAAAGAAGGCACAGTATTTAGGTTAAGATTGAGTGCCGATGGCAATAGCTTTGAGGATTTACCTAATGGTTCAGATACGGCACGTTATTTTAGAGAAGAAAACAGGCTTCGGGATATTGTAATTGGTAAAGACGGAATTAGTTTTTATATCATTACTGATAGTGTTGGCCAAACTTCGGGGCCTACTACGGGTAACCCAAATCAATTGAATGACCGGGGTGCCATTTTAAAATATGTATATAATGGTGCCGTTTTGTCTATTGACGAACCTGTTAATAATCCAGGTGCAGACAGGTCCTTTGTAAAAATATATCCTAACCCTGCCAATCAATTTATTACTATTGAATCTAAAAGAAATGTAGCGAAGCCCATCCAATATCATTTGTATAATGTGGTAGGTAGTTTAGTAAAAAAAGGAACCAGTACTAAAGATTTATTTACCATTGCTGCAATGGATTTACCATCGGGGCTTTATATCCTTGAGTTGAGAGATGGGCACGACATTAAATTTACAACTCAAAAAATATTTATTCAAAAATAGGGTTCTCTTGAGCAGTATAGTTTAAGTGGCATCAAAAAAAATGGAGCATCTTAATACAAGGAATACATCAGTTACATCTATTTTTTTTGAAAGCTTTTTAAATTAAATCTTTCCAACCATTTGGGCAGGAACTACCCATTCATCAAATTCTGCTGCTGTAAGATAACCTAATTTGATGGCCATCTCTTTAAGTGTGCTATGTTCTTTATGTGCCTTTTGTGCAATCTCTGCCGCTTTATAATATCCTATTTTAGGATTTAATGCTGTTACAAGCATGAGAGAATTAGAAACATGTTTTTCAATATTGGCTAAAATGGGTTCAATGCCTGCAGCGCATTTATCATTAAATGAAACACAGCCATCACCTAATAACCGGGCGCTATGTAAAAAATTATAAATCATTACAGGTTTAAAAACATTTAATTCAAATTGACCATTGCTTCCGCCAATACTTATGGCAACATCATTGCCCATCACCTGTGCGGCAATCATGGTAAGCGCTTCGCATTGTGTTGGGTTTACCTTACCTGGCATAATAGAAGATCCCGGTTCATTATCAGGTATATGAATTTCACCAATGCCGCTGCGGGGTCCACTGGACAGCATACGGATATCATTTGCAATTTTCATTAAACTTACGGCTACTGTTTTTAATGCGCCATGAGCTTCTACAATCGCATCATGTGCAGCCAATGCTTCAAATTTGTTTTCGGCTGTTATAAATGGAAGGCCGGTGAGTGTGGCAATATGTTTGGCAACATTTACATCGTACCCATCGGGTGTATTAATGCCTGTGCCTACGGCAGTACCACCCAAGGCAAGTTCTGATAAATGAGGCAAACTGTTTTTTATTGATTTAATACCGTGTGTAAGTTGCGATGCATAGCCACTAAATTCCTGGCCTAAAGTAAGGGGTGTAGCATCCATAAAATGTGTGCGCCCGATTTTTACAATTTGCATAAACGCTTTGCTTTTTTCAAGCAATGTGTCTCTTAATTTTTCTATACCCGGAAGCGTTGTTTCCACCAGGATTTTATATGCTGCTATATGCATGGCAGTAGGAAAAGTATCATTGCTACTTTGGCTTTTATTTACATCATCATTGGGATGTAAGAATTTTTCTTTATCACTAAGTTTGCCACCATGCAATACATGGCCGCGGTATGCTACAACTTCATTTACATTCATATTGCTTTGGGTTCCGCTTCCCGTTTGCCAAACTACAAGTGGAAAATAATCATCCATTTTGCCGGATAGTATTTCATCGCAAACCTGGCCAATCAGGGTAGCTTTTTCCTGTGATAATATTCCTGCATCTACATTGGCAAGCGCTGCTGCTTTTTTTAAATAAGCAAAGGCTTTAATAATTTCTTTTGGCATCCTATTGATATCCTGTGCAATTTTAAAGTTATCAATGCTGCGTTGTGTTTGTGCGCCATAATAAGCCTCTGACGGCACTTTTACCTCACCCATTGTATCTTTTTCTATTCTGTATTCCATATTATATAATTGATTTTTTTGTTATTGTGATTGCAAAGATACAGCCCAAATTTGTGACTTAAATGCAGGCATTGTACATCCCTTTAACAAGGCTGTGCTAAACTTTGGTAAATTTGCGGGGTCAAAAACTACAAAACATCCAATTTGTATTGAAAAATTTTATCTTATACTTTATTTTTTTAGCAGTCTTAGCTTCCTGCCATAGCAGTAAGCAAACAACCAGCAGGCCTGTATCAAAACCGGGAGTAGCTACAAATAAATTAGGCGCCCCCATAGCCATCAATAGAAATGAGTTTGTGAAATACGCAAAAACATTTTTGGGAACCCCGTATTTGTATGGATCTACTAACCCGGAAAAAGGATTAGATTGTTCGGGATTTGTTTTAAATGTGTTTAATCATTTTAATATAAAGGCTCCCCGTGTTACAAAAGAATATACTAACGAAGGGAAAGAAGTATCCATAAAAAATGCAAAACCGGGAGATATTATATTATTTACCGGATCTCATAATGCAAATGGCATTGTAGGCCACATGGGGATTATTACCGGTAATAATAGCAGGTTACAATTTATACATGCTGCTACCAGTAAGAATATCGGCGTTATTTTAAGTTATTTTGAAGGCTATTATCAAAAGCACTTTGTAAAGATCATCAGGGTGCTTGAGTAATTTTATTTACCCTGGAATATGGCTTTTCTTTTTTCTAAAAAAGCAGCAGTACCTTCTTTCATATCATCGGTACCAAAGCAATGGCCAAAGGCTTCTATTTCTTTTTCGAAACCACTTTTCCCATTTGTATAAGCGCTATCACTTACCACTGCTGTATTGATGCATTCAATAATTTTTGCAATGGCAATGGGCGCTTTTGTATTAATAAGGGTGAGTATTTCTTTGGTTTTGTCAATCAATTGATCCGGCGCTGTAACATAATTCACCAGGCCTAACTTTAATGCTTCATTAGCATCAATTAATCCGGCAGTCATTTGTAACTCCATGCTTTTACCTTTTCCAATAAGTTGGGTTAATCTTTGGGTGCCGCCATAGCCGGGAATTAATCCAAGGTTCACTTCGGGTTGGCCAAATTTTGCATTTTCACTGCAAAGCCTGAAATGACAGGCCATGGCAAGTTCGCAACCTCCTCCCAATGCAAATCCGTTAACGGCAGCTATTATTGGTTTTGCACTATTTTCTATTTTAAAAAAAACATTTTGCCCCCGGCGGCTTAATTCCATAGCTTGCTCAGTAGTTAATCCGCCAAATTCAGTAATATCTGCCCCGGCTACAAAAGCTTTTGGCCCGGCACCTGTAATAAAAGCCGATTTTATATTGGCATCTTTATTTACTTCATCAATGGCATGATCAAGTTCTGTAAACACATCCTTATTTAAGGCATTCAATTTATCGGGTCGGTTAATGATGATTTGACAAATATTATTTTCTACTGAAAACAGGAGGGTTGTATAGATCATTTTTTTTGTACAAAGATATGGTACCGGGTATAAATGCAAATACCCGGATTGATAAGCCTTCGCTTATATTTGTAGTATGAGTTTTTTAAGCATCATTACGTACACTGGCATCTTTGTATTTGCGCTTACTGGGGCTTTTAAGGCCCGTGCTCATAAAATGGATGTATTTGGCGGATTGGTGGTGGCTTTTGCAACTGCTTAAGGTGGCGGCACTTTAAGGGATTTATTAATTGGTATAAGGCCCGTGAATTGGATCAATGACCGCTTTGCCCTTACACTGGTAATAAGTGGCGCTATCGTATCTTTTTTATTAAAAAATAATGAAAACCGGTTTAAACGCACCATTTTTTTTACAGATGCTATTGGCCTGGGCATGTTTACTGCAGCAGGTATAGAAGTAGCATTACGTTATGGAGTGAATGATATTTATGCTTTAATTATGGGTGTGATTACGGCTACATTTGGAGGATTAATTGCTGATATCTTTTGTAACCAGGTACCTAATTTATTTAAGAAAGGGGAACTCTATGCTACGGTATGTGCAATAGGAGGGGGTTTATATTTATTATTAAAAAATACAAATCTTAATAACAATGTAGCGCTTGCAATTTGTATTGTCTTAGTAGTTGCATTGAGAATTTATTCAAAAAGGAAAAGGCTCACGCTCCCTGAAATTTAAAAACTTCTATTTTGCTTCACCCAGGTTTTAATGTAATCTGCTATTTCGTGCATGCGGGCACCGGGTGCAAATAATTTACCTGCTCCCATTGATGTTAAGTTCTTCATATCTGCATCGGGAATAATACCGCCCCCTGTGAGTAAAACATCATTCATATTTTTTTCTTTCATCAGGGTTAAAATTTTTGGAAAAACCGTCATGTGGGCGCCACTTAAAATACTTACGCCAATGGCATCAACATCCTCCTGTAAGGCAGCATTTACAACCATTTCCGGGGTTTGACGAAGTCCTGTATAAATTACTTCCATGCCTGCATCCCGTAAAGCTGTCGCAATTACTTTTGCTCCCCGGTCGTGGCCATCCAGGCCTACTTTGGCAACCAATACCCTAATGGGACGATTTATTTTCATGCGTTAAAGATATTTAATGCTGCAGAAACCCGGCCAATGGTTTCATCTTTTCCAATTTTTTCAGCAATCATAAAAACAGCCGGGCCAAATTTGCCGCCTACTAACATTACTCTAAAAGGAAGTTGCAGTTCACCTGCTTTAATATTTTTTTCGGTAGCCAGCGATTTAAAAATATTTTCAATTTCATGCATTTCCCAATGCGGGAGGTCATTCATTTTTTTAATAAGCGCATTAAAAAATTCACTCTTTTCTAAATTCCATTTTGGTTTTACTGATGCTACATCCCATTGTTCCGGTTTTTTAAAGAAATAAGAAGCTTGTATATAAAAATCCGGTAATAATGTGCAACGGTCTTTTACAAGTTCTATAATAGAATCAAATGCATCCTCATCCTGTATAGCAATTCCTTTATCTTCAAAAATTTGTTTGATGGGAATTCTCAATTGAGAAACGGATAATTTTTTAATCCACTCCTGGTTGAACCATTTTGCTTTTTCAAAATCGAATTTTGCGCCACTTGTATGCACCCGGTCTAAAGAGAATTTAGCAATTAGTTCGTTTATATCGAATAATTCCTGTTCACTTCCATCATTCCAGCCAAGTACGGCTAACTGGTTTATGAAAGCTTCGGGTAAAAATCCTTTTTCATAAAACCCTTCAGTCAATTCATTGGTTTTAGGGTCTGTCCAATTCATGGCAAATACCGGGAAACCATATTTTGCTCCATCTCTTTTACTCAGTTTCCCGTGTGGTCCTAATATAAGTGGAAGATGCGCCCATTGTGGCATCCATTCAAGACCAAACAAATATTTCCAAAGCAGGATATGAACGGGGGCACTACTTAACCATTCTTCCCCCCGAAAAGCGTGCGTAATTTTCATGAGGAAATCATCTACCACCACGGCCAGGTGATAGGTGGGCATGCCATCTGCTTTTAATAAAACTTTATCGTCTACCAGGCTACTGTTAAAGCTTACTTCGCCATGCACCATATCAGTAAAAGAAATGATTTCATTTTCAGGCATTTTTATCCGTATCACATACGGTGTGTTGGAATGTATGAGTTGTTGTGTTTCTGCTTCCGTAAGTACAAGCGAATTCTTCATGTTCATACGAGTATGCCGGTCATATTGGGGGGAGGGATTTTCTTCCGTTTTAAAATAACTGCGCATTTTATCCAGCTCTTCTGCTGTGTCAAACGCATAATAGGCTTGTTGCCGGGCTATTAATTGTTCAGCATATTTAAGGTACAACGGTTTTCTTTCACTTTGGCGATAAGGCCCGTATGCGCCAGGTTTTAATGGGCTTTCATCGGGTAACAGCCCACACCAGGCTAAGCATTTGTAAATATATTCTTCTGCCCCCGGTACATACCTGCTTTGATCTGTATCTTCTATCCGTAAAACAAATGTACCCTGCTGTTGCCGGGCAAAAAGATAATTATATAATACTGTGCGTACACCTCCCAAATGCAATCCGCCTGTTGGGCTGGGCGCAAAACGAACCCTAATTTTTCTATCCTCCATATTTATTTATTCTGTTGCAAAGATAAGTTGTTAGGGATACTGATATTTTAGGATTCAGTTTTATCTAAGAGAGCAAATAAAATTAAATTAATTTTGTAATCGTAATATTAAAAGAAGGGCATGTATTATTTTGTAAAAACTCCGGGCTGGTTAAAAAAAGTCTATAAAAATAGAATATGGGATATGCCAGCAAAGGAAAAAGAAACCCTTTACTTAAGTTTTGATGATGGCCCGCATCCTATTATTACACCGGCATTATTAGATGTTTTACAAAATTACCAGGCAAAAGCTACCTTTTTTTGTATTGGAGAAAATGTAAAAAAATACCCGGACGTTTACCAAAGGATTATACAGGAAGGCCATGCAGTGGGCAATCATACACAAACCCATTTGAATGGCTGGAAAACGAAGGATGAAATTTATCTTGCAGATATTAGGGATGCAGCTATCTATATTGATAGCAATTTATTTAGACCCCCTTATGGAAGAATGACCCGTTTTCAGCAAAAACAAATTTTTCATCAACCCAAACCACTCCAGGTAGTGATGTGGTCAGTTATAAGTGGTGATTTTGATGCGGGTATTAATGCCGAAAGATGTTTGCAGAATGTATTGTATAATAGTAAACCTGGCTCTATCATTGTATTTCATGATAGTGATAAGGCAAAAATGAATATGGAATTTGCTGTACCCAGAACCTTAAATTATTTTTCTAAGAAGGGCTTTTGCTTTGATAAAATAGCTTTGTAATGCTGTAAAAAAAATGGGCCTGAGTAGAAACTCTGGCCCGTTTTTAATCCGTACCCTATGAAAACTGGCAACAAGTTACGAGATGAAAGTTGAAACAACAAAAAAAAATATTTTTTTTTTAAATTGTCAATTCCCGCTTTTTTAGAAAAAAGATTCAAAATTTTAAATTATGCAGATAATTGATACCCATTGCCATCTATATGCAACAGAATTTGATAACGATATTGATGACCTCATTAGCAAGGCTAAAACCTTGGGGGTTGATGAGTTCTATATGCCGGCAATTGATAATAGCACACATATTAAAATGGTTAGCCTGGCAGAAAAGTATCCACAATGTTGTTTTTCAATGATGGGCCTCCATCCATGCAGTGTAAAAGAAGACTGGGAAAAGGAAATGGAAATTGTAGTAGATTGGCTTAAACAAAAGGAATTTGCAGCAATTGGTGAAGCAGGGCTTGATTTTTATTGGGATAAAACATTTATCAAAGAGCAATATTTAGCATTAGAAAAGCAAATAGCATTGGCACTAACCTATCAAATACCGCTGGTATTGCATACCCGAAATGCCATGCAGGAAACCATTGGTATTATCAAAAAATATAAAAATACCGGTCTCAGGGGTATTTTTCATTGTTTTGGAGGCAGTGCTGAAGAAGCGCTTCAAATTATTGAAACTGGTTTTTACCTGGGGATCGGCGGCGTGCTTACCTATAAAAAGTCAGGGTTACAAGATGTTATTAAAAATATTGACCTGGCGCATATTGTTTTAGAAACAGATGCCCCTTATCTTAGCCCGGTTCCATATCGGGGTAAAAGAAATGAAAGTGCTTATATTATAGAAGTGGCCAAAAAGCTGGCAGAAATCAAAAACATTCCTGTAGATGAAGTGGCGGCTATAACCAGTATGAATGCAAAAAAAATATTTAAAAATAAAAATGTGTAGCAGTATGGATTTGAAAATTATGAACCGCTTTAGAACGATCGCAATAGCAGAAGGGATTTCGTTTTTAGTATTACTTATTATAGCGATGCCTTTAAAATATTTTTATAACTATCCACATGCTGTCACCTATATAGGGTGGGCGCATGGAGTGTTATTTGTGTTGTATATCGCTTTACTCATTAAAGTTTGGGAAAAGTATAATTGGGGCTTTTTAAAAACGGCCGGTGCTTTTATTGCCTCATTACTACCTTTTGGAACATTTGTATTAGACCATAAATTAAAGAAGGAGTACAGGAATTAATAAAAAAAGTACTTATCATTTTTGAAACAGGAAAACAGCGGAGACGAAGGGATTCGAACCCTTGATACAGTTTCCCGTATACACACTTTCCAGGCGTGCTCCTTCAACCACTCGGACACGTCTCCATTTTTTTGCAGGGAGGCAAAGGTAAGTGCAAATCCTGTGAAAGGAAAATCATTCCAGTATTTTTTCCATTTGCATACTTCGGGATCCTTTTATAAGAATTTGCCTGGCAGTAAAATTTTGTTTTTTGAACCAGTCACCAGCTTCCACGCTGTTATTAAAATGGATAAATGGAGCAGGCAGCTTTTTAAATCCCGGCCCGGCCAACACTACATATTCCCATTGTTTTTTAAGTAAGAGATCAACAATAGCCTGGTGCTCAAAGTCTGAAGCGTCTCCCATTTCCATCATGCTTCCAAGAAATACAATTTTATTATTTCCAGGTAAAGAAGCAAAATTTTCAATAGCCAGTTTCATACTGCTTGGGTTTGCATTGTAGGCATCTAAAATTATTTTATTGCCATCTTTATGCAGCAATTGAGAACGGCTATTGCCCGGTGAATAGGCTTCCAGCGATTCTTTAATTTTTTCATCGGGTACTTTAAATGTTTTACCAATTGTTATCGCAGCTAATACATTGGGTAAATTGTAACTGCCTACCAATTGGGTTAGTACCTGGTTGAGATGTGCGCCCCCTGTAACTTTTACGCAAAGCATTCCGTTAATATCTAAAGCAATACCGGTATAGTCAGCATGATTGGTACCATAACTAACTTTATTTTTAATTCCTTTACTCATATCCAGTAAGTATTCATAATCATTAAAAATGAAAATACTACCGTTATGTATTCGTAAGTAATCAAATAATTCTCCCTTGGCTTTGCGTACCCCTTCCTCACTACCAAAACCTTCCAGGTGTGCTTTTCCGCAATTGGTTATAAGCCCATGGGTAGGCATCGTATATTGGCAATACCCTTTTATTTCATCAGCATGATTTGCGCCCATCTCAATGATTGCAATTTCTGCATCTGGTTTTATTTGCAGCAGTGTGAGGGGGATGCCAATATGGTTATTAAGATTGCCCTGCGTAGTATAGGTTTTAAAAGTACTGCTCAAAACTGCATGAACCAGTTCTTTTGTAGTGGTTTTTCCATTGCTGCCAGTAATGGCAATAAATGGGATTTTAAATTGTAAGCGGTGGTTTTTAGCCAGTTCTTGCAGGGTTTGCAGGGTATCAGTTACCCTTATTATTCTTTCATCTTGAATGCCTGTATCTTCATCTGCAATACAATAAGCGGCTCCCTTTTCAAGCGCCTGTGCAACAAAGTGATTGCCATTAAATTTGGGGCCTTTTAAGGCAAAGAATATTGAGTCTGGAAGTATTTTCCTGGTATCTGTAACAATGCTGGGATGCTGTAAATAAATTTGGTATAGCTCATGTATTTCCATATTCAAAAATAAAGGATACCATGCAAAAAAAAGCCTCCATTATTTGGAGGCTTATATCATTTATTTTTTCTTCTTTTTATTTTGTTTTCTTTTGGCAAAGATGTTACCATCTTTAAATCCGGGGCCTTCTGGAGGGCCAAGGTAAGATTGGGCACAACGGAAGCCTACTGTGCTTGCTCCCTGGTCTTCTTCCATAAAACGGCGTGCTCCTGGTGATAACCAATAAGGCCTGTCGTTCCAGCTACCACCTTTTATTACACGGCTTTGGTCGCTGATGAGGGAAGTAACGCCATATCCATAATACACCTGGCTGGCAGAATCACCATCTAAATAATTGATAACATTGTTATGCTGGTAATTGGTACGGTTTTTAACTTCTTCGTCAGAAATATCTACTTTTTTCAAGCGGCCTAAGCTATCTCTTTCATATTCGCCGGAACTGTTCTTGTAATATTTTTGGAATTTATTACCTCTGAAATAGTTGAAATCCTGGGCATCTATGGATGTCATGGGCCTGTAAACGTCAGCTACCCATTCGCTCACATTCCCACTCATATTATATAAGCCGAATGCATTTGGATAAAATGTTTTCACCGGGCCTGGTATGGCAGCACGGTCATTTAAACCACCGGCAACACCCATGTTATCGCCACTACCTCTTTTAAAGTTAGCTAAAAAGCTACCTTGCCAGCTTCCCCGGCGATTATCTCTTAATCCATTGGGATTTTTGCTCCAGCTATATATTTGTTCATTGCTAAATAATTCTTCACCGCTTTTTCCTTCTTTTTTACGGGGAGCCGGGTTTTGATCTAATAAACCATAAGCAGCATATTCCCATTCGGCTTCAGTTGGCAGGCGATATCCCATATTTAAGATACCATCTTCTAACCGAACCGTACTACGGGGTTTGCCATTAATATCTTTTAGGTCAGATTTTTTGGGTTTGTTACGTCCCTGGATCATATCAGGGTTCATTAAATATGTTTCTGTATTAAAAGAACCTTCGGCGCCAGCTCCTTTCATTTCTCTTTTAGCGGCATCTTTCTTCAGGTATCCTTTTTTTATGAGGTTTAATTCATTCACCCTATCGGTTCTCCAGATACAAAAATCATAAGCCTGGCGCCAGCTTACCCCTACTACCGGGTAATAGTTATAAGAAGGGTAACGGAAGTAGTACTCTACATAAGGCTCGTTGTAAGCCAGTTCTTCACGCCATACCAGGGTATCGGGTAATGCTTTATATACAATGTTGGTGTCATTGCTGAAAGTGTTTTCCAGCCAATACAGGTATTCCCTGTAATGCACATTGGCAACTTCTGTTTCATCTATAAAAAACGAAGGCACTGTTACCCGGCGGGGAACGTTGTTCCAATCGCCCATTACATCATCTTCTTTAGCACCCATTACAAACGTACCGCCTTGTACAAAAACAAGACCAGGGCCGGCTTTGGGGTACTTTACTTTGGCTACATGGAAATTCCCCATGTTCTTATCATCATAATTCCAGCCGGTTACAGCTGATTTTCCTTTTTTCTTTCCAAACAAGCCTCCATTTTTACAGGCTGTAAGTGAAATAGCTGCTATCATTGTAAGCAGCAAAATCTTTCCAGAGATTACTTTTTGCATGTGCATTCGTTTACTAATAGTGTTTAACGAAAGGTTTTCTTTAATTATTGTACTTGGGAGTGATACAAGGTGCGAATATAATGACTTCTTATTAATAAATATCCGGGATTTTAAATTGTAACATTAAATTTATGCCAATAAAAAATAAAATAAATCATCTAAAATCCCCCATAAAACTGGTTAAAATATTTAAAAGGGGCATAATAATAAAATTGATTTCCCGTTATTATTTGACTTTTTTTGGTAGTTTACTTTCATTTAAATAGTTTTGATGCACAAAAAATCTCAAATTTGTAAAATAAAAATTTAACATGATTTTATAATTTTGTTTTTTTTCAGATAATTCCTCATAATTTTACCTTTTTAAAAATTAAATTTAGTATTCAAAGAATTCTACTTAACCAAGACAAACAAAACGCATGAAAAAAGCAACTTTTAAATTAGCTGCCTTAGTTACCTTACTGGGTGGGGTAATGAGTGCCAATGCACAAAATGCTGACCCTATAAACGTGGTAACTTCAGCTGTACCTTTTTTAAGAATATCACCTGATGCACGTGCTGGTGGAATGGGCGATGCAGGTATAGCCACTATACCGGATGCAAATGCTAATTTCTGGAATTTAGGAAAAATTCCATTTTCTAAAACAAACTCAAGTGTTTCATTAACCTATACTCCATGGTTAAAAGATCTTGGTTTAAATGATGTGTATTTATTAACATTAGGTGCTTATCATAAATTAGATGATAATCAAGCACTGTCTTTAGGTGTTCGTTATTTCAGCCTGGGTAATATTCAGTTTACTGATAACTCTGGCAACACTTTAGGTTCTGGCCGTCCCAGGGAATTTAGTGCAGACTTAGGCTATTCCAGGAAATTAAGTTCAAAATCAGGCTTAGGTATCGCAATCCGGTACATTAGTTCAGATCTTGCCAATGGAGCTACCAGCTCTGGCGCTTCTTACAAAAAAGGAAGTACGGTAGCAGGTGATTTACATTATTTCCATAATGGAGCTAAAGAAAATGGCGCCGGTTTTAACTGGGGCGTTACTTTAAGCAACCTGGGTGGTAAAATTGCTTATACAAGCGATGCTACTCAAAAAGATTTTATTCCTGCAAACTTAGGCCTTGGCGGTGCTTACACAAAAGTGTTTGACGAAGACAATAAACTAACTTTTGCATTAGACCTGAATAAATTATTGGTTCCTACTCCTCCAAGCATTGGCGACTCAGCCGGATTGGCTGACTACCGTTCTAAAGGTGTTGTTAGCAGCTGGTTCAGTTCATTTGGTGATGCTCCAGGTGGTGGCGGTGAAGAAATGAAAGAAGTAACTGTTTCTTTAGGTGCTGAATTCTGGTACAAAGATCAGTTTGCTTTCCGTGCCGGTTATTTTTACGAAAGCCCTGAAAAAGGAAATCGTAAATATTTCTCAGTAGGTGCAGGCCTTAAATACAATGTATTTGGATTAAACTTTGCTTACCTGTTACCTTCAGGTTCTGGTACCAATCGCAATCCATTATCTAATACTTTACGATTTGGTTTAGTATTCGATCTAAAATAATTTTAAATTTATTTTTATATCGGCAGCGCTCCTAAATAGGGGCGCTGTTTGTTTTTTTTATCCCTGCTTTTCCGCACCTTTGCGCCATGAGTTATAGAATTGGTTTTGGAATAGATTTTCATCGTTTAGAACAGGGAAAAGCGCTTTGGCTGGGCGGTGTACAGGTTCATCATACAAAAGGAGCTGTTGGCTTTAGTGATGCCGATGTATTGCTTCATGCAATTTGCGATGCTTTGCTGGGGGCCCTGGCGCTTGGTGATATTGGGTTTCATTTTCCAAATACTGATGAACGGTTTAATGGCATCGACAGTAAAATATTATTAAAGGAAACGTATGCGCTCATTCATAAAAAAGGGTACAAAGTTGTAAATATTGACTCTACAATTTGCCTGGAACTTCCTAAAATAATGCCTTATGCACCGGCCATGGCTAAAACCATTTCAGATATTTTAGAACTTACTACAGATGATGTTTCAATAAAAGCTACAACTACCGAAAGGCTGGGCTTTGCAGGCAGGGAAGAAGGGGTATTTGCCTTTGCTAATGCGTTATTAACAAAAGCTTAAACCACGCTCTTTATCATGCCGAATAATAAAGTTGAAATAAAGATCATCAATCACTCAAACAATGAATTGCCCCGGTATATTACAGAAGGGGCATCGGGTATGGATGTGTGTGCACATCTTGATCTACCACAATTAGAACTAAAACCGCTTGAACGTGTTTTAATACCAACCGGGTTATTTATAGAAATTCCTATAGGTTTCGAAGTTCAAATAAGGCCAAGAAGTGGTTTGGCATTGCATAAAGGGATTACCTGCTTAAATACACCTGGAACCATAGATAGTGATTACCGGGGAGAAATTAAAATTTTACTTATTAATCTCAGCGATCAAACCCAGGTCTTACAAACAGGAGAACGGATTGCTCAAATGGTATTGGCTACTGTAGAAAAGGCAGTTTGGATAGTGGCAAATAAACTTGAAGAAACAAAAAGACAGGCTGGGGGTTTTGGCCACACAGGTTCATAATTTAAAAAATAGAATGAAGAAGATAATTAATTTGGTATGCCTGGTGGCACTCGTAGTTTTAGCTTCAAACTGTAAAACAGCTAAAAAAATAAATACTGCCATTGCACCAAGAGATAGTTCTCAGGCAATAAGGCCGCAGGTAAGTAACGATTCATTGCTTAACCAACAAGTAATAGATCAAATTCAAAATCACCATATAGATTTTAATACACTTAATGCCAAAATAAAAGTAGAAATAGAAAATGCGAATGGTAAGCAACCGGATATCACGGCAGTGGTACGAATGATAAAAGATAGTGCTATCTGGATATCATTAACGGCAACTTTTTTAAATATAGAAGTGTACCGGGTTTTAGTAACTCCCGAAAAAGTGATTTTACTCAATAAGCAAAACAAGGAAGTACAATATAGGACACTAGATTATTTGCAGGAAGTAACGGATATTCCATTTGATTTTGAAACACTACAGGATTTTATGCTGGGGAACCCCGTTTTTTTTAATGAAAAGGACGCCCAGCTTAGGATACATGATAATTATATAGCCGTTTCATCTATCACTGATAATTTTAAAAATCTGCTAACGCTCAGTTCTGATAAATACCTGATGCTACATTCTAAATTAGATGATGCAGATATGACCCGCAACCGTACTGCAGATATTAGTTATGATAATTATGAATTCATAAATAATAATTGGTTTGCCAGGTATCGGCAAATATTTGTATCAGAAAAAAATAAATTAGATATACGAATGGAGTTTAAGCAAGTAGAGTTTAACAAACAATTATCGGTACAGTTTAATATTCCGAAAAACTATACACGTAAATAATCCTTATTTTTATTTTTTTAGAAACGTAGGGTGACCCTTTTTAACAGGATTACTTATAAATTCCAAAAATCCAGGCTATGCTCAATAAATTTCTTTTCTTAGTTATTTTTATAAATATTGCTGTTTCTGGTTTTTCGCAAACCCGTGAAGAATTAGAGTACCAGCGCAATCAGCTAAAGAAGGAAATCAACGAAACCGAGAAACTTCTAAATGCCAATAAATCTAAAACAAAAGAGAATTTACTACAATGGCGTCTTATCAATAATAAAGTTTCCCTTCAGAATCGGGTGATTGAAAATGTTAATAAAGACCTGCGTATATTAGATAATAATATTTACAGTATTCAAAGAGACATCAACAGGTACGACAGGTTGTTGGATACCCTTAAAGACGAATATGCCAAGAGCATGGTGTATGCCTATAAAAACAGGAGCAGTTACGATGTATTAAATTTCATTTTTTCTGCTGATAATTTTAATGATGCTATTAAAAGGATTGCCTATTTAAAAAGTTATAGAAATTACCGGGAAATGCAAGGTCAAAATATTTTACGTACCCAGGAGCTCCGCCGTAAACGGATTGAAGATTTGGGCGGTGCTAAAGTAAAAAAGCGGTCAACTCTCAATGAGCAAAGCAAAGAAATGAGTGCATTGGAAAAACAACAACAGGAAAAAGACCGCATTTTAGCTGAGTTAAAGAAACAGGGAAAACAATTGAATACCCAAATGGCAGCCAAACAACGGCAAATGAAAAAAGTATCAAACGCCATTACAGCAGCCATTAAAAAAGCACAGGATGATGCCCGTAAAGAGCAACTGGCAAAAGCAGCAGAGGCAGAACGTAAGCGTAAGGAAGAAAAAAAGCTGGCTGAGAAAAATGCAACGGCAAGTACTAACTCTGCAACTGCCACTACCAAACCGGAAGTTACTAAAGAAGTAAAGTCAGTAAATAAGCCCGAAAACGTATTATTAAATACTGCAGAAGCAGTGGCATTAAATGCCAGTTTTGAAAAAAACAGGGGTGCATTGCCCTGGCCTGTAGATAATGGATATGTGCTAATGCATTATGGAAATAATAAATTGCCCAGTGGTGGCGACCTTGTAATTACCTGTACTACCATTGCAACTAACATCGGCTCACCGGTAAAAGCAGTATTTGATGGAGAAGTGATATCTGTTGTGGCTAATGATGAGCAGCCTTTTGTAATTGTACAACATGGAAAATATTTTACTACTTATACCAACTTAAGTAATATTTCTGTTTCCAAAGGCCAGCAAATAAAGAGAGGACAAGTGATAGGCCGTGTGGCAGCTAATTATGATGGAGAAGGAGCTATAGACTTTTATATGAATACCGACAAAGGATTTGTAGATGCTGAAAGCTGGATGAAGCGTAAATAAAATAGCATCAAATTACTTTTTGGTAGAGCGCTTCATATTGAGGTACTATATTTTGAATATCAAATTTTAAGGCTTGTTCCAGTGCATTTTTTCTGAACTGTTGATGTGTCTTTTCATTTCCTAAAATACTGATTGCATGGGCGGCCATATCTGCCGTATCGCCGATGTTGCTCATGTACCCGCAATAGCCATTTATGATGATTTCGGGTAAGCCACCGGCATTGGTAGCAATTACAGGTACTTCGGCTGCCATCGCTTCCAATGCGGCAAGGCCGAAACTTTCATATTCACTTGTAAGTAAGAATAAATCGGAAATGGGTAAAATATCTTCCATCTGCTCTTGCTTACCCAGTAATTTTATTTCACTGCAATCTTCACAATCTCTTATCATCGCTTCAATTGAATGCCGTTCGGGGCCGTCACCAATCATCAGTAACTTAGAGGGTATCTTTTTATTTACTTCTAAAAATACTTTTACTACATCTTCTACCCGTTTTACCTTTCTAAAATTGGAGGCATGCACCAATATTTTTTCTCCTTTGGGCGCAATTAATTTTTTAAATGCATCTACCGGTTTGCGATTAAAGCGTGCAACATCTACAAAGTTGTAAATAACTTCAATCTCTTTTTTAATATTAAAATTTTTATAAGTTTCACTTTTTAGGTTTTCGGAAACGGCTGTCAGCGCATCACTCTCTTCCATAGAAAAAGTAACCACCGGCCGATACGTTTTGTCCCGCCCTACCAGTGTAATATCGGTACCGTGTAAAGTAGTAATAACGGGAATCCTCTTTCCCTGTGCTGCTAAAATTTGTTTTGCCATATAGGCCGCAGAAGCATGTGGTATGGCATAATGAACATGCAGCAGGTTTATATCATAATTGTTTACTACATCTACCATAGTACTGGCGAGTGCTGTTTCATAAGGTGGAAAATCAAATAATGGATAAGTGGGCACCCTTACTTCATGATAAAAGATATTCGCATGAAACCCATTTAACCTAACGGGTTGCTGGTATGTAATAAAATGAACATTATGGTCCTTTTCTGCTAAAGCTTTTCCCAGTTCTGTTGCTAATACACCGCTTCCACCAAAAGTAGGATAGCAAACAATGGCTATATTCATACAAATATGATTAATATGGATGCAATTTAATGATTTCACAGTATCCGCTTTTTTAATCTCCTGGTAGCTGTTTTATGTTGTTATCATTTAATCATATAAAATTTGATAGCCTGATTAAATAATTTTAAAATAAAGAAGCGGATTGTTTAATTTTAGTGTTTATGAAATTATGTAAACTATTCATTGTGGCGCTATGCTGTTATGCTTCGGCAAGTGCCCAGCAACAGGATGAAAAAATAATAAAATCTATTTCAGATGAAATATTAATGAACGGTACAGCGTATGATAATCTCCGTTATTTATGTAAAAAAATCGGGCCCCGGCTTAGTGGTTCGGCCAATGCGGCCAACGCAATAGCAGCTACTGTAAAAATGCTAAAACAAGCGGGAGCTGATACCGTTTATTTGCAACCATGCATGGTTACTCATTGGGAGCGTGGCTCCAAAGAAGTGGCTTTTGCATACTTACCCGGAAACCAAAAGCGGCATTTAAATATTTGTGCCTTAGGAAATACAGTTGCTACAGCATTGGCCGGCGTTAAGGCACAAGTTGTGGAAGTGAAATCCATGGAAGCTTTACATGAACTGGGTATTGCCGGATTAAAAAATAAAATTGTATTTATTAATATACCGATGGATCCACGGTATATAGAAACATTTATAGCATATAGCGAGAGCGGTATTGGCAGGCGGTCCGGCCCGGCACAAGCAGCAAAGTATGGCGCCAAAGCTGTGATTGTACGTTCCTTAGCTAGTAATATTGATCAATTTCCACATACTGGCGCCACACAGTATAATGACTCCTTTCCTAAAATTGCAGCCGTTGCAGTGAGTACAGCCGATGCTGAATGGTTAAGCGCACAATTGGTGAAGTACCCAGCTACAGAAATATTTTTAAAAACAAATTGTAAACTTTTTGCAGATAAACCATCATTTAATGTAATTGGTGAAATGTGGGGTACAGAAATGCCCGAACAAATTGTAAGCGTGGGCGGCCATTTAGATAGCTGGGACCTTGCTGAAGGCGCCCAGGACGATGGTGCCGGTTGCGTTCAATCTATTGAGATCATACGCTGTTTTAAGAAATTAAATTTGCGGCCAAAGAGAACCATCAGGGCTGTTTTATTTATGAATGAAGAGAATGGTTCTAAAGGCGGCATTGCTTATGCGCATCATGCGGAAATAACTAAAGAACAACATATTTTTGCGCTTGAAAGTGATGCAGGCGGTTTTACCCCAAGGGGGTTTAGTTTGCAAATGAACGAATCGCAAGTTGCAAAAGTAAAAAGTTGGGCACCCTTATTTTATAAATATGGTGTTTATCATTTTGTAGAAGGCCATGCCGGCTCAGATGTAGGGCATTTGAGAAAACTGGGAACTGCTTTGGCAGGTTTAATGCCAGACAGCCAACGATATTTTGACCTGCATCATGCAGCGAATGATGTGTTTGAAGCGGTAAGTAAAAGAGAATTATTATTGGGTGCTATAAATATGGCAGCAATGGTATGGTTGGTGTCAGAATATGGATTATAAATATTGAGTAAAAAAAAGATACATGGCAACAGAAGTGGTAAAGCAGGGCATAGAGAAAATTCAACCCAAAAAAGCTGGTGCTTTTAAAAAATTTATGAGGTGGTTTTTCTTTTTCCTGATCATATTTTCAATTGCATTTGGATATTGGAAATATTATTACACCTATAGCGATGGATACCGTAGTGGTTTATTGCAAAAGTTTTCAAGAAAGGGAAATATATTTAAAACATACGAGGGGGAGCTGATCTTAAGTACGGTGGTATCCAGCAAAAATATTCCATTGGCCTCAGAGAAATTTTTCTTTTCGGTGGCCAATGACAGCCTGGCAAAATTGATGCAAAATTTTGAAGGCAAAAATGTACGCATACATTATGTACAAAAAAACGGAACCCTTATGTGGCGTGGAGAAAGCCAGTATATTGTAGATGAGATGAAGTTAGATGACCGGAACCCTTAAATACCGCTATAGAGTAAAAAAATGGTAGGGATTTTATGTAAATTCAATTCCTCCTTTTTCCATGCGGCGACGGTTTTGGTTTTAATCATTTCCTTTTTGGCCGTAATATTTACCGCAATACAAAGCAGGGTTTGTGGCCGGCAGTTTTTTAATAAAGCATCTAATAATGAATGATTGCGGTATGGTGTTTCAATGAAAATTTTAGTGCTGTTGTGTAATTGTGAATCAGCTTCAAGTGATTTAATTTTCTTTGATCGTTCATTGGAATCCAGAGGCAAGTATCCAACAAATTCAAATTGTTGCCCGTTCATACCACTTGCCATCAATGCCAGTAATATAGAACTCGGCCCTGTAAGGGGAATTACTTTACAATTCATTTGTTGGGCAATGCCAATCAATATTTGCCCCGGATCGGCCACCCCCGGGCAACCAGCTTCACTTATGATACCAATGTTTTTGCCTTCATTGATTTTTGATCTAAAATGAGCAACCTGTTCTTGTTCTGCTTTATGAATTTCGAACCATTCAAAATCATCAATAATGATCGTGGGGTCTAATTTTTTTAAATACCGCCGGGCTGTTCTTATATTTTCTGCAAAAAGTACCGGGCAATTTTTTATCGCAGGCAGCACTTCAGGAGGAATGTTATTTATTCCATCGTCACTTAATAAAGCTGGGATTAAAAAAATTTGTGACATTTAGATAATGATATTTTTTTTCTTTGCAGTTTCTATACTTAATGTGGCGGCAACCACTGCATAACTTGGCGCCAATACCCAACCCAGTACCGGTATTAAATGCATTGCATAAAAGACAAGGCCATTTCCGATGGCAAGCCCTTTGTGCCTGTTAATGATATAAATACTTTGTTTTGGAGAAATCTTATTTCTTTCAAAATTATAATCCAGCATCGCAAACCCGAAATAAAAAAATTCTACCATAAGCCCAATGAGAGGGGCAATCCAACCCACTAAGGGAATAAAAGCTAAAATAAAAATTGTAAGGAAATATACACTTTGCCAAAGCAGGTTCCTCAGGTTAATTTGTATGGCCCTGCCAATATCTTTTACCAATTGTTTGAGGCTGAAGGGAAATTCCTTTTCATGCAAAAGACTATCTGTTTTTTCGCTAAGCCATGCAAAAATAGGAGAACCAATAATGAGAAAAAGATATTTGAATAATGAAAAATAAAACATCAGGAGTACCATCCAGATGATGATTTGTCCCACAATCACAAAAAAATTAAGCCATCCTGCCTTCATGGTGTCCAGCCAGGGCCTGATGCCTGTTTGTGTTAAGATATGCTGTGTTACATTGTTGCTGGTGATCCAGAAAAACCAAATGCCAAGGCCGAAAAGCAAGAGATAACAAATACCCGGAATTAAAATCCATTTCCATAAACGGTGTTTTGCAATAAACCGGTGTGCAACAAAAAATGATTGTATGGCTATAATAACTTCTTTTAACATACTAATTCATTAAAGCAATATCCTTATTGAATAGCTTAATAATTGATAAAGATATTGAAATTGATTTTTGTATGGCTTATCCTTATTTTTATTGATTATAAAATAAAGAAATGAAAAAATTAGCTTTATCATTTTATACAAAGAAAGATGTGGTTCAAATTGCAAAAGAATTAATCGGGATGCTTGTGGTTACCCGGATTGATGATGCATTAACAATAGCGAGAATAGTAGAAACGGAAGCATACAAAGGTATTACTGACAGGGCCTCACATTCTTACAATGGAAAGCGAACCGCCCGCAATGAACACATGTATATGTGTGCGGGCACAGTTTATATTTATATCTGCTATGGTATGCATCAAATGCTGAATGTGGTTACCAATGAAAAAGAAATTCCTGATGCCATTTTAATAAGAGCCGTAGAACCTGTAGCGGGTATTGAAACCATGCTGGAACGGACCGGTAAAGAAATGGGGGATGTTACGCTTACCCGTGGCCCGGGAAATCTTGCCAAAGCAATGGGTATTCAAAAAAAATATTCAGGCATTCATTTCACAGGAAATGAAATCATGTTGTATCAAGATGAAGAGAGCAAGATACCGATTCAAAAAATTGGAATCAGTAAACGCATTGGTGTTGCATCGGCGGGAGCAGATGCATTATTGCCGTATCGTTTTTACCTTAAAGGAAATAAATATGTGAGTGCCAGCCCCAATAAATAAATTAAAATCTTGGGCATGGAATGCCTTTATATTCCGGCGGGCGTTTAATATAAATTAAAGAAAATTCTGAACCACCCCGGCTGCTTGTGGCAGCTTTTAAATTACTGGTATTAACATCATAGCTGGCTCCTATTCTTAAGCCACCTACTTCTATTCCTAAGTATGGGATAATAGCATCTTTTACCCTCACCCATGAACCGAGATAAACGGTAACAGGATTTTCACTTGAGGCATTCGGGCTTGCTCCCAAAGCTGCGCCTATCAGGGTTTCCGATGCTTTATTTTGCATTTGTTGAATGGCAGAAGCACTTATTGAAACTACATCAGACAATTTAAAATGCCCACCGGCATGTACTGTTACCCGACCAGTTAAATACCAGCTTTTATCTAAGAAACTCATTTTTGGCCGGTTAATATGATACATAGAAACGCCGAGGTAATAATTATTTTCACCATTACTGGATCCTGAATACAGCACACCGGCATTTACATCTACATAATTCCTGTTTTTGCCCCCCGCAATGATGGCAGGAAGATCCTGTGAAGTGCCTTGTTGAAATCCATTGGCCCTTAGTTCATCTTCAAAATATAATTTAGAAACATCCAGCGTCATACTGGAATAAGTACCCTGGAAGCCGGCGCCAATGGTATTGTAGCCGTCTTCATCCAATGCTTTATGGTAGGATAATGATAAAGAGCCATAGTTTAATTTTAAAGTACTGTTTGCGCTTTGATCACTTACCCCCGAAAGGCCTACACCAAAAATATCACCATCAGGTATTTTCCCTTTTAATATGGGGAAATCAACCGATGCACTGGTGGTTACATACGCTTTTGGAATAGAAGGCCACTGGTCCCGGTGGTTTGCAGCAATTCTCCATATTCCATCAAACTTTCCTGTAAAAGCAGGATTTAAGGTTAAAGGAGATGAAAAAAATTGGCTGAAATGCGGATCCTGTGCAGTAAGGGTGCCCGTAATTAAAATACAAATACTAATTAAAAGGTATCTTCTCATTATCAAACAGTTCTAGAAAATAAAGATAAGTAAATGCATTAAAATGCTGCAAGGAAATGAGATGGAATTTTATAAAATTGCCTTAAAAATTTACAATACCTTGACTGCTATGGGTAAATGAATCATCTTTTTTTGGTTCCTTGTAACCTAACTCTGCATTTTGGATCCATAAGCAAGGTCTCCGGCATCTCCGAGGCCGGGAACAATATATCCTTTTGCGGTAAGTTCTTCATCAATATCACCACACCAAATATTGGCCCTGGGTTCGTTGCGTAAAACATAATCAATACCTACGGTACAGGCAATAGCGCACACGATATGGAGTTCTTTTATTTCACCCACATTTTTTAAATATTGTATAGATTTTACCAGCGACGAGCCAGTTGCCAGCATCGGGTCGCTTAAAATAAGGATACGATTGTCTATTTCGGGGCAACTCATATATTCCATACTAATCTCAAAACTCCCATCAGGATGGTGTTTACGATAAGCGCTTAAGAAGGCATTATCTGCTTTATCAAAATAACTTAATAAGCCATTGTGCATGGCCAGGCCGGCACGTAAAATTGTTGCGAGTACCGGTTGTTCTTTTAAAACCTTGCAACTGGCAGTACCCATCGGTGAAGTAACTTCTACACTTTCCCATTCCATTTGCTTGCTTATTTCATATCCTATTACTTCTGCAATACGTTCCAGGTTCCTTCTAAAACGCATCCTGTCTTGTTGTATTTCAATATTTCTAAGTTCGGCTGCCCAGTTACTGATGAGTGAATGTTCTTTACTTAAATTATGTACCATAATATAAACCCGGTATGACGGGATATTTCGTTAAAATTGTGCTGCTTTGGGCAAATCTATAATAAATTAGGAAAGGATACTATATTTTTGAGTAGCAGATTTAAAATAAAATAAAAAAATGAAAATTTTCCTATCTGTATTTGTGTGTTGTACACTTTTGATATTGGCCTGCCAGGGTACTGCAGAAAAAAAGATGCCGGTAGATAAATATGAAGCCGGTAAAAAATCATTGGCAGAAATAGAGCAGGAAAACCCTGCTCAATTTTTGCAGGCTAAAGCCAATGACCGTAAAAACCTGCTACGCCAAACCGTAGTAAAAGGAGAAGTGACCAATACCGCCCGTATTGTTACGTATAAAGATGTGGATGTAAAATTATATTTCTATAGTAAAACCGGGGTATTACTGGAAGAAGACCATGAAATGATCTATGATAAAATTGCGCCGGGCGCCAGCAAATCTTTCAAAACAAAATTATTTACACCCAAGGGTACCGATAGCGTACGGGTAGAAGTTGTATCGGCAAAATATTAATTTACAAATTCAAATTTGTCCCCATCAAATAACCCTTTATCACTCAGTTTTAAATGAGGGATTACTAAAAGAGCCATAAAGGAAAGCGTCATAAATGGAGCGGTGAGGGTACTTGACATTTCATTTTTGGTAAACTGATCTATTTCGGTGTATGCTTTTGAAACGCTGTATCCATCATCCATACTCATTAAACCTGCCACCGGGAGCGCTAATGATTTTTCGATACCATTTGCAACAGCGCTTATACCTCCCTGGTTTTCGATCACTAAATTTACAGCCTGGCAGATACTGGCATCATCAACTCCTACTGCAACAATATTATGACTGTCGTGAGCTACTGAAGAAGCCATAGCGCCTTGTTTGATACCTGTATTTTTAATAAATGAAATAGCCACCGGTGCATCTTTATACCGGTTTACAACAACGATTTTTAAAATATCTTCTGCCGGGTTGCTTACCAGCATTCCTTGTTTTATGGTGGCTGTACAAAATAGTTTGGGTGTGATCAGTTGCCCATCCAATGCTTCTATAACAGGTATTTTATCCTTATCATTTTTTGCTTTAATGGAAAAGTCTGATATGTTTTTTTTGCTGCAATTAAATTGGTTAAGGGGCTGGCCGGGCTGCGTTTGGATATATGATTTTCCGTTTTCGGCTACCAAACTACCATCAATATAAGTTTGCATTACTTTAAAATGGATAAGATCATCTACCAATATAAAATCTGCAGCATGGCCCGGTTTCAATATGCCATTGTGCATATTGTAATGCTTCACAGGGTTGATGCAAGCGGCTTGTAATACCTTAAAAACATCTACCCCATGGGCTACAGCCCTGGCACATAAAGCATTGATATGACTCACTTCCAGGCTATCCGGGTGTTTATCATCACTGCAAAACATCGTGTTTTCAAAATGTTCGTGCATGAGAGGGATTAAGGCTTCAAAATTTTTTGCGGCGCTGCCTTCCCTTATTAAAATTTTCATTCCATATTTTAATTTGTCGAGCGCTTCATCGGCAGTAAAACATTCATGATCGGTACTAATACCGGCTTCAATATATTTTTTTGCATCTTCGCCACGCAAGCCGGGTGCATGGCCATCTACCGGTTTGTTGAATTTCTTGGCGGCAGCAATTTTTTTCATCACTTCATCATCCTGCTGTAATACTCCGGGAAAATTCATCATTTCACTCAGGTAGTGTATTTGCGGCATGGCGAGCAATTCGGTTACGTCGCCGGCATCAAGAGAGGCGCCCGCTGTTTCAAATATGGTAGCCGGTACGCAACTGGGTGCACCAAAATGAAATTTAAAAGGAACGGTATTTCCATTATCAATCATAAAACGAACGCCCTCCATACCACATACATTGGCAATTTCATGAGGATCACTAATGGTTCCGGTGGTACCATGTACTACCGCCAGCTTTGCAAATTCTGAGGGTACCAGCATACTGCTTTCTACATGCACATGGCTGTCAATGAAACCAGGCAAAATATAAGGGGCCCCATTTTTTTCATCTCCACGTATTTCAATACCACTTATTTTATCATCCTGTACACTTACAACTCCAAAACCAATCTTCCTGTTTTCAATATCAACGATATTGCCTTCTACCTGTAGCATACTCATATTCTTCGTTTTTTGTGCAAAATGCAAAGTAAACAGTTATTTTAGGGAACACATGCTATGCATGGATATTTTTATTTATTTTCATTGAATCTTTTCAAAAAAATATAATTCAAACAACATGAAAATTGTAAAACTGGTTTTAGTATCTATTTTCTCTTTGGCTACCTGGAGCCTCACAGCCCAAACTGCCGATGAAATTATTGCAAAGAATATAGAAGCCATGGGCGGAAAGGAAAAACTCAACTCTTTAAATTCAGTAAAGATGACTGGGAACGTGAATGTGCAGGGAGCGGATGTTGCTATTACCTTAACGAAGCTGAACCATACAGGCATAAAAGTAGATATAGAAGTAATGGGTACATATAATTATCAAATGGCCAATGCAAAAGAAGGATGGGTTTTTATGCCAATTCAGGGAATGGAACAACCCCGTAAAATGGAGGAAGGAGAATATGAAAGTACTTTTCGCCAAACCGATTTACAGGGCCCTCTTTTTGATTATGCTTCAAAAGGAAGTACCGTAAAATTAGAAGAAAAAGAAAACGTAAATGGTAAACCTGCCTATGTAATAACACTAACAGAAAAATCGGGGATGAGTATGAAATTTTATATTGACGAGGCAACAAGCCGGGTAGTGAAAGTGATTAATTTTTTAAAAGTAAACGGGGAAGATACCCCTGTGGAATATGGGTTTGAAAATTTTAAACAAAACAAAGATGGTTATTGGTTTGCATATACCCATGTAACGCCACAGGGTACCATTGAGTATGACAATGCAGAAACCAATATACCGGTAGATGAAAGTTTGTTTACGAATAAATAGGAATGCTAATGAAGTATCTAAAGGCGACTCTTTACAATTGACAATCTATTATTTATTTGGAGGGCTTAGCAATAAAAAGCTATCTATTATTTTTGAAAATTAATGACTGATACCATTCACATATATGTAAATCGTAAAGTACTGATCTGGGCAAGGGAATCTTGTGGGCATGAACTGACTACACAAGAATATCAATGCTTAAGGGCAAAGGTTGACTTTCAAAATTCAGCTTATGAAGCTTGACACTCTTTGGCATATTCAGTCCCGAAATGCAAGCCATATAAATTTTCATTTATTGACATAACATTCAAAAGTAAAGCCTCACATTTGTGAGGCTTTACCAATATTTTCAATTTTGTATTAAGGCGTGGGAGTAGCAGCAGGATTTGCAGTACCCGGCATAGGAACCGTAGGGGCCGGTGCAGATTGTTGTTTAGGTTGGGGGATGCTTGTGGGGGCACTCTTCAAAAGATCGGGCCCACTGGAAGAACCTTCTTTAGGAATAAAAGCTGGTGAAGCTACACAAAGTAAGCCCAGGATACCACCCAGGATCCAAGTGCCTTTTTCAAGAACATCTGTAGTGCGTTTTACACCCATTACCTGGTTTCCAAAGCCACCAAATGTGCCCGATAATCCACCACCCTTGGGGTTTTGAATTAAAACGAAAAACCCCAGTATAATGGAGGCTAATACGATTAAGATTCCAAAGAATACCATACTATTCTGCTTTTAAATTTTCTATTTTGGCTGCAAAGTAAGTACTTTTAGCCGGATGCAACAAACTTAATTTCTGGTAGGTTTCAATGGCTTGCTTACGTTTTCCCTGGCTGGCATACACTTCTGCCATGGGTTCTGTTACCACTTCTTCAAGGATATTACTCTTTTCTGCAAGCTGTTCTACCGAACTGTCTGTTGGGGAACTGTTTGTATCGCTATCATGTACTTTCTTCATAGTCTTAAGCCAATCGGTAAAACTTTTAAGTTGCTTTCCTAATTTATCGGTAGGCTGTACTTCTGCACTTAATTTAATGCCCTGTGAGGCAAAATAATCGGAAGTATGCAGGGGTGTAAATAAAAATTCTTCTCCGGGTGCAGCCTGGGTTAGGGTAGGGTTAGGAACGGCGGTTTGGCCTTCACCCGGTGGATCCTGATTTTCAGGTAAAGTGATAGTTTCTGGTTGATGTACCTGTTCCATTATATTTTTATGAACTACGGCTGTTTCATTTGTTTCAATTTCTGCTGGGGCTATTTCAGGTTCATTGAGCCGGGCATGTAGCAGATAAAGATTATTGAAATGTAATGCTGTTTTGGCAGCGGTATCTTCCGCATGCATATTTATTTTTTGTAAAAAAAAATGTGCCAGGCTAAAATATGGATATTGTTTTATTAGCGCTTCTAACTTATGCGTGGTAGTGGGGTGTAACCAATCCTCTAAGCCAAATACATTTTTAAATACCTGTTTTTGCATGGGAATAAAATTACCAGTTAGAAAATATTTTATTAAAAACTTCATCAGCCAGGTCGCTCACAATATTTGGTGTAAGGCTACTGCCAATATCGGCAATCGTTTTGCTACCATCAAAATCGTAAGTACGCACCAGGTCGGCTTCAAAATTCTTTGTATCATCCAAAGTATTTTTAAAGATAAGATGAAAACCAACGGTAAGGCGGTTCCCGGTAGATGTATTTCCGGTAATACTTACGGTACTGGTGAAATATTGTGATACATATCCGCTGATATCATAATGGGCATCATCATTATTGGTTTGTCGCAGGCGTGTAGTTCCTATTATTTTTTGTTTCAGTTTTTCAGTTAATGATGGGGCTAATTGTGTATTTACATATTGAGCCCGGTTTTGTAAAGTTTGTACCCTAAAAGTTTTTACTTCGGCAGGTATAGGGGATATATCTTTAAAGCCATACTTACAGGTAGCAAAGCTAAATAAGCTAAAAAGGCAAATGAATAATATAAACCGAACGATTATTTTCATGCTGCTGCAATAGTTTATTACCGGCTTAAGTTTAGTAGCCGGGTACATTTAAAATTTTCATGAGGCATCCCTACGAATTATAAATCTTCTATATCGTATTCTTTTAATTTTCGGTAAAGGGTACGTTCACTTATGCCCAGGTCGAGTGAAGCATCTTTTCTTTTTCCCCTGTGTTTTTTTAATGCCTTTATGATGAGTTCTTTTTCTTTATCCATTATACTGAGCGATTCTTCTACTTCTTCGTGTGCCTGGATATCATTACCATGCTGTACATTATGAACAATCATCGCTTTATTGGTAGTGCCATAATTATTTGCAGCCGGGCGGTTCAGTTCTTTCATTTGGGCATCTTCATTGTAGATGGGGGCATGTGCTGTAAGGCCGGGGTTTTGCAATACATCAAAAAACATTTTCTTTAGTTCGTTTACATCTTTTTTCATATCAAAAAAAAGTTTGTACAAAATCTCCCTTTCATTTGCAAATTCAGCTTGCGATACATGGCCATGGCCGGGTGCCAGCATGGGCAAACGGTTCATATTATGCTCGGGTAAAAAATGTTTTAATTCTTCAACATTAATATTCCTGGTAGGGCTTAATACCGATACCTGTTCTGCAATATTTTTTAGCTCCCTTACATTTCCCGGCCAGGGATAATTCATCAACAGTTCTTTGGCTGCATCATCCAGATTAATGGATTGTGTTTTATACCGATCTGCAAAATCGCCTGTAAATTTCCGGAACAATAAAATGATATCTTCTTTGCGGTCTCTTAATGCAGGTACCCGGATGGGAACTGTGTTTAAGCGATAATATAAATCTTCTCTAAAACGCCCGGTATGAGTTGACTCCAGCAGGTCTTTGTTACTGGCAGCTATTACCCTTACATCGGTTTTTTGCACCTTACTACTACCTACTCTTATATATTCACCCGCCTCTAATACCCTTAGTAAGCGTGCCTGCGTACCCAGGGGAAGTTCGCCTATTTCATCTAAAAAAATAGTGCCGCCATTCACGGTTTCAAAATATCCTTTACGTCCTTCTACGGCACCAGTAAAGGATCCCTTTTCATGACCAAACAATTCTGAATCAATGGTACCTTCTGGTATGGCTCCGCAGTTTACAGCAATAAAGGGATTGTGCTTCCTGGCAGAAAGGGCATGAATGATCTGTGAAAAAACTTCTTTACCCACACCGCTTTCACCATTTATGAGCACACTTAAATCGGTAGCCGCCACTTGTACTGCTACATTTAAAGCATGGTTCAAACCCGGTGAATTACCAATAATGCCAAACCTGTTTTTTATGCTTTGTAAATCCATCCAATTTTTTTTATGCGGTTACTGCTAATCCATTATTTTACTCTGTGGCCAATGAGGGTACCGGCTGTACAACGATTTACCTGTACCATTACGTAGTCTCCTTTTTGAATATTTTCTTTTGGAAATACTACTACTTTATTTTGATCATTACGTCCATAAAGCTCTTCTTTATTCTTTTTACTTGCACCTTCTACCAGCACTTTGAAAGTTTTGCCCACATCCCGTTGCATACTTTGCAGGGAATGGGTACGATGCAAGTCCACCAGTTCCTGTAACCTGCGCTTTTTCACATCTAAGGGTACATCATCCGGAAACCTTCGTGCAGCAAGGGTTCCAGGCCTTTCTGAATAAAAATACATATAGGCCAAATCATATTGGCAATATTTCATAAGGCTTAAACTTAGTTGGTGGTCTTCATCTGTTTCACTGCAAAAGCCTACAATCATATCGGTAGAAATTCCACAATCCGGTATTATTTCTTTGATGCGGTTGTACTTGGCAACATACCATTCCCGGCTATAGGTACGGTTCATTAAACTCAATATACGGGTACTTCCACTCTGAACTGGCAAATGGATATAATTACAAATATTTTCATTTTTTGCAATGGTAAATAATACTTCATCAGTAATATCTTTTGGATGCGATGTAGAAAAACGGATCCTAAGCAGTGGAGAAATATTGGCCACCATTTGCAGAAGACCGGCAAAAGTTACGGTGGTATTTGTTTTATCATTTACCCAGTTATAGCTGTCAACATTTTGCCCCAATAATGTAATTTCTTTATAGCCATCATAAAATAAATTGCTACACTCCTGAATGATACTGTCAGCATCCCTGCTCCGTTCCCTGCCACGGGTAAAAGGCACTACACAAAATGAGCACATATTATTACAGCCCCGCATAATGCTAACAAAAGCAGTTACGCCATTGCTGTTTAAGCGGATGGGTGCAATATCGGCATAGGTTTCGTCACGGCTTAAAAGTACATTTACTGCTCTTTGGCCATCACCGGCATCTTCAATTAATGCAGGAAGGCTACGGTAGGCATCCGGGCCTACTACCAGGTCAACTAATTTTTCCTGTTCTAAAAAAGTAGATTTTAAACGCTCTGCCATACATCCTAAAACACCAATGAGTAAGCCCGGCCGTTGGCGTTTATATTGTTTTAGTGCATTTAACCGATACCGTACGGTTTGCTCTGCTTTTTCCCTGATAGAACAAGTGTTTATAAAGATAAGATCGGCGTTTTCGGGTTGGGTTGTTGCACCAAAGCCTTCTTTTTGTAAAATAGAAGCTACCACTTCACTGTCAGCAAAATTCATGGCACAGCCATAACTTTCAATATAAAAGTGCTTTTTAAAATTTTGGCCCTGGGTTCTTATTGGCGAAAAAGCCTCTCCCTGGCGGGTTTCATCATGTGTTTTTGTACTTACTAATTCTTCCATCTTCTATAAAAAATAAAGAGGGCAAAGATAGAATATTATAACGGAATAATGACAGGATGTCAGCCGTTTGTAACAGAATTTTGAAGAATGATGCTGGTTATTTTAGTTTTGCCGCCAGCCAGCTTTCTTTTACCGGTACAATCCATCGGCTTTTAAGTTCTTCAAGTGTTAATACCGTATTATTAAAATAGGGTGTATCTTCTGTAATAAACTGGTTGCTTAAAGCATAATCCAATTGAGCTAATGGTAGTGTTTCTATTTTATTTTTTATAATAAATGCCAGGAGTTGCCTGTTTAGCATTTCTACCGAAAATTTTTGCTGTATTTGTTTTACTAATTGTACCGAAGTATCGGTGCTGCAACCACCTACTTGGGTATCGGTTTCATCTGCTATAAAAATGAGGAACTGGCCAAAAAACAAGTTTGCGAATCCTTTTACCGGTTCGCCATGGCTATTCCAATTGCTTATAAAATCCTGGAGCATGGGTTCTAATTGCAGGGCTTCTCCAATTAAAAACATGCGGCTTGCCTGGTAAATCCACACCTTAGATTGAGGGGCAAAGCCGGAGGGCAAGTGTTCTGTAATATCTGTTTGTATCATTATTATTATTTTTTATTCCATAGAGGCAGCAACCAATTCTGCAATGTCCTGAACTTGCATATCTTCTTTTTCACTTCCTTTTACCCCGTCACTCAGCATAGTAATGCAAAAAGGGCATGCCGTTGCAATAATAGAAGCGCCGGTTTCTATTGCTTCGTTAGTACGTTCACTATTGATGCGGATATTTCCTTTTTCTTCTTCTTTAAACATTTGGGCACCACCGGCACCGCAGCATAAGCCGTTGCTTTTGCAACGTTTCATTTCTACCAGGGCAACATCCATTGCTTCCAGTACTTTGCGGGGTGCATCATATATATTATTGCCACGGCCCAGGTAACAACTATCGTGGTAAGTAATTTTTTTTCCTTTGAATTCGCCGCCTTCTTTCATTTTTATTTTTCCTTCATCAATTAATTGTTGCAGGAAAACAGCATGGTGAATTATTTCGTAAGAACCACCGAGAGCCGGGTATTCATTTTTAAAAATATTAAAGCAATGAGGGCAGGCAGTAACAATTTTTTTTATTTGGTATCCATTTAAAATTTGGATGTTTTGATAAGCCATCATTTGAAACATGAATTCATTTCCTGCCCTGCGTGCCGGATCGCCGTTACACATTTCTTCTTTTCCCAGGACGGCATAATTTATTTGAAGTTTATTTAAAATAGTGGCAAAAGCTTTTGTGATTTTTTGTGCCCGCTGATCGAAGCTGCCTGAACACCCTACCCAAAATAGGATATCGGGTTGTTGCCCATTAGCAGCCAGTTCAGCCATTTGTGGTATGTGCATATATAATAAATTTTTTATCTGCTGTAAGCAAAGTAAGTAAGAAAATGTGATTGATGTTAAGTGAATGCGATTATTTTTGTAATTCTTGAGTAATATCATAACACGAATATTGAATTGGGAATCCTGGCCATTTAAGATTTTATATGCGCCTATTGCACCGGTATGGTGCTGGTACATGCTACGGAGCGGTTATGTTTGGTTTTTTACGCCCAGCAATCCAAAAATTACTTTTGGTGGTATGGAAGGTGAATCTAAAAAGGAAATGTATGATTTACTTCCATCCAAACTTTTTCCAAAAACATTTTATGTGAGCGTGGGGGAGGAAGGTGCCCAAATTTTTGAACAAATAGAAGAACAGCAAATAGTTTATCCTTTTGTAGTGAAACCGCTTTGCGGGGAACAGGGTATTCTGTTTAGAAAAATTGATACGGCAGCAGAATTAAAAAACTATCATTCAAAAGTACCGGTTGATTATATTGTACAGGAAATGTTGCACTACCCCGTAGAAGTGAGTGTATTTTATATCCGGCATCCGCAGCAGGATAAAGGAACGATCACCGGGTTCTTACAAAAGATACCGCTGCATGTAACCGGTGATGGTAAACATACTTTAGCCGAATTGGTGATGCATCATCCAAAAGGAAAAAAAAGAATTGCCGCATTACATAGTAAGCATAAAGAAAATTGGGATACCATTATTCCTTCGGGTCAACATTATCCTCTAAGCCATGCGGCAAATCACAATCGGGGCGCTCATTTTATAGATTTAAAAAGGCATATTGATGATCGTTTGTTAGCTCATTTTGATGCCATAAGTAAAGATATTAACGACTTCTTTTATGGCCGATACGATATTATGTGCAATAGCATCGAAGACCTGAAAGCCGGCTGCAATTTTAGTATTTTAGAGTTTAATGGTTGTGGTGCAGAGCCCAATCATTTTTATGATACAGGCTATACGTTACCCGCTGCATACCGTGAAATTTTGAAACATTGGAAGGCTTTATTCCGCATCAGTATGTATAATGCTTCCATGGGTATTAAGCCCTGGCCGTATCAAAAAGGCCGTAACTTTCGTAAAGAAGTATTGAAGCAAAAAAGGATTATGAAAGAAAAAGATGAGGAGATTGAATAGGGAATGTTAATTTTTAATGATTGCCTTGTTGCTCTTTCATTTTGCATTTATTTTGCCGCTAATAGAAAAATATGAAAAATAGTTTATTTATCGCCGTCTTATTATTTTCATTTGTGGGTGTGTATGCACAAAAAACAATGAGCCCCGTGGCTTCGGTGAGTAAGGTTCATTTTACCATTAAAAATTTTGGAATAAAAGTAGGAGGTGATTTCTCTGGCTTGCAGGGCAGTATTGCTTTTGACCCCAAATTACCGGCTGCAGGTACCATGGATGTAACGATAGATGCCAATACTATTGATACCGATAATGAACGACGGGACAAGCATTTGCGTAGCGAGGATTTTTTTGAGGTAGAAAAATACCCAACCATTCATATTAAAAGCACTAAAATTACAACTACCAATAAAACGGGTAATTTTATTTTGTATGCCAACCTTACTATTAAAAATGTAACACAGGCAATTGCAATACCCTTTACCGTTACCAATACTGTTGCGGGTTTTTTATTTTCTGGTAGCTTTTCAATAGATCGTTTGCAGTATCATGTAGGTGAAAGCAGCGCTACCATGAGTGATGAAGTGAATATAGAATTGAATGTAATTGCAAAATAAGTTAGATTATTTTCTTAATCCTACTATTCTTTTGGTGGAATTTTTGAAGGAATCTGCAATGGTTCTGGTACCGGGGGTTTGCCCTCGGGTGTAATTTCATTGAATATTTTATTTTCATAAACCCAATATCCGTTTTTCCAAATAAAACCTTCGTAATCCCCATCAGGAACCATGGTCCATTTTTTATTGGGTTCATTGGTTTTAGAAATTAAATGTTCCATTACAATGGTCTTCATGTCATCATCGTAATTGAGGGTGGGGCTGGCATCTTTTGAAAACTCCATGATATAACGAACCTTATTCCGGGTATAAACATTTTGATTGGGGATAGAAAAAATATTAGCGCCAAACAAAGGTTTATTATTTTCAAATTGAAGGATCTCAATTATTTTACGGGTACTGCGTATATTATTCTCATCATAACCCAGTAAAGTGTAATATTTTTTTCCGTTGTAGGTATTTAAAATTATTTTATAATAAATAGCGCCCATCCATCCCTTGTTATCAGCAATGCTGTCAGCAGGATCTTTCATTACATCGCTCTTATCAATAAGCGGGAATAGTTTTAGCGCCCCATCGGGTGTATTCATTTGTATAGCGCCATGCTGGCGAATAATGTTTTCATTTATAACCAACTGCCAGGTAAAAATGCGAAAACTGCTATCAGGAGCATACAGTTTGGAGATGGTTATTAGTGAGTCGAATGGATAATAAAAAGAATTAGGAACAGAAAGCGCCCGTACAAATGTTTTGGTAAATGCACTATCTGCATTAAAACGATCTGATGCATTGATGCCACGAATAATTTTGATGGCAGGAGCCTGCATTGAATCTTCTTTCATTTTCAATATTGAAATTTCAGAAGGAGATAAATGCTGGGCCTGTAATGAAGTACTTGCAAAAATTATCAATATAAAAATTGATATTCTTTTTATATCCATGTTTTAATTTCTAAAAAATATATCATAAAAATAGAGAAACAAAAGGGTAAGTGATTCATAAACCTTTTGTACAAGTTTATTTTAACTAAAACTTATCAGGCTTCAGTTCCACAGCAAAATCATATAATGAGTCGTACACTGCATCTATTGATGGGGCATCTTCATCTACATCGGGGCGGGTACTTCTTATAAAGATTGTTTGCATACCCAGGTTCCTGCCAAACATCATATCGCTGTTTGTATTGCCTACCATGATGCTTTTGCTAAAGTTAATATCTTCAAAATCTGATAATGCCTGCAAACCCATGCCCGTATTGGGTTTTCTGTTATTGCTTACAGTTTCAGCATCGGGGCAATAATAAATTGCATCAATGCGTCCATCATGTGCTTCTATTTGATGTTGCATAAAACGATGTATATCTTCCACCGCTTCTGCTTTTACCAGGCCACGGCCAATTCCCCGTTGGTTGGTAACCACAATGATATGTTGAAAGAGCGCATTAAATATCCGGAAAGCTTCAAAACTCCCCGGGTAAAATTTAAACTCATTACGGTTATAAATATAATCGCCCAGTTTTTCATAATTAATTACCCCATCCCTGTCAAGGAAAAGGCTATGGTATCTTTTATTTTTATAAATGGCCATAATTTTTAGCTTAATTCAATTGCTGCTTTTTGCCTGTCATTTTTTTCTTCTACATCAATATAATAATCTTCTCTTACTTCACCGAAAATTTTGTGATGGCCCACTTGTATTTTTAAAAAATCACTTTCAAAGGAGAAAGGCCCGGGTTGTGTAAGTTGTAAAAATTCTTTTTTATTCAAAATATACACTCCACCATTGATAAGCCCTACTTTAAAAAATTGCTTTTCCTGGAAACTATAAATCATATGCTGTGCATCCATCTCTACCAGCCCATAACGACAACTTCCAAACATGGGCTTTAATGCAATGGTACAAATTGCACTGTGTTTTAAATGAGATTTTAAGAGTATGTTCAGCGGAACTTTAAATAAGATATCGCCATTTAGGATGGCTATGTTTTCTTCATTACAATATTTCATGGCGAGTGCAACCGCTCCTCCCGTACCCATTCTTTTTTCTTCTATTGAAAAAACAAAGGAAGTGCAATTTTCGTGTTGGGTAAGGTATTCCTGGATAAAACGATGCTGGTAACCGAGTGCAAAAACAATTTTTTGAATACCTTCTTTTTTTAAATACTTAATAATGTAGTCCAGGAAAGGTTTTCCTTTAATGAGCTGCATAAAATTTGGCAGGCTACCTGAATCCTGCATGAGTGTGCCGGGATAACCACCTGCTAAAATTATTGCTTCTTTCATGTGCCGGAACCAAAATATTTTTCTTCTACCAGTTCACAAATGATATGGCCAATAAGAATATGGCTTTCCTGGATGCGGGGTGTATCGGTACTGGGTATATTAATTAAATAATGGCAATAAGCTTTCATTTTTCCTCCCGTTTCCCCACTAAAACCAACGGTAATCATTTCCTTTTCACAAGCCATTTGTAAAGCATTTATAATATTGGGGCTGTTGCCCGATGTGCTAAGCGCCACCAGGATATCCCCTTTTTTACCAAAACCATTTACCAGGCGTGAGTAAACTACGTCAAAGCTATAATCGTTGGCAACGGCTGTGAGATAAGAGGCATTTACATGCAATGCCTCGGAGGGGAGCGGCTCCCTGTCTTTATAATACCTGCCACTAAACTCGGCAGATAGGTGCTGAGCATCAGCAGCGCTACCGCCATTGCCACAAAATAATACTTTATTGCCATTGCGGAATGCAGTTACCATTACGTCTGTAATTTCCTGGATGGTTTTAAGTAAAGATTCATCTTCCAGCACCCGTTGCTTGGTGGCTATTGATTTTTTTATGCGATCTTTAATCGTATTAATCATAAGGGCTGTTGTATTTTATTTTGTAAAGTTACAATTGTAGGGCATGGTATCCTATTTTGCTAATGCAATAATGGCATCCACCATTTTTTGCCAACTATACTGTTTTTTTTGTTCCTGTATTGCTGGTATGTAAGATTGTGGACCGGTTTTGTACATTTTTATTATTTTTTCAGCAATATCATCGGCAGTAGGCACTGCTACCGTACCTACCATTCCATCGGGAACCATATCGGCAAGGCCGCCCACCTGAGTAACCATCATGGGCAATTCAAAATGATATGCCAATGGGGTTACGCCACTTTGTGTTGCGTTACGGTAAGGTTGCACTACAATATCGGCTGCACAAAAATAATTTTTGATCTGTTCATTTGCAATGAACGAAGTATGTAATATGATATGTGAAGAAATGCCAAGTGTTGTAATAAGGGATTCATATTTTTTAGGATCATCATAAAATTCACCTGCTACCAGCAATTTTACATTGGGGATAGACGATACAATTGAAGGCATCGCTTCTAATAATAAATCGAGACCCTTATATTTTCTTATGAATCCAAAGAAGAGTATTACAAATTCTTGTTCACCGATTGATAAATTTTTACGGGCTTCATGTTTTGAAATGGCTTCTCCAAAATTATCGTATAGAGGATGCGGTACAAATTTTACCGGCTTGTTCGAAAATGTTTTTACATCTTCCTGCACTTGCTTACTCATGGTAATAAAGGCATCGGGAACGGGCATAAAATAACGGGTAAGTACATTGTCGCCCACTCTTTTTTCGTGTGGTATCACATTATCGGCAATGCAGACAACCTTACTAAATTTATTTTTTTTGGCTATGCGTAAAAGGGTTCCTAAGCAAGGACCCATAAAAGGCAACCAAAACCGTACAACTATAATATCCGGTTTTTCCTTTTTTAATTGCCTCCCCACTTTTATCCAGTTAACTGGATTGATAGAATTAATACAAACCCGGATTGAAATATCTGTGGGAGCCGGTTCAGTTGAATATTGCGATTTTCCGGGAAATAAAAAAGATGGGTATTGTAAAGAGAAAGTCCAGATAGAAGTATGATGACCTTCGGCATTAAATGCCCGTGCCAACCGCTCATTAAAAGTGGCCATGCCCCCGCCCCGTAAGGGATGTGCCGGGCCAATGATTATGATCTTCATAACCCCATTTTGGTTTCTACCAAATAATTATTTCTGTCAGGTGAGTTGCGGGCTATAAGTTCTCCAATAAAGCCGGCTAAAAAAAGTTGGGTACCCATGATCATTGCTAAGATAGCAAAAAAGAAAAGTGGCCGTTGAGTAAGGCCCGTATGGTCAAAGAAAAATTTAGAGATGGTAAGCCAAAGAAAGATGATAAGGCCAATCATAAATGCCAATGTGCCCCATAGGCCGAAGAAGTGCATGGGGCGTTTGCCAAATTTTCCCACAAACATAATAGAGCCAAGGTCCAGGAAACCATTTACAAACCTTTCCCAGCCAAACTTGGTAACACCATATTTTCTTGGCCTGTGTTCTACTACTTTTTCACCAATTTTTTTAAACCCTGCCCATTTGGCAATGATAGGAATGTAGCGATGCATTTCACCATACACTTCAATGCTTTTTATAAGCTTCTTTTTGTAAGATTTAAGGCCACAGTTAAAGTCGTGTAATTTTATTCCTGAACTTCTCCTGGCTGCTGCATTAAAAAGTTTGGAGGGGATATTTTTTGTAAGTGTATTGTCGTATCTTTTTTTCTTCCAGCCACTCACCATATCATATCCTTCATTTTTTATCATATTGTATAATGCCGGAATTTCATCGGGACTGTCTTGCATATCAGCATCCATCGTAATAATAACATCGCCCTGGGCAGACCGGAAGCCTTCATTCAATGCTGCACTTTTACCATAATTACGTTGAAATTTAATGCCTTTGATATGCTCATTTTTATTTCGGAGTTCATTGATCACTTTCCAGGAATCGTCCTGGCTGCCATCATCAACCATAATGATCTCATAGGAATATTGATGGGTATCTGCCACCTGTTTTATCCAGGCGGCTAATTCCGGTAATGATTCATCTTCATTATATAATGGTATTACGATTGATATGTCCATATTTAAAAACTACTTTATCTAAACTTTCGTTCTGCAAAAAATGCTGATGCAATAGCAGATACCATTGCACCAATGATAAGATACCCAAAGATAGCGGTAGAAACGAATGTGGTTACAAAAAAATCTTTTGCCTGCGTTACCCTTGTTTCTATTTCAGCGGTCGTGTAATCACCTTTTTCAGTTAATTCTTTTTTGAAATTTACAGCCATTTCTTCTCTTAATTGGGGCTGTAACTTTAAAAATACAAAAGTGAATATTACCATGAATAAGGTTACTACTATAAAACATTTAAAACCCTCATTAAAAAGGTTTTTAAATGAAGCGCTGCCAGCCTGGTTTTTTTTATAATCTAAAATCGCCCAAATTATGGCCAGCACATAAATACTGTAAGAAATATACTGAAGATTATTTTGAAAGCTATGTTTGCTTACAAAGATCAAAAGAGAAACGCCGATCATGAGGATGGAAGCCAGTATCCCTTTTCGTGTTGCATTTATTTTCATTTATTTAATTATTTATTCTTACCTGGTTTTTGTTAATGATGGCTTTTACGATTCCAGTTAATTTTTTACCGATAAAAGGATTGTTGAAAGATTTTGATCGGATATTTTCTTTTTGCCAGATAAGGGTTTCGTGGGGTTCAAATACGGTGAGGGTAGCTGCGGCGCCTTCTTTTATTTCCGGGATGGGAATACCGAAAATTTTCCTGGGTGCCAGGGTCACTTTTTCTATCCATTTTTCTACCGTGAGAAAGGGACTAACAGCTCCATATACAGTTTCAATACCGGCTATTCCCGGTAGGGCATATTCAAATTCACAATCTTTATCATCGCTATGCAGCGGCAAATGTTGTGAACAAATGCAATCCACTACATTTTCTCCAATGGCTTTGCGAATGGCCATCATGTCCTGCCTGTTGCGCAAAACCGGGTTGAGCTTCAGGTTCGTGTTGTAATCTGCCAGGTCTTCATCGCAAAAGCAGGCATGGTAAGGAGTAACTGAGCAGGTAATAGAAAGGCCTTCTTTTTTTGCTGCTGAAATTAATTCAATCCCTTTTTGGGTGGAGACCCCGGTTATATGTAGTTTGCTATTGCTATAACGGAGTAATTCAATATCCCTGTTAATCATTAATTCTTCTGCAATGGCCGGTATGCCGGGTAAGCCCAGGCGTGTACTCATGAGGCCTTCATTCATTAATCCTTTTGCACCTAAAGATTTATCCTGTGGTAATTGTATGATGCTAGCCCCATTTGCTAATACATATTGAAGTGCTTTGAGTAAAATGCCGCTATGTTGTACAGGCAGCAACCCATCGCTAAATGCAATGGCACCGCTTTGATGCATATCATACATTTCTGCCAGTAATTTTCCTTCTGCTTGCTGGGTAATGCAGCCAATGGGATAAAGAGTAACCGGGAGCAAGGCAGATTTTCGGATAATATATTCTATCTGTCCTTTTTCTGAAAGTGCAGGTTTTGTATTTGGAATCAGCATTACATCGGTATAGCCGCCGGCTGCAGCTGCTTCAGCACCGGTTTCCAGGGTTTCCCGGTATTCATGGCCGGGGTCGGCAAAGTCTGCAAAAATATCCATCCATCCGATGCTCACATGTAAATCGTTTCCAGCAAGGATCTTTACATCCGTATCTTGAATGTCATTTGCAATCTTTTCAATAATTCCATTATGAATTAAAATATCTTTTTTATTACCGGTACCGGTATAAGAGGAGTGAATGATAGTAGCCTGCCTGATTAAAAGCTTCATGTGCTAAAGATTGCGCAAATATCTGTAAAATGCCGATGCCTGCAAAGTTTTAAAGAGTTTTTGTAAAATAGAGGTAAGATATTACCTTTGCCCTCCCTTAATCGGGACGTAGCGCAGCCCGGTAGCGCACACGTCTGGGGGGCGTGTGGTCGCAAGTTCGAATCTTGTCGTCCCGACTTAAAAAGGCAAACGGAGATATCCTGGTTTGCCTTTTTTTATACAAAACAAAATACAGAAGGGGCAGTAATGAAGCAAAAGAAACCTGTTGGCGTATTTGCTTACATTAAAACTGAATTTTCGGGGTTAAAATTTCGGTAACATTGGCAGTATAATTTCTTTTAGCGGAGTTTTTTATTTAGTGTTTGTTGGGATATCTTAATATTATTCGCTTGTATTGCCTACCAACTTTATTCTTTTAAATACACAATGCGACATTTGTTACAGGAAAGGCAAAGGCTCAAAAAATAGCAAGGTTTATAAAAATCAGAATTTATTATACTGACTATTTTATGATCTCTATCGGAAAATCGTTTCCATAACCATAGCTTGCCGGATACTGCGGTGAACCTTTGTATTTCTGCGACAGCTCGGGTACCTGTGCCTCCAGGTAAGCTTTCAGCGCATTGACAGTAACCTGTTTATTTCCATTGCCAGCGCTGCCCTGCAAACCCTGCAAAAGCACATACGTAAATAAACCATGCCCTAATTGTGAAAACTCAGTAGCAAATTGATCGCTGCCGCTCGCTGTAAGCCAATGGCTGCCTGTGCTGCGGGCAAGCTGTGCAATGGCTTTTTCTTCCGCCGCACCACGCATCGCTACCGCATCCAGTGCGCCTGCACTCTGGCAGGCATCCAGGATAAATAATTGCTTTTGTGCAGGAATATTTTTTGAAAATTCCTGAAGTTCTTTAGCAGAAATACCTTTCTGCACCAGCGCATCTTCGGCACCATATAGCTGCGTAACATCGTAAGGAACTATATAAAAATCTTTTTTATCGCCATCCCCCATAACACCATGCCCCGCATAATAAAAAATAAAAACGTCCTGAGGTTTTGCTTCGCCAATGATCTTTTTAAAAGTAGATTCAATGTTGTCTTTCATGGCTTCCGCATCGGTTATGAAATACACTTTTGATTTTGGGAACAGGTTGTTATTTTTTTCCATTTCTTCTTTGAAAGAAGTAGCATCTGCTTTCGCATAATTTAAATTGTATTTTGAATTTTTATAATTGTTGATACCAATTACAAAAAGATGCAGTGTAATATCCTGCGTGGATGGCACAGGAATATTTTTTGCCGGAATATAATTTATATCTGTTTCATCGGGCTGGCTTTCGGTACGTTGTTTATTTAAAGCGATCGCTTTAAAACTATTGATACCCTGCAATAATTTTACCGTAAATGTTTTGGTTACACTTTTTTGATCATCATCTACCACTACAAGATTGCGACTGGTGCCATCAATCAGTTTACCATTGAGGTAAAGCCTGATTTCATCAATGGGGTTTTCAGCACTTTCCGCATTTACTTTTACAGAAATGGTCTCATTATTCCAGTCCAGTTTCGCCACATCATCTGCAACTTCCAGGTTGCGTGCCACATCGAAAGTCATTTTCACTTTGGGTGGAGCAGCCAGTTTATTGATGTCCACATCAGGTACGGGCATGGGACCATTTTGTAAAATACCGGCAAGCAGGTTAGGCGTGTAAAATTTCTCATACAGATTATCCAACGGAATAGTTTCTATCCCCTGCACATAATACAGTTTCTTCATCGCATCTTCCGATGCATCGAACTGGCCATCAGGTGTTACCACCACCCACCCACCGTTAGTAAAAAGTACGAGCTTAGCTAATTCAACACCTTTATTCACATCCCAGAAACGGATTGTATTATCATTTCCTGAAGAAACCAAAACAGCATTGGCAAGCCAGCGTACCTGACGCACATAAGACTGGTGGCCTTTTAAGAAAGTAATGTTTACAAATTCTTTCCGGTCGTAAACTCATATTTCGTCGTTCTGCACATAAGCAATCCTATTAAAGTCGGGTGAAATAGCCACGTTTATTTTTTGAACATCATCATCACTTACACGGATTTCATTTACACTTAAGTTAAGGGCTGTTTCTGTTGGTGGCTTTGGATTTAGCACATCGTATTCGCACCATCTCACGCCGGTATTGTAGGATTTGCCCTGAACATAAAACATCTTCTGCCCATCATCAGTAAGTCTTATGGTAAGTATATCTCCAGCATAAAGAGAACCTGAAGTGGTATTTTTTTCAAGATCAAAAACGCCGGTTTCATCCGTCTTTACAGCAACGTACCTGCTGTTGGCAGAGAATGAACAAAAGCCTCTTTCGTTATTTAAATATTCATTTTTCTTTGGCTTATCATAACCAGAATTGGGAATTTCCTTTATTAAATTTCCGTTTTGTGCGTCGTAAACCGCAATATAGTTTTTAAAGGCAATCACTAATTTTTTGTTATCGGGCGTGATGCCAAGCGCTGCCACATTTTTATCAGCAAGATTAAAATTTGTATATGGTTTATCAAATTGTGGCGCTTTGTACAATTGAACCGTTTTTTGATTATACGTTGCGGTAATCGAGGCATCGGCAGAAATGCCTACCACGCTCATCAATTCACCTGCTTCTTTTTGAAATGCAGCAGCAGTTACTTTTCCATTTGGCATTGCGCTGAAATAACCACAAGGTGAATCAAACATTCCGTCTAATACAATGCCTGTTGCATTGCTCGCTGTTTCAAAAACAACGGGTGCTATAGCATCTTCACCATAGACACGCATGAGTTTTCCGGACGTAAGATCATATTGCTTTAATGTACCCTTATATTTATCACCTGCCACAAGCATATTACCATTAGCAGCCATACAGATGATATCTTCATCGGGAGTTTTTATTTCACTAATCTTTTTACCGGTTGTATAATCTGCGATTATGATCGCACCGTCGCCGGAGATGCCCATCTTATTATTGCCTCCATAAACAATCTGGTTTTTTAAAGACTGCAACCTTGCCGATCCGGGTACTTTAAAATTAAAGTTTAAAGTGTTTTCAAGCGTAGCACCATTTTTCAATTCGGGTACCGAAACCATATCGCCCTTCTTCTTGGTAGAAAAATTAAACCCGAATATATTTCCGGCAGGTGTGTAACTGATTGACAGATTACCCGGTTCCTGATCTCTGGTTCGGCTAATAGTTCCTGTTGTTGTATTTAAAATTTTTGAAGTAAATGTAGCTTCGACAAAAAGCTCATCACCCTTTGGAG